>ERZ772918.107-NODE-107-length-68428-cov-6.5773_pt1 | contig 68428 bp, 67 predicted proteins | sample MGYA00512118_ERZ772918 | MGnify/ENA primary metagenome ERZ772918 (study PRJEB29015, sample SAMEA2737939) | human oral metagenome | biome: human oral; feature: human-associated habitat; material: dental | place: China | collected 2135 ... | reverse complement strand
CCGCACCGTCTTGCTCTGCGGGTGACGCAGAAACTTCGACGTCGTCGTTTTCGAGTGCGGCGAAGCCCCCGTTGCCCAGAGCTTTGGCGCTCCTGCCGTTCCCTCCTTTCGCGTTTCGGCTCTCCGACCCTCCGGCGCCTCCGACGTTCAAGATGCGGCTCTCGATCTCTTGGCCGCCTTTGGAGTGCTGATCTAAAGCAAGGCGAATGCCATGCACGCACTCCAGGGCGCCCTTGATTTCCTGTGTGCAGACGCCGCCAAGTTTCTTCAGTGCCGAAGACAGTTCTTCGAGTGGACATTCGAGTTCCCGAAGCCCCTCCTTGACCCCTGCCCTTCCGTCGAGGATCTCTCGGCATTCGGCCAGCGCGTTGAGGACGCTCTGAAGGCTCTCGGCCATGGCAATCACCTTTTCGCATCATGAGCGCTTCGCCTTGGACTCCAAGGTGCGAAGTATGCTCGTGACTCTGCTTTCGCATGCGCTGAGGAGCGCCTGCGCTTGCAACAAGCTGCCCAGCATGGAATCCCCAATGGGGTGCCGTCCGACGCTTGCACTGCTCAATCTCTCGATTTCGCCGCAGGCTTCCTTTAGTCTTTGAATCCGCGACAAAGCGGCGTTGATGTTCGCCTTCGCCAATCGCAAGGCCGATTCGTCGATAGGGCCCTCAGATTTAGGCATCGTTGAGCGGGCTATCTCATGGCGTCTTCTATGAAGTCGCCGACGGCCTCGTTGAGCTGGCTGAGAATTGCGGCACATGCGCTGAGGGCGTTTTGGGCGTTGGCGACCTTGGCCGCCGCTTCCTCCCCGCTTTTCGAGGGAGCGCAAACGGCGGCGAGCTGCTGGTTTTGTTGGCCGAGCGACTCCGCCGTGGAGCTGACGCTCTGGGCGAGGGAAGCCGCATCGGATCCAATTTGCTGGGCTGCGTCTATGACTGCTTGGAGTTCGTCCATTGTGTTTCCTTTCTGCATCGATATGAGGTGGTGCCGCTGATTTGGACGACGACGCCGGGAGGCGCCGCCGAGTTGGGCGACGCCGTTGCGAGGCGCCGCCGATTCGGGCTGTGAGGCAGGCGCCGCCGAGTTGGGCGACGCCGCCAGCGAAGGGGGATGCCGCCACAGCCGCACCGAAGCGAGGCTATATCGAGGCGACGACTGTCAGACTTTCACTGGCGGCGATAAGCGCGGTTTCGGTTTGAGACAGCTGCTCCTCGGCTTGTGACAGCGCGGCTGACATTTTTCTGTCATGTCCGCGCGCGCCGCCTGTCAATGCAGCCTGAACCCTGTTTATGTTCTCCGCATTGCTGGATTTGAAACTTGCGATTCGACTGAGTTGGTCGTCAATCTGGCCTTGAATGGATCGGACCATGGCGATTACTTCGGCTAAAGTTCCCATAATGGGTTCCTTTCTATTTTATGGGTATGCTTGCTTTGAAAGACGTGTTTGAGACGTAAAGAGACAAAATCATTTGATTGAAAACCCTATTCGAGCTTTCCATATGGAATGACAAGCCGAGGGCGGCTCATCGTGGCGGAGTCCCAGACCAGGATTCGGTTGTCCTTGGCAAGCCAGTGCAGCAGAGGTGCCTTGAAAACCTGGCGGGCTGAGTCGGGTTCCAGCTGCATCACGACTCTGATGTCGAAATCGTTGTCTCCGCCGTATCCGACGCAGTCTTTGAAGGAATCGAACTTGGTCCACCACAGAAGGAAGTGGACTCCGCCCGTGGCGGCGGCCTTGAACGCCTTTTGCAACGCAGAGTTTTTGGTGCGCCAACGTTCCATGCCGAATCCGAGCACGTAGAGAGGCTGAGGCCTCACGGCGCCCTCCTGCTCGAGCTGGGCCGCCAAATCGGCGACGAACTCGTCGACGCCGTCCTTGGGCACAAGCGTGTAGCTCTTGCCGAGATCACGAAGGCGACGCTCGAAACAGCCTCGCTCTTTTACAGACTGCCACGTTCCGACGAGGTCCAATACGGCGAAATCCGCGCGCGGCGCCCCGTGCGCCAACGAAAGCGCTATGCTCAGCAGCTCCGCATGGCCCTTCCCTGTGCCGAAAAGGGCCAGATTGCGGCCGACGTCGTGAGCGAAGGAGACGCTCAGCGGCGCACTGTCGACCGTGACCGGCAGGCCCAACATGGCTTCTCCGGCTTGCGCGCCCTTGCAGAAGCGCTCGTCGTCGGACAGCGACCGCACCCGCTCGCCTTCGAACACTTCCGGCGGCCGCGATGCGGCGGCTCTTTTCCACCAGATTTCGCGGAGGCCGCCCAGAACGGCCTCGTCGGCGTAGGCGATTCGCGTCTTGCGGTTGGCGGAGAGCTCGCCGTAATCGAGGTTGACAATCGCTTCGCGAGCCTTGAGGTGGCTTGCGGCGTCGTTCTTGAGACCGAGGGTCGCGAATGACTCCGTAAGCGAGTTCTTCAGGGCGATTCTCACGGGAACCTGCCCAAAGAGGCCTTCGCCCGTGGATCCTGCGAGAGACAGATTTCCGCCGATGGTCTGGGAGGAGAGGATGAAGTGGATTCCGCTTGCCCTGAAGAGCCTGGCGCCTTTGACGAGGAGGTCCGCGGCTTCGTCGGCGATGTCGTCCTTGTCGGCGAAAAGCATTTGAAATTCGTCGACGACGGCGACTATGCGAGGCATGACGGCTTCCGGATTCTTCAGCCGATACTGGCGGATGCTCTGCACCCCCGATTCCTTGAAGCGCGCCATCCGCTCTTTGTAGACGCGGAATAGGTGCTTGAGGACGTTGAGGCCGTACTCGCGGTCCGCATCGACGCCGAGAACCCGCGCGTGGGGGAGGAAGGTTCCGTTCTCCTGCGGCGCAAAGGTCTGAAGAGTCACTCCCTCCTTGAAGTCGAGCATGTAGAACTGGACCTCGTCGGGCGAGTAACGCTGACACAGGCTGTGCACGATCACCGATATGAGGTTGGACTTCCCTTGGCCCACGGCGCCGGTGATCAACGCGTTGTGCCTTTGATTGAGCTCGTCGCCGAGGGTCACTTCGATCGTCGTCACTCCGTAGGTCCCGACGGCGAAGGAAATGCCGTCGCGGCTAGACGCATGCCAGACGCGGTTGAGGTCTTCGACGTCGCCGAAGGCGACCGGCTCGATCGACGATCGGGAGAGTTCCAGGGCGGCGGCGCGGGAAAGCGCGATGAGGTCCTCGGCACTCCGAACGTCAAACGTTCCCAAAAGGTCGCCTTGGGCGTCCCTGACGGTCGTGTCTTCCAGGTAGCAGTGCTGGCAAAGTTCAAGGATGTACTCGTTGACGCCCAGAGACATGGAGTGAACGAGGAAGGTGACTCCGGCTGCGGGGCCGGCCTTCATCATGATTTTGAGTTTGTTCTTGATCTTGTCGTCAAGCAGGTCGTAATCGGTGGACAAAACGACGAGCTTGAATCCCTCGACCTGCGAATTGGTTGCTCGGCGAAACTCCAGAAGGCTGTCGGCACGGCCTTGAACGACGTTGAGGACGGCCTGAATGTGCTCGTTGAGGTGCTGAAGCGTCGCTTCGAGCTCCTTCTCGTCATTGACGTGCAGAAGGATCTTCTGGCCGCCGTTGTTGAGCTCCTGGAATGGAGCGGCTATGCCTCGGAGCGCGTCGTCAAAGACGACGATCTCCAGTTGCCCGCTCGCGGTGCCCTCGAGGGCTCTCGCTATCAAGGACTGGGTAAAAGCGATCGAGGCTTGTCCGATGAGGGAGTTCTCGACCCAGACATTGCCTTTCCCGATGAAGTCGAGGCTTCTGTGGGCAAGACGGATCTGGTCGGCAGTTTTCTGTTTCATGAGATGTCCAATACTTACGGATACTTACGGAATGGCATCCAGGAAAAATACGTCTACCCCGTACTTTTCCTTAATTTCTCTGATGTTCGATTCTATATCGTCTAAATGACTTTGTGCGTCTCGATACAATATTTGTTTATTTTTATGCTCTGAAAGACGTTGTAGATAGTAAATGATCCAAATCAATGACGGAAAGAATACTATAAGAGAGATCGCATTGGGATGAAGCATGAAAGTGATGATGGCGATGGCGAGCAAAGCGAGTGGCCCCAGGGGCTCCTCCGGTTTGTCAGCGCTTCGCGGCTCTCTGATCATTTCTTGCCTAATTTTTTCTAGTTTTAAATCTATATAGTTTATAACATCATTAGATATATCTGGAAGGTTTTTAAAACTAAAAACATACTTTCGTAGTTCATAGAGTTTGTCCAGCTCTTTTTCAGGATTATACCTCTGAGAAATCTTGTCGACTAGGGGCAAGCACATGTTGATGAGGTCGGTGTGCAGATAGCTCGAAATTGCGGGGTCGCCTTCGAGGGCCAGAAGGCAGTTTTCAAGCGCCTTTTCGTGTTTGAGCTTTCCCTCGAAGCAAAGGGCAGCCTGATAGCGAATTGTGGGAATCATTGAATCGGGGGCGATCTGAAGTGCCCGTTCGAGGTTCGTAAGACCCCTGTCATAGTCTTTGATCGTCCGATAAGCGACTCCTCGAACTAGATATATGTCGACTTTGTCTTCGTTGTAATCGTTGAGGACGAAGGCTGTGTCGGCGTATTCTTTGGCACGTTTGAAATCGCCCTCTTTTAGCTCTACCCAAGCGGAGATTACGAAGGCAAAGGGGTCTTTGCTGTCTGCTTCGCGTGCCAGCCTTGCTGCGACGCCGGAGGCGCCATAGTCTCCGCCGAAATAATAGGACCATGCACGGCCGCGCCAATCGATCTCCTGCGGTTCGACCTCCGGCGCTGCGAGTAGCAACAGATCGTATTCCTCCCGAGTTTCGTCGTTCTCGAATACGGCCTCGGCGTCGGCGATCATCTTCAGTTTCTCCCGGGCCTCTTCGCCACGCCGTCCGGCCAAAGAGGCCCTCTCGCGCCACTGCATGCGAATCCTCTCGAGCTGTTTCTTGACCGTCTCAATCGAGTCTTCCCGATTGAGGCGGAATTCCTCGTAATAGTTGGGGACTGAGGTCTGCTGGGCGCTTTTGCTCTCTGCATGTGCCGTCATTCGTGTTCTCCTTGTTCGGTTTAGTGCTAGGCCCGGCGAACTCGGTTGGACGTTCTGGCCCTGCCATCCTCTCTTGGGGCTGGCAAGACGAGCCTAGGGCCGACCCAGGCCGCCGCACAGGACGAAAAATTAGACTGAGTTCTTAGACTGTTCAGCTTGGACATCCCGTAGTAAAACTGGATTGTTCGCTTTGAAAGGCGCAAGGTACTTTACTTTGGGTAGCTTTTCTGGCTTGTTTGTTGCAAAATGAGTGACGGGCACACAGCGCCTGGCGCGAGGCAAAAGGGGCTGCACGCTCTGGCGCTGTCCGCCCGCGAACATTTCATACGGGTTGCCTCATTGGTTCCCATTGGCGGAGCCTGCGCATTGAGGCGACCCTGAATACGGGAGGCGCAATAATGGATAAAGAACGGTCCGTGATCGTCGTCGACGATCACGAGATAATCGGAAAGGGATGCCAGGTCGCCTTTGAGGAAGCCGGCGTTCCCTGGAACGTGCGATACTGTGACGGCCTGCGAGACGTCGCCAAGGGGGTCGGCAAGACAGTGGTCGTCTTGGATCTCCGCCTCAAAGACGGCTCGACTCCCTCACAGAACATCAAGACGCTCGCCAGGCGAAACGTCCCAGTGGTCGTCTACACCTCGGCGGAGAATCCCGTGCTGGTGCGTGAAGCCATACGGGCCGGCGCTTTGGCCGTCATTCGGAAGTCCGGGTCCCCCAAGGAGCTTGTCGACGCCGTTGCCGCAGCCTTCGAAGGGGTGCCCACCGCCACCCTTGACTGGGCGGCCGCCGTCGACGCCGACGACGATTTTGTAGTGCAGCATCTGACGCCGACGGAGGCGAGAGTCTTGGCGTGCTACGCGAATGGCGCGAAATCCGAAAGAGTGGGGCGAATGCTGGGTTTGTCGGCTAACACCGTCAACACCTACGTGGCGCGCATACGCGATAAGTATCGAGCGGCCGGGCGCCCCGCAGACAACCGCGTCGACCTCTTCCGGCGCGCCGCTGAAGACGGCCTCGTCAGCTACTGGGAGCAGTGATGTCGCCGCGCCGTCTCGCCTTTGCCGGGTTTGCGAGGGCTCCGCGACGCCCCGGGGCCTTGCGTCGACTGTTCGCCTCTCGCCCTCTGCTCGCTTCGACGCCCGGCACATTCTCGCTTCTTCTATGCCGCTATGTCACCTTGTTCGTAGGGCTGTCGACGTTTGTTTATCTGTCCGTCAATCCTTTTGTCGCAATGAAATTAATGACTGAAGACCTTGCTGCGGCTTTCTGGTGGGTGACCTTCCCGGTTGTGGTTGCCACGATGTTTGCCGGTGTTGCGGCTTTGGCGGCCATGGTTGAAGAAAAGCGCCAAGAGCGGCGTGCTTCCGACTACTGGTGCGTCCAAGGGAGCCATGTGAAATGGGATAGGATCTGGCGGGCGACTCTTATGATTGCGATGATCGAGTATGCAGCAGTCATGTTGATAATTTGCGTTTATTCGGTATATTTCGGCGAAACGACGTCGAGCTACGTAAAGTTCATTGAGTTGAATTCGTCTTACCATTTCATATTAGGAATAGCTACGCCTTGTGTTCTTTCCCGTCCTTTCTGCTTTGCTTATGCGGCGGTTCTTTCACCCACGATGGTTTTGACTCTTCCCGGGTATGAAAGTTCGTCGGTTCAAGCTTTCTTCGAAGGGACGTCCGTCAATATTTCGTTCACGGCGGCATCTCAGGCGATGGTTTGCTGGCTCTTAGGGCAAGGGAGAGAGCTTGACCGCGCGACGGCAGAGAGTCGGCGGCAATATGTAAACGCGGCCGCATCTCAGGCTCGAATGCGCGCTCGCCTCAAAAGCAACAGCTTTGTTCACGACAATATCCTCTCTCTTCTGGCTCCCGTTGCGAACGGGATCGGTCAATCAAAACAGCTGCGTGCCGAGGCGCGCGCGGCCCTGGAGGGACTTTGCTCCGCTTTAACCGACGACGGCTGCCCGAGGTCGGCCTCCGCGCTTTTCGCCAGGCTGCAACGGTGGATTGATTCTGCACGGGAGCCCATTGAGCTTAGGATCTTCGTCCACGAGGATGTTTCTCTTCCTCCCGAAGTCTCTCAGGCGATCTATGACGCAGCCCTCGAGGCGATTAAGAACTCATTGCTGCATGCCGCGAACGGCGAGACAGAGGGCGCAGTGAATCGAGTGGTTGAACTGACCGCCGTCAATAGGTCAATCTATGTTTCTGTGGCTGACGACGGGCGAGGCTTCGATCCAGGTGCGTTGCCGGAGGGGAGATTCGGAGTCGCCAATTCGATCGTCGCGCGAATGCAAGAGGTTCATGGCCGCGCCCGGATTGCCTCGTCGCCCGGGGAAGGTTCGCTTGTGTCGATTTCCTGGAACCCGCATGAAACGAAACATGAAACTGGGAATAGCGCGGTAAATCGTCGATACTCAAGGCGGGCCGCGGCGCGTGAGGAATACCAAGCCATTGCGGTGGGGTCTTTGGCTTCGGCCCCTGAAACGGGGGCAGCCAGGATAAACGGCGCAATAATACTTGTGGCCCACCTCTATATCGTTATATCGCGGGTGAAATCGGGCTCCTATTCGCATGACGCGCCCGTGATGGTTGCGTACTGTACGATCGCGGTCGCGTTCTTTCTGGTTCTGCGCTCGTGGAAGGATTCATGGATTCCCACGTGGTCTGCGATTTCGGTTGTCGTTTTGTCGGGGATGAGCAACTTTATGGCGCTAATGTGCATAACTGGCACCGGTTGGCCTGGAATTGCTTCGTGGTCCATTGGAATAAGCAATGTAACGTGTTTGGGTTTGATGCTGCGTTATAGACTTACCCTTGCTTGGGTCGGCGTCTTTTCAGTTTTCCTGTCAACAGCCGTCTGGTCGCTACTTGATGATCGCCCTTTAATCGTCTTGTTGCTGCTAGTCTTGCCTCCTGTCGCCGAGGCCGCGATCTGGTACATTATGTTTCGAAGGTCCATGACGACAAGCACGATGCTTGTGCGCACCCAGGAAGCCACCACGGAGTTTCTTTCTCGACGTTCCGCTGACGAAGAGGCGAATCGCGCCATAGACCAGGTGATGACGTCGGTGAGCGAACGTGCTCGGCCGATCTTGACGGAGCTGGCCAACGGCGCCCCCATAACTCCTGCGTTGCGGCTGCGGGCGCGTCTGCTCGAAGCCGAACTGAGGGACGAGATTCGTGCGCGATTCTTCACCGGGACGGACGTCGTCGAAGCGGCGAGGGCCGCTCGGATTCGCGGCACAGAGGTCATTCTTCTTGACGACGGCAAAGCGGACGACGAGGCGCAGGCGACCCGGGCAGAGGCCGTCTCGACGAGTGCGCCCGAAAGGGCCTCGCACAGCGCTCCTATGGGCAAGACGACTCCTATCGGCAAGACGTCAAGCGTGCGTGAGAACATCATTGAGAACGTGACGCAGATTCTCGAGCGAGACAGGAGCGAGCGGCTCGTCGTTCGCGTGCTTCCCCCTGGACGTTCCATGTCGGTGTCGATCGTCGGAGACGACGGAAGCAGCTTTCTCGACGCTGAGGGCAACTTGCTCGACGCTGAGGGCAACTTGCTCGACGCAGAGAGCGACGTCGTCTTGGAATCCAAGCAATGAAAGGCTGCCGCCGCTCGGCTGCCTAAAACTGGGACGCGTGAATAGAACGCGTGTACGATTGGCCTATGGGCGATGAGCAATCCGCGTTTGAGGGCGGCGGCGCGCGTGAGAAAAGCTCGCGCGGGCGCCGTTTGCAAGGGCAAGAGCCGCGCGTGAACGGGAAGGACAACGCGCCGCGGAACGGCGCGCAGGGAAGCGGCCTGCGAGATCGGGCCCGCGGCATGCTCATCGGCCTCGCCGTCGGCGACGCGATCGGAATGCCCGCGGAATTCAAGGAACCCGGCGAGTTCGAGCCGCTCGGAGGCCTGCGCGCCGGCGGCCCGTTCGACCTTCCGGCGGGGCATTGGACCGACGACACGTCCATGGCCCTCTGCCTTGCCGACAGCCTTCTGGCTTGCGGCGGCTACGACTCCTACGACGTCATGGACCGCTACCGCCGATGGCGGCGGGAGGGGTACCGAAGCTCGACCGGCGTCTGCTTCGACATCGGCAACCAGGTGGCCGCTGCGATATCCGAATTCGAGGGCAACCCTTGGGTCCCCAGGGGCAAGCCACGGGTTCTGTCGGCGGGCAACGGCTCGATCATGCGCCTGGCCCCGGTGATCGTCGCCGCCTTCGAGGCGCGCAGGCCGGAAAGCGTCGTCGAAGCGGCCGGAATCTCAGCGCGGGAAACCCACTATTCCGTCGAAGCCGAGGCGGGCGCGGAGTTATTCGCCGCGATGCTTGTGCGGGCAATGGAAGGAGCGGACAAACGGGAAATATGCAGCCCGCGCTCATTGAGCACGGGAAAGCAATTCGATGCGATCCTCGACCGCGTCGTCGGCGTCGAAAAACTTGAAAACACCGGCTACATCGTCCACAGCCTGCAGGTCGCAGCATGGGCCTTCGCCAGTCACGAGAGCTTTCGCGACGGCATGCTCGCGGCGGTGAACCTGGGCGGAGACTCAGACACGAACGGCGCGATATACGGCCAACTTGCCGGCGCCTGCTACGGATGCGAGGCGATTCCGCTCCCGTGGCGGGACGGGGTCTTCATGGAGAGCGAAATCGCCGCCTTGGCCGACGATCTGCTCTCCATGAAGACCTGCCCCGTCTTGCGGACGCGATTCGAAGAAGACGAGTGAGGCGCACCCGCCCTCGAAACGTAGAATTCTCGCATGAGCATGCCGCCTGCGAGCATTGAGCTGACTCCCTGCGCCGCGAACGACGTCGACAAGCTGAGCGCCGTCAGCGCGGCGACCTTCACCGAGACGTTCGCCGAGTACTACAGCGCCGAGGACTTCGACGCGTTTCTCCGCAAAGCGTATGCGCCGGGGGCTCTCGCCGAGGAAATCGCCAACCCCGGTTCAACCTTCTGCTTCGCGCGCGTCGACGGCGAAATCGCGGGGTACGCGAAGATCAACGTCGGCGAGGCGCAAAGCGAGGACGCCATGCCCGCAGCTCTGGAAGTCGAGCGGATCTACGTCCTGAAGAGGTTCAAGGGGCTCGGCCTGGGCCGGCTCATGCTGGAGAGGGCCTTCGAGGAGGCCCGGGCGCGAGGAGTCGAGTTTGTGTGGCTCGGGGTCTGGGAGCACAACGACGCCGCCTTGGGGTTCTACGAGCATCTCGGATTCGAAGTGTTCGGGTCCCACGCGTTCCACATCGGCAAGACGCGGGACACGGACCTGCTCATGAGGCGCAAGGTCGGTCCGCGGGATTAGGCGGGCGGTGTGCCCGCCCGGTCGGTTCGAGCGGAATCGGCCGATAGGTTAGGGCAGAGCCGCCCGACCGGACCGATCCGCGCCGTTGGCCGGTCGCCGATGGCTCTGCGTCGTCGGCCGATCAGTTCGGTGTGTATCGGTAGATTGACGGCCCCTTCGCGTAGTAGAGGTTTCCGTCGGTTCCCCGCACCAGCCCGCTGACCCCTTGGGCGACGGGGGCGGAGGCTTTGAACGTCTGCGCGGAGACGGGGAAGAGCGCCGTTCCCGGCTGGAAAACGCCGTAAAGCGTGCCGGACTTGTAGACCAGCTGGCTGCGATTGTCCTCTTGGCCAGAGGTTACGTAGGCGCGCCTGACCACGTCGAGCGTGTTTGGATTGAGCTCGAAGACGTACCCGCCGGTCGCGCCGTACAGCTTGCCGTCGTCGCCGAACGTCAAAGCCGTGACGGCATATTGTTTTGCACCGGGCACCGGAACGACAGCCTTTGTGACCGTCTGCCTGGCGACGTCGAAAATGAACACCTTGCCGTCGGATTTGCTGGATTTCTCGTAACTCGAACCGCTCCCGCCGCGCGCAGTCGTCCCCACGTACAGCTTTCCGTCGCGATAGGCCATGGAGACGGGGGAGAGGCCGTCAAGCGAGCCCTTGAGGGCCGGATCGGCCACGGGCAGGTCTTTGAGCAGGTAGACGTGCTTCGCCTCCATCCGGTTGTTTGCGACGTCGTAGAAGCCGAGCGCTCCGCCGCGCACCCCGTAGCCCGGAACCGTTCCCACGGCCACGCGGCCGTTCGCGACGCTTGCCATGGCGAAGGGGCGGTCTTGGTTCTTTCCCTTGGCAACCTCGATCGGTTTGCGCGTTTCGCCGGTCTTCAGATTACGCGATTCGAGCATTCCGCCCGTGTAGAGGCCGGAAACCAGCCAGTCGCCGCTTTGGGCGAAGGATTCAACCTGCTTGAGGGACTGGGGGAGCAGGCTGTAGGAGCCCGACGCGGGGTCTATCCGCGCGATCTTCCGCGTGTGCATGAACCATGCCGTGTAAAGATTGCCGTCGCTGGGGGCGATCATCGACTGAATGCTGCGTGGAGCGATGTTCAGCTTGGCCTTGAACGTGGCGCCGGCCTTGGCCTTGGCGTCGTAAACCGTGATCCCGTCGCGATTGATATTGGTTGAAACGAAGACGTCGTGGGTGACCCAGGCGGACTTGCTCAGGTTGTCCGCGAACTCGCCGTTGGTGAAAACCGCGCGCTCCGAGCCGTCGTCGGGGTTGTGCTCCATCAGGTTCCGTTCGGACGCGCCCGTTTGCCGGTTCTTCGCCGTCGCGAAATAGTAGACCTTTTTAGCTTCGCCCGGCCTGGCGACGACGCGCTTGGTGAAGCTCCGCGCCTTGCCCAGCAGGGCTCCGGTGTTCGGATTCAGCGCGCAGGCGCCGTCGCAGATGAGATTGCCGTTGGCGTCCCGCATGTCCGACATGGTGGCGTACAGGCGGCCGCCTTTGGCTTCGAGGCTTAAGACGGAGCCGGAGCCTTTGCGCAGCGCGGCCGGGACGTTCAGGCGCTGCGCCCGCGGATTCGCCGTTGGGATCCTGTAGATCGACGGCTTCGTCATGCCCGTTCCGGCGTAGACGACGCCGTTCTCGTAGGCTATCGAGCGGATGTCGCGCTCTCCTTCCTGGATCTGGCTGCCGGTAAGATCGTCCCACCGGCCGCTCTTGGCGTCGTACGTGAGGACCCTGCCCCCGTGCCTCTGACTGGAGCTGGCGATGTAGAGCTTGTCGTGTTCGTCCGCGACCACGTCCCAATAGAAGCTGCCTTTCTCGGAGACGTCTTCGTAGTTCTTGTTCGACGAGCCGTCGTCTCCCAGCCGCTTCACCGCGTAGGTGTCGGGATCGATGTCGTAAAGCCTGCCGTTGCTGCACGCCGCTATGACGTGCCTGTTGCTGAGCGTGGCGTAGCCCCAGGTGTAGAGCTCGGCGCCGTCTTTGTCCAAGACGGCGTTCTTGACGTCGATCTTCCTCTTGTTCTTGAGGTCGATGACGTTGAGCGAGCCCCCGTAGCCCCCGGAGACGACGAAGGCCAGCGGCCTGCCGCCCTTGTCGGTTGTGGTCCCGTAACTGGGAATGTTCGGTTCGTCCGGGACGGGTGTGGACACGAGCTCCTCGTGTCCCGCCTGCGGCGCCGCCGGTTGAGGCAGACGGGACGACGCGGCGCGGGGCGACGTAGATTTTCCGGACGCCGCCGATTGGGCTGCGACAGACGCGGAGGCGGCTTGATCGGCCTTGGACGCCGGCGTCTGAACGCCCGTCGACGCGGCCATCGACGTCGAAATCGTCGATGCTGACAGGGCAATCGCCAGCCCGAATCCCAACGTCGTCCTGTGCCGACTCGGACGCCGGCCCGAATGCGAAATCGAGCTTCGACTCGGGCGTGGGCCGGAGCCTCGATTCGGGCGTCGGCCGTGCGTGAAGCGGATCGCGCGGCTGTTTTTCATCGTTTCTCCTTTTGGACGTTCCGGTTCGTCCGTTCGCCGGAATTCTGGGCGCCGCCGGCCGCGGCGAACCGACGATTAGTTGACAGCGATATTTTTGATTGTTCAATTACCTCTGACTGAGATCATTTCACAGCGGGGCGGCCAATGGGAAGCGATTTCGAAGAATAACCCGAAGTTGGAATTGTTCAGTTCAGAAAATGTGCCCGTGTGGGCTAGGGCAGAAAATGCGCCCGCGTGGGCTAGGCTCTTTCTCGAAAGGCAGGCTCTCGAACGACGAAATGCGGGGACCTATGGGCGGCGAATCTGAAGGCGAGTGCGTCTTCTTCCTCAGAGGCGTCAACTTGGGCGCTCGCAACAAGGTTTCGATGCCTCTGCTGTGCGAGCTCGTCGCGTCGAAATTCCGCCTGGAGCGGGTGCGCACACACCTTCAGAGCGGGAACCTGCTGTGCGCTCCGCCGGCGGGGCCCCAGGATTTCGCCGACGGCCTGACGGAGCTCGTCCGCGAATGGTTCGGCGTGGACAGCCCCGTCGTCTATCGCACCGCCGCGGATCTGCGGAGGGCCGTCGAGGCAGACCCTCTCGCCGCCGTCGCCGGAGACGAGGCCTTTTCCCACATCATGTTCTTCGACCGGGAGGTCGATTCCTTCGACGGCCGGCGTTTCCGCGACGCCCTCAAGGAAGGCGAGGACCTGGCCTGGGCGCCGCGCGAACTCTATCTGTGGCACGGCACTCCGCGAGGGCTCCACGGCTCGCGCATCACCCAGGCTTATGCCGAGCGCCATTTGGGGGTCACGGCCGCGGCGCGCAACATGCGCACGCTGCGAAAGCTAGTGACGATGCTGGACTGAAGCATTTTGCGAGCCCCGCCCCGGCGTAGGCGCACGCGGACCCCGTTGTCTGCGCGCGGCCGCGCCTTGGGGCGGGGCTCGCACTCGGCGGTCGAGATCAGATCTGCTCGACCACGACTTTCACCGCCCGCACCAGCGAGACTGCCCCCGGGTCGGGCGTTCCCAGCGACTTCTCGCCGAGGGGCCGGGCCCTGCCGAGCTTTGCGACAAGCTGCGCCGTGGACTCGGCTCCCGCCTGGCCCGCGGCCACGGCGGCCTCGCCCTTGGCCTTGAGGCCGCCGTCGGTCGAGACGAAGGCGTCGACCAGCGGAACGAGCGCGTCGACCATCGTCTTGTCGCCCACCTGTGCGCCGCCGAGCCTTTGCACGGCCGAGCACCCCGCGACGACGGCGTCCGTGATCGAGTCGAGCGAGGGGGCCTCTTCGTTTCCGAGCGCCGCGCCGATCGCCGTCAGGAGGGAGCCCCACAGGGCGCCCGAGGTGCCGCCCGCACGGTCGGACCAGGCGTCGCCCGCGGCGCTCAGCGTGGTCGCCACGCCCGCGCCCTGATCGGCGATGGCCCGCGCCGCTTGGGCTGCGGCCTTCGATCCGTTCGCCATTCCGATGCCGTGGTCGCCGTCGCCCGCGATCGAATCGAGCTTGCCGAGCTCGTCCTTCGACTCCTCGAGCATCTCCGAGACCTTTTCGAGAAGCCCGACGACGACGCCCGCGGCCCTCTGCGAACTCTCCGAGCCCTTCTCCGTCACGACCACGGTTGCCGCCGCCGAGTTGAGCTCGGCGTCGTCGCGCTCGACCTCGCCGACGGAGCCCTTCCTGTAGGCGGGGGTGTCGCAAGGCGCGTCCCAGTAGGAGAGAAGCTCGTCGTCGACCCACACGAGGGTGAGTGAAATGCCCGCCATGTCGAGCGAGGTGACGAATTCTCCCGATTCGACGTCGGCGATCTCCACGCCGGCGGCCTTCAGGCGGTCGACGACCGAGCCGACGACGACGAACAGCTCCTCGTACTTCGTGTCGCCCAGGCCGTTGACGATGGCAATGACGCGATTTCCCGCCGATTCGGGGCGGTCCTCGAGCAGGCCGTCCACGAGGGCGGCCGCGACGTCGTCGGCGGTTCCCAGATCGTCCTCGGAGACCCCGGGCTCGCCGTGAATGCCGAGGCCGATTCCCATCTTTCCTGCGGGAACGGTGAAAAGCGGGCCGTCGGCGCCGGGGAGCGTGCAGCCGGAGAAGGCGACTCCGAAGGAGCGCGTGGCCGCGTTCGCCTTGGCGAAAATGCGCTTGACCTCCTCGAAGTCCTTGCCGGCCTCGGCGGCCGCCCCCGCGATCTTGAAGATGGGAAAGTCGCCCGCAATGCCGCGGCGCTTGTCGAGTTCGTCCTTGGCGCCGGAGGCGATGTCGTCGGTGACCACCAGGGTGTCGGCGGGGATTCCCTCGGAGCGCAGACGCTCGATGGCCTGGCCGAAATGCAGGACGTCGCCCGCGTAGTTCCCGAATCCCATGAGCACTCCGGCGCCGCGGTCGGCGGCCTTGAGAACCGAGTACGCCTGGGCGCCCGAGGGGGAGGAAAAGATGTTCCCGCACACTGCGCCGTCGGCAATCCCGGCGCCGACCCAGCCGGCGAACGCCGGGTAGTGGCCCGATCCGCCGCCGTAGACCACGGCCACCTTTCCTTGCGGAGTCGCGGTGGAGCGGACGACGCCGCCGTAGACCGGCTTGACGTAGCGCTTGTTGGCCAGGACGAACCCTCGCAGCGCCTCGGCGGGAAAATCCGCGGGTGCGTTTACTAGTCGCGTCATTGCGTGCCTTTCCTAGTCGCCGCCCGTCCTCGGGCGGCTGCGTGATGTACGTTGATCTTATAGTCCAGTGACTCGGTACACAATTTTGCAGGAAACATCGCGTTGGTTGAAGGCGACGGCGAGAATTCGGGCTTCTTACTGGCGCGTTGTTACATTTTTCGCTCGTCTTTGCACTGTCGCTTTGCGGCGACGCCGCCAAGCGGCGGAGGCGAGCTATCGGCTCGCGGACGGGGGAGGCCCGCCGGGCCGGCGACGAAGCGGACGCCTCAGGCCGGCTCGCGGACGGGATCCGCAGGCCTTGCGGATGGGGCTGGCGGACGGGACCCATGAGGCAGGCGGAAGGCCGCCGATCGGCCTCCGGGTGCGGAAAGGCGGCGCCCGAGCGCGTAGGCTAGGCGCATGAGCATGAACGCCGCCGTTCTGCACGGCATCGACGACCTGTCCCTCACGCGCGTCCCCGTTCCAGAGCCCGGGCCCGGAGAAGTCCTCCTCAAAGTCGAGGCGAACACGATCTGCGGCACCGACCTGCGCATTGTCTCCGGCGCGAAAACCGCGGGAGTCCGCCCCGGAGTGATCCTAGGCCACGAGTTCGCCGGGAGGGTCGCAGCCGTCGGCGAAGGCGTCGAAGGGGTCGACGTCGGCGTGCAGGCGACGTGCTCGATCGTCCTCTCGTGCGGCCGCTGCCTCCAATGCCTGGCTGGCCGCGAGCACCTGTGCGAGAACTTGCGGCTCTTCGGATACGAGATCGACGGCGGGCTCGCCGAGTACCTGCTTGTGCCGCGCGAGGCGATGGAGCGCGGCAATCTTGTGCTCGCGCCGCGCGAACTCGAACCGACGGCGCTTGCGCTGGCCGAGCCCGTCAGCTGCTGCCTCAACGGGGCCAGGCAGTTTCGGGTGCGCCCGGGCGAATCCGTCGTCGTCATGGGAACCGGGCCGATCGGACTGCTTCACGTCGCCCTCGCCAAGCTCGCCGGGGCAGTGCGGATCGTGGCCGTCGGGCGCCCCGGACGCCTCGATCCCGCGCTCGCCCTCGGCGCGACGCACGCCCTGGCCTCGCAGGGCGAGGAGCTCACCCGCGAGATTCTCGACGCGACCGGCGGCGGGGCCGACGTCGCGATCGTCGCCGTCGGCGACCCCGCGCTGGCCAACCAGGCGCTCGAAGTGGCGGCCGTCGGCGGACGGGTCAACTATTTCGCCGGTTTCCCCAAGGGATCCACGGCGGTGATGGAGCCGAATATCGTCCATTACCGCGAGCTGCAGGTGACGGGCGGCTCGAACGCGCGCAGGGCCGACGTCCGCCGGGCCGTGGAGCTGCTTTCCAGCGGCGCCCTCGACGTCGGAAGCCTCGTGACCCACCGGTTCCCGCTGACCCAGATCGACGCGGCGATCGCCGCCGTGCGCGAGCGCGCAGGCCTCAAAGTGGCGGTGACGCCTGGCTGAGGGGCGCCTGCGCGCCGTTCCGCGCCGCTGCCGCTGCCCGGGCGCGTGCAGCCGTCGCCGAAGAGCGCGCCGCTTGCGCGGGATTCGCCGGACTGTTGCGAAACTCGGCGCTCCAAGGCGCGGCACTCGCCATGCGCATGCACGGACGTCGCTCAAACGCACGATTTGCCGGGCCTTTGTGGGGCTTGGCCCTCACTGGAACGTCGGCGGCGTGAGCTCGCCGGCTATCGGCCGCCCGATCCACGTGGCCAGGTCGTTTCCCCGAAGCCCCTGAGACAGCAGGAAGACGATCTTGGAGTACACGGCCTCCAAGGTCATGTCGCCGGCGCCGACGGCCCCCGCCCTCGCGATGGCGTCGCCGGCCTCGTAGTGGCCAAGAAACACTTGGGCTTGATGGCATTGGGAGGCGACGACCACCGGGACGCCGTCGGCGATCGTCCGCTCGAGCGCCTCGGCCAGCCCGGGTTCGGCCGCGGGCACGTTGCCGACGCCGTAGGCGCGCAGCAGCACGGCCTCGGGGCGCGGCGTGAGAAGGGCTTCGAGCCGGGAGGCCGATATTCCGGGAGCGAGGTCGAGCACGACGACGTCGTGCCGCGCGTAAGGCGCGGGATCCCGCCAATCGGGTCCTTCGGCGCCCCTGGCGCAGCCGACGCCGTCGGCGGGTGCCTGCGCGGCTTCTGAAAGGGAAGCCGCCGCTCCGGAAGCGGGAGGCTCGGGCCCCGCCGTCGGCGAGACGACCTCGTCGGTGGCGTACCACCGCCAGGGCGCGCCCGTTCGCGCGAGCGGCGGGACCGACGGCGAGGCAAAGCCCTCGAAGGACCACGAGCTCGTTTTCGTCACGCGGTTGCCGGCCAGAAGATGGTGGCCGAAGAAAAGGCTGACGCCCTTCGCCCGCCCGGAGGACGCGGCCCGCAAGGCGCCCGCCACGTTCCCCGCGGCGTCGGAGCCGACGTCGCCCAAGGGATACTGCGCCCCCGTGAAGACGACGGGCCTGTCAAAGCCGACGAGGGCGTAAGAGAGGGCCGCGCTCGAATAGCCCATGGTGTCCGTGCCGTGAAGTACCACGAAGGAGTCGGCCTCCTCGCGGTGGGCGCGCAGATCGTCGATGATCGCCTGCCACGATTCGGGCGTGGCGTTCGAGGAGTCGATGAGCGGCTCGAGCTCCGTCAGGCTCACCCGCCCCTCGAGCTCGGTCCCCGCGATCAGAGAGTAGAGCCATCCCTTGAGGTCGGCGCCGGGGACGAGGCCGTTGGGCGAGTCGACCATGCCGATGGTTCCGCCCGTGTACGTCACGTGTATGCGCATTTCTTCCTTCCTCGGAGTTTGTGCACGTCGAACAATCCTAGCCGCGGCCGGCTCGCGTTCTGCAGGAGGCTCAGCGTTCGCCGTCGGTCGAAAGGGCCTGGTCGCCGTCGTCGGCGGCCTCTTTGTCGAGAACGCGGTCGAGAAGGGCGCCGTCCACCCGCCCGCGAACGAAATGCCAGCCGCCTGCCATCATTGCGACCACCGGCACGAAGAGCGCGAGCGTCCACCGGCCTTCGGAGCTCGTGAGATTGGAGCCGACGACGACGGCGAAGAACGCCAGGGCGATGTAGTTCGTGGCCGGGGCGCCGGGCATCCGGTAGGCGGGGCGGGTCTCTTTGCCCGCTTTCACGCGCCTGAGGAAGGCGAGGTGGGTGACGAGGATCGAGGCCCACGTGCCGGCGATGCCGATGGCCGCGAGGTTCATGACGACGTCGAAGGCGTCCTTTTCGAGGACGACGTTGAGAAACACGCCGACGAGGCCGAGGGCCGAGGTGACGACGATGGCGCCGTAGGGCACGTGGTTCGCGTTCATGCGGGTGGCGAAGCGCGGGCCCGAACCGGCCACCGCCAAGGAGCGAAGCGTGCGGCCCGTCGCATACAGGCCGGCGTTGAGCGAGGAGAGCGCGGCGGTGAGGACGACCACCTGGATCACGCTCCCGGCGTGCGGCACGCCGATTCCCTTGAAGAAAGTGACGAAGGGAGATTCGTCCTTCGAATACGCGGTGTACGGCAGGACGACGGCCATGAGCGCCACGGCGCCCACGTAGAAGACGAAGATGCGGACGATCATCGAGTTGATGGCCTTCGGCAGAACGCGTTCGGCCTCTTTCGTCTCGCCTGCTGCCACGCCCACCATCTCAGTGCCGCCGAAGGCGAAGACGACGCCCAGGGTCAGCGCGAAGACCGGGGCGAGCCCCTTGGGGAAGAAGCCTCCCGATTCGGCGATGTTGTGGAAGCCCGCGGTGTGGCCGCCGACGTCGTGCCCGACGGCGATCGCCCAGACGGCTGCCGCCATGAAGCCCACTATCGTCGCCACCTTGATCGCCGCGAACCAGAATTCCGCCTCGCCGAACATCTTGACGCTCAGCAAGTTGAGGACAAAGACCAAGGCGAGGGCGACGAGGGCGATGAACCACTGCGGAATTCCCCGGAAGGCCGTCCAATAATGCATGTACAGGGCGACGGCCGTGATGTCCGCCATGACGGTCACCGCCCAGTCGAGGAAAAACATCCAGCCCGCGATGTAGGCGCCCTTTTCGCCTGTGAACTCGCGCGCGTAGGAGACGAATGCGCCCGAGGAGGGGCGGCGGATTGCCAGTTCGCCGAGCGCCCGCACCATGAGAAACGCGAAAACTCCACAGACTCCATAGGCGACGACCAGCCCGGGGCCTCCCTGGGCGAGGCGGCCGCCGGCCCCGAGGAACAGACCCGTTCCGATGGACCCGCCGATGGCGATCATCTGAATGTGCCGAGGCTTGAGCTCTTTGCTGTATCCGATGTCGCCTTTGTCGTGTTTCACGGCGTTCGATGTAGGTAAGTGCGCTTCCTTCATCGTTCCTCCTGTTGTTGGCAAACGAGCGGTCGTGGGTGCGCAATTGTGGCAATTCTACGTCCGCGGCGGCTTGGGATTCGATCCGTCGACGGCGATTGCGCCGGCGATCCGAACGTCTTCGACGGCGCCCCGAACGCCCGTGGGACGAACGGTCTGGCGGGTTGCGGCTCGACATGGGAAAATTGGCATATGACATACACCCTGGTGCTGCTCCGCCACGGCGAGAGCGAATGGAATGCAAAGAACCTCTTCACCGGCTGGGTCGACGTGCCGCTGTCGGAGAAGGGGCGCGCCGAGGCCGTCCGCGGGGGCGAGTTCCTCAAAGAAGCCGGAGTGCTTCCCGAGAAGCTGTTCACATCGATGCTTCGCCGCGCCATCATGACGGCGAACCTTGCCCTTGACGCAGCCGATCGCCACTGGATTCCCGTGGAGCGCCATTGGCGCCTCAACGAGCGCCATTACGGCGCGCTTCAGGGCAAGAACAAGAAGGAGATCCGCGACGAGCACGGCGAGGAGCAGTTCATGCAGTGGCGCCGCTCCTACGACGTTCCGCCGCCGCCGATCGAGGCCGGTTCGGAGTTCTCCCAGGACGCCGACCCTCGCTACGCCGGCGAGCCGATTCCCGCCACGGAGTGCCTCAAAGACGTTCTCGAGCGCCTCCTTCCCTACTGGGAGACGACGATCGTCCCGGAGATCAAGACCGGCAAGACGGTGTTGATCGCCGCCCATGGGAACTCCCTGCGGGCCATCGTCAAGCACCTGGACGACATTTCCGACGACGACATCGCCGGAGTCAACATCCCCACGGGCATTCCGCTTGTCTACGAGCTCGACGAGGAGACCCTCAAGCCCGTCAAGAAGGGCGGCACGTACCTCGACCCCGAGGCCGAGGCGAAGATCGCGGCGGTGGCCAACCAAGGCAAATGAGCCTGGCCGCCGCCACTCGTCCCGAAGGCCCGGTCACCCGGTCGCAGGTCGGAAGGAAACGCCTGCGTCTGGCCGGCCTTCGGGTTGGTGCGGCGCTTGCTCAGTGTGTGAGGATTGCCGCCCAGAGCGCTTTGTCGCCGCGAGCCGCGCCTGCGTCTTGCGAAGGGGCATAGGCTCTCGTCATATTCGGGAACCGGAAGGTTTCGAGAATCGGTTCTTGTTATACCCGAGAACTGGAAAGTTCTCGATAAAGGTTTTCGTCTGTTCAGGGTTTGCGGGCGGGGCGTGAAAGGCGATCGGTTGGAATCGCGGCGCGAGGCCAGCTGCGGCGCGCCGTCGGCTGCCGACGGCGATCGGCGAAGGGCGGCAGAAAACTCCTGGTCGTCGACGCGGGGGACCGTGTCGCTTAACGCCTTTCGATCAGTTTCGCAATGGGGTACTAAAACCTGGATAAAAAGGCCGACATTACCGCCTTAATGATAGAATGTCTACTCGGAACCAGTCTGAGCGAAGGGAATGGGACCGCATGTCCTACACAATCGGCGAGACGGTCGTCTACCCGCATCACGGCGCGGCTCGCATCGAAGACGTCTTCACTCGCAAGATCCGCGGCGAGGAGAAGACGTATCTCAAGCTTCGCGTCGTGCAAGGGGACCTGGAGATCCAGGTTCCCGCTGACATGCTCGAGGACGTCGGTGTGCGCGACGTTTCCGACGACGAGCAGTTGAAGCAGGTTTTCACCGTCTTGAGGGCGGGGCAGATCGAAGAGCCTTCGAACTGGTCGCGCCGCTACAAGGCGAATTCAGAGAAACTGACGTCGGGTGACGTCATCAAGGTGGCCGAAGTGGTTCGCGACCTCACGCGTCGCGACGCCGACAGGCACCTCTCGGCGGGGGAGAAGAGGATGCTGTCGCAGGCCCGGCAGATTTTGGGGTCCGAGGTCGCGCTCGCGCGGCAGGTCTCCGAGGGCGAGGCGCTCAAACTCCTCGACGAGGTCCTCGGCGAATCGGCGCTCTAGTGCGAGTTGCCGCCGTCGTCGTCGCCGCCGGAAAGGGAACGAGGTTTGGCTCACGCGGCGCCAAAGCCCTCGAGCGGCTTTCCGGCGATCCTCTCCTCGTTCACTCCGCCCGCGCGATGGCCGAATCCGGCGTCGTCGATCGAATCGTAGCCGTCGCCCCAGCCGATCGAATCGAAGAATTTGAAGGGTTTCTTCGAGCCGTTTCCCTCGGGCGGGCGGCGGACTCACTCGAGGGGACTGCGGCGCCGACTGAAGGGCCCGCGGATAGCCTCGGGCGGGCGGCGACGCCGATCAAGGGCGCCGCGGGGCCGATCGAGGTCGCCGTCGTCGGCGGCGGGCGGACGCGTCAAGAATCGGTCGCGCGCGGGTTGGACCGCGTGCTCGAGGCGTACGGCTCCGCCGCGAGCTCGGATTGCGTTCTCATTCACGACGCAGCGCGCCCGCTCGTGCCCGGCGCGGTGATCCGGCGCGTCGTCGATGCGTTGGCCGCCGGGCATCCGGCCGTCGTTCCCGCGCTGCCGGTGGCGGACACGATCAAACGAGTCGAGCGCGTCGCCGCCGGTGAAGCGGGCGCCGATCTGGAGCGCGTCGTCGAAACCCACGATCGCTCCTTGCTGCGCGCCATGCAGACGCCGCAGGGTTTTCATCTTGACGCGATCCTCCGCGCGCACCGCGATTTCGCCGAAAAAGGAGAAGAAGAGGCCAGCGCCGCCCCCGACGACGCCGCCCTCGTCGAGGCGGCCGGGCTGCCCGTCGTGCTCGTGCGCGGGAGCGAGCGGTCGATGAAGATCACACGGCCGATCGACCTCGCGATCGCGCAGCTGCTGGCCGACGACCCCTCGCTCGGCGTCTGAATCCGCGGAGGCCCCTTGGTTGGCGCCCGGTCTGCCGGGCCTCAGCGCCGGAATCCGTCGATCTGGCTCCGCCTTTGCCGGCGCGCTCCGGCCTTCCCTCTCTGGCTGCTGGCCTGAGTGGCCTTTTCCTTCGTCGCGCAGGCGAGCCACCGCCTTGTTCGTCCTTGTTCGTCGCGCAGGCCTTTAACGCTTTGTCGCCTATGCGTCACGAGTAGATAATTTCTGCATGGACATTCGCGTGGGAACAGGAATCGACGTGCACGCCTTCAGCGAAGACCGGTCCCGCCCGCTCTTCCTCGCGTGCCTTCAGTGGCCTGGCGAGCGCGGGCTCGAAGGGCATTCCGACGCCGACGTCGCCGCCCACGCCGCGTGCGACGCCATCCTCATCGCCTCGGGCGTCGGAGACCTCGGCACGGCGTTCGGCACGGGACGGCCCGAATGGGCCGGAGCTTCGGGCAGCGCGCTCCTTGCCGAAGCCGTGCGTCTGGCCCGCGCCGACGGTTGGGCGGCAGTCAACGTTTCGATCCAAATCGTCGGCCAACGCCCCAGGTTTCTGCCGCGCAAGGCCGAGGCGGAGAAAGTCATGGGCGCCGTCGTCGGCGCGCCCGTCAGCGTCTCTGCCACCACCACTGACCGCCTCGGATTCACCGGGCGAGGCGAAGGCCTGGCCGCGATCGCGACCGCGCTGGTTCATAGGATTTGACGCTGACCCGCAGGGTCTGACCTCGGTTCACGGGCGACGTCGGTTCGTGGGCGACGTCGGTTTGCGACCGCGCCGGCTCCCAGGGAGCGGCGCCGTTTTCGGCGGGGATTATGGGGTTCTCGACGAGGCAGCGCTCGCGGGCAAGCGGGCCCTCGCGCTCACGACCACAGGCGGACCCGAGGCCATGTACTCCGAAGCCGGGGCGCTCGATCCGATCGAGAGGTTCCTCTTCCATGTCAACGAGGGAATCTTTCGGTTCGTGGGGTACGAGCCGCTCAAGCCCGTGGTCACCTACGGCCCGGCGCATCTGGATGACGAGCAGCGTAAGAAGGCGCTCGGCGCGGTGCGGTCCGAATTCGAGAAGATCGACGAGCGTCCGCGGGCATGAGGCGCACGCGCAACGCCGGTGGGGCAGGCGGCCTCGGTCTCAGGCGGGCGCGCGGGCGCCCGCGCGATCGGGGCGTTCGAACGCCTCAGTTTCGGGCCGGACGGGAATGAACGTCGCCAGGCCGACGAGGAGAATGACGACTATCCCGAGGATTCCATAGATCGCCACGTCGTCTTTGGGCCGGCCGCTCGTCTTGCTCGCCAGCGTGATGGAACTCGAGTACATGACCGATGAGAGGAACGAGACGGCCCGGCCCGTCGTGGCGTACAGCCCGAACATCTCGGCTCCGGAGCCCGGCGGCGCGACCCGCGCCAGGTAGGAGCGCGAGGCCGCCTGCGTCGGGCCGACGAAAACGCACAGGGCCAGGCCGAACACCCAGAAGACGATCGGGCCTGCGGGCTTGCCGAAGAAGACGATGAGCGCGAGCGCGCACATAGAGGCCAGCGAGCCGACGATCACCTTGCGCGGGCCGATCCTGTCGTCCAACTGGCCGAAGACGACCGTCGCGACGCCCGCCACGAGATTTGCGGCGATGCCGAACATGATCACCTCTTCCCTCTTGAAGCCGAAGGCGACGCCGGCGAGCACCCCGCCGAAGGTGAAGACTCCGGCGAGCCCGTCCCGGTAGATCGCCGAGGAGACGAGGAACCACACAACCGAGCGGCTCTCGCGCCACAGGCGGGCGATCGAGCGGCCGAGGTCGGCGTACGAGCCAAAGATCCCGCGCGAGGGCTCGCCCGAGGGAGGGCGGTTGCGAGAGGTCAGGAGCAAGGGCAGGCAAAAGACGAGGGTCCACAGCGCACACACCGCCATCGAGACGCGGATGTTCAGCGCGTCCTCGCTTGTGACGCCGAAAAGCCCCACTTCGGGCTGGATGAAGCCGACGAGCAGGAAGAAGAGAAGCAAAATCGAGCCGATGTAGCCCAAGCCCCAGCCGAAGCCGGAGACCCGGCCGACGTTCTCGGGAGTCGAAATGTCGGAGACCATCGAGTTGTAGATCACCGACCCGACTTCGAACACGAAGTTGCTCGCGGCGAGCAGAAGAAGGCCGAGCCACACGTAGTGCTCGCTGGGTTTGACGAAGAACATGGCGCCGATGAGCGCTGTGAGCGCGAGGGTCGCCGCCGTCAGCACGGTGTGCGTCTTTCCCGTGCGGTCTGCCCACTGGCCGAGCGCCGGGGCCGCCAGCGCGACGAGAATGCCCGCGAGCGCCGTCGTCCATCCGAGGTTCGCGTTTGCGGACGGCCCGAAGAGTTTCGGAGTGGTGAGGTAGACGGAGAACACGAAGGTCGTGACCACTGAATTGAATGCCGAAGAGCCGACGTCCCAGGACGCCCAGGTGACGACTTTGCGCGAAAGGAAGCCGGTGCGAGTCTGGCCCCCGTCGTCTGTGTGAGTACTCATGCCTTTTACTTTACGGTGCATTTACTTGCCGCGCACGCCGAGCGCGGGCGCAACCCTCGGCCGCTGGCGTGCGGTGAGCCAAATCAAACCCTTTGCGGCGCTCATTGGATACCCTAGGGGGGTGAGCTTGAAGATCTACGATTCCGCTGCGCACTCGCTGCGAGATTTCGAACCGCTCGAACCGGGCCGGGCGGGGATCTACCTGTGCGGCGCAACCGTCCAGGGCGCCCCGCACATCGGCCATATGCGTTCGGCGCTCGCCTTCGACGTGCTTGCAAGGTGGCTGCGCCGCAGCGGGTACGACGTGCGGATGATCCGCAACGTCACGGACATCGACGACAAGATTCTGCGCAAGTCCGCCGAGGCCGGCCGCCCCTGGTGGGAGTGGGCTTACCGTTACGAGCGCGAGTTTTCGCAGGCATATCGCACGCTCGGGGTCCTTCCGCCCACGTACGAGCCGCAGGCCACCGGGCACGTCGCCGACCAGATCGAGCTCATCCAAGCCATCTTGGACGCCGGCCACGCCTACGTCGGCGATCCCGGAAACGTATATTTCGACGTCGCCAGCCTCCCGGACTACGGCTCCCTCACGCGTCAGTCTCTGGCGAACATGACGGTCGACGAGTCCGAGGTCGAGCCTGACAAGCGCAATCCGCACGATTTCGCGCTGTGGAAGGCCCCCAAGCCGGGCGAGCCCGCGACCGCGGCGTGGGCGGCGCCGTGGGGCAGAGGCAGGCCCGGCTGGCACATCGAATGCTCGGCCATGGCCGGCCGCTATCTGGGTGAGACGTTCGACATCCACGGCGGCGGGATCGACCTGCGCTTCCCGCACCACGAGAACGAGCAGGCGCAGTCGCACGCGGCGGGGCGCGGGTTCGCCCGCTACTGGATGCACAACGCGTGGGTGACGATCGAGGGGGAGAAGATGAGCAAATCGCTCGGCAACTCCCTGACCGTCGAGGCCGTCGCGCGCGAGGTCCCGCCCGTCGTCTTGCGGTTCGCTTTGGGAACCGTGCACTACCGTTCGACGGTCGCCTATTCGCCCGCGACCCTCGCCGAGGCGCATGCAGTCTGGGACCGTCTGGCCGGCTTCGTCGCGCGCGCCGCCGAAGCCGAGGAGATCGGACTCGACGAGGTGGCGTCCCTCGGCCCGGACGGCCTTCCCGCGGCGTTCACGGCGGCGATGGACGACGACCTCAACGTCTCCGGGGCGCTCGCGGCCGTGCACGAAGCCGTCACCAAGGGCAACACTGCGCTGAGCGAGCGGGACCCGGCGGGCGTCAGGCGCGCCCAGCTCGAGGTCCGCTCGATGCTCGACATTCTGGGGCTCGATCCGCTCAGCCCCCAGTGGCGGAGCGGTGCGGGGTCCGACGCCGTCCGCAAGGCGCTCGACGCGCTCGTGGCCGACATGCTCGAGCGCCGCGCCGAGGCGCGGGCGGCCAAGGACTGGGCCACGGCTGACGCGGTGCGCGATTCGCTGGCTGCGGCCGGCGTCGTCGTCGAAGACTCGCCCGAGGGCGCGCGCTGGCACGTGGAGGGACGCTGATGGCCGACGGCAGGACGAAACGCCCGAAGGGCAAGAAAGGCGCCCTCGTCGGATCCGGCGGAAACAATCGGCGCCGCCTTCAAGGCAAGGGGCCGACGCCGAAGGCCGAAGACCGCGTCTACCATCCCGCGCACAAACGCAAGCTGGCGGCGGAAGCGGCGCGCCGAGAGCAGGCCAGGCTCGAGAAGGCCAATCGCCTGCGTCCGGAGCTGGACCTCGCCCCCGGGCATGAGCTCATCGCCGGGCGCAACGCCGTTCTCGAGGCGGTGCGGAGCGGGATTCCCCTCTCTCGCGTCTTCGTTTCGGGAGGCGTCGCGAGCGACGAGCGCCTCGGCGAGGTGGTTCGCACTGCGACAGCCCTCGGCGCGCCGCTTTTCGAGGCCTCGCGCACGGAGCTTGACCGAATGACCGACGGCGCGGTCCACCAGGGGGTGGCCATAGAGGTCCCGCCTTACGAGTACGCGCACGTCGAGGACCTCGTCGAGCGCGCGGGCAAGGGCGCGCGCGCCGGCAGGCCGGGGCTCGTCGTCGCGCTCGACTCGGTGACGGATCCGCACAACCTCGGGGCGGTCATGCGCTCGGCCAGCGCCTTCGGCGCGGACGGCGTCGTCGTGCCCGAACGGCGCTCGGCCGGCGTGAACGCCACGGTGTGGAAGGTCTCGGCCGGGGCGGCGGCCCGCGTTCCCGCTGCCCGCGTGCCGAATCTCGTGGCGGCCCTGGGCAAGCTGAAGGCCCGCGGGTACTTCGTCGTCGGGCTCGACGGACGCGGCGACACGGCGATCGAGGACATTTCCTTCGCCGACGCCCCCATCGTTCTCGTGACCGGCTCGGAGGGCAAGGGGCTCGCCCGGCTCACCCGCGAAACGTGCGACGCGACCGCATCGATCCCCATCGCGGCCGAGCTCGACTCCCTCAACGCCGCGGTTGCCACCGGAATCGCGCTCTACCAAATCGACCGCCTTCGGGCGCGCTCGCAGTAGGAGGAACAATGGTTACTTGGCGTCCCGTCAACGGCGACATTCTGCGACTCGATCCCGCACTCGCGTCAGTGAACGACATCGAGAACTTCCTCGCTGAGCGGCGGATCCCCGGAAGGGGCGCCGCGGCGGGGGACGACGGCTACCGCCTCGAGCTCGCGGTCACCGGGCGAAGGAGGCGCATCGCCGTCCTCGACGACGACGGCGCGGCCTCGCCCGGCCCGACGCTGGCCGAGTTCGTCGAAGAGATGGACGGGGCCCTCCGCAAGCTCCAGATCGACATGGGCGGGATCATCGCGTGGGGAGACATCGACCTCGGCGAAGTCGACGTCGAGGGCGACGACGTGGACGTCGCCTCCCTCCAGGCGCTCGAACGGCAGGCCGCCGACGAAGCCTGCGATGGCGCCGCCGAAGACGCCTGTGAGGAGGCCGGCGGCGAAGTCGGCGATGAAACCGGCGACGACATCCCCGAGTTCAAGGGGCCGATGCTCATCGTTTCGGACATCGCCCTGGCGGAGATGCCCGGGCTCGCAGCCGCCAATCGGCGCTCCCTCGCCGTCTTCCGCATGGAGGGCGCGTGCGCCGTGGCGATGGAGCTCGACGGGACGGAGGACACCCGAAGGGCCGTCAAGCCGGGCTTCGCGATCGCTTTGAGCACCGATCCGTCCGGCCTGGACGCGCCGGTGCTGTCCGTGCGCTGCCGCGGGCCGCGCCTCGTGTGGCGCTGGGACGACGAGCTCGAGCCTGTGCCGTGGGCCAAGGCCGACGCCGCGGCCTCCGACTTCGTCGCCCGAGAGCTGGGGCCCGGGGCCCTTTCCCAGCGGATCGCCCAGACGGTCCCCTCCGTCGACGCCGCGCGCATCCAGGAGGCGCTGCACGCCGACCCGGACGCCGCTCCCGCGATGCTCGTCTCCGCCCTCGGCCTTCCGCCGGAGGTCGCCGACTTCCTCTCCGGCTTGCTCGGCGCCACCGCCATTCCGGGCGCAATCGTATTCGAGCCGAAGCCCCTGCCTCAGAGGATTCAGGCGAGCGTCGCCTACGGATCGGTCGGGGAGTCGAAGTCGAAGACCGGGTACTGGCAGACGTATCGCAGGCTCTTCGTCGACCGTCCGCGCGTGACGGAGGCCGTCTCCTCGATTCAGGCAGGCATCGGCTCGGTCCTTTTCGCCGGCGGCCTGCGCTCGTGGCGGCGAACAGGCGGGAAGGTCGCCGCGGCGATCGGAGGCGCCCTCGTGGTCAACGCGGCAACTCGTATCCTCACGATGCAGTGGATTCAAACCGCTCTGGAAACCGAGGGCCTGACGGTCGAAAGCGCGGCAGCCGAAAGCGCCGATGGCCTCGCAGACGAGGGCCGCGCGGGCGCGGACCCGGAAGCTGAAAGCGCAGCGACCGCGAACTCGGTGTAAGCGGACCCGGTAAACGCAAGCCCGCCGCCTCAAAAAGGCCAGAGCAGACGATTAACGCAGAAAGGGCTCCTATGAGCAGGAATGACAGCGAGGCCGCCGGAGGAGACGACGTCAAGCCCGACCTCCCGGAGGAAGGCTCCGCGGAGGGCTTCTCCTCGGACCGCGGCGCCTTCTTGGACGGCGATCTTCCAGGGGAAGGCTCGGGCTTTGCGAGCGGCGCCGTCCCCGACGCCGAAACGGAGGCGGAGCTCGAGGCCTTCTGGACGCGCGCACGCAACGTGGCGGGGATCGCCCCGTTGGAGGCCGTCCTCGGCCAGGACGACGCCGCGTCTCTGAGGCCTCCGGCCTTCGCCTTCGGCGACAGCCCGGAGACGTCCGACCGCCTCGCCAAGCTGGTGCTCGACGGCGAAAAGAGCGCGACCTCCGCATGGCTCGCCTCCTACGAGGCGGAGGGAATCGACATCCCCGAGGTCGGCGATCTGTCCATCATGTGCGACGGCGCGGACCGGCCGCTCGCCCTGCTGCGCACCACGGATGTGCGCAAGATCCCCTTCGCCGACGTCGGCCCCGAGATCGCGCAGGCCGAGGGCGAGGGGACCCTCGACGAATGGAAAGCCGAGCACCGCGGCTTTTTCGCGCGAGAATGCGCGGCGTTGGGAATCGAGTTCGACCCCGGGGGCGACGTCGTGGTCGAGTTCGTCGAGGTTCTCTACCGCCGCGACGGCGCCTGAGCCTGCCGTTCGCGATAGACCCTCTCCAGAAGCGAGCATAGGGTCGAATGCTCGCTCGGCGACAGCGCGGCGAAGAACTTCGCGCTCGGGCGCCAACCTCGCGTGCAAGCGGTTCAACAGCTGTGAGCCGAGCCGCGAGATTCTGAGCGTCTTGGCCAGCCCGTCCTCAGGGTCGGGCTGGGAGGCGACCAGCCCCCGCTTGTGAAGCGCCCCGATGACGGCGACGGCGTTGCGCGGATCGATTCCTGCCCCGGCGGCGACGTCCGACTGCCGCAGGCCCTTCCGCGCGGGAAGAACCGCCAAACGGCGAACTCGCTTTGCGTCGGCTCATGGGCCTTCAAGTGACGATTCCGCTGCCTTTCTGCCGGCCCGCCCAGCCGGGCCAGAAGGAAACCAGCGCTGCGACGGCATTCGGAGAAGCCGCTGGAAGCTTTGCCGCCGACTGCGATAGACGTGAAACAGGCCCGTCGGCGGGGCAAACGCGTCCGGCTGCCGGCATGCTCTACGCTAGATCGGGCACCCCATCGGGCGCCCGTGACGCGACGGGAGAGGACCCCATGGCTTTAGGTTGGAAACTGCACGGAAACGGCCGCACGATCGAGCCGGGGGAGGTGGTTCCCCCTGAGGAGCGGCTCTCGTGGCCCCGTACCGTCGGCATCGGCGCCCAGCACGTCGTGGCGATGTTCGGCGCGACCTTCCTGGTTCCCATTCTCACGGGCTTCAACCCTTCCACCACGCTCTTCTTCACCGGCGTCGGCACGATTCTCTTCTTCCTCATCACGAACGGGAAGCTGCCGAGCTATCTCGGATCCTCCTTCGCGCTCATCGCGCCCATCGCCGCCGTGACGGGGTACAGTTCGAAATCGGGGATGGCGATCGACTCTCGCAAGATGGCGCTCGCCCAGGGCGGCGTGATAGCGACGGGCCTGACCCTCGCCGCCATCGGCCTCGTCGTGCATTTTGCCGGAACCCGCTGGATCGACAAGCTCATGCCGCCCGTGGTGACCGGAGCGATCGTCTCGCTCATCGGCTTCAATCTGGCCCCCAGCGCCTGGAACAACGTCAAGGAGGCCCCTGTCACGGCGATTTCCACGATCGTCGCGATCCTTCTGTTCACGGTCTGCTTCAAGGGGATCGTCGGCCGCCTGTCGATCCTGTTCGGCGTCCTCTTCGGATACGCCGTTGCGTGTGTGCGCGGCGAGGTGGATTTCGGCTCGATCTCCGGCGCCGGATGGCTCGGGCTCCCCGAATTCCACGCCCCCGCCTTCGACGTCGCCCTTCTGGGCCTCTTCGTTCCCGTCGTGCTCGTCCTCGTGGCCGAGAACATCGGCCACGTCAAGTCCGTTTCCGCGATGACCGGCCGGAATCTCGACGGCGTCACCGGGCGCGCTCTCTTCGCCGACGGCGTCTCAACGGCCCTCGCGGGCAGCGGAGGCGGCTCGGGAACCACGACGTACGCCGAGAACATCGGCGTCATGGCCGCCACCAAGGTGTACTCGACCGCCGCCTACGTGGTGGCCTCGCTCTTCGCCCTGGGCCTGTCGTTCCTGCCGAAGTTCGGCGTGGCGGTCGCGACGATTCCCGCCGGCGTCCTCGGCGGCGCCGCGACCGTGCTCTACGGCATGATTGGAATGCTCGGCGTTCGAATCTGGGTTCAGAACAAGGTCGATTTCTCCGACCCCGTCAACCTCAACACCGCGGCCGTCGCGATGGTGGTGGCCATCGCCAACTACACCTGGGTCGCGGGGGACATGGCCTTTGAGGGCATCGCCCTGGGCTCGTTCGCCGCCATTGCGATCTTCCACGCCATGCGCCTGCTCGCGTCCGTGTGCGGGACGCGTCAGGAGCCGGCGACGCCGGCGTCGGCGCCCGCCGGAGCTGAACTGGAAGAAGGGGCGCTGCGATCCGCCAGAATGCAAGGCTAGAGCCTGCGAACGCGGTGCCAGCAGGCGTTCGGCCTGTTGTCGGTCGAGTTTGATTTGCGTGCCGCGTTCGGCCGCCCGACGTCGCCGCCAGCCGAGCGGCCACGCCCGACGTCGTCGGCCGTCCCGCATCGTTGCCGGCTGGGCAGGCGGGGCCGACGCCGTCACTTGCCGTGGTTGCTGACCTGCACGCAGCCTTTGGCCGCCGTCAGCTTGCCTTTCGGGTTCTTGCTCTTGACGTCTTTTGCTTCGAGCACCTTGTCGTAGCCGACGCCGAGGACAACGGAGATCGTCTCGTCGTTTATCGAGGGATCGTAGTGGACGACGGAGTCCGGGATGTACTGGGCCGTCGTATAGGCGGCGTTGATGCCTCGAGGGCCGGTGACGATCCGAGCGGGCTCTTTGATCGCCGTTTCGCCGCCCCAATTCTCGGTTTGCGCCACGCTGAAGCCCGACGTTTTGAAAGATTTCGCGACCTCGTCCGCGATGCCCGTGCGGTTCGTCGCGTTGTAAACGTTGACCGTGATCGAGGAAACCTCGGTGGCCTTCGAGCCGTCGGCTATGCACGGCGTGACCACCTTGTTGGGGTCCTCGTCCCTCGCAAAGCTGGGCTCGAAGGGGAACGGAATGACTTTCGTCCAGATGAGCATGGCTATGACCATGATGACGGCCAAAGCGGCCGTCAACGAGCTGAAGAGCACCGTTTGGCGCTGCTGCATCTTGCGCCGGTAGGCGGCGCGTGCCGAATTGTCCTCACTCACAGGTTATACGGTAGTCCAGCGACGCCGAGGATGCATATGCGGGAACCGAATTGAGGCTTGGAGGTTCGCCACGTTGGCCTTTTCACGCTCAGACGCTGCCGGTTCTCCGGCTGAGCGCCCCGCAAAATCTGGGAGGCGCCCCGCGAGACTCCGCAAGGCGCATTGCAGGAGCCCCGCAAAAGGCGTCGCGTGGGAGTTTCGTGTGAGCGCCCTGCGCAGAGACTTCGAGTGAAAACCGCTCGATGCGGGAAGTGTGACGGAAACAACTAACGAAGCCGTTAAGTTGATTGTCGTGGGGTGGGTAACAGGTTTTGCTCCCGAGGGGCTCGGCGGCCGACGGGCGCAGCCGCAACGGGTGCTCCCCGAAAACGGCGTCACGACGCCGATTGGTCGAAACGCTGCGAAAGGGGCGAAGGTTGTGCGAGGGAGTGCATGATGTGAAAGCTGTGACGAAAGCGAATGTCAAGTTGGGCAAGATGGGTTGGAAGACCCATGCTTTCGACGTGCATAGTTGAACTTCTCCGCCTACGCTCATGTTATCGAAACGTTATAAAGACTGGTGGCGACGTTCGGGGTGCGTCGAAGGTCGTCACCTGTGGCGGTGAAGTCCACCACCGCCACATTCGGTCGGTCCTGGAAGTACATCGGCTTTGCGCGAAGCTGATTAGTCACCACGACCGCCATCCACGTCTACGAGGGCGTGAAACCGGGCCCGGGGGAATTCGTGTGGGGGTTCTCCCGGGCCCCTTTTATGTGCTGGCTGCCTGCTGATTGGCCTCCTTTTGGCCTCTTTCGGCCTGCGTGACTTCGGGTTCTTGATCCGTTTGCGGCTGCTGAAGGCGCTTGGGCCTGCGTGCGGCGGCTCCGGCCGGGGCGCAGGCCCCGGCGCTCCGCGGCGCGCGTCCGCCCGCCGCGGTCAGGCCCAGCGGACGATCTCTTCGAGGTCGCGCCTCGAATGCGCCGGCTGGCCGCCGGCTCGGTACCCCAGAGCGAGCATGACCACAGGCGCGGAGTCCGTGGGGTCGATGAGGCCTCGCTCGGTCAGGATCTCGCGCACGCCGTCGATCGAGAACCCCTCGATCGGGCACGAGTCGATTCCGCGCTCCGCGGCCGTCAGCATCGCCCCGCCGAGCGCGATGTACGCCTGGCGCGCGGCCCACTGATGCACGACGTCGGCCGTTATCAGTTTGAAGTCCCGCTCGGCCCACTTGTTCCAGAAGGCCTTGAAGTCGGCTGCCTCGTCGTCGTCAAGATCGCGGACGTCCCGCAGGATGTGGTCGATGTGACCGCCCTTGCGCGTGATCTGCAGGCCCGTCTTCGCGGTGAAGATGAGGAAGTGGCTGGCGTCGAAGCGCGCGGCGTTGTTTCCCGCGAACGCTTTTACTGCGTTCCTCAGGTCCTCGCTCTGCGCGACGATGACGTTCCACGGCTCGAAGCCGTAGGAGCTGGGGGCGAGGCGAATCGCGTCCACGATCAGTTCGACGTCGGAATCGGGTATTTTCCTGCTCGCGTCGAAAGCCTTGCAAGCGTGGCGAAACTCGAGCGCGTTCGCTATCTCGCTCCGAGGGATGTCGGGTGTGGTCATAGAATTGTTCTTTCGCTTGGCTGGTGCGGATTCGGTTGCCTGATTCAGTTGGTTGTATGCCCCCGCGGGTCTCAAGCGGCGGGCCAGTGCGTGCAAAGCACCGCTGTCGCGTCTGGTGCGTGAAACACCGCTGCCGCGTACCGGCTGCGTGCTTAAGCGCAACTGCTTTTGTTGCCACCTACCCTACCTTAAATTGTGCGTGAATCTAAGCTCATTTCTGAGAGGCGCGCCATGCCCGAGGCCGCCCTGGAAACCGAAAGGAATCGGACTTGAGTACCATAATGCGTCAGAACGCAAACACGATAGCATTGTTCAGCGAGTTTGAGGGCGACATCGTGAAAAGGTTGCGCTCTCCGGGAGTAAGATGGGGTCTCTTCGCTTTCCGGCGGTCTGGCCTTCCGATGCCGACGGGCTTGTTTCTCGACGCCGCGCCCCAACCGTTTGGTATGCGGGAGCGCCGGGCGGGGGAGGTACGACGACGTCGCCATCCGTTGCCATTCCGCCCTTCAGGAGCTCAGCGCCCTCTCGTGTCGATGCCCGCGGGGGCGGCGCAGACGACGTCGGAAGCGGCCGCAATCAAGAAAGTGGTGTATGTCATAGGTGCGTCGAACTCTGTTGCGCGCATCGAAAGAAGCGGGGGCGGGGCAGGGTATTATGCGGTTGGCGCGCCTTCACGCGCGGCGTGCCGGCTTAGAGATCAGCGCCTGCGGTTCGTCTCGCTTCCTGCTCGCGGCTCGCGTCGCTTACGCCTGTGAATCGTTTGACTGTCGCGCGCAGGTGCTCCTGGCGGTCTGCGTCGGCGGCCTCGCTGTTGGCGTTCGCAGGCGTTGCTCAAGGCGCTCGCGAGCCTTGCGTCGGCGTCTGTGCGCCGCGACGGCTTGCGGCTGCGCTCGCCGCTGTGCACTTGCTGCTTCGAACTGGGAAAGGCCGCCCGAGGGACGGCTCCGAAGAAAGAAGGTCCAATGCCCTGGGAACGCGCCCTCGAAACCCGCGGCCGCAGCCTCGAAACCCGCGGCCGCAACCTTGAAACCCGCGGCCGCAGCCTTGAAGCGCGCGAGGCGGGCGAGCCCTTTGCCGCTCAGGTCGTGAATGTCCTTGCGGCCGCCGCGGCGAGCGTCGTGTGGGATTGGTCGAAGGTCGCGCTTGTGGCCAACGCGGACGGCGCCCTCCCCGGAATCCGGACCTACGCACTTCTAATCTGGAACGGCCGCGGCTTCGAAGGATGGATGCCCGCCGAGGCGGTTGAAGACCTCAATTGCGTGCTCGCCAGGTGGCGCGCGGGGCTCGAGCGCCTGTCGCGCCCGGGCTGGACGGCCCTCTTCGTCGGCGTCGTCAACGATGGCGGGCGACTCCGTTCTCGTTGGATCGTCGCCGACGACGGCGACTTCGACGCCTGGCGGATTCGGCTGGGGGAGTCCAATGTCCCGATGGCCGAGAGAGGCCTTGCGGGCCTTTGAGGGCGTCATGCCGAGTGCCGCGCCGGAAGGGCTGCGTCGTGCTGCGCCTAACCTCTCAACCGAATCGGAGTTTCTGCGGCAAGCCTTGCAAGACCTCAGGTGGCCTGAGTCTCGCTGTCAAACTTCGTCGCACACCGTTTGGCAAAATTTACATCCGATAGTGTTGATTTAAATTAAAATGATTTATCAACAAGTCTACAATTCTAAACGAGCTTTATCGTTAAAATTCGGGACGAACTCCCCTTTCGCGCGGGGCCGCGAGAAGGGATGATTGAGGCACGGGAATGAAAGATGAGAGGCGAACGAACGCGCATTTCGACTCGCTCCCCGACGATGCACATCCTCATACGGCAAAGGAGAAATATAGATGAAGAGAAGGTATTTCGCACTGGCTGCCGCAGTCTGCGCAGCATCTATGGCCTTTCCGGGCGGCCCCGCGAGCGCGGGCTCCGCTGCCGGCTCCGCCCAAACTCAGGTGCGGCCCGCGGAAAACGGCGAGCCCCCTTACGGGAAGGCGTCCACGCTCAGGTGGGCCGGGCGCGAATGGTACGTGCGTGACAGCGCTTGGAACGACGGCGGCCCGATGAGGACTGACGAATGGTCCAAGGACAACGCGTCCGTTTCCGGCAAGGATCTTGTTTTGAAGCTCAATTACGACCGCGGAAAGCGTTTGATGACCGGTTCGGAGGTCGTCAGCGCCGACGCCGTCGGCTACGGAGACTACAGCTTTTCTTTCACATCGAACACTCGTGAATTCGACGAACATTCAGTATTCGGCGCTTTCACATATGACTGGGGTTCGAATGCCACGAAAGGCAATAGCGAAGTCGACCTCATCGAGACTTCGCGGTGGCACGAGAAAGACAACAAGATGCGGGCCAAGTTCACGTACTACAGGGACAGCGACAGCAAGTCGTTCGAGATCAGCCCCTACGTGATGCCCGAGGCCACGCGCACCTATCACATGGACGTCAAGTGGGAGCCCGGGAAGATCACCTGGCGTCTGTGGAACGGCAACCGCACCAGCCTTCTGCGGGAGGGGAGCCGCACCGAGAACGTCCCGGCGCCGACGGCGACCACGCGTATGCACCTGAACGCCTGGTGCTCGTGGCCGCAGACCGGGAACAAGGACGACGACGACAGGCTCCTGCACAGGGAGACCAAACCCATCACGGTCAAGGTCCACGGCTTCGACTACACGCCGAAGAAGACGGCCGACCCGAGGGAGAACTCGGGCTCCGGCTGGCACCGCCTGAGCAGCTGAGGCATTTGAACCCCGGGCGGCTCGGCTTGTGCGGCTGAGACACCCGGGTGATTGAGGTGCCCATGAATGCCTGGTTCATTGTCTGACGGATATCATGTGCCGCAGCGCGGAGCGCCTCCTGGACGGCGCAAAAGCGCGGGCGCGGCCGAAGGGGGATTGACATGTCTGAGCTGCTGCTGGCGACACTCGATACAATCCGACGGCGCTCGGGAATTCTCGCTCCAGGGCCGATCGTCAGGGAAACCAGCGCCGATGGATCGGAAGTCAGAATCGTCTACAGCGAGTGTCCTGAGTCCACGCTGCCGGACGTCATCGGCCGCGAGATCTCTTTAGCGCGCGAGAGGGGCGCGCAGTTTGAATGGAAGCTCTACGGCCATGATCTTCCCACGCGGCTCCCTGCGGCGCTGCTGGAGGCAGGGCTGATCGCTGGGGGTCGAGAGACGGTTTTGGCTCTCGACCTCCGCCAGCTCCCGGAAACCGTGAGAGCTGGGATGGAGGCGGCCTTGCCGGCGGTTCGAGCCAGCGTTGCCCAACTCGCCGACTACGCTCAGATTTCCCGGGAGTGTGGCCGCAGCGGAGTCGACGCTGAATGTAGCCGACTCGCCGCCGCCATGGCCGACAAGCCCGACCGCCTCCAAGTTCACATCGTCTATGTCGACGGCTCGCCCGTTTCGGCCGGCCGCCTTCTCGTGGACCGGCAGCTCGCGGCGGCAGAGCTGGCCGGGGGCCGCACCGTTCCCGCGCATCGACGGCGCGGACACTTCACCACGACGGTGCTCAGCCGCATAGCGGCGGCCATCGAGGCGGGGGCCGAGACTCTTTGGGTGGACGCGCTGCCGACGTCGGCGCCGATTTTGACCAAGCTAGGCTTCATCCCAGTGACCTGGACCCAACCCTATGCGGTGGACAGCGCCGCAGGCTTGGAGTGATCGCCTCTTGTTCTTGTGCCCTCACGAGGCCCTGGCTCGAAAACGGCCCTCAAAGCCCCGACGCTGCTTGGCCGGCCCTGACGCACCCAACCTTTCCATGCCTCAACTGATTGAGACGAGACGCCAAACCAAAACAACGTCAGAACCGGCAACCGCCGTCAGGCAACTAGGCCCCGCTAATTCGATGGTCTTACACCGATGGAAAAGCCAATGACAGTTTCGATGGCTGGAATGGTAATAAGAACTGCTTTAAACGTTATAACAAAGTCATTGCCCATGAAACGGATCATTCCCCGTGAAACAGAAACGGCGGAGGATGGGGGATTCGAACCAATACGCGATATTCCGCGCAAAATCGGGCTATTAGTGCCCTTAAAATACCCCTCGCCTAGGGAAACTGCACCCAAAATGGAAAGCCCCCGCCTCGGCCCGTTTCCGGGGAGGCGGGGGCTGTTTCAGTCGAGACTGTTCTCCTGCTTCATTTTGGTTATGCGATCGTGTAGGAGTTGATGCTCTGCTGCGGAGCGTTCAGTCAGCCCTTGAACATCACGCCTGAGCATGTCTAGGTGCGTTTCGGCGCGAGTGTCACGCTGTGCGCGCTCGCGGCGCTCCTCGTCATGCTGACGCGCGTGCTCTTCGCGCCACTGGGCGTTTCTCGCATCGGATTCATCTACCGAGAACTGAAGTTTTTCTATTGCAGTCTCCATGCGGTCGATGTTGTCCGAAAGGGTTCTCCCACCAGAGTTGCTTACCTGTTCGGAGGCCGATTCAGCCGCAATCGCAGCTCTCTCGACGTCCACTCTTGTCTTCTCGTGCGCGGATTTGAGTTGGGTGAGCGTTCGCTTCAGGTAGAACACACCCAGCGAGAACAGGCCTAAAATCAAGGAAACCGCTGTGCCGATAAAATCTGGGTTTGCCAGTAACGCTTCCATGAACCTCACCCAACCTCACCTCACTGAGCCAGACCGGAACGACTGCTGGCTGCGTCCCCAGGTCCAGGGTTGATTGCCCTCTCGACCTTGTCGAGCAAGCCAGACGGCTTCAACGCGGAAAAAGCAGTCTGGCCTGCAATGAAGACCGTCAGCAAGACCGACGCGAAAGCCTTCCACTTGTCCGGATACGATTGTGCGAAAAGGACGCCGACAGTCACAAGGGCGTAGAAGCTGACCGCGACGCCAGTCTTGGCTTTCGCCGACCAGTGAACACGATTGAGCATCGCAATAATGAAAGGGGCCAGGATCCCCGCCAGAGCGGGGACCGTGATTTGATCCAGAGACATGAATCCTCCTATTTTCCTCTAGCCATCCACTTTTGGAGGGCAGTGATTGTCATCGGGCCGAACTGGCCGTCGATGAGGCCCGTGTAGAGACCGCGGGCCGTGAGCGACCGCTGGAGAGCGGCCACGGTCTGGGGGCCAAATTCGCCGTCTATGGCGCGGTTGTACGTGCGTTGGTCGCGCAGCCAGCCTTGAAGGGCCATGACCGTGTAGCGGCCGAACTGGCCGTCGATGAGGCCGAGGTACCGGTGCTCATTGGCGAGCGCTGCTTGCAGCGCTTTCACTGTCATAGGCCCGAACTGGCCGTCGATGAGGCCCGTGTACCAGCCGGTCCCGCCCGAGCCTTGAGGGCTGGCGCTGCGGCCGCTGCCGCGCCCGTAGACGTTCACGCCGTGATAGATCTCGGCCCAGCCGAGGTAGCGGGCATAGGCATCGGTGAATTTCGCGATCGATATGATCGTCACCCCAGGGCGTCCGGCTTCGTCGGAGCTCGAGACGGCGAGCCCGCCGCCGAGGCTCAACGCGACGTGCCCATATCTGGCGTTTGCACCCGTGAGATCCCAGAAGACCGGGACGCCGGGCGGGGCGTTCATGTCACGCGGGTGCTTTCCTCCGGCCGCGTTCCACGCCTCTTTGGCCGACCCGTAGTCTGGGCCGAATCCGAAGGCTGACCGAACGAATTTCTCGCATAGCCCCCGGTACGCACGGGAGCCAATTTGGCTTTTAGCCCATTGAATGGCTTGATTCGCGCTTCTCACAGCGTTTCCTTCCGTGTAGGAAAGTTGGGGCAGGAGCCCTGCCCTCGTCCACGGTTTCGACGGGCGCGTGGCGGACCCGTGATAGACGCCCGTCTCTGGGGATCCCGCCTCGATCGTCGAGCCGTCGCCTCGGGAGACGGCGATGTGCCCGTCACGATAAAGCAGCGCGCCTAAAGTGGAGACGCCCTCGGCGACGGGGATTGTGCGTGCCATTTCGATGAGCGCTGCCGAGCCTCGATCGTCCCCGCGGGGGAGGACTCCGAGCTCCCACAGCGCGGAGACGATGAGGCCCGAGCAGTCGAAACTGTCCGGGCCGTTCGATCCCCACACGTACGGTTTCCCGTACTGCGCCTCGCAGTAGGCGACGAATTCACTCGACGTCGGCATCGGAGGCCCCAGTATCGGTGAGCTTTTCAATCTGCGCCTGCGCTTCGGCAAGTGCGACCTCGGCGACCACCGCACGCTGAACAGCGGCGGCTATCTCGCCGGAAAGCCGAGCGATCACTTTCCCGGCGTCAATATGGGATTCCATTTTTCTCCTTTTCTAGAGATTCAATCCGTGCTCGAAGCTCACGCACGACAGGGATAAGCACGGTCCATAGGCGCTCATACTGGATTCCGTCGATCTCTCCGTCCCAGTACGAGCAGTACTCGTCAAACCCGGCGTCACGGACTTCCTCGGCGATCAGGCCTATCGCCCGGTTGGGGTAGTGCGGCTCCGGCCCTCGCTCCGAGGCGTCAGAATCACGCCATTCCGCAAGGGTTTCCTTGTACCGTTCGATATCCCGCTTGTCTACCCACGTGCGTAGCGGGACGTCGAGGATCGCCTCGGGGCGTGGAATCTTGACGTCCTGGACATCGGTCTTGAACCGGCGCGCCGACGTCGAGTAGAAGACCTCCCAGCTGCCGTTGATGGAAAGGGTTCGGCTGTCCGAACCTCCTCGGATCCCGTAGAGGTAGATCGACGAGCCTTTGCCCTGGATCGAGGCCTCGTTATTGCCCATTTTCCAATAGTTGTCGCCCCTCAGCGTGATTTGCGCTTGCTGAGTGAGGTTGTCGGAGCTGGCAATGTAGATATAGTTTTTCCACGGATTGCCGGTCTCAGTATTGCCCATCTCAATGCGGGGCTGTTTCCCGCCTCCCACAGGCCCCTCTAGGCATATTCCGGGCAGTTCTTTCTTGTCGCCGACTTGCAGCCTCAAAGCGTTCAGACTGCCGCAATAATTGTTGCCGAAATTGTAGAGATAGATCCCAGGTTTCGAAGAGTTTTGAGCCGTGATCGTCACACGGATCGCCCCGCTAGCATCGGATGCGTAAAAGAACTGCTTCGACAGCGCGATGGACGCCACGTTATCCGTGTACATCGTATTTATCTCTGCTCCGACGACTTGTCCGCCCTCAATCTGCCCGCCTTTGATCGTTGAGCCGGAAATTTGCCCGCCTTTGATCGTCGGCGATTGAATCGTCGATCCGGCGAGAACGTCCCCTTTGAAGGTCGCATGCCCGGTCTTCCCGATATTGAAGACGGTTTCCGAGCCTGTGATGGCTTTGAAGCCGTCTTTTGTCAGTTGGAAGGTTGAGTTCCCGCTGGTGAGGCGGATCCCGTTCCGGTCGATGCGCACGCCGTCGCCGTTGATCCCGAAATCGGTCGAGAGCATGTTGGCCGTGATTTTCCCGGCGAAAAGCTCCGACGTGACGATTTTGTTTACGAGGGCTTGGTCCACTGTGATCTTCGGAGATGTAATCGCGCCGTCTTTGATTGAGACTGTGCCCAGCGTCCCGGGAACGAGCACGCTATCCGCGATGAGTTTTCTTGGGACCCATGCAGAGACGCGTGCGAGGTACGTGTAGACGCCCAGCGTGTTTCCGCTTGCGTCGGTGGCGATCCACACGTCGCCGTCTTCGACCGGTTTCCCGTTCGAGCGTTTCGTCGGCGAAGACCCAGCGGGCGCGACAATGACCGCGTTTGCTCCCGCTGCCGCTTCCTCCGCGATCTTTTTGATCTCGTCGGATGCGCCTTTCAGGCCCTCTTTGATCTTGTCGTCGAGGTCATTTGTGATCGTGACCTGCGCTGCGGGGCCCACCCACGAGCCGACTCCGAGCCGATCGACGGCGACGGCGCGATACCAATAAGGTTTGCCGACGTCGGACGCGTGGCCAACCGTTATGGTTCCGGCGGACAGCAGTTTCCCGACCTCGGCCCACGGTCCGTCCGGCGACTCTGCTTCCTCGATTCGCGCGTACGTGAATGACGGCGGCGGGAGGAAAGGATTCCCCGCGCCCTTGAGCTTTCCGTCCCATTTCGCGTAGACGACGCCGGTCTGCACGGAAAGGGAGAGCATCGTCGGCGCTTCGAGGATTGACGAAGGGGATTTAGTCGTCACACTCGCGCGCGCCCAGTCCGACTGCACGCCGTCGCGGGAGACTGCGGACACGAACACCCACACAAGGGTATTTATGGGAAGGTTCTCGCGAGTTGCCGTGAGCCCCACTGCGTCGTACGTTCCCTGCCAGAAACCGGCAATGTGAAGGTTATAGCGCGAAATGTCAATGACCGCGCCGTTAGTGTCCTGTTGGACCGGTGCCCAGCCGACGCGGACGCGTGACTTAGGCCAACCATTTTCGTCCCAGTATCCCTCGGACGCGACGACGACGCCTTCAGGGGCTTTCGGCTTGGGCTTCGTGTGTTCCGGGCGGGACGGGACAGAGCCGGTACCGGCGTCGCTTGTCGCGCCGTTGACGATGCCCTTCTGGCGCTTGGCGTTGCGGACCTGAGCATCGACGAACCGGTCGTTCAACGTGAACTGTATTTTAAGGCTCGACTCGAAGTTCAAGGACACCTGGTGGACGCGCATGGTCTCCCACGAACCGGCTTTGCCGACGAATTCGACGGAATCGCCGACGTTGTAGTCGATCAGCGGGAACTCCCCGTCGCGAACGATCGACTCGATCGGCGCTGACCACGTGTACTCGGTCCGCTCCTGCGAACCCGATTCAAGCTCGGCGCGCATGAGCTCCTGAGCGGTCCCGTAGTCCCGGACGCCGCCCTGCGTGATGACCTTCATCGAGGTTCCCCATGGCTTGGGGACTCCGCCCTTGTTCTCCATCTTCCACGTTTGGCTGTCGCCGACGAGGAAAGCTGTGTGGAGGAGCCCGCCGATCGTCGAACGGACGGGTGCCTCGGTCGCGTCGCCGAAAAGTTTGATCCCGGTAGTCTTTGATCCTTTGCCGGGGTTGACGACTTTGACTGTGCGTCCTTCGAGCCACCAGTCGCAGTTCCCCTGCGAGGCGAGATTGTCGAGGATCGTATAAAGAGATGTCCCCGGATCGTAGTAGATCGTGATCTTGTTCGACCACGGGTTGCCGTTCGAGTCCGCCGTCGCTGTGAAGCCGAGCTTCAAGCCGGGGGCAAGTCCGGGCACGGTCCGACGGGCCTCGTTCGTCACATCGTGAAGAATCTTTCCGACCGAAGAGGAAAGCATCTTCCGCTTCCCGTCTTTGTCATAGTTAGATTCGCTCCCGAACGCTTTCGGGATCACGACGATTCCCTCCATGAGGGATGCGTACGATTGCAGCGTGTATTCGACGACGTTCGCGTCGCCGTCCACGCGGTTTGCAGAAGACTCGACGAGCCGGTAGCGCGCGTTCCTTGGTTCTTTCCACGCTCCGCCGCTGCTGACCTCGATAGCGACCTCGACCGGGGAGGCGAGGAAGCCTGAGTTTTGCGCGGCTTTGGCGTAGCGAAGTTGAAGCGCGGAAAGGTCGTTGAAGGGCATCGACGCCGACCATCCGGACGGCTCCGTCAGGAAACCTACAGAGTCCCCGTCAGGTCTGTAAACCCGTAAACGCGCCGCGAAACTCATACGAAACTCCTTGCCGCCCTAATCGAAACTTTTGATGCGGACGTGAAACCACTCCCTCCGACCACGAGGGAAACCTGCGATTTTTCCGGGTCGTCGGTCACCGTCGGCCAGACCTGCAACGGTCCGCCGACCGGGAAGTCGAGCCCGATCTGCTCGGACGACGGGAGCCCCCAATCCGAGTCGCGGCTCGACTTATACCCGACAAACCGCGCGAGATCGACAAAAACGTACTCCCCGGCGTTGACGGCCCGGTTGAGGTGCAGACCTGTAGCGCCACGCTCTGACGTGAGCGTCAATGACTTCGTAGGCCCTGTTACCCGCAGCCACGCGTCGTCAAGGCGTCCAGTCGAACCGGCGAGCTCGGGGAATTCGACACGGAATCCTGCGACGAGCGTTTGCGGAACAGAGAACGCCGTATTCGGTTCTTTCCAGTACGGGTGCGTGGTGATCGACGCCTGTATGAGGAGCGCTGTTGCGCCGTGCCGCTCTGGGTCGGACACCGACGACTGTAAAACATTCGTGGAAATCCGGCGTTCCGGTGCCGGGGACCACGTGATTTTACGGGCCTGCTGGATCAAAGAGACGAGAGCCGACCTGCGAGCGTCGAGGACGGCTCCTTCACCGAAAACGGCGAGTGTCAGGGAAACCGTCCCCGTCCCGACGCCTTGACGGACAGCGATAGAGCCGTCCCGAGCAGGGACGTCGAGCATGGTGACGCGCCGATTCGCCCCGGCAGGGACTTTCGACGCGTGTTCGATCCTCCACCGTCCCTTCGGGTCGTCGAGTTCTACCCCGTCGATGGCCCACACGCCCACGCTTTCCTCCTTTTACACCATGGAATCGACGCCGGACGCCGCCCGCTGCAATTCGCGCGAGAGCGACGTCGAGGTCGGCTCCGCCTGAGGGTTGTTGATGGACCCAATGTGGAAGTGGATCCCGCCAGCGCCTTCGGAAGGCTCGCCGCCATACATGCCGACACCTGCTTGGAAACTGCGGTTAACAGCCCGCGCCCTAGCGGCGTCGATGTTAACGGCGGGAGTGACATCGAGTGCCATGTCAGACAAGTCCGAGGTCAGTCCTGCAAGCGAACTCTGAACAGCCCCATATCGGGATTCGAGGCCCGCGACGAAGCCTTCAATGATCATCTGCCCGGCGGGCTTGAGAAGCACAGCGTCGCGCTTCGGAGGACCTTTCCAAAACGTCAGCTTGTCTGTCAGCCAGCCGAGTGCGTCCCTGACTTTCCCGAAGGCGGACATGATCCCTCGAACAAAGCCCATGATGAGGTTCCGCCCGGCGTTCCAGAGCAAGTTCCCAAGGTTGCCGAGCGCCCTAAGGATATTCCCCGGGATCCCGGCGATGAACTTGAGGACGTCGACAAACTTTTGCCACGCCGCATGGGCAAAAGCTCCGAACCATTCGGCGGCCCGCCACCCAAGCTCGCCGAGCCTAGAGAGCAGTCCAAGGATTCTTCCTGGAATTCCCTTGATGAAATCAAGGATTCCGTGCCACGCGTTGGAAATGATACGTCCGATCCAATTCCAAAGACCGTCCCACCACCCGGCTAGGGTGCGTCCAACGCCGACAATGAAATTGACGACGCCGTCCCACGCTCCCGTAACGACGTTGACTATCGATTGCCAGACGCTAGAAACCCAACTGGTGAAGCCGTTCCACAGATCAACCCACCACTGGGCAAAGCCTTGTCCGAGCCCGACGACAAAATCGACGACGGCTCGCCAGGCTCTTTTCACCCAATCGACGATGCCGTTCCACACGTCAGAGACCCATTGTTTGACGGAATCCCACATGTTGGACCACCATTCGGCGAACTTGCTCCCAATGTCTTTGATCCATGCGACGACTTGATCCCAGTTCTGCCAAAGAGCGACTATCGCCGCGACTAGGGCAGTGATTCCTACGATGATCCATGTGATCGGCGACGTGAGAAGCGCCGAGTTGAAGAGGAGCATCGCAAGCTTCGCTGCTCCGAGCCCGGCAGCGAGCGTGCCGAGAACGGCGACCATCACCTTTGTCGCCTCCGGGTTTTCCTGCATCCACTTCCCGAAAGCTTTCATCGGTTCGATGAGCTTCCCGAAAACGTCGGCCAACGCGCTGAAAACCGCGGATCCGAGCGGTTCAAGCGCCAGCTGGGCGTTGTTCTTTACGAGCTGCCATTTCTCAGCAAAATCGGACGTTTCGTCGGCGACGCCGAGGATGGTGTCATTCGATTGCCCGATAGAGCCCGTCAGATCGTCAATGGCGAATTTCCCGGACTGCACGGCACCGACGAAGGCCGCAGCGCCGCGCGTCCCGAAAATCCCAGAGGCCAGCTTGATGGCCTCCGCCGACTTCCCCTGCTTCACCAAGGATTCGATCTCTCCGGTGACGCGTTTGAACGTTTCCTTTGGCTTTTCCCCGGACTTGGCCATGGTGATCAGGCCTTTTTGCATGGCCGACATTGTCTGCGTCGAATTGATGCCTGCCTTGTCGAGCCCGCCGATGAGCGCGGCGGTTTCGTCGAAGCTGAAGCCAAGATTCTGCATTGCCGGGGCGAACTGGCTTATCGAGGATGCGAGGTCGTTCATGCCGACGCCGGTCGCTTGAGAGACCCGGAAAAGCGAGTCCATCGCACCTTCGACCGCTTCCCCTTCGATGTGGAAGGCAGAAAAGGCGGCCGTAGTTTTCTGGATATCGACGTCTTGCCCGAGGATTCTTCCCGCCTCGAGATACTGGGACGCGACCTTTTCGAGGGTGCTGCCCGATAAGCCAAGGCGAGTGTTGAGGTCGGCGACTACCGGACCGATCTTGTCGAAGGAAACCGGCACGTTCGACCCGACGCGCTTGGCGACGTCAACGAGACCGTCAAGGGCTTTGCCCGACGCGCCGGTGCCTGTGCGGATCGTATCCTCGAGGTCGTCAAACGTTTCACCGATCTTGTACAGGCCGGTTGCCACGCCGGTGACCGCTGCGGTGGTCACGAGTCCCTTCGCGCGGGACAGAAGGGCCGTCGAGAATTTACTGCCGGATTTCGCTCCGACGGTTTCGGCTACGGCCTCAGCACCGCCTATGTCCTTGGCGACTTCTTTCGCGATGATCCCCTGTGAGCCCTTCATCGAAGGGATCAGGTTGAGGTATGCGTTCGCTATGACTGCGCCGTCGGCCATTCTCGCCTCCTCTATTCAGTTGTCCCTTTGTCCCACCAGGCGTTGAAGTCGCGGGCTGGTATAGCTCCGCTTCCGAACTTCTCGCCGTCGCTCTCTTGTTTGACTCCCGGGCGGGGTAGCGGCTTCGGCTTTGGCAGCGGGGACTTGCGCCCAGACGAAGCGCGCTGCCAATTCGATATTGCGAGGAGGTCCGCGACGTCGGCGAGCAAGTACTCGGTGACGCCCCATTGGGCTTGGTCCTTGAGTTTTGCCCGTGCGTACGCGGACGAGGCTGGCAGGTTCTCGAGGATCACGTACAGGTCGCGCCACGAGAGAGCTTCCGTGCCTACCATCCACAAGCGGAGCCCCATGGTTATGAGGTCGAATTCGATAGCCTCGCTATAGTCGGCTAGCTCTAGGAGGCATCCTGCGATTTTCCCAGAGTCACCATGGATTCTTCCTGCCAGGCGGTGACCACGGCGTCTAGCTGGTCATTCTCGATCTTGTCGTAGAGCCCAGGGCAGTACAGCTCCATGATCTCTCGCTGCAAACCCATGAGCTCGACCTGGACGGCCGTGGTTTCTTTGGACGGCGCGGATGCTTTCTTCCGTTCGTCGCGATCTTTTGCGTCGCGGAGCCTTTTGGATAGGGCGGTTATCCTTTCCGAGTGACCGGCGCGGAGATACTGCATTTTGGGGAGGGAGTAGATTTTCTTCTCGCCCGGCAGCTGAAATTCGAAGCGGTTTGCGGAGTCGTTGACTTTCGACTCCGGCACTTGGAAGACCATGTGAGACCTCTTTTCTTGTGAGACCTGAATGTGGCGTGAGCGAGGCCGGTCTCAGGTAACCTCGCTCACGCGGCTATGGTTCAGATTGACGGCTTACTTGGTTGTCACGCCGTCATCCGTGAAGATGTAGATCGAGTTGCCTTCGGCGTCAGGGTAAGTTGAGAGAGTGACCGGCCAGGAAACGGCGGAATTCTTGGTGAAGGTCACCTCTCCCGCCTCGGTGACCTGCCCGTCGGGCACATAGATGAGGATCTTGTTGTTGCCGTCCTTCATCTTGAACACCCATTCCTTGCGGGGGTGTTCTTTCGCACCAAGAGCCGCCTTTATCCGCTTACCGGTCGTCGTCGTCGCGGCAGTGACAGTGATATCGCCTGCCCACGCGCCGAGCGATTCCTCGTTGGTCTCGATGTGCGTCCAGTTCAACGTTCCGTTGAACTTCTCAAGCACGCGCCGGACTAGCGCTCCAGACCAGTCGTTGATGTCCGACGTGGACCATTCCGGGGTGAGCGTGAGCCCATCCTCGGAAATATACCCCGAGTCTTTGAACTTGGCGTCCAAAACTGCGGACGCATTGTCGGGGGCGGGCGTGCCTGCCGGGGCCGAGAGAATGGCTCCCGTGACCTTTTGGTCGGGTGCGCCGACCAGAACATTCTTTGCTTCGACTCCCACGGGAGCCTCCTTTCATTTTGGTGCGAGACCGTCAAGCCGTTGTCATGCGCACGGCTAGCTGGTAGGTGGCCGAGCATCGGTAGATTTGCGGGTTGCTCGGGTCTGGGTTGAGATATGGGCCAGCGAAGGTTTTCACCATGTGAACGGTTAGCGGGCCCATTGCCCCTTCGCGTTCTCCGGCGTAGATTTGAGCGTCGATCGTGCACATGAGCGCTTCAGCGGCGGCTTCGCTGTTCCGGTCACGCGCTTCGACGAGAACTTGCGCCATGTCTGTCACCAGATCGCGCTTGTACCCTCCGGTTCGTTTCACTGAGACCGATTGTTCCGCGAAATTTGGGGGCGTCGAACCCGCGGTGACTTCAAGCCCTGGGTTCAGAGAAGCGAGGAACACGCGGAGCCCGTCAGCGACGTCAGGCGAGCGTATGACTTCCGCGTCCATCACACACTCCTTGCTGCGCCGATTGAGCGAGTAAGAGCTTGCTCTTTTGCCTCAGCTTTCCGTGCTTCGCGAGTTGCTGCCCGCACCGTCCCGATATAACGTGGCGATCCGCCATAGGTTGCAAGAAACACTCCCGGCTCGAAGCCTTCTCCGGCGTCCCGCGCTACGGCTTTAGCCATGGCATCTACCTTTGATCGCACGCCGTCGCCGGACAACACGGCTTTGAATCCCTCGGACAGGAACTCCATACGCAGCTTTGACGGCACGGTCGATCACCCCTTCCAGTCGGCGAGATTCGCGAAGACATGTGAAACTGCGCCGGTCGGAGACCTCCACTCGTGGGCGTCGCCGTCTACCTGATAGAGAATCCCGCGCCACCGGACGGCGTCGAACGCGCCGATGCGCGTCCCAGGAGGCGCGAGAAGCGTAAACCGGATCGAGGTTTGCTGGCGGCCTTCCATAATCTCGGCTGTCGCCCCAGGCTGCACCGAGCACCCGCCGACGGTCTCGACCGTTTCGGGATTCCTGTAGTCAGGCATTCGCTTTCCGCGTTCTTCCCGCCATGCTGGGTGGACAATCTCTACGGTGTCTGCGGCCCATGACGGCAGCATCACAGCCTCCCTGGGAGACGATACGAGTCAAGTACGGCTAGGTCGCGGGCGAGAAGCGAGATTCCTCCAGCGACGTTCGGGGCAGTGAGCGACCAAGAGACGGAAACCTGCCCTGCCTGTTCACGGGTAGCGCCCATCGAGGACGATATGGCGTTGGCGACGATCTGCCGGACCACTTGAGCGACGTCGTGTGCCGAGTCGAAGCCGTGGGTCATGGTGACTCGCACGCGTTGAAAACCGCTCGGGAAGGAAGTCCGAGGATCGACAAGTTCAACCATGCCTTTCGGCGTCCATCGGAACGTTTTCTTGTCGAGCTCGACTCCGTCTACTTCGATTTTCTCGATCTCGTGCACCCGCAGAGTTGGCAGCTGAAGAAGTCGGCCTCCGTCGGTGTCTAGCTGGACGGTTTCTTTGAATCGGGGGGCGACGTGCCAGCCGCAGTAGCGTCGGATGGCCGTGGTCGCCCCATCGAGGAGCGGCTGTAGGCGCGGATCTGCTGGTGAGATTTGCCCGTTGACACCGGCAGAAAAGCCTTCTGCGTCGAGGAGCGGCAGCGGCTTCGTCGCGGGCGGCTGCGGGGGAGGCGGGAAAACGACGTCGGCTGGCGCGTAGGTGAGACCGTCGGCGACGGCCAGCGCGGAGCCGGATAGTGACGCCTCTTTTTCCAGTCCGTACGCCCACATGGCCAGATGCAGTCTGGTGGTCGCGGTCGGCGTCGGTACGTTGACGGCGGAGCTTGTCTCATGGATGAGCTTGCCTGTCGCGTTGTTGAAGAGTCTCCATTGAAGGACGCCGGGGGCCCAGTGGAGCTCGACGCGAAGCGCGTGGTAGGCGTCGGATAGCTGATAGGCGGTGCCGTTGCCGAAAGCGCCCTTAGCAGTGTCCGAATAGCCGGTGAAGCGTGCCTCGGCCGGGGCGGGCTTGTCTGCGCCCCAGCGTGAGAGCGCGATCAGGTCTGCCTCAGACGCGTTCGGCCCTGCCTCGCTGTCCCAGTCGAGTACAGTCAGCCCGAACGCGGCGTTTGCGTCGAATCCCTCCAGATTCACAGCGAAGGACGCGCTGTAGTCGCCGTAGCCGACGGTGTCTTTCGAGACGATCTCCGCGCCTACCATGCCTGTCCATCCGCCGGGGGACTCGCCGGGCGCGACGGAGAGCGTCAGGTTTGCTCCGGAAGCGGAAACGTTGGCCTTCGACCATAACCCTGAAGCTATAGGGCCGCCTTTCCGCCATGACGTGTCCCGAATGTACCAGTCTCGCTCTGCCCACGTAAGCGTTGTCGCGCCTTCGAAGTTCTCCGCCATTCTCCATCACCGCCTTTCGTTGCTACGTGGACCCGCGCCTTGTTCGCTGGCGTTTTCAATGGGAGCGGCCCCACACCGTGCGGGTGCAGGGCCGCGTCGTTAGCTTCGATCACTTGCCGGGGGCGAGCGTCAGCTCGACAAACGCCGCCGGGTACTTGATCTGAAGAGCGAGCCGTTCTTTGACGCGGAACGTCACCTTGTCGGCGGTGAAGTTCTTGTCATGCGAGTTCGACTGGTCAACCCGCAGTCCGCCCTTTCGGAACACCTTCCCGGACGAGAACGCGCCAACGAGGATCTTGCCCTTCGCGATTGCCGAAGTGACGACCGTGTTGATTCCCCACAGCGGAGGATTGATCGTCAGATCGCCGTTGCCGTACGGCCCGGCGAAGTAGCCGCCGCCGTAGTACTGGCCGTTCGAGTCCTTCGAGAGGCGGATCGTCTCGTAATCTTCGGGGTTGATGACGATGCCGTCGGCCTCGAATTCCGTAGCGGTCTGAATCTTCGTCTTGCAGGCGAAGATCGCGTCGGCGACCGTCACTTTCGTGTCCTGCGTGACCTTCTGAATGCCGTCGCGGGCAAGGACGCCCTTCAGACGCGCGCCCGTCCCCGCGAGGAGGGCGTTCTCTTCCTTCACAAGCAGGTCATGCTCGGCGGCGGCATTGATCTCCGAGACGATGTACGGGATGTCGTCGAGCATGTCGTCTGTCGCGTCAAACCATCCCGCGACCTCGCCGAGGGAGTCGGTGCGCCACGTCGGGTCTGCGAAGTGCAGCTGTGGCTTCTGCGTGCCCTCGGCGACCTCGCCCGTCCCGCCTTCCATCGCTGCGAAGACAGGGTAGGTGATCGCGTTGCCGGACATGGTGCCCGATCCGAAGAGATCGGCGATCACCAGGCGGCGGCGCTTCGGCCAAGCCGGTTCGCGGTCAACCTCGGTGACGAGCGGCCCGTAGCCGCCGCCGGCGGTGCCGACAAGATGGGCATCCGTCGCGGCCTTGAACTCTGCCGTCTCAAAAGCGCCTGCCGACCTAAGATCGCGGCCTGCCGCCTTCATCTCGGCGATAAAGTGGTCTCCTACCGTCCGCGGCGAACCCGCGTCCTTGCGTGCGGGACCATCGCTCTCGCGGCCGCTCATACCACCGATTTGGTCAAGCAGCGCTGCACCTTTCGACTGAGCGGCGATCTTGCCGTCGAGCTCGCGGATGAACGCAACCTTCTCTTCGGCTTCTTTGATCGCGTCGGCGTCGCCGCCAGCGATCCTTTCGCGCAGCGCCTCAGCGGCCTTGTACGCGGCCTCGCGCTGCTCCTTCAGCGTGAACATCCACGCCCCTTCCTTTCGCCTCACATGAGGCCTAGCAGTTGGATTTCGAGCGCGAGAGCTTGTGCGGACGCATCGGCTGGCGACGCCTCGGACTTGGCCCCGGCGGGCTCCTCGTCCTGCATCACGGGCCTAGCGCTGGCCTTACCCTCGTTTTCTTGCGAAGCATCGGCGGCTTCGAGCACAGCCCCGATGCTCTCCCACGCGGAGCGCAGGGAGTCAATGTGTTTCTGAGCGAGAACACGCCCAGCTTTCATGCCCTTAGCGAGCGAATCGGCCCGCGCCTTCACGTCAAGGATCTCGGTGTCCTGGTTCGCGCCGATCGGCACGATCGACACTTCATAGAGGCGTACTTCGCGCAGTTCGTGAATGCGCTCGCCGCCTTCTTCGATAGTGTCCGAGTCAATCACGTCGAACGCGAAAGACATCTGAGAGACGCGGCGGCCCTTCAAAAGCCTGTAGACCTGCGCGGCCTTCGGATTGTCGAGATCTAGCTGCCCGGTTATGAGCAGGCCGTGATCGTCTTCGGCTGCTTCGACGACGCCGCCGACGTTGAAGTCCGGGTCGTCCATTCGGTGCCCGTAAAGAACAGGGATCGTATTGCCTGATTCGGCCCATTCAGCGAGAGTGTTTGTGAACGCCCCTTTGGCGACGACGTCGCCGTACGAGTCAGGGTCGCGAGTGAACGTCGAAGCGTAAGCCGTGAATTGTCCTTCTTGCAGCCCGTCGTCAGGACCGGCTTTGACCCGTATCGGGGCCATCTTGAACATTGTCATATTGCCCCTTTCTGGGCGTGGAAAACGCCCGCTCGGAAGCAGGCGCTGCTTGTGTGTGAGACCGGTTTTACGGGATTGTCATGTCGATTGAGCATTGACAATTCGCTATATCGTCAACGTCAAGCGCGGACGAGTCGCCGGGCCAGCGGGCACCGTTGGAAAATGTTTCGTCGATGCCGACCGTTTCCCCGTCGATCGCTGCGTGAGACGAACGTGGATTGCCGGAGTTGACGACCCACGTCTTGGTCACACCGGCGCGACTTGTTTGCCGCCCGGCTTCGACGACGGCGAACGAAGCTATCGTCGTAGCGAACGACTGGGCAGACATTTCCGCACGGGACGTCTCGGCGACGTCGAAAACACCGGCGGGGGTGGCTTTCTCGGCCTCCTCGTCCAAATCGTCGTCAAGAGCGGCGTCAAGCTCGCGCTTAGTGGCGGAATTGATCCCTTTCGCACGTGACGAAGCGACCGCCCGAAGAAACTTCTCGGTCGCGTCGATCGAGTACGCGTCAGGATCCTCGCCGATTTCGCGAAGAGCGGCGCGCGCAATGGCTTCTGACTCCGTCAAAGCCAGCTTCAGAAGGTCTTCGCCGAGCTCACGGTCCCACCGTTCCTCGTCCCACCAGTCGTCGCCGTCTTTCGCGCCGAGGGCGGACAGCACGGCGGCGCGCTGACGCCGGAAGAACTTCCGCAAAAGCTTCTCAGCTGCTTCGACGTCGCTCTCGCGCGGCACCGCTTTGACTCGTGTAGGTTCGGCCTTCCGCGCGGGACAAGAGCCCGAGCTCCTGTTTTGTGATCCGGAGTCTCGTGGCGAGGCTTGCCCTCCGACAAGAACATTCAACGGGGTAACAAGCCGATCCGCGTCCCCGCCGAGCGCCGGACGGTTGAACATCGCCCGCGCCTCGTTCACGGTCATCCACGGACGCCCAACCGACGTCGAGATAGTCGCCGCCTGCTCCTCGAACGACCCCTGAAGCTTCTCCTGCACATTGAACTCGGCGTAAACGGGAGCATCCGAGACCTGCGGGAGAAGGAACAGGTTCACCCGATCCTCCACCATCTTGATCATCGGCCCGAGAGTGTCCGTGTAGAGCATGCGCGAAAACTCTTTGACGTTCGAATAGTTCGCGTTGTCGAGCACGCCGACCATCGTCGGCGACGTGTGATAGACGGCAGCGACCGTAGCCAGGGAGAGCTTCGCCACCTCGGACCACTCCTCCTCGCGCGCGTTGAAGCGCGCCGACTTGAGCTCCATGCCGTCTTCGAGGATGGGAGTCCCGCCAGCCTTGGGGCCGTCCATGCCCGTCCACTTGGCTTTGAACTCGGTGGCGAACTTCGAACGCGCCTCATCCGACCAGGCAGGCGCTCCGGCAGGCCGCGTCAGATAAGAGCCCACGCGGCCTGCACGCTGCCATATCTGCTGCCTGTAGGCCCACGCCTGAATCTGCTCCGCAAGAACGTCCTTAAGGGCATTCACCGGCGAGATCCCGCCAGACAAGCTTGATGGGTCATAGCCGTGGAAGGAAATCCACTGGCGCGGGCTGCCCTCAACATTCTCAACAATCGACTTGACGCCAGTCCGCGGGTTCGTCACCTCAACCCACGAAGGCTCCCAAGCACTCCCACCGCCGGTGCGAGTCACCCACTCCGGAGGAACAGGCCAGATACACCACCCCGAAGGCTGCGTCTCGTCAGGCACAAGAACCCACAACGCATAGTCGTAAAGAGCGATATCCATCGCCAGCCGATACACAAGCTCATACGGCGTCATGGTCGGATTAGGCCGAGCCAACAGCAAAGCAGCCGGATCGTCATGCGCTCGGCGTCGATCCGTGTCGGAAACACGCTCGAAAACCTGAAGAGACAAATGAGCGAGATTCCGAGCGACGAAAGTCGTCACCGTCCGAAGATGGGGCTGCGTCTCGAAAAGACGCCTCGGCCCCATCCCCATGACATTCGCAATGATCGACCCGACATCGTAAGAGACAACGTACGGAGTATTGCGCTCGCGGCCCAGCAAGGCATTCAAAGCGGCTCTAATACCCACTGGTACCGTCCTTTCTCAGATGAACACAACCGAACGAGTCTCATACACCGACTCTTTCGGCTTCTCCGTCTCGCGCATCGCAAGCCACAACGCGCCCGTCACTGCCACAAGCGGAGCGACGTCGGCGACAGACTTGACCCTGTCCCACAGCCACGCCCCGTCACCGGCAGGCCGCGTGGCAGCAACCGCCGCCGCCACATCCAAAACAGGTTGCGGACGATGGAACACCAGCGTCTCCGGCCGCTCCTCGGCAACATGGCCCGCGACCATATCCCAGAGCTTTCCGGTTGCGATCCCAAGCTGGGAACCCGACCAGTCCACAACGTCGACGTTTTCAATACCCGCGAGCTCTTCCAGCAATCCAGAGACGGGCGCGCCCTTCGCTTGCCCTGTAACACGCATCGGACTCGACGCCGACGCCCTCTCGGAAAACCAGTCACGGACCCAATCCGTCCCGATCCTCGACGCCGCAATCTCAATATGCGTGTGCCCGTCAGACCTCCGACCAGCCACGCCAATGTGCGCGTGTGAGCGGTCAGCCGAAACGTCAACGCAGAACGCAACCGGCGCGCCGACGGGAATGCTGGACATGGGATCCATCGCGGCGTCCCACGCACCAGAAGGGAACGGACCCTCCAGAGCGCCGTCCGACCATTGACACAAACACTCCGTGCGGAACACCCATTCCGGATCCGTCTTCGCCGCCGACGCGAGCGCACGCTCAGACAACGTATAGCCGAGTGACGGGTTCGCATACGCCCATCCATCGCGATCCCAAATATCGCAGCCAGGAGGAGCGGACCACTCGAAAATCCCGAGACTGTCGTCATCAACGCCCTCCGCGGCCTCGACCGCATCCGCGCCCACAAGAAGATCCTCAGCCGCGCCCGGCACGCCAATCTCCTCATTGATCCCGTCAGGGTCACCAACAGCCCTATGGCCAATCTTCCTTAGATGCCGGAGAACAACCGACGTCGCATCTCCCGCATTCGAAAGAGTCCAAATCTGCGCCAGCGCCCGCGCAAGCGTGGTCTTTGTTACCGCGCCCCACGCATCCCAGGACTGGTGCTCTCGAAGCTCGTCAAGGATCACAAGATCCCCGGAAAGGCCGCGGCCGCCGCGTCGGTTCGCGGCCTGCACTTTATAGCGTTGCCCAGAGACAAGCTCCAGACTCTTTTTGCCGTTGACACGAACAACTTTCTTGATCTCGTCCGCAAGGTCGGGCGTATCCTCGGCGATATCGACCGCTCCCTGCCAGACCTCCTCGGCAATGTCGAGGTTCTGCGCCGTGCCGATCACAAGCGCCGCCGACCTCACATACAGGAAGAACAGCGACAACACCTGAGCCAACGTCGATTTGCCGTTTTGCCGAGCAACAAGAATCACTACCGTACGGAAACGGAACAAACCGTCAGGCAAAAGCTCCAGCGCATGAATCAAAAGGAACTTCTGCCACGGAAAAAGCTCGATACCAAGAATGTCCGACGCGAACTCAATCGCCGCGAACCCGGCCGACGTCCGCGGCGTCAACTCCCGAAGCGGCGGCGTGAAAACACGAGGCTCCTCACGCCCGAACCTTCGCCCTTCCACCTTCGACCGCACGGAGCTTCGCGAGCTTGCCACCCTTCGACTCCTTCTTCTCAACCGCCGACGCCGGAGTCAACCTCAGCTCAGAGCAATACCTCAAATACGTCGGAATCGAAACGTTGTCATACTTCCCCTTGATCACCGGGAAATCCGGATCGTCAAGAGTGTCACACAACATGTACAGCGCAGAGATAGGCCCAGCCGACAAAACAGGGTCAATCACGCCCTGTTCTTCCGCCGCCTTCACTGACTTCTCGGTAGCGCGCCGAATCGCGCCTTTCTTGGCAGCCAACTGGGCTTCCTTTCACGCGTGACCCCGGGAAAACCCCAGGGGGGAGAGGATTACTGCCGGCCGCTGTGGCCCGGCGGATTTTTTCTTTGTGATTTGGACGCCCTTCCCTTTTTGTGTGTTACCAGTTTCGGGATTGGTTTCCGAGTCCGGTGAGGTTGGCGGGCTTGTCGCGTCGGCTTTTGTTGCAGTTGAGGTGGCTTGCTCGTATGTTTGCTGGGTCTTCTGCGAGTTTGGGATTGGTGGCCAGGGGGATGAGGTGGTCGGGGGACCATGCTTCGGGTTGTCCGTCTGGGATTGTGTAGTCGATTGGTTGTCCGCAGATCCAGCATGGGGCGTTGGCGTGTTGGTCGCGTTGTCGGCAGTGTGGTCTGATTTTTTCGCGCCATCTTCTGGTTGTGCGTCCGTGGGTGTGGGGTGGCGTGTGTGGGGTGGCCCCCATGGTTTGGTCCCCCTCCTGTTTGTGGTGGCCCCGGTGGTTGTTGGCCCCCCTTTGTGTTTTGGGGTGGGGTGGTTTTGTTGGGGGTGGTGGGGGTTTGGGCCCCGGGTGTGTTTGTGCCCGCCGCGGTTTGTGGGCCGGGCGGGCACAGTTGTTCGCTTGTTAGCGTTGCACGGTTTGTTGTTTATGTCAACTTTGTTTGCCGTGTTTCGAGGAGTTGGCGTGTTTGGGCGAGGTTGATTTTTCCGTTGTGTTCGGTGAGGTTGCCTCGTCGGATCCAGGATCGGAGTGTGGATCTGTTGATTCCGAGTAGGTGGGCTGTTGTGTCGCGGTCGAGTTCGGCGTCTGTGTTTGCGAGGCGTAGTTGTGTGAGTTGTGCGAGTCCTTGTGGGGTGTATTCGCTTTGGCAGTTGGGGCAGGTGTAGTTGTCGGCGATGCCGTTGTCGGTGATTTGGTGTTGGAGTTGGGTTTCGCAGGTTGGGCATGTGCGCCCGGTGTTTATGGGGTTGAGGCCGTGGGCTTGTTGGAGGGTTGTGTGGACGGCTTGTAGTTCTTTGGTGAATTCTTTCATGGCTGGCCAGTGGTTTTCTGCCCAGTCGAGGTTGGCGTGGAGCCAGAGTAGGGGGTCGCCTGTGGGTTTGGTGTCGGGGTCGTCGTAGCGCCAGTGGCACCATGACCATGCCCATGCTGCGGCCCATGAGGTGATTGAGGTTTTGGTTCGGGGTTTGTCGTCCCAGTTGTCGAGGAGGGTGTGGATGCGGAAGGGGAGTCCGTTGGTGGGGCTGTTTCCGTTGTGTGGGGTGAGGGGGTTGGCTTTGACGTATAGGAGGGTGTCGTGTGGGTCGGGGAGTGTGGTGTGGAGTTGGATGGTTGTTTCGAGGAGTTGTCGTGTGTTCATGGTTTTCTTGTGTGGGGTGAGGGGGTGATGGCGGGTGATCTGGTGTGTTCTCCCGTCCCATGTTTCGTTTGTGGTTGTGGGGTTGCACCTGCACTCGGTTTTGGAGTGCAGGTGTGTTTCCCATGCTGGTGCGAGGTGGGTCAATTGGGGTCTTTCGGCAGGATGTTTTCCCATTGTTTGAGGGTGGAGTCGAGCCGTGTGGAGGTTTCTTTCCGTATTTCGGCGATGGATTGGAGGGCGATTCGGAGAGCCATGACTTCTTCGCAGAGGTCGAGGGCGTCGGCTTGGAGGTCTGCGACGTCCTGCGGGATGGAACCGAATGGTTTAATTTTGATGATTCGTTGGAGGATGGGGGTTAGGTCGAGCATCAGTCTTCCTCGCTTTGCCACTCGTTTTGTTGGTGTGCGTCGAGCCATCCTTCTAGGGCCTCGATTTTTGTTCCGAGAGTTTTCGGAATGTCGGGGTGTGCTTGTTCTCTGCGGTGTGTGTAGATGATGTCGCGTACTGAGGTCGTGGGTACGGCGATTTGGGTATTTGTGGTATCGCTTGACTCTTCTGGTGTGTCGAAGAGTTTTTCGACGATTTCGAGGAGGGTGTCCCATCGGAAAGATTGTCCACGAACGAGGGGATAGGTCTCGTCGGCGGTCCATCTGCCGTCTGGGCCTTTTGTCCATTTCGTTCCTGCCATGTCCCATAGGGGTCCGTTGGGTTCGGCCGGTGCGATTATTTCGTATTTCATTGTAGTATTTTCCTTGGGTTGGTTTCGGGTTTCGAATCTGAGTTCGAGCCTGGGTTCGGCTAGAAGGGGGCCGGGGCGGAGTCTGCGTGTTGAGTGCGACCGCCGAATCCGTACGCGCCGTTCTGAGGGCCGTTTTCGTGCTGGACGCTAGGGGGGTATCCCGACGGCGTGTTCGTGCGCGAGGGCGGCTCCTGTAGATGCTGAGGGGCATTTCCGGCGTGGCGGTCGCCCGTCTTCGTGACCTGGGCTCGCGCGTACCGCAAAGACGGGCCGATCTCATCGACCTGCATCTCAAGGCTCGTGCGCTGCTGGCCGTTGTACTCGTAGCTGCGGACGGTCAGCCGCCCGGTCACGAGCACCCGCATGCCCTTGCTGAGCGATTCGGCGACATTCTCGCCGTACTCGCGCCACACGGAGCAGCGAATGAACATCGCCTCCCCGTCCTCCCACTGCTGGGTCTGGCGATTGAGCGTGCGCGGGGTAGACGCGACGGTGAAAGACGCGACGGGCGTGCCCGAGGCGATGTAGTGGATTTCTGGGTCGCCTGTCAGGTTGCCGACGACGGTGATGATCGGTTCGTTTGCCATGGGTTAGTTTCCTTTCCGGAAGCGGGTTTTCAGGTCGAGGAATTCTTGGGTTGGCGGACTTGCTGAGGCTTTCCAGGCTTCGCGTTGGGCGCGGTCTTTGTCGCGGTTGGCTCGCCGTCGTTGTTCGGCGAGTTCGTCGCGTTGTGGCGTGTTTTCGGGCAGTGGGCTGGGTTTCGCGTTTCGGAGCCAGTTGCGGAAGGCGGCGTCGTGGTCGCGGTAGGTTTTCCCTGTGGCGGCGCAGTAGTCGCGGAATTTTTCGGCTTCGACAGAGACCCAGATTCCGCGTTCGGCGGCGATTTCGGCGTGGCGTGGGGTTGGGGCCCAGTCGGCGGGCAGCTGTGTGGCGCGCTTGGAGGGTTTCTTGGCTGTCTGCTGCGCCGCCTCGGCGGCGGGCTCACCAGCGCCCCCGGCTGCCGCGGATTCTTGAGCGGGTTCTGGCGTTAGCTTTCCCCCCGCACCCCCCTTAGAAGAAGTAGCTTTAGCTCCTTCTTCTATAGGTACGGGTACGGGGACGCCGTTAGTAACAGCGTTACTCTCGTCGTGTAACGGCGTTACACCCTCGCTGTTAACGGCATTACTCGCGGCGTTACGCTTAGCGTTACGGTGCTTGGCCACGCGCTTCCGAGTTGCCTCTTTTCTCGCGTCAACTTGCTGTTTCGAGGGCTGGAACTCCTCCCAGTCGTGGAACTGGAAGTCGTCGCCGTCTTTGCTCCATAGCCCGACTTCGACAAGCCGGTTCGCGTCACGCAAACTAGCCCCCAAACTTTTCAAAATCTCGGCCGAAACTTTCCCATTTCTTTCCGGAAAGCCCGCACACCAAGATCCTGCACGGACCCAAAGGCCCATCGCCGCGTTACCGGCAGCCAGGACTTTTGGATGGAAGCAGAGGCGGTCATCGACCTTGAACCAAGACATGATTCCCCTTTGAGGGGCTGCGGCCAGTTGGACAATTCGATTGGCCGCAGCCCTATTTGTTAGTTTCCGGTGCCGGTGTAGACGGCGGGGTTTTGCGGGAGTTCGCCGATTTGCTTTGCGAGCTGTTCGGTTATGAGGTAGAAGACTGCCTGTTTCACTTCTTCTGGCCTGTCCATGAGGAAGCGGAGGTAGAGCTTCTTGTCGTCGTCGATCTTGTATTGGACTCGGACTTTGACGGTGACGGGTTCGCTGTTTTCGAAGACGGCGACGCGGACGGTTATTTCGTCCGGAATTTTCACTTTACCATTCACCTGGTTTGATTCTTCGTAGGTGAAAGTGGTGGTTCCGTCTTTCGATCGTTGCGCGGACTTGTATTCGACTTTTCTGGTTGCGGAGAAGGTCTCTGCGATTTCCAGCATTTCGAGCGGGCCGGGTTTGACGAAGCAGTCGAAGTGGTCTTGGACGAACTCGGACATGTCGAGTTGGGTGTGGTAGGCCCGGTCGATTGCGGTCCACTGCTTCCAGTCTCGGGTGGTTTGGAGGGCGAGTTCTGCCTTGTGCTGTTCGAGGCCTTTCTCGTTTGTTCCGTGGGCGTCGATGACGGCGGTGATCCGTTCGAGTTTGAGGTCGCACCAGACTTCGGTTGCCTCGGTGGCGTGCTTGCGCAGGTAGGCGAGGAAGGATTCGGTTGTGTGGATCGTGTATTTTCCTCGTTTTGCCGCGAGGGAGCGCTGGTGTTCTTCGACGTCGGCTCCGGAGAAGGCGAGGTATCCGTCGCGGTTGTGGACGGCGTAGACGCGGCCGGGCTCTAGCTGGATGGGTTGGGTCGCGGCGACGGCTTGTTCGATGAGGGCGTCGTTTTCCGTCCTGGCGGCGGGTTTGGCTGTCTCAGTCATTGGTCATTCCTTTCGTGATTTGCTCGAAGAGCGAGGGCCTGCCGCGCGGCGTCTTCGACTGCGTCCCTGAACGCCTCGCGGGAAAAGACCCTCGTGTGGGCGGGGTCGCCGGTTTTCTCGGCCCAGTAGGCGAAATCAATCGGCGGGACGCCGTCGTCGTCGGTTGGGGCGACGTCGAAGAAGTCGGCGAGCATGTCGGACGCTCCCGTGAAGATCTCGGGTTGCACGACGTCGCCGTGGATCGCGAGCGCTCCGGGCCATGTGGCGATCTCCCACCCCCACAGCCGGGTCCCGGGCACACCGACGCGTAGGTGGCGGTACACGCCCGAGTCGTGGGCGACGCAGAGCTGGTGTGAGGCGGTGTTGGCCTGGAATTCTTCCCAGACTCTTTGGATGCGCTTGGAGGTCATGCCGCATCGCCCCCGTCGAACCAGTCTTCGTCTTTCCTGTAGGCGATGATCTGGTCGGCGTTGACGCCGACGACGTCGATCTCGCGAAGCTCGGCCGGGACCCGCGCCTCGTCTGCCGCGTCCCCCAGATCGATAGAGAGAGCGTCGGCGACGTCGGTCTCGATATGGAAGTTGTGCCGCCCGGGGTCGAAGACGAGCAGTACGCCGTCGCCGTCCACCACAGCCTCAATCGGCACGGCGCTCGCGGCTGTGAGGGCTTCGACCGCCAGGCGGACGGCCTCGGGTCGGGTGACTTGGAATGTGTCGGCCCCGAACCGGAACACAATCCTTCCGTGCGTTTTCACGACTTGCGTGATCATTGCTCGTCCTCCTCGCGTGGAAGGACGGCCGTGACCGCCGCGGCGATGGCCAGCGGGGCGGCCAGGGCCGCGCCCAGCAAGCCCAGGCCTGCCCAGCCGCGGGCCTCGCCAGCAGCCGTGACAAGCGACAGGAACGAAACGACAGAAGCGATCCCGCCCAGCGGGTACAGCACGCGTCTCATGCTGCTGCCCTCTTCCAGACCATCGTCGAGGACGTCGCCGTCCCAAAACAGCCAGACGGGAAACGGTCAAGACGCGCCTGATCCGCCGCGTAAAGATTGCACCACTGGTCTCCCAGCCACTTGAACGCGACCTCGCGCGCCGCAGTCATCGACGCCGCGATCACCTCGACATAGCCCCTGTGATCCGGCAACAGAAACCGGTTCGCATGATCCGGGCCAAACGTCACAACGAATTTCGTCATGATGCGACCTCGCCGTCCTCGATAATGACCGCACCGGCATCCCCGTCACCGACGCGTTCGATCCACAGCTGGAATCCAGCGTCCGTGACCTGCTGGCGCAGGCCCTTAAGGGTCTCGTCGTCAAGGAGGGACCCGTCGCGGATCATCGCTACACGCAGTCGCGGGTTGGCTGCCATAGCCATCGCGGTCGCGATACGGATCTGTTCCGCGCTGGATGCCTGCGAGAACGGGATCCCAGCGTAGGTCACTCCGTCCTCGTCGAAGCCGAGCCCGTCGATTGGGAAGATCGCCCGCTCCAATGCGTCGTTCTTCTCGGCGTCGATTTCCTCGATCTTCGCCGTGTATTCTTCGCGCGTCTTTTCCAGTCGGCGCTTCTCCTCGCGTATCTGCCGGGCGCGATTGTTTTCGCGGATCCGAGCGTTGCGCTCTTCGACGCCGCGCAGGCGTTCGGTGATTGCAGCGATGTCGCAGGCGACAGGGAGTTCGTCAAGTTCGGCCTGAGTGTCCTCAAGCGCGGCTTCGGTGATACGGATTTGGTCTTCCGCGTTCTCGATTTCCATCCGGAGATTGAGAATTGTCTCTTGGAGCTCGCGGATATCTCCTCGGTATGAAGCGATCGCGCGTTCACTCGCGTCACGATCGGAATTGACTTTCCGTGCTTTCTCGATCTCTTCGACGATCGCGGCAATGGATTCCTCTGCCTCAGGGATCGCCTCGTCCACCACAGATGCGCCAAGCGCCCTGATTCGACGTCCGATATCGGTACGTGCCTCATAAGCAGCGCGTCGCTGATCGGCAAGCGCGTCAAAATCAACGTCGAGCTCGACTAGATCGAGCAGCGCCTCCCGTTGGCGTGCAGGGGATAGCCTGATGAACGCGAGAGGATCAAAGGACACGCCCGCGAGAAGCGAATCCAAGACCGATTGCGGGGATTTGATCGGTGCGCCATCGGCGTTCGTCACCTTGAGTGACGTGCCATTCCGCGTCCACGAGCGGGTGACGACAAGCTCACCGAGATCGAGGCGGACGGAGGCTTTCTTCTCTCCGTCGCGGATTGGCAGGCGCGTCTCCTTTGACGCTTTCCCGCCGCCAAGCGCGAGCCAGATCGCGTCGAGGACCGAGGACTTGCCTTGCGCATTGCGCCCGCCGATCACCTGAAGGGCGCCGTCGGGCCGGATTTCTACCGCGCGCAAGCGCTTTACGTTCTCTGCGCGCAGTTCGACGATTTTCATGGCAGTGATAACCTTTCAAGTAAGGAAATTGTTTGGTTTTCTCCGCCTCCACCTGTTGCAGCGGGTGGAGGCGTTCCTTTTCAGGCGGCTAACAAACCGCCCAATCATTCCGATCGACGAACTCACGCAAGTCCACCAACCGGATACGAACAGCCCGACCGATCTTTGAAGCCCGCAACTCACCAGCTGCGATCAGCCCATAAACCGTTGTCTTTGAGACTGCGAGAATTTCCGCAGCACCCTCTACGGTGATCATCTGAAGATCCTCTTGCGCGCTCATCGGCCTTCTCCCGCCTTCGAGAGAAGCTCGGCAAGCTTGGCTTGCTCTGCCTCTGCCTGTGCCTTGTAGACCTGGTAGTCGCCGTAAGCGAGGATCGCCTGCTTCTCCGCGTTCTCAGCACGGCGGCGCTGCACCTCGACCTCAGCTTCTGTGGACGTTCCCATCGCTCCGTCTCCTCTCTTCCTATGCGAAAACACACGTGCGGTCGGCACACGGATCATGAGCGGCCTGCCATTCAGTCCATGCCGAATAGCCCATCGACATGACCCCGGCAATGCAGCAGAACACCGCGAGCAGAAACGCGGCCCGCCACCAGAACGGAAACGAATACAAGAACCGGACAGGGTGACGATCTCCAAACCGGCCAACAAGCCACGCGAGAACAACCGAGGCGAGTGCGGCGACGCCGACGCCGACCGCGACCCGGCCGCCCATGCCCGACGATCGAACCCAGCGGCCGATCACAACACCGGACATGCCAGAAACGAAGCTCGCCGAAACCGAGATTGCGAAAAGCGAGAAACCACGCGCAATCACTGGCCTTCCCCTTCCAACTCGGCGAGCTGGGCTTCCAACTCGGCGCTAGTGATAATCGGTTCGATCTGGGCGTTGCGCTTGAGAAGGCCCCGCTTCTCTTGCGCGTTCTCATCGAGACGGCGGGAGATGGCCAGCGCCTCGCCGACGAGCCTGGAACGTTCCACGTTCAGCTCGTGGATGCGCTGGCGATTGTCGGCGATCTCGCCTTCGCGTTCCTTCGCCGAAGCGATCTGACGACGCAAGGTCTCGGCAAGAAGAAGGTTCATGCCGCCTCCCCCAAGAATCGGTTAATAAAGTATTGCTGCCCCTTGCCCGTTACCTTCGGGGTTTTCGAAACGGTCACGTGCCCGTCCGCGTGAGTGATCGCCGTTTCTTTGATCTCGAACAAGCCGCGCTCCATCGCGTACTGGGTAGGGGTGTTGTAATCCGAACCGCGCCGCCGGACAAGGAAGCCTCGCTCGCGCATCCACGCGAAAAGCCTTGTCCCACCGATCTCCACACCATTGCCGCGCAGAATCTTCGCCAAATCACCGACAAGAATCGACGACTTCGACGAGGCGACCGAATCCGCAAACAGCACCTTCGGAGCGTCCGCCTCGACCTGAGACTCCAGCTCGGCACGAAGCTTGCGCTCGTCCTTCAGCTGGGTGGCCAACAGGATGATCGTGTCCGGATCGGACAGAACCTCCTCCACCTTTGCGGGCGTCAAATACCCGCCATGCCGACGAATGGCCGGAAGAACCTCATGAGTCACCCACCGCCGAAACGGACGCGCTGCGGGAGAATCGGAGCGCATGATGACGTCGTACAGCCCGGCCTCGCTCACAATGTGTGTTTTCTGCACGCGCCCAACCGCGTCGGGGATGGGGTACGTTTGGCGTACATCATCGTCTAGCCTTTCGATGACCGCCGCTGGACGCCTCGAAATTCCAAGGCTGCGCAGCAAGTCTCCAAGAACGAACCAGGGCTCGCCGCCAACCGACAAGGCTCGAACCGTGTTACCCTCGTAATCGAAGGGAATCAACCGATTGTTCAATTTCATCTTTCCTTTCCGCCCCGCTGGCAAGAGCGAGGCACTTCCCGAGTCCGCCGCCCATCAAGCGGCGGACTTCTCTTTCTTCCCGTAACCGGGACTGACAATTGCGATTTGTGGGACATTTAAGAACCTGCAAACCCTGACAAGGATGTGGGGAGGGAGGTTCTTCCGCCCCGCTTCGATGTTCGCTAGATAGGAACGGGATATCCCTATCGCCAGTGCCATGTCGGACACTTTCACTCCACGGAGTTCTCGGAGGGTTTTCAGGGTTGCCCCGACCCTCTCGCGTTCCTCTAGTTTTCCTGTCATAGGAACAGAATAGAACAAGATGGTGAATGTGTGCAAGTAACGTTCTTAGAAAAGGAACACGCTGCGCCTGTTGTTTGCTCCGCGTCCGGCGTTGATTCGGGTATTGATGCCCGAGGCGATCTACTGGATTGTTCCAATGTGTTCCCGTAATGTGAACGTATGGACATCGTTAACTCCGGCCCGAAAGCACTCGGCGACGAGGTGCGAAAAGGGCGTCTTAGGCTTCAATTCGCCACGTCGAAGGACTTTGCCGACGCGATAGGCGTTACGCCTCGACTTGTAGGGGATATAGAAAATGGGAGAAGGGTGTCTTACTCACCCAAGACGTTGTCCGCTATCGATAGGGCACTCGGATGGCCGTCCGGAACGTCTCAAATAATCCTTGAAGGCACCGGCGAATCGTCTTTGGCGCAGGAGCAAGGAAGCAGATCCGTATTCACCGCTGAAGGTGTCAGCGTCGTAGTCGAACCAGATCGCATTCAAGTGACTATTACTGTGCCGAAAAACGAGAAGGCCGTGCATAACGCAACAGGGGCTGATTTGATAGGCGGAGCCTATCGTGCGAGAGAGGAATTTCAGGAGGCGCTGTACAAACTTGCAAGAAGAGGTCTTGGAAGAGGCGTGGGGATGCTTGTTCCCGAAGGTGAAGACTTTGATTTTGACGCGCTCGTAAACATGACAGAGTCTTCTGGTTCTGTGTCGGGGGTGTCGTCTATGTTTGACCCTGAGGCGTTGGGTCTCGCGGCCGCGAGGGATTCGAGGGACGAAGACGTCGATTTTGATTAGCTGTTCCGTTTGAGGAGGCGGGCGGGGTGTATTCGATGGGCGAGCTGCTGGACTATGCGGGCGAGCGTGGAGTGAAAGTTGAATGGGTTCGGATGAGGAGAGGGTTTGCCGGTGCCGCGTCAGCGTTGACGGGCACGGTCTATCTCGATTGGGGCCTTGAGTCGCGGCCCCGTCACGCGATCTCGGTTTTGGCTCACGAGCTTGGCCATGTCGCTCTCGGCCATGACTGCGCCCAGAACGCCGACGGAGAGGAGGCGGCGAACAGATGGGCCGCGCGCATGCTCATTTCCCCCGCCGAGTACGCTGTAGCCGAATGCTTGTACGGGACGAACCCGTCAGTGCTCGCCGTCGAGCTCGGCGTGACGCGCTCAATCGTGAAAGCGTGGCAGGCCCGCCCAGGCAGCCACCTCGATTTGTCACCCCTCGGGATGACAAGAAACCAGACTTGAGCCGCAGCGGAGGCGTATGCTTGGCCTCACTCACCAACTCGAAGGGCATCGAAGCCCACATCAAGAAGAGAGGCTGCCATGGGGATGCAGTTCAAGAAGCGGAAGAAGATCGGGAAGAACACCCATCTCAACATCTCAAAGTCAGGCGCGAGCGTGTCACACAAGGCCGGGCCGGTAAGCATGTCGAGCCGCGGGCATGTATCGATCCGGCTCGGGAAGGGAATCTCGTTCCGCAAGAAGCTCTGGTAGCGGACGCCTAGAGACAAAGAAAGGCCCCGGGAGGAGATCCCGGGGCCTTTTCTGTCAGTTGCCGCCCATTCTCTGCGCGAGCTCAAGGTCACGGCGACGGTTCGAATGCTGGTAGATCATCACCGTGTCCGGCGACGTATGCCCGCCACGACGCATGAGATCGGCGAGCGTCGCCCCAGCCTGCCCGTAAAGCGTCATGCCCGTATGCCGCAAGTCATGGAACCGCATAGGAGGCAAATCGGCTTTCGCCAAAGAGTCCGAAAGGACTCTCCGCAAAGCCTTGTCCGATAAGTATGGGACGTCTTGCCCGTCGCGGCGGAAGAGAAGCGACTCCGGCGCGGCCATGACGTAATTGTCCAAATGGAACTGCACAACGTCGGCCGCGCGCTGGCCGAGAGCAACGGCGCGATAACCCGCCTTCGACTTCGGAGGGCCAAGAACAAGCTTCCCTCCAGGAGCGCGTTTGACGGCCTTAGTCACTGAGACAAGCGGCAGATCGACGTCCCGCCGCTCGAGAGGGGCGATCTCCCCATATCGAAGGCATCCCCACGACGCTAGGGCGAAAGCGGCCTGCAGATGCTGCGGAACCGCATCGATCAAGCGCTCCAGGTCGTCGGAGGCAAGAGTGACCGGCGCGCGCTTCGTCTCACCTCGGGAACCAATCACCTTCACAGGATTCGACGGGATGACCTTGTCCGCCACGGCGCGAGCAACGACCGCGGAAAACGCGAGCATGACGTTACGGACTGTTTTCGCTGCGTAGGAGGACGCCATAGCGGCTTTGACCATCTCGGAGTGACCCTCAGAAAGGTCGGACAGACGTATATCGCCGACGATAGGAAGAATGTGCCGCCGCCATACGGACTGATACGAGCGCGCCGTGTTTGGAGAGAAACCGGCGTCTTCGAGCCCGTCAAGAATAGGCCACACCCACTCCGTGAGCGTCACATCGGCCGACGTCGCCACCTTCCTGCCTTGCTTGCCTTTCGCTGGCGGGACCCAGGTTCCGTCAACAATCGCCGCATGGATCTCCGCCAGACACCGATACACTTGAGTCTTTGTGCGCATGCGAGGCGTGTAGTAGTCACGCCCCTTGCGCCGGTACCTTCCGTAGTAGTGACCTGACGGGGCTTTGATGATCGAACCGAAGAGATCGCGCGCCACTATAGCCTCCTTGCAAAAAATACCCCTTCTTGCTTTGAAATAGTACCCCCAAAAGTACCCCTTCTGGGGGATATTCGGCGGTGCACGGCGATACTCGGCGGGATTTTGGGGTTGCGGCCGAACATCGACTTTTCGTTGTGAGAAAGCGGAAAGCGGCGACTTCCCGCCCTTCTTGACAGACCGTCGCCGCTTGCTTGCGGAGGATGGGGGATTCGAACCCCCGAGGGCTTGCACCCAACACGCTTTCCAA
>ERZ772918.106-NODE-106-length-68616-cov-10.5776_pt1 | contig 68616 bp, 59 predicted proteins | sample MGYA00512118_ERZ772918 | MGnify/ENA primary metagenome ERZ772918 (study PRJEB29015, sample SAMEA2737939) | human oral metagenome | biome: human oral; feature: human-associated habitat; material: dental | place: China | collected 2135 ... | reverse complement strand
CACGACTCATAATCGTGAGGTCGAGGGTTCGAGTCCCTCCCCCGCTACGCAAGGCAGCTTCGAGCTGCTCGAGGATCAGTGAGAGGAGACCGACGTGGCTTCCAAGTCCAGCGACGTCCGCCCCAAGATCACTCTGGCCTGCTCGGAGTGCAAGGAGCGTAACTACATTACCAAGAAGAACCGTCGCAACACACCCGACCGCCTGGCGCTGTCCAAGTTCTGCGCCCGCTGCGGCAGGCACACCGAGCACCGCGAGACCCGCTGAGCACCCGACAGCCTGCCATGGGCGCTACCAGCCCCGCTGACGCGCAGTCAGCGGGGTTCCTCATTGCCCGCGGGGCGACGGGGCCAAGGGGGCCGCAGCCGTCTGACGGCGAGCCGCCGCGCCGCCTGGCCTCCTCCGTGCTGACGGCCTCCTCCGTGCTGACGGCCTCTCCCGTGCTGACGGCCGCGGTCCGGGCCGTGGACGCGGTGAGGGAGGCGGTGGGGCCCAGGGCCTGGGACGGCCTGGTGCACCGGGGGTGCTCCGTGGGGGCGCGCGGGGCCAGCCCGGCTGCGGCCCCGCTGCTCCTACGCGCTGAGCGGGGCGGGTGGGAGCTCCTCCGCGCCCAGGTCGTGGTGGACGGCCGGCTGGTCACCCACGAGCTCGCCCGCCTGGTGGGGGAGGCCCCCGTGCCAGCCGTCCCCGTCCCAGCCGCCCCCGCGCCGTCGGGCCAGGAGGTGCCGGAGGGCGCACGGACCTGGTTCCTCGGGGCGCAGGACGTGGCCGACTGGGCCGCGTTGAGCGGGGACCGCAACGTCGTCCACCGGGTTCCCGGCGCCGCCCGGGCCGCCGGGCTGGCGGTCGGGGAGGGGGCGGTCGTCGCCCACGGCATGTGCCTGGCGGCCGTCGCCCTGGGCCTGCGGGGGGCGGAGCCACGTGGCGTGCGCCTGCGTTTCCTGGCCCCTTGCGCCGTGACGGGCGACGCCGTCGTGCCCCTGTGGTGGGAGGAGACGACCGGCCTCCTGCGCTCCCCTCAGGGTCCCCACCTGCGGCTCCTCGCCCGGGGCGCGTGATCCTTAAAGCCCGCTGGCGGATCTAGCGGGCGCTAAGGTGCTCCGGTGACCGCCTCCATTGACGCGTTCCCCGACGGCGCCCCCGCGGCCCCCCTCCCCCGTGTGGACGGCGGCTTCCGGACCGTCCTGGCGGACCCGCCGTGGCGCTTCGCCAACCGCACCGGCAAGGTCGCCCCTGAGCACCGGCGCCTGGACCGCTACAGCACCATGGACCTGGAGGCGATCAAGGCGCTCCCGGTCGGTGAGGTCACCGCCAGGGACGCGCACCTCTACCTGTGGGTACCCAACGCCCTCCTGCCGGAGGGCATGGCCGTCCTGGAGGCGTGGGGCTTCCGCTACGTCTCCAACATTATCTGGGCCAAGCGCCGCAAGGACGGCGGGCCGGACGGGCGCGGTGTCGGCTTCTACTTCCGCAATGTGACAGAGCCCATCCTCTTTGGGGTCAAGGGCTCCATGCGCACCCTCCCCCCGGCACGCTCCACCGTGAACATGATCGAGACCAGGAAGCGCGAGCACTCGCGCAAGCCCGATGAGCAGTACGACCTCATTGAGTCCTGCTCCCCCGGCCCCTACCTGGAGATGTTCGCCCGCTACGCCCGTGAGGGGTGGACCGCCTGGGGCAGTGAGGCCGACGCCGGGACCGAGCCCCAGGGCAGGGCCCGGAGGGGCTACGGGGGCGGGCAGATCGAGCGCGTCCCCTACCTCCCCCCTCACGGGCGGATGAGCGACTGGCTCGCGGACCGTCTCGCCTCCGTCCTGGCGGACGAGTACGCGCGCGGCGCCTCCGTCCGGCAGCTCGCCGAGAAGACGGGCTACCCCGTGTCCCGTGTCCGCGCTCTTCTCAAGCGAGGGGGAGCGGAGCTGCGGGGCCGCGGCCGCCCCCGGGCCGCCCTCTAGGCGCCCGTCGGGGAGCGACAGGCCTGGCGCCGGTCGGCCTCACAGGGCGCGGTGTCCCCTCCCCGGGAGCGGCAGGCCAGCCGCGCGGCCCCATAGGGCTCAGGACCTTGGACCCTCCTCCGGGAGGTCGCGGACAGGGACCTCCCACAGGCTGGTCCACACCACCCCCAGGTCGGCCAGGAGGAGGCGCAGCAGCGGCAGGGACACGCCGACCACCCCGTGCGGGTCCCCCTCGACGCCCTCGACGAAGGCGCCGCCGAGCCCGTCGAGGGTGAACCCGCCCGCGCACCCCAGGGGCTCGCCGGTGGCGACGTAGGCCTCGATCTCCGCCTCGCTGGGGGAGGCGAAGCGGACCACGGTGCTGGAGACCCCGTGGCGCTCCCGGCCGTCGTCGGTGCGTATGAGCGTGTGACCGGTGTGGAGCGTGGCGCGGCGTCCCCGCAGGGCGGCCCAGCGCTCGCGGGCCCGCCGGGCGGTCAGGGGCTTGCCGATGACCTCCTCACCGACCTGGAGCATGGAGTCGCAGCCCAGGACGGCGCAGGCCTCGTGCGCCCCGGTGCGCGAGGCGACCTCGCGGGCCTTGGCGGCGGCCAGGGCCTGGACCTGCTCGGCTGGCGTGGGGCGGGGCAGGCCCGCCTGGGTGCGGGAGCGGGCCAGGGCGTCCAGGACGGTGGGCTCGTCCACCGTCGAGACACGTACCAGCGGCACCACCCCGGCGGCGCGCAGGGTGGAGAGTCGACCTGAGGAGGCGGAGGCCAGGCAGAGCGGTAGCACCCCACCAGCGTAGTGTCAGGCCATGACCTCCCAGCCCGCGCCGAGCCCGGACGCCCCGCCCCGCCTGGTCACCGTGGGGACCACCGGATCGACCAACACCGACCTGCGCCGGGCCCTGACCGCGGCGGACGGCCACCTGGACGTGGCGGCCGCCCGCGCCTGGCCGCACCTGTCCGCCCTGCGCGCCGTGTCCCAGAGCGCCGGCCGCGGCCGGGGCGACCACGTGTGGACCACCCCGCCCACGGGCGCCCTCCTGGTCTCCTTCGTGCTGCGTCCCCTCGTGCCCCTGGCCCACCTGGGCTGGCTGCCGCTGGTGGCGGGCCTGGCCGTGCGTGACGTCGTCGCCGCCCGGGCTCGTATCTGGCAGGTGGGGACCAAGTGGCCCAACGACGTCGTGGTGGCCCCCCGGGACGGTAGCCTGCCCGACGTGCCCGGCTGGGGGGGCCTGCGCAAGGTCGGGGGCCTGCTGACCGAGGTGGTGCTGCCCTCCCCCCGCCTGGAGGGGGCTGCCACGCAGCGCCGCGCCCCGGCCCGGCGTGACACCGCCTGCGCGGTCGTCGTGGGCGTCGGCCTGAACGTGTGCCAGGACGACGCCGGCCTGCCGGTGCCCTGGGCGGCCTCGCTGCGGACCATGGGCCTGGAGGCCACGGTGGACGGGCTCCTGACGGACGTGACCCGGGCCCTGGGCCAGGTGACGGGCACCTGGGAGGCCGCGGGCGGTGACCTGACGGCACCGACGGCCGGGGGTCAGCAGCTGGGTGCCCGGCTGCGTCAGACGTGCACCACCCTGGGGCGCCGGGTGCGGGTCCAGGCGCCGGGCGGGGAGGTCGTGGGCACCGCCGTGGACCTCCGCCCCGGACTGGTCGTGACGGACGCCTCCGGGCGGGAGCACGTCCTGAGCGCTGGTGATGTTAGTCACGTCCGATACCCGGTGGCCTGAGCCGGGCGCGGGCTGCGGTGGCGGCGGTCCCGGCCGATTAGGCCACCGCACATATATGAGATACGTCACCTACCCTTGAAAGATCAGACATCAGACCAGTCGGACGGTGCCCGCTCAAGGTGTGATGAGGGATACATAGAGGCTAGACTGGCGTGGTGATGAACCAACACGCAGCCGATGACTCAGGACGGTGCACGGGCCGTCCCGAATCCGTCTCTGCGTCGGACGCCGCCAGGGCGCCGGGCCCCGCCGTGGGCAGCTTCGGGCCCCCGGGGCCCGCGTCGGACGCCGCCGGGACCCCAGGCCCCGGCCTGGACGGGGTGGTCGGGGCGGGCCAGGAGGCGCGGTGGGCCACCGTGGCCAGCCACAGCCGCCACCTGCTGGGGGAGGACCCCCACCTCACCCTCGCCCAGATGGCCGAGCACGCCGGGGTGGACGTCACCGCCGCCAGGCACTTCTGGCGGGCCATGGGGTTCGCCGACGCCAGCGCGGACACCATCTGCTTCACCCGGGCCGACGCTGACGCCCTGAGCCTGGTCGAGGAGCTCCACCGGGGCTCCGGCCTGCGCTCCGCCACGCTCATGGAGCTCCTGCGGGCCCAGTCCTACACCATGGACCGCCTGGTGCTGTGGGAGCTGGAGTCCCTGGTGGCCGACGTCGCCGACCGCTACGGCCTGGACGACACCTCCGCGCGCCTGGTCGCCCTGGACCAGGTGGGCGGGCTCATTGACACCCTGGGCCAGCAGCTCACCTACGTGTGGGGCCGTCACCTGGCGGCCCTCCTGGAGCGCACCGGCTCCGAGGTCGCCCAGCGCGGCCGCGAGGAGGCCGGCCCGGACCTCTACCCGCTCATACGCTCCCTGGGCTTCGTGGACATCGTCTCCTTCACCCAGCGCGCCCAGGGCATGGGGCGGGCCGAGCTGTCGGCCATGATCAACGACTTCGAGTCCACCGCCCGGGACGTCATCACCTCCCGCGGCGCCCGGGTGGTCAAGACCATCGGCGACGCCGTCATGTACATCTCCGAGGACCTGGAGGTCGCCGCCGACGTGGTCACCGCGCTGGTCGAGGAGCTCCAGTCCGGGCCGGACATGATGCTGGTACGCGCCAGCCTGGTCTCCGGGCGGGTCGTCTCCCGCTCCGGGGACGTCTTCGGCCCCACCGTCAACCTGGCCTCCCGCCTGGTGAGCACCGCCGAGCCCGGGGGGATCCGCATGGACGAGTCCACGGCCCGCGCCCTGCGTGACAGCGCCTCCGCCGGCCTGTACGAGATACGGCAGTGCCACGACGTCGTCGCCAAGGGCCTGGGCACGGTCACCCCCTGGTCGCTCAGGCGGCGCTGAGGGCGGGGCGGGCGCCGCGGTAGCCGCCCCGCCGCCGCGGGCGGATCCGGTGGCGTGGGCCCCGGGGCGCCGCTCTCCTCCTGGAGGATGATGACGCCGGGCGTGCGCCTCGCTTAGTATCGTCAGGGTGACCACTGTGCTTCTTGTTGAGGACGACCCCGCGATCTCCGAGCCCCTCGCCCGCGCCTTCGGGCGTGAGGGGTACCAGGTCCGCGCCCACGGCACCGGCACCGGTGCCCTCGCCGAGGTCCAGGACGCCGACATTATCGTCCTGGACCTGGGACTACCCGATATGGACGGGCTCGACGTGGCCCGTCAGGTCCGGGCCCAGGGCCTGGCCACCCCCATCCTCATGCTCACCGCCCGCAGCGAGGAGACCGACCTCGTCGTCGGGCTGGACGCCGGGGCGGACGACTACGTCACCAAGCCCTTCCGCCTGGCCGAGCTGCTCGCCCGCGTCCGGGCCCAGGTACGGCGGGCCTCCGGCGAGGTGGCCGAGGACTCCCTGAGCGTGGGGGGCGTCCGGGTGGACGTGGCCGGCCGACGCGCCTTCGTGGGCAGCCGCGAGCTCCAGCTGACCATCCGGGAGTTCGAGCTCCTGCGGGTCCTGGTGCGCGGCGCCTCCCTGGGGGGCGGGGCGGTGGCCGCGGACGACATACTCAAGGAGGTCTGGGGCGAGGACCCCACCGGGACCCGCCAGACCCTGGAGATGCACGTCACCTGGCTACGCCGCAAGCTCGGGGACGACGTCGACGCCCCCGCCCTGCTGGTGGCCGACGGTGAGGGCTACCGTCTCACGGCCGCCTGAGGCCGTCGGGACCGGGCGTGGCCGTCAGGAGGTGTCATGCGTCGTCGAGCCATGGAGATGACCATGGTCACGGTCCTCGTGGCCGTCGGCCTGCTGGGGATCCCCCTGGGCGGGGTGTGGGTCGTCCTGGCCATGCGCACCACCGTCGGCACCGAGGACCGCCTGCAGGTGGTCCTCATGGTCGTGGCCACCCTCCTGGTGCTGACCGCGGTGGCCCTGGTGGCCGCCTTCGTGGTGGCCGCCAAGGTCTCGCGGCGTATCTCCGCGCCCCTGATCTACCTGGCCGCCGAGGCCGAGCAGCTGGGCAGCGGCCAGGTCCGCCCCCGGCTGCGCTCCAGCGGTATCGAGGAGATCGACCTGGTCCAGGCCGAGCTCGTGCGCTCCGCCGAGCGGGTGGCCGGGCGCCTGGCGGCTGAGAGGCAGTTCGCCTCCGACGCCTCCCACCAGCTGCGCACGCCGCTGACCAGCCTCACCCTGCGCCTGGAGGAGCTGGAGCTGCTGGCCCCGGACGAGGACACCCGCGCCGAGGCCCGCGCCTGCCTGGAGCAGGTGGAACGGCTCACGGGCGTGGTGGAGGACCTGCTGAGGGTCTCGCGGCGCAAGGGCGGGGGCTCCACCGAGGCCCTGCGCCTGGAGGACCTCTTTGAGCAGCAGCGCGAGGAGTGGGGGCCCGCCTTCGAGGCGGCCGGGCGCCGCCTGACCTTTAGTGACGACGTCGGGATGCCGGTCCTGGCCACCCCCGGCTCCCTGGCCCAGGTCCTGGCCACCTGCATTGAGAACTCCCTGCGCTACGGTGGGGGCACCACCAGCGTCTCGGTGCGCAGCGCCACCGGGGGGCACGGTGTCTTTATCGACGTCGCCGACCAGGGGGAGGGGATCGACGACGACCTGGCCCCCTACGTGTTCGAGCGCTCCGTGTCCGGGCACGGCTCCACGGGGGTGGGCCTGGCCCTGGCCAAGAGCCTGGTGGAGGCCGACGGCGGGCGCATTGAGCTGCGCCAGCGCCGCCCTGCCGTGTTCACCGTGCTCCTCAACGCCGTCCCCAGGTCCCTGGACCCCGACCAGGTCCTGCCCCAGGGCGCCGTGGTGAGCGTGGGCCGACGGCGCCGCTTCTAAAAGAGGGGCCTGGCGGCGGCGCCGCCTCACGCGGTCTCGGAGACGCCGTCCTTACGGGCCTTGATCTTGGCCTGGGCCCAGGCGATGATCATGGGCAGCACCGAGACGAAGACGATCGCCAGGATCATGGAGTCAATGTTCTTCTGGATCCAGGTGACGGAGCCCAGGAAGAAGCCCAGGCACGTAATGAGGAACGCCCAGAACGTGGCGCCAATGATGTTGAAGACCGTGAAGTGCCGGTGGCTCATCCGGCCCACTCCCGCCATGACGGGGGTAAAGGTGCGCACAATCGGCACGAACTGGGCCAGGGTCACCGCCTTGCCCCCGTGCTTCTCGAAGAAGGCCCCCGTGCGCTCCACGTGCTCCTTCTTGAACAGGCGCGAGTCCGGCCGGTTGAAGATCGACGGCCCGGCCCGGTGGCCGATGTAGTAGCCGGTCTGGTTGCCGATGACAGCGGCGAGCCACACCGCGGGCGCGGCGACCCAGATCGGCACGCCGACGGTGCCCGCGCCCACGAACATGCCCAGGGTAAAGAGCAGGGAGTCGCCGGGTAGGAAGAAGCCGACCAGCAGGCCGGTCTCGGCGAAGACGACCAGGGCCACGCCCAGGACGGCCCAGGGGCCGACCCAGCTGACAAAGCTGTTAATGATGTAGGCGGGATCCAGCCACTCGGGGCCCAGGGCGGGAAGGGGCGTCGCCGGAAGGAGGGAGAGGGCGGCGGTCAGAGCAGTCACGGCGTCACCCTAGGCGTACCGGTCCCCAGGTGCTGGGAGACGGACCACGGGCAGGCTATGGGATCGGCCACGTGGGGACCGGGGGCGGTAGTCCAGCCCCGCCCCGCGCCTCGTGGGACCGGCCGGTCCCGGCGGGACCGGCCAGGTGGCAGCTCCGGGCACGCAGGGTCGTCACCACGCTGCCGGCGAGCTCCTGGCCCCTTGCGGGCAGCCCCCGGACGCGGGGCCATTAGGTGTCGTCTAGGCGTCGTCGGCCTGCTGCGCGTCGTCGGGGCCCGCCGGGCCGGGCTCCGGTGCGCCCCCGGTGAAGACGATGTAGTGGTAGAAGACGAAGCGGAAGGCGGTACCCAGGCCGAACCCGACGACGTAGGCGGCGATATTGTCCGCCACCGCCCCGGTGAGGTACAGGACGTGGTGGGTGAAGAAGATACAGAACTGGGTGATGAGCAGGCCGCCGACGTTGGCGAAGACGAAGAGCAGGGCCTCACGCCCCACGTCCTGGCGCGTCCGGCCCCGGTAGGTCCACAGGCGGTTGGCCACCCAGGAGAAGGCCGTCGCGGTGCTGGCGCTGACGACGTTCGCGGTATTGGCGTGCCCGGCCAGGAGGCCCAGGGGCCCGTGCTGGAGGGCGTTGAACAGACCCGCGTCAATGACGAAGGCGAGCGCCCCGACCAGGCCGAACTGGACGAACTCCCGTCCCAGGGCCACCAGGCGGGTACGCAGGCTCCGAGGACGTGGGGGAGGGCTCTGCTTGGTCACGGACCGATCCTAGGAGGCCGCCGACCAGGGTGGACGACGTCGTCCACGCTTTCGGGGCCTACCTCACTGACGCGAGGAGGACCGCGGGACCAGCGGCCGGGCCCCGGCTCACGGCCTCAGGCCCCCGGCTCACGGTATCCAGGTCATCTGGACCGTACGGTCCCACACCCAGCTCACCCAGAACAGCTGCCCGACCACCCCCGCCACGAGCAGGAGCGCACGCACCCGGGTGCCGGCCCGGCCCACCGCCCACGCCGCGGGGGCCAGCGGCAGCAGGAGGCGGAAGACCGAGGACGTGGGGTCAAAGAAGACCAGGAGGTAGAGGCAGTAGGACACGCACCAGCACCAGGGGACCGCGCCCAGGGACCGGACCCCCGGGGCGCTGAGCACCAGGGCCCCGGCCGCGAGCACGCCTAGCACCAGCAGCCACCCCAGGTGAGGGCCCACCCAGGTGGCGCTGCGGGCCAGCCACGGCAGGACGTCAGGGGCCGCCCCCTGGCGCCAGGCCGTCTCAGTGGCCGTGTAGGCGTCCACCCGCCCCGTGACCAGCCAGGCCGCCACCGGCCAGGCCGCCGTCGCCGCCGCCGCCCCCAGCACCAGTACCAGGAGCCCACGACGCTGCCGGGTCTCCAGGACCTCGTGGCCCGGCAGGAGACGGGCCAGGGCCGCCCGGGACACCGTCCCCCGGGCCTGGGCCTCCTCCGTGAGCCACCACAGGCCCAGGGCACCGGTCAGGGGCACCCCCACCGGCCGGGCCAGGGCGGCCAGGGCGACCAGGGGCAGGGCCGCCAGGAACCGCCGTCGCCCCGCCAGCCACAGGCCCGCGCAGACCAGGAGCAGCCCCAGGGACTCCCCGTAGGGCACCTGGAGGACGGCCGCGCAGGGGGAGGACCACACCAGGGCGACCGCCCACAGCGACGCCGCCCCTCCCGCCCGGGGGGCGAGCCACCGGTCCAGGACCACGGCCGCCCCCGCGCTCGCGGCCAGGCAGACGACGGCGGCAAGCGGGTAGAAGCCCGCCCCGCTCCAGGTCAGCAGCCCGGTCAGCAGCGGCAGGAGGGGCATAAAGGCCCAGGCGTTCTGCTGGACCACCCCCGCCCCGTCCACGGGCAGGACGGCGGGGTAGCCCTGTCTGGCGATCCGCTCGTACCAGCCGGCGTCCCAGAAACGCAGGTGCTCGCCCCAGGAGGGCGAGGGGCCAGCCCAGGGCGTCGCCCCGGTGTCGGCGGCACCCAGGCGCAGAATGAGCAGGCTGGTCGCCGTGCAGGCGGCCCAGAGAGCCAGCACCTGCACGGTGCGGGGAGGTCGAGGAAGCACGGTGGCAGCCTACGGGGCCCGCCCGCCCCGCCGCTCCGCTTCTGTCCAGCACCCCTCCGCAAGGTCCCGGTGCTCGGGTGCCGCCAGCCGGGACCGGCGGGTAGGCTGGGGGCGTGAGCACACCGGTCGTGGCTGTTGTCGGAGGTGGGCAGCTGGCCCGCATGATGCAGGAGGAGGCCTCGGTCCTGGGGATCCACCTGCGGGCCCTGGTGGAGGCCCCTGACGGCTCCACCGCCCAGGTCACCGTGGACGCCCCCGTGGGCGCCGCCGACGACCCGGGCGCGGTCCGCCGGGTCGTGGCCGGCGCGGACGTGCTCACCTTCGAGCACGAGCACCAGGACCCCGCCCTGCTGACCGCCCTCCAGGCCGAGGGGGTCAGCGTCCAGCCCGGCCCCCAGGCCCTGCTCCTGGCCCGCGACAAGCTCGCCATGCGTCGGGCCATGAGCCGGGCGGGCCTGCCCCAGCCCGCCTGGGCGGAGGTGACCGGGAGCGCCGACCAGGTGCGTCATGCCGTGACGGACTTCGCCGCCGACCACGGCTGGCCCCTGGTCCTCAAGACCCCGCGCGGCGGCTACGACGGCCACGGCGTCCTGCTGGTGCGCGACGCCGAGGACCTGGGGCGGGGCGAGGCCGCTGAGTGGATCGACGTCGTGGCCCGCGCCGGGGCCGGGCTGCCCACCACCCAGGCCGGTGGCGGCGGCAGCCTGGGCGGCGCGACGGTCACCAGCCTGCTGGTGGAGGAGGCCGTCCCCTTCACCCGTGAGCTCGCCGTGCTCCTGGCGCGCCGCCCCAGCGGGCAGACCGAGCTGTGGCCCGTGGCGCAGACCGTCCAGAGGGACGGCATGTGCGCCGAGGTCATCGCCCCCGCGCCGGGGCTGTCCGCGCAGGCGGTGGCGGAGGCGGAGAGGATCGGGCGGGCCGTGGCGGAGCACTGCGGGGTCACCGGCGTCCTGGCCGTCGAGCTCTTCTGCGTGGAGCGGCCGGGCGAGCCCGCGCACCTGTACGTCAACGAGCTGGCCATGCGTCCCCACAACTCCGGTCACTGGACCCAGGACGGCTCCGTGACCAGCCAGTTCGCCCAGCACCTGCGTGCCGTCCTGGACCTGCCCCTGGGCTCGACCGCCCTGACGGCCCCGGCCACCGTCATGGTCAACCACATTGGCGCCCGGGTGGAGCCGGGCCCGGACGCCCTGGCCCGGGCGCTCGCGGCGGACGCGCAGGCGCACGTCCACCTCTACGGCAAGGGCTGGCGGCCCGGCCGCAAGCTCGGGCACGTCAATATCACCTGCCCCGGTACCGGTCCCGCCGACATTGAGCAGGCCCTGGCCCGGGCCCGCGCGGTGGTGGCCGCCCTCGGGGGCAGGATCTGAGACGGCGGGGAGGCGCGTAGGCGCCGGCAGGGGCGGCGCGTCGGACCCGCCCGTCCCCGGGTCCCGCGTACTGTGGCAGCCCCACGACCTGAAGGAATATGACATGACTAACGCAGCCCCCCTGGTCGGCATTGTGATGGGGTCGGACTCCGACTGGCCCACCATGAGTGCCGCCGCCGACGTCCTGGACGAGTTCCAGGTCCCCTACGAGGCCGACGTGGTCTCCGCCCACCGTATGCCCGACGAGATGATCAGCTACGGCCGGGGCGCCGCGGGTAGGGGGCTGCGGGTCGTGATCGCGGGCGCGGGCGGGGCCGCACACCTGCCGGGCATGCTGGCGGCCGTCACCGAGCTGCCCGTCATCGGTGTGCCCGTGCCGCTCAGGCACCTTGACGGCATGGACTCCCTGCTCTCGATCGTGCAGATGCCCGCGGGCGTGCCCGTGGCCACGGTCTCCATTGGCGGGGCCCGCAACGCCGGGCTCCTGGCGGTCCGTGTCCTGGGGGCCGGCCAGGGCCCGCAGGCGCAGCGGCTGCGTGAGGCCATGCTCGGCTTCCAGGACCGGCTCTCCCAGGTGGCCCACGCCAAGGGGGAGGCGCTGCGCCAGCGCCGCTGCCAGGGCTGAGGCCCGTCGGCACTACCGGGCGCGGGGCAGGGCGTCCACCCGCACCGCCTGCGCGCCCTCTTAAGAGCGAGTCTCGGCAGGCCCGGCAGCTGGCCGCGGCGGCCCCCTGTCGTTCGGTTCTGTTCGATTCTGCTCGGATCTGGGGTTTTCGGCCACCCTGTGCGCTACGATGGGCCCATGAGCATTCTCGTTGCCGGAGGCGCCGGCTACATCGGCGCCCACGTGGTCCGACTCCTTCTTGAACGCGGGGACGAGGTGGTCGTCGTCGACGACCTCTCCTACGGCTCCCCCAGCCGCGTCAAGGGCGCCGACGTCGTCGAGCTCGACGTCGCCTCCGGTAGGGCGGTCAAGGTCCTCACCGACCTCATGGAGTCCCGGGGTGTGAGCGCCGTCATCCACTTCGCCGCCCGTAAGCAGGTGGGGGAGTCCGTGGCCCGCCCGGCCTGGTACTACCAGCAGAACGTCGGCGGCCTGGCCAATATGATGCTGGCCATGGAGCGCGCCCGCGTGGACCAGATGATCTTCTCCTCCTCAGCGGCCGTCTACGGGATGCCCCCGGTGGACGTCGTGAACGAGGACGTCGAGTGCCACCCCATTAACCCCTACGGGGAGACCAAGCTGATCGGGGAGTGGATGATGGCGGACTCCGAGAGGGCCTGGGGCCTGCGCTGGGCCGGGCTGCGCTACTTCAACGTGGCGGGCGCCGGCTGGGACGACCTGGGCGACATGGCCACCCTCAACCTCATCCCCATGGTCATGGAGCGCCTGGCCAAGGGGGAGGCCCCCAAGATCTTCGGCACCGACTACCCCACCCCCGACGGCACCTGCGTCCGCGACTACATCCACGTGCGGGATCTGGCGACGGCGCACATTGCCGCCCTGGACTACCTCGCCAGCGGCAAGACCATGGCCGAGCACGTCTTCAACGTCGGCACCGGGCAGGGGGCCTCCGTGCGTGAGGTCGTCTCCAAGGTCATTGCCGCTACCGGTCTGGACGTGGCGCCCGAGGAGCTGGACCGCCGCGCCGGGGACCCGCCCCAGCTCATCGGCGACGCCACGCGCATTGGCAAGGTGCTGGGCTGGCGGGCCGAGCACGACCTGGACGACATTGTCACCTCCTCCTACACCTCCTGGCAGGCCGACCCCGCCCGCCCGCACTTCGCCTGACCGGCTCCGCCCGCGGGTACGTGCCCGTCCCAGGCACGTACCCGCGCGGGCAAGGGCCCTGCCCGACCCTTCCTGTCGCGGAGGACCAGGCTCTCCACGTACCCGCACGGGCGAGGGTCAGGAGTGGTTGAAGGAGGCCTGGGTCAGGGTCCCGTTGCGCAGGGCCTCAAAGAAGCCTGGTGCCGTGGTGTCCTTCAGCAGGACCGCGGCACCGATACCGCCGGGCTCGTAGTCCAGTGACTCGATCGGGGGCGCACCGGTCAGGCCGTCGTGCGAGGCGGAGCGGAAGGCCATGACCATGCGCGCCAGGGAGGGGACCGTGGTCTGCCGGTCCACGGTCAGCGCCTGGGTACCGGCGTCGACCAAGGAGTCCTGCCGGAAGGGGTTGAGCAGCGTGCCGACGTTCATGGCCTTGGAGACCACCGCCGAGATGACCGCCCGCTGGCGCAGGCCGCGACCGATGTCCCCGGTGGGATCCGACTTGCGCATACGGGAGTAGGCCAGCGCCTTGGTGCCGTCCACCTCCTGGCAGGTGCCCCGGGACGTGTCCCACACCAGCCCGGAGTCCGCGTCGTCCACGTCGTAGTCCAGGCAGACCGAGATGCCGCCGACGGCGTCCACGAGCTGGGCGACCCCGTTCATACCGACCTCCACGTAGTGGTCAATGGTCAGGCCGGTGAGCTTCTCGACGGTCCTGACCGTCAGGGCCGGGCCCTCGTAGGAGTAGGCCGCGTTGATCTTGTCCTCGCCGTACCCGGGGATCTCCACGTAGGTGTCCCTGGGCAGGGTGGTCAGTGAGGCCTGCCCGTTGGGCGCCTTGTGCAGGAGCATGATCGAGTCGCTGCGCGCACCCTCGGTGTCGTCGGTCACGGCGGCGTCACGTGCGTCGGAACCCACAATGAGCCAGGTCTCACCCGGGGTGTCCGCAGCCCCGGAGAGGGCGTCGACCCTGTGGATCCTGCTGCTGACGTCGTCCACCAGCATCCAGATGCGGCCGGCCACCAAGACCAGCAGGACCACCAGGACCAGGACGGCCCACCGCAGCGGGCGCCGCCGACGTCCCAACGTCGGTCCCCCGGGCCCCCCGGGGAACGGGGAGCTGGCAGGCAACGGGTCGCCGGGCCGAGGGGGCTGACGGGCCGGTCCTGGCGGTTGGATGTAGCCCACCTGGCCGGGCTGCCCGGGACGGACCTGGCCCGGGCGCGTCCGGCTGCCGGGGGAGCCGGGCAGCAGCCGGGTCCGGTCGGGACCCTCCGCCCCGTCCGAGGACTGGCCGGGCCTAGGCGCGGCGCGTCGGTGCCCCTCGGGCCCGCCACCGGGTCCGGAGGCGGCCAGTGGCACCGCTGAGGAGCCGGAACGGGCCCGGCTGTGGGGCCCGGGGGCCGGTGCGCCGCCAGCGGGCCGGGGTGGTGAGGGAGGGCCGGACCGGGTGGGGCGGGGAGCCTGGGGTACCGGTCGCGGCTGCCGGGGACTGCCGTCCCCTCCGGGCTGCCCGCCCTTACCACCGGGGGTCCCCGGTTGGGGGAGGCGCTGGGAGAGGGGGCGCCGGGGCGTGCTCCCCGAGCGTCCCGCGGACGCCGGCGGTGGCGCCTGGGAGGCGCCTGCCTGGTGCGCGGAGGTGCGGTGTGGGGCGGGGGCTGCTGCCTGCGGCGGGTCCTGCCTGGGTGCGGGCCGCCGACGCCTCGCACCGGGGACGAAGGAGGGCGGGATGAGTGAGTCGTCGGCGCCGGGATGGTTCGAGGGGGTCTCAGGTGTCATGCGGTGCCCCTCAGCGGCACTCGAGCGCGGGGTCCTTGGTGGGGACCGGGGCGCTCTGACTGGAAGGTGCGGGCGCCGGAGCGGGTGCGGGCGCCGGGGCACCCTGATCGGGTGCGGTCTCCTGGCCGTCAGGGGCGCTGGGCGTCGAGGGCTGGTCCGTGGGGGCGGTGGTGGAGCCGTCCGCGGAGGTGTGGGTGATAGTGCTGGGGATCGGGGCGTCCTTCCTCAGGGCCTCCCAGACCGCGCTGGCGTCGTCCGTAGGGATCACGCGGTTGTCGTCCAGGGGGTCGACCGTGTTGGGCATGGTAATGAAGTTGACGTTCTGCATCCCGATGCTGTTCATGCTCATGGCCAGCCCCGCCAGGGTGGACAGGTTGCCGATCGCGGGGTCCACGGTCAGGGACGACAGGGTGGCTGAGATAAAGTCGTACAGAGCCGGTCCCTCGGTCAGGAGGTTCTTGTTCATGGCCGCTCGCATCATGGCGGCCATGAGCTTCTGCTGGCGGCTGATACGGGAGATGTCGGAGCCGTCGCCGACGCTGTAGCGGGTCCGGGCGTAGCCGAGTGCCTGCTGCCCGTTGAGCCGCTGGCAGCCTGCGCTCAGGGAGAGGTCAGCGTCCTGGTCCTCAATGGGCTCGTCCAGGTACATGGGGACGCCGCCCAGGGCGTTGACCATGCTCTCAAAGCCCGAGAAGTCAATGACCATAAAGTTTTCAATGCGCATTCCGGTGAGGTTCACCACCGTCCTCATGGCGCAGGCTGCGGCGTACTTGGTGTCAGCGGGGTTGCTGCTGCTATTGGCGCCGGTAGAGAAGGCCGAGTTGAACATGGCGTAGCTCTGCGCCTCGCTCTTGCTCCCGTCGGGCAGCTTGCAGGAGGGGATGGAGAGCATGGTGTCGCGGGGTATTGAGACGACGTCAATACGCTTGCGGTCCGCCGAGAGGTGGAAGATCACGGTGGTGTCGGAGCGCATCCCCTCGGTGCCGTCGTCGTACTCGCCTTCCCTGCGGACGTCCGAGCCCATAATGAGGATATTGACGGGCCTGCCGTCAAAGTCGTCAACGGGGTGCGAGGGCGCGGCGGTCGGGTCGTCCACCAGCAGCGTGGTGACGTCCTGCCTGTCGATCTGGGAGTTGAGCTGGTTGTACACCCCGTAGGCCGCGGAGGTCAGGAACAGCGCGATGGCGAGGAGGGACAGACCGAACCGTCGGCCGATGTGCCGGCTGAGGTCCTTGGTGGAGTGGCGCGCGCGCGACATGGGAGACGGTGGCATGGACACGATCATACGGAACCCGGCGCCGGTGCGTACACTAGGGCCCAGGGTTTGAGAGCCTGCCCACGTCATAGTCCCTGGCATGTTTGATGACGTGAGACCTAAGAGACAATCTAAGACTATTAGAAATACTGGTTGATCATGTCAACGAGGTCCATCCCGTAGTAGCGGGCGGCCGCCCAGCCTGCGCGGGCGGGGTTCTCCTGGATGCCGAGGTACTGGACGTAGGAGGCTGACCCCTTGCGCACGTAGGCGAACCTCGGGTCGACGACGGCGTGGGCCAGGGCGCCCGGGGTCACCTGGGGGTCGGCGTAGGCACGCAGGTGCTGGACCTGGGCACGCAGGCCGGTGCGCACGTCGGGGAACCAGTTGCCGGCTGCCCCGCCGCCGGTGGCGCCAATGCCACCGAAGTTGAACTGCTCGACGGCGACGTCACCGGTGAACTGGAGCCACCCTGTCTCCTTCATCACCTGGGCGAAGAGCAGCTCGGGGCTGACCCCCTCGGCGACCGCCTCGTCGTAGACCATGGCAAAGAACTCCTGGGGCGTACCCGCCCCTCCGGCTGTGAGGGCCCATGCGGGGTAGGAGCAGCCCGATGCCGCGTAGGCCGAGGTCATGGTGGCGATCAGGACGTCCCTGGAGGCTGTCGGGGCGGCCATGACCGGGCGCAGGGTCTGGGACGCGGTGGCTACGCCGTCGACGTAGCGGGTGTAGGTCCACCCGTCCAGGACCCAGCCGTTGAGGTAGCCGGTCCACGCCCCGCTGCTGGTGAAGCCGGACCACTGCCCCTGGACCTGGACGGTTCCCGTGACCATGGCTCCTGAGGCCCCCAACCAGTACCAGGAGCCGTTGCTGGGCAGCCAACCGGTGACCATGGCACCGGTGGAGTCCAGGAAGTACCACTGCGAGCCGATCTGGAGCCAGCCGGTGGCCATGGCACCGGTGACGGAATCCAGGTAGTACCAGGAGGAGCCCACCTGGATCCACCCCCTGACCATGGCCCCTGAGGCTCCCAGGTAGTACCAGGAGCCGCCGCTGGGCAGCCAGCCGGTAACCATGGCGCCGGTGGAGTCCAGGTAGTACCACGATCCTGAGTCCTGTACCCAGCCCGTGGCACTGGCGCCGTCCGGGGTCCGGTAGTACCACCGGCCGCCGGAGGCCACCCAGGTGCCGCGGGACAGGGAGGCGGGATCCGCCTGCCCGTGGCCGTCCTGCCCGGTCGCAGCGACCTGGTCGGAGCCCGCGGCCGGGCGGACTACCGCGGGAACGGCAGGCACCTCCTGCGCCCAGGCCCCGGAGGAGCCCGGGACGACAAGGCCTGCGAGGACCGCAGGCACCACGAGCGCGGGGCGCAGGTATCGAGGAACGGTCACAAAGGACTCCTTCGGGCGGCACTGCACGCACGTGCGCCGACTTGGGGAACACGTGCCGGTGCGACTGACGGGATTCACGGCGCATCCTAGCCGTCGGCCTACTGGCCCGCGAGGACGGTCCTATACTGTGCCCGCACCGACGCTCAGCCCACTGGAGGAAGTATGCGTGTTCCCGTGCCCGCACCGGGAAGGACCGGGCTTCCGCTGGCGGTCCGGTACGCCAGGACCAGGCACGGGGCGGTCGACGTCAGCTCAGGCGGCGCGGGCGGTGGCAGATGACTCACGTTATCGCCGGTGTCCTGCTGGCGGCCACGGTCCTGATCGCCCCCGGGTTGCTCCTGGCCCGCCTGGGGGGTGTACGCGGCTGGGGGGCGGTGAGCGCCGCACTACCGCTGAGCTGTGCCGTCACAGGGATCTCGGAGGTCGTGGCCGCTGCCGGCGGGTGGGCCTGGGTTCCCTGGGGCTGGGCCGCGATCGCGGGGACCACGGCTGTGGCCGCCGGTGTCCTCGCGGTTATCCGTCGGGTCTGCCCCGGGGACTGGCGGGCCCGGCCCGATGACGGGCCGCGTGACCCGCGTGCTCGGCGTGGCGACCTCGTGCCCTGCGCGGTCGTGGTCGCATGCCTCGTCCTCGCCGTGGGGACGCTGATCGGCATGGGCTCGGTATCCACCCCGGGCCAGTCCTTTGACATCGTCTTCCACCTCAATGCCGTCCAGGCGATCCGGGAGACAGGCAACGCCTCCAGCTTCGGGAGCATGGCGGTCCTCTACCAGGGGGCCCCGACCTACTACCCGACCGTGTGGCACGGGGTGGTCGCCCTGCTCCCCGCCAGTGTGACGGTCGCCTCGAATATCATGGTGCTCGTCGTGGGCTCCCTGGCCTGGCCGCTGGCCGTGACCGGCCTGCTGACCGAGGCTCTTGACGACGACGCCCGCCCTCAGAACCGTACCGCGGTCGCCCTGGCCGTCGTCCTGAGCGCCGCCACGGTGGGGGCCCCGACAATGCTGCTGGGCACCCTGTCGGTGTGGGCCTACAGCGTGAGCGTGGTCTGCCTGCCCGGGGTGCTCGTCCTGGGACTGCGTCTGGTGCGCGTCCTGTCCCTGACGGTGGCTGACAAGGGGGACGGTCGGACTCGTCAGGCGCTCTTACGTGATCTGCTGACGAGTGGTCTGCTGCTCCTGGGGGCGGCTGCCGGGACGGCCCTGTCTCACGGTGCGGGCGCCTTCAATATCGCGGTGCTCCTGGCGCCGCTCACCGTGATCGTCCTGGTGCGCCTGGTGAGGGCCGGAGGCCGGTGCAGGACAATGACACTGTCGGTCCTGGGCGTGCTTGCCGTCTGCGTCCTGGCGGGAGCATGGGTCATGCGAGGTACCCTGGCCCTGGTCCTGAGCTATCCACGTCCTGGTGGGAGCCTGCTGGGAACGCTGGGGCAGGCGCTGCTCGACCTGCCGCAGTACGGTCCTCTCGCCTCCCACGGCCTGCCGCTGGGAGGCACGGTGTGTGTCCTGGCGGTGCTGGCGGCGGTGCACGTGCCCCAGGCACGTCCCTGGCTGGTGGCGGCGGTACTGGCGCTGTGCCTCGTTGTGCTTATAGGAGGCCCCCAGTGGTGGGGGCGTCAGATCGGTAGCCCGTGGTACCTGCAGAAGGCCCGTGTTCAGCCGATCCTCGTTGTCCCCGGCCTGGTGCTGGCCGCCATGGGGCTGCGCTACCTGCTGGGGAGACACCCTGGACGCAGGGCGCTCGCCGTCCTTGCCGCGGTCGTGTGCGTGACGGCACTGGGACGTGTGCCGCTGCAGGCGGCCCTGGCGGGGTCGGTCCACAATGCCACGCAGATCGCCTACGGTGTCCTGGTCACGCCTGAGGAGGCGAGTTTCATGGCGTCAGCGGGCGGCCGTCTTCCCGCTGACGCCGTAGTCGTCGGCGCACCGTCGCGAGGTGCGAGCTACCTGTGGTCGCTGGGGGGTGTCAACGTCGTGTACCCGCTGCGCTCAGAGCCGACGCCTGGGTCGGCCGCGGAGCTCCTGGCACGCCAGGAGCCGGACCTGCGCCCGGGCTCGTACACCTGCGACCTGCTGCACGAGCTGGGGGCTGAGTACTACCTCAAGGTTGACCGGAGCGGTACCGAGTGGGAGGGGCGGCAGGCCCCTCTGCGCTGGGACACGGCCCTGACCGCGTGGCCTACTGACGATATGGAGCTGGTGGCCTCGGCGAGCACGGTCAGCCTGTGGAGAATCGCCTCCTGCGGCTGACCGCGTCTACGGGCGAGAGCCTGACGCCGGGGGAGGCGGGACGCGAGGCCGGTGGTGCCGTTGTCACGCTGTAGAATCCTGGTGATTCAGCGGCCCGCTCGGGTCCCTGCCGAACTAGGAGGATGGATGCCAAAGGCCCTTATCACCGGAGGTGCTGGTTTTATCGGCCAGTACGTGGCGCGTGAGCTCAGTGACCGGGGATGGCAGGTTACCGCCCTGGACGTGCTGCACCCTCAGGTCCACAACGACCCTCAAGGGGCTGTGGACCGGTTTCCCGGAAAGGTCGTGGTCGGTGACACCACCGTACCGGCCGACTGGGAGCAGGCGGGGCCTGCCGACGTCATTATCCACCTGGCGGCTGAGACCGGGACCGCCCAGTCCATGTACGAGACTGAACGCTACCGTCACGTCAATGTTGACGGGACCCGGCTTGCCGCCGAGCACGCCCTGTCCTGGGACGCGCCCGTGGTCTTCACCTCCTCCCGTGCCGTCTATGGTGAGGGGCCCTACGTCTGCCCCTCCCACGGCCAGGTCACAGGGGCGTGCTGTGAGCAGGCCGTCTCACGTGACTCCAGGGAGGACGACGCCCTGGCCCCGGTCTCCTTCTACGGCCAGACCAAGGTCGAGGGCGAGGCGCTCCTGACCCGGGCCCTGACCGGACGCGTCCCGCTGGCGGTCGTCCGCCCGCAGAACGTGGTCGGCCCTGGTCAGGCGCTCCACAACCCCTACACCGGTGTCCTGGCTGCGTTCCTGGCCCGTCTGCGTGAGGGCCGTCCCCTGACCGTCTACGGGGACGGCTCGGCCACCAGGGACTTCGTGCACGTTGCCGACCTGGCGCAGCTCCTGGCCTGGCTCGCTGCCGGGCACGACGACGTCGCCTGCCCGTTGACCGTCAACTGCGGCACAGGGGTCCGCACCAACCTCACCCAGATGGCGCAGGCCGCTGCCGCCGGATCCCCCCAGGGCGTCGCCCGTATTGAGTATCTTCCGGTTCACCGGGCCGGCGACATTGAGCACGCCTGCGCCGACATGACCCGTTACCGCGCTATCGGCGCCCCGCAGCAGAAGTGGACCAGCCAGGAGGCCATCACTGACTTTATCCGGGCCTCGTGGAACCAGCCCGGGGTGGACTCCAGCGCCTGGGACCGCGCCCTGGACGAGCTCGCTCAGAGGGGCATGGCCTCCCAGCAGGAGCAGGGTAGGTAATTCCATATCAGCGCCTTTTTCTGCCTGCGGGGTTGCCACCCTGTTCAGGCGGTATGATAAGGTTGCCTCGTCTGTCTCAGTCCCATGAGTCTCAGCGTCCTAGCCCCTGTTCTCCTCACGGAAGGTCAACCATGCCCGCCTCCCGACCCCTTCGCGCGCTCCTGGCGGGCGCGCTACTGGCCCTCGGCCTGGTGCCGGCGACCGTCGCCGTAGCCGACCCCGCCACCAGGCCGGCACCCGTCCAGATCCTCCCCCTGACCACCTCCAGCGGGCACGTCACCGAGGTCGGCCAGGCGGGCCTGGACCAGGCCGCCTCCGCCCCGCAGGCCCCCGCCTCAAAGGACACCGGCACCCAGGCCGACGCGGGCACCACTGACACCTCCTCCCCGACCCCTGCTCCTGGCACTACCCCCCTCGTCCTGACCGACCCCGTGAAGGTGGACAGCTTCCTCGTGGCGGGGTTCCGCTGGAGCGGGACGGACACCCTGCCCGAGGGCCTGTCGGTCTACCTGCGGGTGCGTGAGAACGGCGCGTGGTCCCCCTGGTACGAGAGCGGGCCCAGCTCCGCCGGCAAGGACACCGGCGGGGTCGCCGGGAGCGACGAGTTCGTCACCGGTGGTGCCGACGCCGTCCAGGTCAGTGTGGCGGGCAGGAGCGAGGACCTGCCCGCGGACCTCTCCCTGGCAATGGTGCCCGCCACGCCCTCCGGGGAGGCGACCCTCCAGGCCGGTGACCTGGAGACCACGGCGGCCGAGCCCACCGGCGTCGTCGCCTCCTCCACGGAGTCCCAGGACTCCCTTGCTGACCGGCTGACCTCCCCGGCCACCCTGCCCGGTGGCGGAGCGGGGACGACGTCGGACACCACCGACTCGACCACTGGTAGCGGCGACCACCTCACGCAGCCGGCCGTGGTCGGGGCAGGAAGCTCCGTGGGGTCCCTGCCTGTGGACGTGAACACCCGTGCCGACTGGGGGGCCGACCCCTCCGTCATGACGTGGGACCCGGAGTACGTGGCGGCCCACCACGTGGTGGTCCACCACACGGCGGGGACCAACAACTACAGCGCCTGGCAGTCGGCCTCGATCGTGCGCGGTATCTACCACTACCACGCGGTCGTCCTGGACTGGGGCGACATCGGCTACAACTTCCTGGTCGACAAGTACGGGCAGGTCTTCGAGGGGCGCTCAGGCTCCCTGGCGGCCGCTCCCGGCCAGATGGTCATAGGCGCCCACGCCCGCGGGGTCAACACCGGCAGCATGGGCATCTCCATGCTGGGCGACTACTCCTGGGTCCGCCCCAGTGACATGACCCTGGACCGGGTAGGCAAGATGGCGGGCTGGTTCCTGGGACGGGCCGGCTACACCGACGTCAACCAGGTCGCCGGGATCCTGGTGCGCACCACCGAGAAGTACCAGGCCGGGACCGTCCTGAACCTGCCCCGTATCTTCGGGCACCGGGACTCCGGGAACACCGCCTGCCCGGGGGACACCGGCTACTCCATGCTGGGGACCATCCGTTCCATCGCCCAGGACCAGGCGCAGATCTCCAGCCGCCCCTCTACCAACTACCTCGGGTGGGTCCACGAGGGCGGGTCGTGGTACTACTTCTCCTCTCCCGGCGTCATGGCCACCGGCTGGGTCCAGGTAGGGGAGAACTGGTACTACCTGGACCCCGGTACCGGTGCCATGGTCACCGGCTGGGCTGCAGTCGGCTCGCGCTGGTTCTACTTCCGCTCGGACAGCGGTGCCATGGCCACCGGCTGGATTCACCTGAGCTCTGGCTGGTACTACCTGGACCCCACCAACGGCGCCATGGCCACCGGCTGGACCCAGATCGGTCCGGACTGGTTCTACTTCGACGCTACCGGTGTTATGTCCACCGGATGGCTCCAGGTCGGCTCACGCTGGTTCTACCTGGACCCCGCCACCGGCGCCATGGCTCTCGGACGTATCCAGGTCGGCTCGCGCTGGTACTACCTCGACCCCACCAACGGCGCCATGGTCACCGGCTGGGTCGCGATAGGGTCCGACTGGTACTACTTCGGTGCCTCTGGGGCAATGGCCACCGGGTGGACGGTGGTCGGCTCGCGCTGGTTCTACTTCCGCTCGGACAGCGGTGCCATGGCCACCGGCTGGATTCAGCTGGACTCTGGTCGCTACTATCTTGACCCCGCCACCGGCGCCATGGTCACGGGCTGGATTCTGCTGGACTCGACGTGGTACTACCTGGACCCCACTACGGGCGCCTTGGTCACCCAGCAGCCCGCGAAGGGGGCGTAGCGTTTCCTCCTCCCCGCGTCGGCTGATGTGGGCGACGAGAAAGACTTGCTCCCGAGGTAACACCTCGGGAGCAAGTCTTTACGTGCCGTGGTCGCGTCGGCCTTATCCGCAGGCGGTGATACGGTAGAGGGACGCCTTGCCCTGCCGGGAGACCAGCTCGAATCCCGGGGCGTTGTCCAGGTGCGCGAACCCGGGGACCGGCTTCTTGTCTGAGATGATCTTGCCCGGGAAGTACAGGACGTAGGTGATCCGCATGCGTCTCAGGGCGGGGCAGACAGCGGGGTCGGTGCTTGCCTTGTTGAGCCTGTAGTCAACTCTGTCGATATCCGTGTTGTGCCGGTGCAGAAGGTGCTTCAGGTTGGTGTCGACCCCGGAGATCGCGTAGGCCAGGGACGCCCCTGTCCCAGGGTCGACAGCTACTACGGCGTCCTTCTCAATCAAGTCCGGCAGCCGTTCGATCAGGGCGTACTCGTCAGGGGTCAGCGACGACGAGTCGGCAGACATCAGGTAGCCCTTCTCCACCAGCTTCACCGTGTCGGACATGGCCTCTGAGAGAGGGCCGGTGAGCACCAGGGCGAGAACTATGACAGGGTACGAGGAACGCACCAGCCACTGCGGGACGGTGAGTCTCCCGGCTACCGCCTTCCGAGCCCACCGGGCGAGGACGATCATGCCGAGTGCCGCCAGGGGAACCGCGGTGACCGGGATCAGGGCCGCCAGGCGGCTGGCGTCCTTGTACCAGGTGCCCACGAAGATATAGCGTATCTCCTCGTCCTTGGTGGACCGGGCGACGACGTAGAGGATGCTTGTCGTAATGTGGAGTACGGCCAGCCACCTGTAGGGGCGGGTACGCAGGGCGGCGACAAAGCCAATAAATGTCAGTACGCTGGCTGTCCAGACCACCGGGAGCTGTACGGGCATCGTGGTTACGACTTCCCCGATCGATCCGCTTGTCGCGTAGCTGGGCTCCCAGATCGCTGACTCAAACGGCGGGCGCAGGAAGATCCACGTCACCGCCATGACGATGATCAGGGCGTTGGCGACGTAGGCCTGACGGCGGATCCTGGCCGCGGCGCCCTTGTCCTGTGAGGTACCCAGGACGGTGGTCACACTGAGGACGACCGAGGCGATGACGAGGGTGACTACGGTATTGGGCTGGGACAGTCCGAGGCCTCCGATCGCCAGGATCCCCGCGGGCAGGAGGAGAGGAGTCCGCTGGGTGTCTGCTGCCGTCAGCAGCTGGTGGGTGGCGGCCAGGACTGACGGAAGCAGGGAGATCGCGAAGAAGTTGGGGTAAAGCACCCCCCAGGACAGCATGACGGAGGGGAAGGCGCTGAGGCTTCCGGCGATGACCGCGGCTGTAAAGAGGGCCAGGTGGTGTCCACGGAAAATGACGTGCGTCAGCGTCAGGCACCCGGAGGTCCACACCAGGGCGGCGACGGCCAGTACGGTCGCGTTCGTGGCCACGGGGACGGCGGTCGCGTGGCACAGCTTCATGGACAGGGCGACGAGCGTGTGCCACCCGACGGGGTAGACGAACCCCTCGGGGGCCTCCAGGTAGAAACGCAGCGAGGACGCGTTATCTGTTTGGAGTATCCACTCCACGGCATTGAGGTGGAAGACCGCGTCAAAGGTCTGTGAGATAGCGTTGGGGGTGTTGATAATGCGGCACACAGTGAGTCCAGTCACTGCCGCTGATAGCGGCCATGCCAGGCACCAGGTCACGAGAGTGCCAAGCCGCGGCCACTGCGAAGCGCTGGTTCTCCGACGCTCAGGGTGTCTCCTGGCGAGCACGAGCCTGACAGCCAGGATGACGACGGCAGTGAACAAGGTCACTGCTGAGACCGTTAGCAGCCCCCAGGGAACTGCGAGCATGGGGGCGATAACGCCTGTTCCGGCGATAAGCGCTACGGAGATCGCTGGCGCCAGGCCAATGGCCAGGGACTTTCGCAGCCCTGCGGCGATGCCGACGAGGCCGCCGGGAACGAACAGCAGCGTAGCCGCTGAGACAAAGACGGGTATGAGTGAGGACCACACGGAGGATACTCTACCTACCCGTGAGCAGTCCGCCCTGCCTTCTGGCGGCCGTCTCCCGGAGACGGATGACCCCCGGGCCGAACTGGCCGGAACCTACGGGACTGGTGTCGACCACTCTGCGTGCGGCTATTCTTGGGGCATGGGTCCCCGACACGCAGTCCTCGGTTCAGTCGTCCTCCTCACGGCTCTCGGCTTGGCGGGGTGCTCATCGGACCCGACATCCGGTGCCTCGGCCGTGCCCTCCGGCCCACCGCAGACCGAGGCCCCCACCAGCGCGTGCGGGGCGATGGACGCGGTCCTGGTGGAGGCCCTGGCCCAGACCCCTGAGGGACAGGCCTTCACCAGCCGCCCCCAGGACGCCACCGCTGACCAGACCCGGGCCGCGTGGGGGTCGTTCACCCAGGTCCTGGCTACCGACTACCTCGCCCGGCTGCAGGCCGCCGCCGGGGACGAGGCCACAGCCAGCAGCGCCGTCACCGCCCTGACGACCTACAACTCGGCGAGCGCCCGTCTGGCCAGCGGCCAGGTGCCGGAGTTCCAGGACGAGGCCCAGGCCGAGAAGGACATTAAGCTGGGACGCACCCCGACGCCCAATCCCGAGTACACCCAGGACGTCGAGGCCCTTACCAGCGCCCACCTTGAGCTCAGCCAGTGCATGCCCCACTGGCCGGTCGTCTTCTAGCAGGGGGCCTCCGGGGCGGTCCGGTGGGCCGCCCCGGTCCCTGCCGAGGTCACGGGAAGGGCCGGACGACGTAGCCGGTCATGTTCTCCCAGCCGTAGCCGACGGTAATGTGCTGGACCCGGGCCGGACGGCCCATCCAGTCGGTGTGGATCACCTGGTCGTCACCCAGGTAGATCGCCACGTGCGTGACGACACCCTCGGAGGTGTAGAAGATGAGATCCCCGCGCTGCCGCTGGCTCAGCGGCACGTGCATGAGGCCAGGGTGGTCGTAGAGCTCCTGGGACGTGCGGTACGCGGGCCAGGCGTGCTTGTACACGTCGATCGGCTGGGGGTCCAGGCCAGCCCGGTAGAGGGACTGGAGGCTCAGGCCCGAGCAGTCGAAACCGAGGTTGTAGGGGCCGGCCCCGCCCCACGTGTAGCTTGAGCCCAGCTGGTCCCGGGCGTAGCCGATCATGGCCTCAATACGCTCGCTGCGCGTGGCACTCAGGGACACCGGTGTCGCCTGGTACTGGTCCACCCACCAGGAGTACCCGGTGTCCAGCGCGTTCCAGGTGCTCTGGTCGACCACGCCCGTCTGGGGAAGGCCGACGCGGCGCTGGAAGTTGCGCACGGCGTTCTGGAAGCTGGCGTCCACGCTGGCCAGCTTGGTGGAGTACCACAGGCCCAGACGCTGCTGGACGATGCGCACCTTGACGCCGTTCATCCCCCAGGTGAGGTCGTTGGTGGCCCACCCCAGGGAGGTGATCTGGGAGACCGGCTGGAGGTATCCGGCGGGAGCCTGGTAGCCGATCCACACCCCGGTCGAGGTGAAGTGGTAGGTGGTTCCGTCAATGGTCAGGGTGCCGGTGGCCATGGCCCCGGTGGTGGGGTTCAGGTAGAACCAGGAGTCACCGACCTTGGTCCAGCCGGTGGCCATGGCCCCGGTGGTGGGGTCCAGGTAGAACCAGTACTGCCCGATGGTGGTCCAGCCCGTGGTCATGGTCCCGGTGGTGGGGTTCAGGTAGAACCAGGAGCCGTTGATCCTGGTCCAGTCCGTGGCCATGACGCCGGTGGCGGGGTCCAGGTAGTACCAGTTGCCGGAGTCGGCCTGCCAGCCGTGGGCCTGCTGGCCGCTGGAGCGGTAGTAGTGCCAGCCGTCGTCCTGCTTGAGCCAGCCGGTGACCATGACGCCGGTAGCGGTCAGGAAGTAGGTGGATCCGCCCACGGTCAGGGTACCGGTGGCCATGACGCCGGTGGCCGGGTCCAGGTAGTACCAGTTGCCGGAGTCGGCCTGCCAGCCGGTGGACAGGGCGCCCGAGGTACCCAGGTAGTACCAGGACCGGCCGTCCTGCCACCACCCGGTCTGTACGTACCCCTCGTCGTCAAAGCGGTAGACCACGGCCTTAATCCGGGCCCACTGGGAGCGGGCCAGGCTCCCGTCATTCAGGTGCCACTGCCACCGCCCGTTCGCAGCGACCCAGCGGCCCTTACCGGTGAGGTCGACCAGCCCGGGGATGGCGGATCCGGGGCCGTCGGTCTGCGACGCCTTGGCGTCGTCCTGCGGGGTGCCACCGTTGCCGGGGGCACCCTGGGTCACCTCAGGGGTGGCAGAGGGGGAGGGAGTCGGTGAGACCGGGGCGCTGGGCGTGGCGGTCGTCGTGTCCTGGGCGGGCGGGGCAGGGTCGTCCGTGCCCACGAGCGCGGCCGCCGGCGCCCCGACCACTACCAGGGCGGCGGACAGAAGCAGCATGACGCCTGTGCGCAGCGGTGCGCGATACCTTGTACTCACCATCTCAGGGTACCGTCTCATAATGCCTGGTGGGAGCCCTGAGGGGCAGGTTCGCTGGTCAGGGGCGCACGGCACCCGTCCTGCTGCGGGGCGACAGCGCGACCGCCCCGGGTCCCTACTGGCCCTGGGCGGCGTAGGCGGCTTCGACCTCGGCCTTGAGCGGGCGCCACCAGGCCTCGTTGTCCCGGTACCAGTCGATGGTGGCCTGCAGGCCGGAACGGAAGTCGGTGAAACGGGGCGCCCAGCCCAGCTCCTGGACCAGCTTGGAGTTGTCAATGGCGTAGCGCATGTCGTGGCCGGGACGGTCCGCCACGTGGTCGTAGTCGTGCGGGTCGTGGCCCATGAGCTCACAGATGAGCTCGACGACCTCCTTATTGCTCTTCTCCCCGTTGGCGCCAATGAGGTAGGTCTCGCCAATGCGGCCCCGCTCGATAATGTCCCACACGGCGTCATTGTGGTCCAGGACGTGGATCCAGTCGCGCACATTGGCCCCGGCGCCGTACAGGCGCGGGCGCACGCCGTCCATGAGGTTGGTGACCTGGCGGGGGATGAACTTCTCAATGTGCTGGTAGGGCCCGTAGTTGTTCGAGCAGTTGGAGATCGTAGCCTCTACCCCGAAGGAGCGCACCCAGGCCCGCACCAGCAGGTCGGAGCCCGCCTTGGAGGATGAGTAGGGGGAGGAGGGGTTGTAGGGGGTGGTGGGAGTGAACTTGGCAGGGTCGTCCAGCTCCAGGTCCCCGTAGACCTCGTCGGTGGAGATGTGGTGGAAGCGCACCTTGTGGCGGCGCACCGCCTCCAGGAGGGTGAAGGTGCCCACGAGGTTGGTGCGGATGAAGGGGGAGGGGTCGCGCAGGGAGTTGTCGTTGTGGGACTCGGCGGCGAAGTGGACGACGACGTCGGCGTCCGCCACCAGCGGGTCCACGGCGTCGGCGTCGGCGACGTCGGCCACGACGAGGGTGACGTGCTCGCCCAGGTCCGCCAGCGAGCCCTTGTTACCGGCGTAGGTGAGCTTGTCCAGGACCGTGACGGTGGCGTCGGGGTAGCGGTGAAGCGTCTGGTGGACGAAGTTGGCGCCAATGAAGCCGGCACCGCCGGTGATGAGGACGTGCATGTCTTGGGTTCTCCCTGAAGGTGAGGTGGCGTTCGACGCCGTCGTTCCGTCCCGATGCTACCCGGTCATCCGCCCGCCCCCTCGGCCGGGCAGGCGGGTGCGGTCCCATCTGGTGGGAGGTGGGCTCCGCCCGGCCCCGTGCCGTGGGTCAGGCTCCGGTGCGTTCTCGTCTGGCGGGAGGCGTCCCGCCCGACAGGGCCGGGCGGCTCCTGACGTGTTGCAGGTAGCCGCGTACCGCGGGGCATGATTCCCCCATGCACCAGATCGCCGACGTCAGCGTCATCGGGGCCGGTTTCTCCCGGGTACTGACGGCCGTTACCCTCGTGACGGTCCTCACTGTGAGCGCCGGGCTCGTCTGGTCCGCACGACGGGGCAGCGACCAGGAGAAATGTGATATTAGTCGCGAAGAGTCGGGCCTGGTTCACGGCCTCCGGCGAGCGCGGCGCCTGGGCCGACAGGCCCTGAAGGTGGGGGCGGTGCTGCTGTGCCAGCTGCTCGCCGTCGGCCTGGTAGCGGCCCGGGTCAACTCGGCGATCGTGTTCGTCACCACTCTCGGTCAGGCCGCGAACCTGCTGCTCCCCGGGGGGCAGGAGCAGGACGCCGTCCTCTCCCCGGTGACGCCTGCGCCGCTGCCCGCGGCCGGTACGATACCGGACCCCCGTGACGTCCTCACCCCGGTCCCCCAGGAGGACGGCTACGGCGCCGCCACCGTCACCGGGTGGCGCAGCGGCGCCTCCGGGCAGGTCCGGGTGTGGACGCCGCCGGGGTACGCGCCCGATGACGGGCGGACCTACCACGTCCTCGTGCTCCTGCACGGCCAGCCGGGCACCCCCGAGAGCGTCTCCGAGGGGTACGCGACGGCGCAGCGCCTGCAGGCGGCTGTCCAGGACGGGACCATCCCCCCCACGATCGTGGTGGTCCCCTCACTCAACCTGGACGACCAGCAGTGGCACGAGCCCGACTGCGCCGACGTCGAGGGACACGCCCAGACGGGGACGTGGCTGGCCCAGGACGTGCCGGCCATGATCACCGCGACCTACCCCAACGTCTCCCGGGACCGTTCGCACTGGGGCGTGGGAGGCAACTCCTCAGGGGCCTACTGCGCCCTGTGGACGGCGCTGAGCCACTCGGAGGTCTTCGGGGCGGCCATCTCCATGTCCGGCTACGACATCCCCGTGGTAGGCGGTATGCGCACTACCGCACAGCTGCGTCGGGAGAACACGCTGAGCACCCTCATTGCCACCCGGGACCACCAGCCGCTGCGGTTCTGGGTGCTCGGGGCCCTGGACGACCCCTCCTCCACCGACCTGGGGCGGACCCTGGCCCAGGCCGCGCCCGCGGCGGACTCGGTGACCAGCGTGTCGCTGGCCTCCGGGTCGCACTCGTGGACGCTGTGGAACACCTGGTTCCCCTACGCCCTGGCCTGGTTCGGGGGCGCTACCGACCCGGTCCTGACCGGGCAGTCCCAGTCCGTGGAGGGGGACCAGGTAGGTCCGGTGCCCTGGTGGCGACGGGGCATTGACTCCTTCACGACGATCCGGGGCAGCGGGCTGCTGGTCCTGTCCTGGGCGGCGGTGATCCTGGCCACTGTCCTGGTCCTGCGTGCCCCGGGCTGGCTGGCCGGCCCCCGGCGTCGGGGGACGCAGGCCTTCCTGTGCGCGTGGGCGGTTCGTCTGGGGGCGCTCGGGGTGTGTAGCCTGCTGGGGGCCCTGGCGCTGGGGCTGACCCTCAACAGCTGGGGTGAGTTCTACTCCAGCTGGGAGGTAGCCAGTCTGGATCTTCTGCCCTCGCTGGTCACCGGGCACTGAGCGGCGAGGGCCGTCGGCGCCTGCCTGTGGTCCTGACGCCCGTGCGTCGCCGTCTGCGCCTCGTCCGCCATATGCGACCATAGACGTCTATGGAACGGCACGTAAGTGCCGTGTCCTGATCAGGAAAGGAAGTGAGCCAGTGGGAGTGCTCAGAACCAGGCGCTCGGCCCTGGGCCGGGGAGAGGACGTCGCGGCCGTCTCCGTGACGGGAGGGGTCGTGGAGGCCGGCCAGTGAGCGGGGTCGTCGCCGTCGTGGTGGCCTACAACCGTGCCGAGCTGCTTGCCCAGTGCCTGGACGGACTGGCTGAGCAGGTGGTGGCCCCCAGAGGGGTCGTCGTCATTGACAACGCCTCCACCGACGGCTCCGCCCAGGTCGCCCGTCAGCACCGGGTGGGCGCACAGGTGGTGAGCCTGCCTGAGAACACCGGGGGCGCCGGAGGCTTTGCTGCCGGGATCGCCCGGGCCCTGGCCGTCTACCCTGACGCGCGCTGGGTGTGGCTGATGGACGATGACACCGTCCCTACCCCCGGCGCCCTGGAGGCGCTGCTGGACGCGGCAGCCCGCTACCCGGGCCAGCCGGCCGTCCTGGTGTCGCGGGCGGTGTGGCACGACGGTACCGAGCACCCCATGAACCGGCCCCGTACCCGCGTGGGCCTGACCCGCTCCCTGTACCGGCACGCTGAGGAGGCCGGGTGCCGCCAGGTACGCAGCGCCTCTTTTGTGTCCGTCCTCATGGACGTGCGCGAGGTCCGCGCCCAGGGGCTTCCCAGGGCGGCCTTCTTCCTGTGGAATGACGACTTCGAGTACACGATGCGCCTGCTGCGGCACCGTGTGGGGCTGTACGTTCCCCAGTCCGTGGTCCGGCACCTGACGAGGACGCTGGGCTCCTCCGACTCCGACCCCGGGGAGCGCTTCCGTTTCGAGGTCCGTAACAAGATGTGGACCTTCCGCTACGGAACCGGTCTGGGGGCGCTGGACCGACTGCTCTACGGGTTGGGTACCACACGGCGCTGGGTGCGGACGTACCTGGGGTCCACGGACCGGGCCGCCCTGGTGCGGGCTGGTTGGAGGGGGGCGCGTGAGGGGCTGGGCGCCCCCAGGCCCACGACGCGGATCCTGGCGGCCACACCGGTCGGTGACGATGTCGCCCGCCTTGAGGCGGGTGCGGTGTGACGGCCCGGGAGAGCCCTCCGGAGTTCAGTGTCCTCCTTCCCGTCTACTACAAGGACCGGGCTGCGTTCCTGCGCCGTTCCCTGACGTCGGTGACCGTGGACCAGGAGCTGCCCCCCGACGAGGTGCTCCTGGTGCGTGACGGCCCGGTGCCGTCCAGCCTGGAGGACGTCCTCGTCGATGCCGAGTCCGGGAAGCTGACCGACGGCGTACCCGTGCGTGTGCTCAGGCTGGAGAGGAACCAGGGCCTGGCGCGGGCCCTGGAGGAGGGGCTCGCCGCCGTCTCGTACGACACCGTCGCGCGGCAGGACGCTGACGATATCTCACTGCCCGCTCGTTTCTCCTGCCAGCTGCCGCTGATAGCCAAGGGCTACGAGCTCGTCGGATCCGCTATTCAGGAGTTTGTTGACGAGGCCGACCAGGAGGGCCTGGTGAGGCGTCAGCCCGCGAGTATGGAGGGTATCCGTCGCGCCCTGAGCATCCGCGACCCCTTCAACCACCCCTCCGTGGTGTTCAGCGCGAGCAAGGTCCGTTCTGTCGGCGGCTACCAGGACCTGGATCTCATGGAGGACTACTGGCTCTTTGCCCGGATGGTCCACTCCGGGGTCCGGGCCGTCAACGTCCCGGAGGTCCTGGTACGTTACCGGGTCGGCGCCGGCGCCTACGCCCGTCGCGGCGGCCTGCGCCTGCTGCGTAGCGAGCTGACCCTCCAGGCCAGGATGCGCCGTTCCGGTATCGTGACACGTTCTCAGTTCGTGCGTAATATCGTGGTGCGGGCTGGATACAGGCTGGTGCCGACCCCGGTGAGGGCGACAGCCTACAGGGGGGCGCAGCGTGCGCTCCTGCGTCGTCGAGGCTGAGACCGGGGCAGGCGGCCCAGCGCGCCCCACGTCCAGGCGGTGGCCAGCTGCATGAGGTGGACGCCACCTCACGGTCAGGGTCCGGGGTGGCAGCAGAGGCTGAGGAACGAGGAGGAACGTGAGGCACGGTACCCGTTCGCTGGGTGCGGCACGCCCGAGGAAGACTCTTCGGGGGGACATCCAGGCCCTACGCGCGCTGGCGGTGCTCATGGTCGTTGGCGTCCACCTGTGGCCCTCACGGCTCAAGGGCGGCTTCGTGGGGGTCGACATCTTCTTTGTCATCTCCGGCTTTCTCATTACCTCCCACCTCCTGCGTGAGCTCGACGCCACCGACAGCATTAGCCTGGGGCGCTTCTACGCCCGACGTGTGCGGCGTCTCCTGCCTGCCGCCTACCTGGTCATCCTCGTCTCGGCGGCTGGTGTCGTCCTGCTCATGCCCTGGGACCTGCGGGGGCGCAACTTCACCGAGCTGGCCGCCTCCGTCGGCTACGTGCAGAACCTCTGGCTGACGGCGCAGTCGGTGGACTACCACGCCCAGGGGCAGGCTGCCACCGTGGCCCAGCACTACTGGTCGCTGTCGGTTGAGGAGCAGTTCTACCTGGTGTGGCCTGCCGTCCTGCTGGCCCTACGTCACCTGTTTGGCCGACGCCGGTACGCCCAGGGGGGTGGGGACGCGTTCCGCAGGTTCCTCGTGCTCGGGTCGGTCGTGATCGTCCTGGTGTCCTTCGGGTTCTCCCTGTGGTTTACCGGGTTCAGCCCGAGGCAGGCGTACTTCTTTACCCCGGTGCGTTTCTGGGAGTTTATGACCGGAGGTTTCCTCGCGGTTTTGTCTCCCTGGATCTCCCGGGTGCTCGGCGGCGCGACCGCGTTCGTGCTGGCCGTGGCCGCCTGGGCGGGACTGGTGGTCAGCGGGTTCGTCGTGGACCCGGCGAAGCCCTTCCCAGGGTGGTGGGCGGTCCTGCCGGTGGTGTCAACGGCGTCAGTCATTGCTGCTGGTTGCTCCGGGGCGGTGCCGGGACTGCGTCTCCTGACGGACCTCAGGGTGGTGCGCCTCCTGGGCGACGCCTCGTACTCGATGTACCTGTGGCACTGGCCGTTCATTATCCTGCTCCCTCATCTGCTGGGACGTTCCGTCCTGCTTCCTGAGAAGCTCATGATCCTGGTGGCGACGACTTTCCTGGCGGTCCTGACCAAGAGGTGGGTCGAGGAGCCGGGACAGCGGGACTTTCTCGACCAGGAGTGCTCCGGCCCGGCTGCCCTGCTCAGGACCGAGTGCCGCGACCACGTCAACGACCCCCTGGTATCGACCGTCCTGGGGCAGGACGCCGAGTACTTCCGGGAGATCCCCGGGTGCGTGTGGCTCTCCGACGCCCAGGACAACGGTATGCCGTCCGTCTACGAGTGCGACTACACCCCGGCCGGGCAGAAGCCTTACACGGTCATGCTCATTGGGGACTCCCACGCCCAGCAGTGGGAGGGCACCCTTAACGCCGTCGCCAAGCGTAACGGCTGGCGCATGCGCCTGAGCCTCAAGGGCGGGTGCCCTATTACCCACCTCCCCCTGTCCATCGGCGATCCCAAGGCCGAGGCAGAGTGCAGCAGGTCCCAGGCGGCCGTGGACGAGTACGTCCTGGCCCAGGCGCCGGACGTCGTCGTGTACTCCACGTACGCCATCGGGGAGCACGTCGACGACGGGACAGGGCGCAGCCAGGGCGCGATGTACTCCGACGCCCTGGGGGCCACGTGGTCCCGGTGGGCGGCCAACGGTACGCGGGTGGTGGTCGTTGCGGACACGCCCCTCAACGACGCCGTCCGGCCGGCTGAGTGCGTGACCACTAACGCCAGCAACCCGGGGGTCTGCGCCCGCCCGCGTTCCGAGGCGCTCCCGGACTCCCCCATGAGCACGGCGGTGAGGGCGCTGGGGGATCCTCGGGTCACCCTCGTGGACCTGACCGACACCTTCTGCGACGAGACCCAGTGCTACGCGGCGGTCGGGGGCCTCCAGGTCTACTACGACTACAACCATGTCCAGCGGGCCTACGCCATGAAACTTGTGGACCAGCTCGACGCCGGGATCAAGCGGTAGACATAAGATGACGCACGTACTGGTGGACGGGGCGGAGTGACGGCGCAGGTGGGGCCGACGGTGCCCGGAGGCTCGTCGCGCACCAGAAGGTGACGATAACCACTGCCGCGGGGAGGGGGTCGGCGGGGCTGCGCGGGCTCGTCGCGGCTCTGACGTGGTGGAACCTGGGTTAGACTGTTGGTTGAGGGAAGGATCTTGTGGTGAGTTATGATGTCGTGGTTGTTGGCTCGGGTTTGTTCGGGTTGACGGTGGCTGAGCGGTGTGCTAATGGGCTTGGTCTGAGGGTTCTTGTTGTTGAGCGGCGTGATCATATTGGTGGTAACGCGTACTCGGAGGCTGATCCGGTTACCGGTATCGAGGTGCACCGGTATGGTGCGCACCTGTTCCACACGTCTAACGAGCGGGTGTGGGAGTACGTGAACAGGTTCACGTCGTTCACGTCGTACGTGCACCGTGTGTACACGGTGCATGGTGGGGTGGTGTACCCGATGCCGATCAACCTGGGGACGATCAACCAGTTCTTTGGTGCGGCGTACTCTCCTGACGAGGCGCGTCGGTTGGTGGCGGAGCAGGCGGGTGAGCTGGCCGGCAGGGATCCGGGGAACCTGGACGACAAGGGTGTCAGCCTGATCGGGCGGCCGTTGTACGAGGCGTTCATCAAGGGGTACACGGGTAAGCAGTGGCAGACGGATCCTCGGGATCTGCCGGCGTCGGTGATCTCGCGGCTGCCGGTGCGGTACACGTACGACAACCGGTACTTCAGTGACCGGTACGAGGGGCTGCCGGTGGACGGTTACACGGCCTGGCTGGAGCGGATGGCGGACAGTCCGCTGATCGATGTGCGTACGGGGGTGGACTTCCTGGACGGGTCGCAGCCGCTGAGCCGGGACGCGCTGCGGGGGCGGGTGCCGGTGGTGTACACCGGGGCGGTGGACCGGTACTTCGACTTCTGTGAGGGGGTGCTGGGGTGGCGGACGATCGACCTGGTGCGGGAGTACCCGGACACGGGTGACTTCCAGGGCACGAGCGTGATGAACTACGCTGACGCTGACGTGGGGTACACGCGTATCATTGAGCCCCGGCACTTCCACCCGGAGCGTGACTACCCTGGTGACCGGACGGTCATTATGAAGGAGTACTCGCGTTTCGCCGGGGAGGGTGACGAGCCGTACTACCCGGTGAACACGCCGCGGGACCGTGAGCGGCTGCTGGCCTACCGTGCCAGGGCCGAGGCGGAGCCGGGCGTGTACTTCGGCGGCCGGCTGGGGACCTACCAGTACCTTGACATGCACATGGCGATCGCCGCGGCCCTGAACATGTTCGACAACACCATCACACCACACTTCCACAAAGGCACCTCCCTGAACGGAGAAGGAACCAAGGCATGAGCACCACGACGCGAGTCCTCCAGCGTTTTGTCCTGCCCGCTGACAGTGACGACGACATTCTGCCGCTGTACGCTGAAGGCGAGATTCTCTCGGTGGCCCCGCCCCCTACCGACAAGCAGGACAACGACCTTCCCACCGGCATGGCCGAGACCGCGCGCCAGAGCGGCGGTCAGATTATCTCTCGGTACAGTTACCGGATTCCTTCCCAGACTCGGTCGTCCTTTGGTACCTACTTCAACGCCTTCCCGGCAGCGTACTGGCGTCGCTGGACTATAGTGACCGAAGTCACGCTGAAGGTTCGGGTCCGGGGATCCGGGTCCGTCATCGTCTACAAGTCCAATGCCCGGGGCTCTGCTCACCGTGTGGCCAGCTCCCGCATTAGCTCCCAGGCCGAGGAGCTGGCCTTCAAGCTGCCGCTGGACACCTTCGGCGACGGGGGCTGGTACTGGTTCGACGTCGTGGCCGACTCCGCCGACGCCGTCGTGGAGGCCGCCCACTGGGAGACCGAGGTCCCCCAGGAGACGCCCTCCGGACGCACCACGATCGGGATCACCACCTTTAACCGCCCGCATGACTGCGCCACCGTGCTCACCCAGCTAGGCGCCTCCAAGACCCTGCCGAGCGTGCTTCGCGAGGTCGTCGTCGTGGACCAGGGGGACCGGAAGGTCAAGGACGACCCGCTTTTCCCGGACGCTCAGCAGTCCCTGGGCGAGCACCTGCGTGTCGTGGACCAGGCCAACCTCGGTGGCTCGGGCGGCTTCTCGCGTGGCATGTACGAGGCCCTGGAGGACGGGGCCGACTACGTCCTGCTCCTGGACGACGACGTGCGTATCGACCCGGAGGGCATTGTGCGGGCGACCACCTTCTCGGACCTCACACGTGTGCCCACGATCGTGGGCGGGCACATGTTCTCCATGTATGAGCGCACCATGCTCCATGCCTACGCCGAGCACATCCAGCCCTGGCGCTTCTGGTGGGAGGCGTCCAGGGGCACCGAGCACGACCACGACCTGTCCAAGGCGCCGCTGCGCACCACGCCCTGGCTGCACCAGCGTGCCGAGGCCGACTACAACGGCTGGTGGATGTGCCTCATCCCGACCTCTGTCGTCCGCCGGATCGGCCTCAGCCTGCCCTTCTTCATTAAGTGGGACGACTCCGAGTACGGTCTGCGGGCCAGCGAGGCCGGCGTGCCCACGGTCTCCTTCCCCGGGGCCGCTGTCTGGCACGTGCCGTGGACCGACAAGGACGACTCCCTGGACTGGCAGGCCTACTTCCACGAGCGCAACCGGCTGGTGGCGACCCTGCTCCACTCCCAGTACAAGTACGGCGGGCGGTTCATTAAGGAGTCGATGTACGACCAGATCAAGCACCTGCTGTCCTCCCAGTACTCGGTCGCGGAACTGCGTCTGAAGGCCATTGAGGACGTCCTCAGCGGCCCCGGCCACCTTCAAGCCGGGATCTCGACGATCGTGCCGGAGGTGCGGGCTCTGCGCTCGGGCTTCGATGACGCGACGGTGGAGAGGGATCCCGACGCCTTCCCCATGGTCCGGCGTCAGAACCTGCCCCCCAAGGGTGAGAACCGTGGCTACCCCAAGACCATCGTCGGCCGCCTCACCATGGCGGTCAAGGGCACCATTAAGCAGGCGCTGCCGGTCAGGGAGTCCTCCCTGGCCCACCCGGAGGCGCGCGTCCCGTGGACCGACGCCCGCTGGTGGGTGCTCTCCCAGTTCGACTCCGCCGTGGTGTCCAACTCCGACGGCTCGGGTGCCTCCTGGTACCACCGTGATCCCGTTCGGTTCCGTGACCTGCTGGCCCGCTCGGTCGTCCTGCACAGGCGCCTGCGCCAGGAGTGGGACGCTCTCCAGGGCAGCTATCGCAGGCAGCTCGACGAGGTCGTGGGGCCCCAGGCGTGGATCCGCACCTTCGGCATCGTCCCTGCTGGCTCCAAGCCCAGGAAGGCCGCTGTGAAGGGGAAGGCCGCCGTGAAGGGCGGCTCCCGGAAGTCTCGGTGACTTAGGCCTGCCGGGCCGGGGACGACTCTGCCCCGGCCCGGCAGGGCCGTCTGGGTTAGACTGTTGGTTGAGGGAAGGATCTTGTGGTGAGTTATGATGTCGTGGTTGTTGGCTCGGGTTTGTTCGGGTTGACGGTGGCTGAGCGGTGTGCTAATGGGCTTGGTCTGAGGGTTCTTGTTGTTGAGCGGCGTGATCATATTGGTGGTAACGCGTACTCGGAGGCTGATCCGGTTACCGGTATCGAGGTGCACCGGTATGGTGCGCACCTGTTCCACACGTCTAACGAGCGGGTGTGGGAGTACGTGAACAGGTTCACGTCGTTCACGTCGTACGTGCACCGTGTGTACACGGTGCATGGTGGGGTGGTGTACCCGATGCCGATCAACCTGGGGACGATCAACCAGTTCTTTGGTGCGGCGTACTCTCCTGACGAGGCGCGTCGGTTGGTGGCGGAGCAGGCGGGTGAGCTGGCCGGCAGGGATCCGGGGAACCTGGACGACAAGGGTGTCAGCCTGATCGGGCGGCCGTTGTACGAGGCGTTCATCAAGGGGTACACGGGTAAGCAGTGGCAGACGGATCCTCGGGATCTGCCGGCGTCGGTGATCTCGCGGCTGCCGGTGCGGTACACGTACGACAACCGGTACTTCAGTGACCGGTACGAGGGGCTGCCGGTGGACGGTTACACGGCCTGGCTGGAGCGGATGGCGGACAGTCCGCTGATCGATGTGCGTACGGGGGTGGACTTCCTGGACGGGTCGCAGCCGCTGAGCCGGGACGCGCTGCGGGGGCGGGTGCCGGTGGTGTACACCGGGGCGGTGGACCGGTACTTCGACTTCTGTGAGGGGGTGCTGGGGTGGCGGACGATCGACCTGGTGCGGGAGTACCCGGACACGGGTGACTTCCAGGGCACGAGCGTGATGAACTACGCTGACGCTGACGTGGGGTACACGCGTATCATTGAGCCCCGGCACTTCCACCCGGAGCGTGACTACCCTGGTGACCGGACGGTCATTATGAAGGAGTACTCGCGTTTCGCCGGGGAGGGTGACGAGCCGTACTACCCGGTGAACACGCCGCGGGACCGTGAGCGGCTGCTGGCCTACCGTGCCAGGGCCGAGGCGGAGCCGGGCGTGTACTTCGGCGGCCGGCTGGGGACCTACCAGTACCTTGACATGCACATGGCGATCGCCGCGGCCCTGAACATGTTCGACAACACCATCACACCACACTTCCACAAAGGCACCGTCAAGTGAGTTCGATCGCCGACCAGGAGTTTGTGACGCCGGGCCGTTCCTCCGGTCTCTTCGAGGTTATTAAGCAGCCCTACCTGACGTCGCTGATCGTGCACAAGGAGCTTCGGGCCCGTTACCGGGGCTCGGTCTTCGGTATGCTGTGGAGCTACGCCAAGCCCGCTACGCAGTTCCTGGTCTTCTACTATGCCATCGGCGTGTTCATGCGGATGAACGACCAGGTGCCGAACTACGTCATCTACATGTTCTCCGGCGTCATTCTCATCAACTATTTCAGTGAGATATTCGGGAACGCCACGCGCTCCGTCGTCGGCAACGCCCCCCTCGTGAAGAAGATCTACCTGCCTCGTGAGCTCTTCCCGGTCTCCTCCATGCTGGTAGCCCTCGTGCACTTCCTGCCCCAGGTGGTCACCCTTCTCGTGGGCGCCCTGTACATGGGGTGGTGGCCCTCGTTGACCAGCGTCGCCGCGATCCTCGTGGGTTTTGTGATCGTGACCTTCTTCGCCCTCGGCCTGGGGCTGCTCACCGGGGCGGTCAACGTGTTCTACCGGGACTCTGAGAACTTCGTCGACCTCATCCTCATGATGGCGACCTGGCTGTCCCCGGTCCTGTACACCTGGAGCATGGTGTACAAGGCGCTGGGGCAGGTGTGGGGCGGCGCCCTGTGGTACGTCTACCAGCTTAACCCGCTCACGATCGCCGTCGAGCTGTTCCACTACGGCTTCTGGGAGGCGACTCTCGACGGCACGGGCGGGGTCGTGGTGTCCGCCGTGATGCCTGGCATGACGAGGTGGGTGCTGCTCGCCCTGGTGACCTCCTGCCTGGTGCTCCTCCTTGGTGAGACAGTGTTCCGTAAGCTTGACTCCCAGTTCGCCCAGGAGCTATAGATGTCAGAGATCATCAGGGTCGACTCCGTCATTAAGGAGTTCCGTATCCAGAACACCCACACGCTCAAGGACCGTCTGGTGTGGACCCTGCGGGGCAGGCGTAACCAGCTCACTCACGAGTTCCGGGCCCTGGATGACGTCTCGTTCCGGGTCAACGAGGGGGACTCGATCGCCCTCATCGGTTACAACGGCTCGGGGAAGTCCACCATGCTCAAGCTGATCTCCGGGGTCATGCAGCCCACCGCCGGGAAGATCGGCGTCCGCGGCAGGATGGCGGGCCTGATCGAGGTGGGCGCCGGGTTCCACCCCGACCTGACGGGGCGGGAGAACGTGTTCCTTAACGGAGCCATCCTGGGAATGACCCGAACGGAGATCGAGGACGCGTTCGACGACATCGTGCGGTTCTCCGAGATCGAGCAGTTCATCGACACCGAGGTCAGGTTCTACTCCTCCGGCATGTTCCTGCGCCTGGCGTTCTCGGTAGCGGTCCACACCGACCCGGACATCTTCCTCATTGACGAGATCCTTGCCGTCGGGGACGAGCCGTTCCAGCGAAAGTGCCTGGGCCGTATACGTCAGATGCAGGAGATGGGGCGCTCCCTGGTCATTGTGAGCCACGACCTCAACATGGTCAGGGAGCTCTGCACCAGGGGCATTATGCTCCAGCAGGGCAAGCTGGTCGTGGACGATACCGCTGAGAAGGCGGTCAGCGTCCTCAGGGAGGCGTAGGCGCATGGATGCCGAGCTGTTCGCCGCCCAGGTCTCCGACCTGCTGGGGGCGGAGACCGTCTCAATGTCGGTGACGCCCAGGGCGAGGGCGGTTATCGACCGCCTGGGGGCGGCCTGGGTCGCCTCCGCCCTGCGCCCGCTCCTGCTGCTCAGGGGCGCTGACCAGACACTGTCCGCGGAGCTTCACGTCTGTGACCGGCAGCCAATGACCTACGTGGCCCAGACCCGGGGAGCCAGCCATGAAGGGGTCGTCCTGGTCGGGGACGGCCAGGACGTGTCCGCCGGGCACCTGACCCTCCCCGGCCTGGACATACTGGACGGGTCGGCACCGTTCGCCATAGGGCCGCAGGACAGTACCTGGATGCGGCTGGCCTCCGGGGCCTACGGACGCTTGTACCGCCACCTCCCGCTGGGCCTGGACACCTACCGTCAGTGGTGCAACCACCGTCGTCGCCTGGATCTACGAGCTGGCTCCTGGAGCAGCGCCACCACCGGGGCCGGTCTTGGTACGGGACGGCGGACCATGTGGGTGGCCATGCACTGGGCCGAGGAGGGAGGTGCCGAGTCGTGGGCCTGGACCCAGGCCCGGCTTGCGGCCCAGGCCGGCTTCAACCTGGTCATCACCACCGACCGTGCCGCGCCGCAGCGTCTTCTGGACCAGGCCCTGAGCCTGACCCCCTACGTCTACAGCGCGGGTAACGCCGTCCCGGTCTCGGAGTTCCCCCGCCTCGCCATGGCCCTCATGGACAGGCACCAGGTCACCGATATCCACATCCACCACTCGCTCCTGGCCTACCGGGCGCTCCCTCTTGTCCGCGCGCTCTACCCCGGCACCAGGGTGGAGGACTCCACCCACGTGGTGGAGTACCGCGGTGGTGGTTTCGCGGGGATGTCCGTGGCCGCTGACGGCATGATCGACCTGCACCACGTCATCTCCCCCCAGCTCCTCCGCCTCTACCGTCAGGCGGGTGTACCTCGGCACAAGGTCGTCTACCGGCCCCTGACGCAGGTCGGGGCACCTGGTCGGGCCCGGGCCCGGCGGCCGGTAGCGGGCGCCCCTCTGCGCGTCGGCTTCCTGGGCCGTTTCTCGGTGCAGAAGCGCCCCTATCTTTTCCAGCGCGTCGCGGCGGTGCTCTCACGGGGCCTCCCGGGACGCTTTGCGTTCATTATGCAGGGCGCCGGTGAGCTCGAGGGGACGATCCTCAAGGACAGCCGGAGGCTGCGGCTCGGGGACACGATAGAGTACCGGCGGTGGGGGCCGGCGGAGGACCTCCTGCAGGACGTTGACGTACTGCTTGTCCCCTCCGAGAACGAGGGGCTGACCCTGACCGCACTCGAGGCCGACGCCATGGGCGTGCTCGTGGTGTCAGCCGACGTCGGCTCCCAGGACTCCGTCGTCGCCCAGGAGGCCCTGCTCCCGGCGCAGCCCGTCGCCTTTATGGCCGAGGCCGTCCGCCTGCTGAACCGGCTCGCACGACACCCTTCCCTGCGGGCCCGGCTCCTGGCCGAGCAGCACCGCAAGGTGGGCGAGGTCGAGCGCGCGGAGTCGGCTAGCTCGTTCTTTTCTCACCACTACCAGAAGCTGGTGTCCCCGTGAACGGACAACCCGAGGTGGCCGCTGTCGTCGTCACCTATAACCGTCTTGAGCTCCTTGAGAGGGTACTGGACGCCCTCGAGGCCCAGACCTACCCCGTAGGGCGCGTCTACGTCATCGACAACGCCTCAACGGACGGCACGTCTGAGTACCTGGCCTCCCGGAGGTGGAAGCGCCCGGCGTCGGTCATAACCGCGAGGGTCAACACCGGCGGGGCGGGCGGGTTCACCCGGGGTATCGAGGCCGCTGCCGCAGGCGGGGCCGATATGTTCTGGCTCATGGACGACGACACCCTCCCGCACCCTGACGCCCTGGAGAAGCTCGTAGAGGCCCACGCCCGCTCCACCAGCATGCGGGGTAAGGCGCCTTCCTTCGCCTGCTCCCAGGTGCTGTGGTCGGACGGCAGCCTCTGCGAGATGAACAACCCGGAGCCGACCTGGGACTGGTCACGTCCCCTGGCGGCCGGGGGGACGTGGCTGGACGTGCAGTCCTGCTCGTTCGTCTCGTGCCTGGTCTCGCGTGAGGCCGTCAGGTCAGTGGGTCTCCCCTACAGGGAGTACTTTATCTGGTACGACGACGCCGAGTACACTCTGCGCCTGTCGAAGTGGAGCCCGGGGATATTCGTCCCGGAGTCCCGGGTCACCCACCTCCTGGCGAGCAACCGTGGAGTGAACTGGGGGGACGTCACTGCTGACAACATCTGGAAGTTCGAGTACGGCATGCGCAACCAGGTCTCCGCCGCGTGGTCGCTGCGCAGGCCTCACATCGCCGTCGTCCTGGCAGAGAACGTCATCGGGCAGATGAGGGGATCCGGCGTCCCGGCGCCCCTGCGTCTGCGATTGCTGCGAGCGGCCTGCCGAGGACTGTTCTTCCACCCCAAGAGACGTTACCTGCGCTCATAGGTACCGGTAGCACCGAGGAGAAGCGTATGAGTCAATCTCACCACAACGTACTGGTGATTATGCCGGCCTGGAACGAGGCCGCCGTCATCGCAGGGGTGCTCCAGGAGGTCACCGGATCCGTCGGGGCGTTCGCGGACGTCCTCGTCGTGTCCGACGGCTCGACGGACGCGACCGCCCAGATCGCCAGGGGCGCCGGTGTCATGGTGCTTGACCTGCCCATTAACCTGGGCGTCGGTGGTGCTATGCGTGCCGGGTACCTGTACGCCCGTCGTATGGGCTACGAGTACACCGTGCAGCTCGACGCTGACGGCCAGCACGACCCCGCGGAGATCCAGTCACTGCTGGAGTGCGCCCGCCGGGAGTCCGCCGACGTGGTGATCGGCGCACGATTTGCCGGTAAGGGGGAGTACGCTGTCCACGGTCCCCGTCAGTGGGCCATGAAGATGCTCTCCTTCATTCTCTCCCGCGTGTGCGGGACCCCCCTGACAGACACCACGTCAGGTTTTAAGCTGGCCAACCGCCGGGCGATCGAGCTCTTCTCCTACGAGTACCCCGCAGAGTACCTGGGGGACACCGTCGAGGCGCTTGTCGTCGCGGCGCGCCACGGCCTCAGGGTCCGCCAGCAGCCGGTGGCGATGAGGGCCCGGGCGGGCGGGGAGCCCTCCCACAGCCCGCTGAAGGCGGCACGTTTCCTCGTCCGGGCCTTCCTCGCGCTGGGAGTGGCCCTGACCCGCCCCAAGACGTCCGTCGACGTCACGCACTCCTGACAGGAGGGGACCGGAATGCAGACGACATATATTTTTGGCCTGGTGTTCGGGGCGATCGTCCTCGTCTCCATATTCATGCGCATGCGCAACCAGGGCATGAAGGAGCGCTACGCGACGTGGTGGATCGTCATCGCGCTGTCGGTGATCACGTTTTCCGTCTACCCTCCGTCGCTCGATGCGATCGCTGACTTCCTCGGTTTCCAGGTGTCGCTGAACCTGCTGTTCTTCCTGGCCAGCATTGTCATGCTCATGCTCTCGCTGCGGTTCAGTATCGATCTCTCCCGGAGTGACGAGGAGCGCCGTCGGCTGACCGAGGAGATCGCCATCCTCAGGGCCCAGGTCGCGGAGCTGCAGGACAAGGAGTTGCAGGACAAGGAGTCTTAAGAGGGCGGGGGAGCGGGCCGTCAGGGGCGCTGACCGTCATGACATGCTATGCTCTCCTGCCGGCGAAACCCGATCTGCCTTCCCGGTCGAGCCGTGTCGTGGCAGGAGGGTGTGGGCAGGTTCATGCGAACCATGAAGACAAGGAAATGAGGCGGTCCAATGACTGAGACCAGGCCCCTGGGCATCCACACCACGCCGATCCCCGGCTTCCTGAGGATCGACCTGACCCTCCACGGGGACAACCGGGGGTGGTTCAAGGAGAACTGGCAGCGGGAGAAGATGGTGGCCCTGGGCCTGCCGGACTTCGGCCCGGTACAGAACAACATCTCCTTCAACGACGAGGTGGGGGTGACCCGGGGTATCCACGCCGAGCCCTGGGACAAGTTCGTCTCGGTGGCCACCGGCCGGGTCTTCGGGGCCTGGGTGGACCTGCGCGAGGGCCCCAGCTTCGGCACCGTCTACACCTGTGAGATCGACCCCTCGGTGGCGGTCTACGTGCCCAAGGGCGTGGGCAACGCCTACCAGACCCTGGAGCCGGGCACGGCCTACACCTACCTGGTCAACGCCCACTGGTCGCCGCAGGCCCGGTACACCTTCCTCAACCTGGCCGACGAGACGGTGTCCGTGCCCTGGCCCATCCCCCTGGAGCAGGCGATCCTCTCCGACAAGGACAGGGCCCACCCGCGCATGGAGGACGTCACCCCCTTCCCGGCCGCCCCCGCCGAGGGCCTCGCAGGCAGGCGCGTCCTGGTCACCGGGGTCAACGGACAGCTGGGACGCGAGCTCATGGCCCAGCTGCCGGCGGCGGGCTACCACCCCACCGGCGTGGACCTGCCCGAGTTCGATATCGCCGACGCCGCCGCCGTGGACGCGCTGGACTGGGGCCGCTACGACGTCGTCGTCAACGCGGCCGCCTGGACCGACGTCGACGGGGCCGAGACCCCCCGGGGACGCCGGAGCGCCTGGAGGGCCAACGCCACCGGGCCGGCCAACCTGGCCCGCGCGGCGGCCGTCCACGACCTCACCCTGGTGCACGTCTCCAGTGAGTACACCTTCGACGGAAGCGCCGAGATCCACACCGAGGACGAGCCCCCCAGCCCCCTGGGCGTGTACGGCCAGTCCAAGGCCGGGGGCGACGCCGCCGTCCAGGCGGCCCCCCACCACTACCTGGTGCGCACGTCCTGGGTGGTGGGAGAGGGCAGGAACTTCGTGCGGACCATGGCCTCCCTGGCCAGGCGCGGTGCCGCGCCCAGGGTCGTGGCCGACCAGACCGGTCGCCTGACTTTCACCACGGACCTGGCGGCGGGCATTATCCACCTGCTGGCCACCGGCGCACCCTACGGCACCTACAACCTCTCCGGCCAGGGGCCCGTGGTCTCCTGGTGCGACGTCGCCAGGCGCGTCTACGAGCTCACCGGCCACGCCCCGGACCTGGTCACCCCGGTCACCACCGAGGAGTACTACGCCGGGCAGGAGGGCGTCGCCCCCCGCCCCCTGGTCTCCACCCTGGACCTGGGCAGGATCGAGGCCACCGGTTTCACCCCCGGCAACTCCATGGAGCGCCTGGAGGCCTACGTGGCCGGGCTGTAGGAGGCCCTCCTGGCTGCCGGCACGACTTGGGCATAGGATACCCGCATGCACAAGACCGCCGTTGTCACCGGTGCCGGTGGATACATTGGACGTCACGTGGTCCGCTCCCTCCTGGACCGGGGGTTCTCGGTCGGGGCGGTGGACCCGCGCCTGGACGGCGTGGACGCCAGGGCCGAGAGGCTGGACGTGGACATCTTCTCCGGGGCCCCGGACGTGTACGAGCGCATGGGCCGCCCCGACGTCGTCCTGCACCTGGCGTGGCGTGACGGTTTCAAGCACGCCTCGACGGCGCACCTGGACGACCTGGCCAGGCACTACCACCTCATTGAGGACCTCTACGCGTCCGGCCTGCACCAGCTCGCCGTCATGGGCACCATGCACGAGGTCGGCTACTGGGAGGGCGCTATCGACGAGAACACCCCCTGCCGCCCCGCCTCCCTGTACGGCATCGCCAAGAACGCCCTGCGGCAGGCCACCCTCCTGTCCGCCGCCGCGCACGGCGGTGTCGCCCAGTGGATCCGGGCCTACTACATCGTGGGGGACGACGCGTTCGGCAGCTCGATCTTCTCCAAGCTCCTGTCCGCCGCCGCCGAGGGCCGCAGGACCTTCCCCTTCACCTCGGGGAAGAACCGGTACGACTTCATCTCCGTGCAGGACCTCGCCGACCAGATAGCCGCGGTGGTGTGCCAGGAGGACGTCGACGGCATTATCAACGCCTGCTCGGGCCGGCCCGTGACGCTGGCAGAGCGGGTGGAGCAGTACATTAAGGACAACGACCTGGACATCACGCTGGAGTACGGCGCCTTCCCGGACCGCCCCTATGACTCGCCCGGCGTCTGGGGCGACGTGTCAAAGATCACCAGGATCCTTGACTCCGTAGGCTGATCCCCGTACCACCCGCCTGCCGCGGCGGCGTCCTGCCGGACGCGCACCGGGAACAGGTCCTGCCGGGCCCGCCGTTGTGGCACAATCATCCCCGGTCCGCCACAGTGGCGTGACCGGTCCCGTGCGACGGATAGGAGTTCTGGTATGGCTTCCGACGAGGCGCTGACAGACCCGGAGCTGCTGCACCGTATACAGGCCCTGCTCCTCAAGATGCTGGCGGACTTTGACGACACCTGCCGCCGCCTCGACATCCCCTACGTCGTCTACGGCGGCACCGCGATCGGTGCCGTGCGCCACCACGGATTCATCCCGTGGGACGACGACGTGGACGTCCTCATGACACGGGCGGACTACGAGCGGTTCCTCAAGGAGGCGCCTGATGCGCTGCCGGAGGGGTACCAGATCGACAACACGCGCACACGTCCGGACTTCCCCTTCATGTTCACCAAGCTCGGGCTCAAGGGAACGCTCCTGGTACCGGAGTTCGGCAGGGACTCCAAGTACCGGATGCCGATCTCGCTCGACGTCCTGCCCGTGGACAACGTCCCCGACGACTCCCGCGCGGCCCGCTCCATGAGCCGCAGCACCTGGCTGTGGGGCAGGCTCCTCTACGTCCAGGGCACGCCCACGCCCTACCTGATCGGCATTAAGGGCCTGAGGCGGGTCGCCATCCACACCGCCACCTCCGCCGCCCACTGGGCTATGAGGCTGCTGCGGGTCACCCCCCGGACCCTGCAGGCGCGGTGGGACCGGGCCGCCCGACGCTACGAGGACACCCCCACCCGGAGGATGGCGGACTTCTCCATGCGGGACCCGTGGAACTGGGCGGTGACCACGGACGACCTCTACCCGGCCCTGGAGGTTCCCTTCGAGGACATTACGGTCAAGCTGGCACGCAACTACGACAAGCTGCTGCGCCGCTCCTACGGGGACTACATGCAGCTGCCTCCGGAGGAGCAGCGGCGTAACCACAAGCCGTGCGTCATCGACTTCGGCCCCTACGAGACCACCGGCTCCTGAGGAGGGGCCACGTGCATGCCTGGCACGAGTGAACGCTCCCAGATCGGGCGCGACTACCTGTGGAACACGGCGGCGTCCCTCATGACGTCCCTGGCGACCGTGGTCATGCTCCTGGTGGTCACCCGCACGGCGGGGATCCGGGCGGCCGGCGTCTACTCCCTGGCCATTGCCGTGGGCCAGCAGTTCCAGACCCTGGGCATGTACGAGGTCAGGGCCTACCACGTCACCGACGTCACCCACCGGTTCACCTTCGGCACCTACCTGGCCACCCGCATTGTCACCGTGGCCCTCATGCTGGTGGGTATCACCACCTACGCCGTCCTCTCCAGCGGCGACGTCCACCACTGCGTCCTGGTGACACTCGTGGCCTCCCTGCGTGTGTTCGACGCCTTCGAGGACGTCTACGTGTGCGAGCTCCAGCGGGTCGGGCGCCTGGACCTGGGGGGCCGGGCCTGCTTCTGGCGCGCCCTGAGCACGACCGCGTCCTTCTCCGGCATGCTCGTGGCCACCGGCAACCTCCTGGTGTCCACCGTCGTGTCCCTGGTGGTCTCCCTGGTCGTCATGGTGGGCGTCTACCTGCCGCCGTCCCGCGGCCTGTTCCCGCTCCGGCCCACCTGGGACCCCCGGCGCGTCGGGCAGGTGCTCCTGGCCTGCCTGCCTCTGTTCCTGGCCTCCTTTATATCCATGTACCTGTCCAACGCCCCTAGGTTCGCCATCGACCGCTACCTGGACCCCACCCAGCAGGGCTACTTCGCGATCCTGTTCATGCCCGCCGTCACCATTAACCTCATGTCCCTGGTCATCTTCCGCCCCCTGCTGACGCGAATGGCGGGTTTGTGGGTCCAGGGCGACCGCCCCGGGTTCCGGGCGGTGGTCAACCGGGGGCTGCTCGCCACCGCCGGCGCCTTCGTGGTCGTCGGCCTGGTCACCTACGTCGCCGGCGTACCGATCCTGGGCCTGGTGTTCGGCAAGGACGTGTCCGCCTTCTCGGTTGAGCTCATGGTGCTCGTGGCTGGCGGGGCCATGAACGCCGCCAGCGTGGTCCTCTACTACGCCCTGACGACGGTGCGCCTGCAGAACCTCGTCTTTGCGGGGTACGTCCTGGCTGCCGGGGCCATCACCCTGCTCTGCGTGGTGCTCGTGCCCCAGGGCTCCCTGCTGGGCGCCTCGGTCGCCTACACGGCGGCCATGTCCGTGCTGGTGGCCGTGTTCGCCGTGGTCCTGTACCGCGCCGTCACCAGGAGGTAGGACGCGGCCCGCCCGGGCCCGCCCGTCGGTCATGGTGCGAAGGAACACAGGCTGGCGGCGGAGGCGGCGGAGGCGCCTGTACTAGGCTGCCGCGTGTGGAACTCTCCCGTTTGTTCGCTGCACGTGACCTGGGGTCGCGCGACAACTCCCTCAACCTGATCCGGCTCCTGCTGGCCTTTATGGTGCTGTACTCCCACGCCGAGATCCTTACCGGGGTGGGGGACGGGATCAAGTGGCAGGGGCAGCACATTGGCAGCTGGGCCGTCGTGGGGTTCTTCGCGATCTCGGGGTTCCTCATTACCGGGTCCAGGGAGCGCTCCGACGCCGGACGCTACCTGCTCAACCGGGTCACCCGGATCTTCCCCGCGTTCCTGCTCGCCCTGGTCTTCGTGGCCTTCTTCCTGGCCCCCATCGCCCAGGTCATTGAGACAGGGAGCCTGCGCGGCTACTTCAGCACCCCCGTCACCCCCGGTTACTACGTGTACGGCAACATTCTGCTGAGGATCATGACCTACGAGATCGGCACGACGCTGGCCGACATCCCCTACCCCAAGGCGTGGAACGGCTCGCTGTGGAGCCTGTACTACGAGTTCTGGTGCTATATCATTATCGGTGTCTTCCTGTCCTGGAAACTAACCCGGGAGAAGGTCTGGCCCACGGTCCTGCTGTTCCTCCTCAGCGTGGGGGTGCACTCCGGGATCGGCTATATCGGCGGTTTTGTGGACGAGAGCTACGACTTCAGCATGCTGTCGTTCATGTTCCCCTACTTCATGGGCGGGGCGGTGGTGTACAAGCTGCGCGACCGTCTTCCCATGCGGCCACTGATAGCGTTTGTCTGTGCCGTAGTGGCGGTGGCCCTGATCAGGTACTCCAACGACTACGGGCCGCAGCTGGCCTCCCCTCTGATCGCCTACGTGGTGCTGTGGCTGGGGGCTGTCGTGCCCTCTCCGGCGGTGACCAGGGTCCACGACATCTCCTACGGGGTGTACATCTTCCACTTCCCTGTCATCCAGTTCCTGGTCCTGCTGGGCCTGCACCGCCACGGGTTCGCTCTCCTGCTCGTGGTCGCGGTGGCGGTCACCATCGTCCTGGCCACGGCCAGCTGGCTGGGGGTGGAGCGGGCCGCCATGCGGTGGTCGCGCGGACGCAGGCCCTGGGGGGACCTGCGCCAGGCGGCCCGCTGACGCGCGCCGGCCTGTCCGCGGCCGACGCGCGTCAGCTGCGGCTAACGGGCCAGGGCGTGGGAGGCCAGCATCCGTGCTGAGTCCGTGTCCCTGCGGCGCAGCGCGGTAGGCAGCAGGGCCAGCGCGTGGGCGCGCGAGGTCGTGTGCCACCGGGCGGCCCGGGCCGCCCTGGACCAGCCGTTGCGTCGCACCAGGTCCGCGGCCAGCGCGAAGTAGGCGCGCTCACCGCTGAAGCGGCGTCCGTCGAACAGGGCCGTGGAGGAGGCGGACTCCTCGTGACGGCGGTAGGCGAAGCACGTGTAGGGGTCCAGCAGCAGGCAGCCGCCCGCCACGACTACGTCAATGACCAGGGCGAGGTCCTGGATAATGGGGAAGCCCGGCCGGAAGGGGGTCCGCGTGAGCACCTCACGACGGAAGGTCAGCGAGGGCCAGTAGAGCCAGTCGGCGCGCAGCAGCGAGGCCGCCAGGTCCTCGCCCGACAGCAGGCGCGGGGAGCGGGTCCGTGGCATGGTCAGGCGCTTGACGGTGTCGGCCAGGGAGCCTGAGACCGTCCCTGAGGAGTCAATGACCTGCACCCCGGGCTGGATAATGTCCGCCTGGGGGAAGTGCCTGTGGTCAGCCAGGACCCGGGCCACGTAGTCCGGTAGGAGGACGTCGTCGCACCCTAGGAGCATGACCAGGTCCGCGGAGGCCAGCTCGATGCAGCGGGCGTAGTTCCCGGTGATCCCGAGGTTCTTCTCATTGCGTACATAGGTCACCTGGGGGTGAGCGAGATCCTTGAAGTACTCCTGGACCTGCGGGTCGGGGTAGCAGTCGTCGACGACGGTCAGGTGCCAGTGCCTACTGGTCTGGCACAGGACCGCCTGGACCGTCTCGTACAGGTAGTGAGGCTCGCCCCAGAAGGGGATCATAATATCGATCATGGGTGTCCTTGTTACTTGGTGGTAGGTGTGGGTCGCCGGGTGCACGAGGCGGACGGCGCAGCGCCCGCTACCCGCGGGGCCCGGTCCCCTCAGTGCCGGGCCCGGGCGAGGATATCCAGGAGGTACTGGCCGTAGCCGGACTTGACCAGGGGCTCGGCGCGGGAGCGCAGGCCGTCGTCGTCAATGAAGCCCATACGCCAGGCGATCTCCTCGGGACAGCCGATGTTGAGCCCCTGGCGGTGCTGGATGGTGCGTACGAAGCTGGTGGCGTTGGCCAGGGAGTCGAAGGTCCCGGTGTCCAGCCAGGCGGTGCCGCGCGGCAGGACCTCCACGTTCAGGCGCCCGGCCTCCAGGTAGGTGCGGTTGACGTCGGTGATCTCGTACTCCCCGCGGGCGCTGGGCCTGAGGTTCCTGGCGATCTCCACGACGTCGTTGTCGTAGAAGTATAGGCCGGGGACGGCGTAGTCGCTCTTGGGGCAGGCGGGCTTCTCCTCGATGGAGACGGCCTTGAGGTCGGCGTCGAACTCCACGACGCCGTAGGCGCTGGGGTCGGCTACCTGGTAGGCGAAGACGACGCCGCCCTCGGGGCTGGTGTGGCGGCGCAGCTGGGTCCCCATGCCGGGGCCGTAGAAGATGTTGTCCCCCAGGACCAGGGCCGCGCTGTCGGAGCCGATGAAGTCGGCGCCCAGGACGAAGGCCTGGGCCAGGCCGTCGGGGGCCTCCTGGACGGTGTAGGACAGGCTGACCCCCAGCTGGGAGCCGTCGCCGAGCAGCCGGTGGAAGCTGGGGGCGTCGTGCGGTGTGGTGATGATCAGCACGTTCTGGATGCCCGCGAGCATGAGGGTACTCAACGGGTAGTAGATCATCGGCTTGTCGTAGACGGGTACGAGCTGCTTGGAGGTGCCCAGGGTGATCGGGTTGAGTCGCGTGCCGGAGCCGCCGGCCAGGATAATGCCTCGCATGGTGCCAGTCTGTCCTAAAAGATGCCACCTGTCACGGTAGCCGGGTGTGCTCGGCGACGTCGTCGGGAAGCCGCACCGGAGTATATTATATGTGGTGCAACGCATAGCCGGTCCGGTGCGCGCGGCGTCTCCGTTTCGGCAGGGCGCCGGGTATGCCCTATGATCTCGGCGTGTGCGGCGGGCCCTCATCCAGGCCGCGTCGGGACTCTGAGCGAAGGGGTAACGGATGCGGGTACGTGTTGACGTCGTCCTGGCGAGGGCTCTGACCCTGTGGGTGCTCTGCCTGATGTGGCTGTCCCTGCTTCTCCCGCTCCTGGTGACCTCCTCGGGGACCGTGCTCATAGGGGCCGGAGCGGTCTCCCTGGGAATCTCGGCCTACTATCTGGTGAGGGCCCTGCGCGGGAGCCGTGGCGGCGCAAGGTGGTGGAGGCGCCTGGCGGCGGTCGCGACGGTGAGTTGCTCTGCCGTCGTGGGCACCGCCGACATTATCGCCAATGTGGTGCGCTACCACGGTATGTCCCCCCACTTTACCCGTGAGGACATGGTGTTCAACTCGATCCTCTCCCTGCGTATCCACCAGGCGGGCGGTATCGACGACATCAACAACCCGGCGTTCCTCGCCAACCTCGTGACCTCGCTGTTCTACGGGCCCGGTAAGGGATACCCGCCGCTGCGCGTCATGATGACCGGTAACGCCGTGAGTGTCGCCCTGATATGCGCCCTGGCCAGCCTGGTGGGGGCCGCGTACACGTGGTCACGTACCCAGCGGGCGCGTCCTCTGGGGCGTCTGGTCGCGGTCGTGGCCGTGGGGTGGATCCCCTTCACCGGCGTCGTCCTGGGGTCCGAGGTCATTGTCGGCCACATTAACGTGGTCATGACCTACCTGGTCCTGTGGCTCGCCTGGATCCTCTATGACTCGGAGGACGAGAGGGCCGGTGTCGCTCTGGCCTGGGAGCTGTGCGCGACGACCCTCGTTCTGGCGTGCTGGCCGCCAGTGGCTATTATCCCGGGCGTCCTCTGCGTTCTCATGGGCGTCCGCTGGCGCAAGGCACTGCGGGCGCAGGGCGGCAGGCCTGAGCGCAAGGAGCTTGTCATCCTGACCGTCTCGGCACTGGGCTTCCTGGCCTTCACGGTCGGCTACCCCCTGCGGGCGCTCGCCTCGTACGGGGAGGTCCTCGGGGCGAACGGGGGGAACATCGGGGACCCGCCCTTTATCCTCCTGGCGATCCTGGTCGATATGCTCTGCGGCCTGTGGCTCGTCCTGGCCCGGCCTCAGAGCCGTGAGCGGAGCCTGGCCATAGTCCTCGTCTTCAGCGGGGCGTTCCTCGGGGTGGTGTACCTCCTCAACCAGCGCACCGAGGACACGATCGGGATGGGCTACTACGTCAACAAGTACCTCCTCCTCGTGAACGTGTTCACCGCCAGCATACTGGCGGTTGAGCTGGCTAGCGAGATGGCGTCCCAGGACAGGAGCTCCGGGCCTCGCTCGTTGTTGCGGCACGCGACGATCGTGCCTGCCCTCGTCCTGGTGCTTTGCGCCGTCGGCCTGCCTCTGCAGAACTACGGAATGCGTTCCTGGGTCGCTCCCATCCACACCCCGGTCAACTGGGCGGTATTCGCCCCGGTGGAGGTCATGAACCACGAGGACGACGTGTTTGCCCGGGTGTTCGACAAGGAGCAGGGAGGGGCGGCCATGTTCTACAAGGCCTCGACCGAGCTGCTGGTCGATATGGACCGCAACAGGTTCATGATCCAGTTCAGCGCCCCCACGGACAAGGAGGTGCGCATCTACGCCTACACCTCGGCCAGGGACTACTACGGGCGGGTGTGCGGCGTGTTCGAGGCCTGGGGGAAGGACGCGACCGTCTACACCAGCAAGAGCCGGCGGACTGACGCGCGTCTGTGGGTCGAGGGCTGCCGGGCCCCGGGCCAGAAGGTGGAGATTATCGCCGTTGACGACTGAGCCGGGCTTTCTCTCGGCTCGTTGCCGACGCCTCTCTTAGTAGCGGATGGCGTCGATAGGACGGATCCGCACCGCCACCAGGGCGGGGACGGCGCCTGCCAGCGCGCCCACGCCGGTGGCCGCCGCCAGGCCGATGAGCGCCGCGCTCATGGGGAACGGCGGCCGGGTGGGGACCGGGAGGCGGAGGATCGTCTCCAGGGGGGCCAGGCGCATCCCCACGATCGCGATCCCGATCCCGATCACACCGGCCACGACCGTGGCCACCACCGACTCCAGCATAATGGAGAAGAAGATGCGTCTGCTGGTGGCCCCGAAGGCCCGCCTCACCCCGATCTCGTGGATGCGCTGGCGCACGGTCACCATGGAGATGTTCACCAGCCCCAGGACCCCCATGAGCATGACGCACACCCCCGCGATGGTGACCACCTTGGTGAAGGTGCTGGACGACGAGGTGGTGGCGCCCTGGTCCACGTTGGACTCGGCCCGGGTGGACCCCGCCCCGAAGGCCGCGTTGAAGTCCTGCTTGGCCAGCTCGATGACACGCTGGTCGGCACCGTCCTGACCGGCCCAGATCTCCAGGACGGGAGTAGCCCGCTCCACGTTCGTGGGCAGCATGCGCTCATAGGGTGTATTGAGGACCATGGCCGTCAGCGGCTGCGCGCAGGGCGTCTCGTCAGGGCCGGAGGCCTGGCAGCTCTCCCCCTTCTCGGGCTTGAGGACCCCCACGATCGTGTAGGTCATGGGCGCGGGGGCGTAGGCGCGCACCTGGACCGGCCCGGTGAGCCGCTTTAGGCCCAGCTGCTCCAGGAAGCCCTGGGAGACGATAATGGAGGGGGAGAGGTCGTCGGCGTCCTCGGCGGAGAACCAGCGCCCCTGGGCCACGTCGGTGTGGTGGAGGATGCCGTACTGGAGGCTCACCACCTGGGTGTGCACGGTGCGTCCCCCGCTGGGGAAGGCGACCCGCAGGTTCTGGTCGTAGTGGGTGGCCCAGGCCTTGACCTGGTAGCGCTCGACGAAGGAGCTCTGGGCCCGGACCACGTCCGCCGCGCCCAGTCCGGGGCGGGAGCCGGCCTGCCCGCTCGTACCGCCCGCGGGGCCGTCCGGGGAGGTGCCCGGGGAGGTGCCCGGCCCGGAGGGGGCTGACCCGGAGGACGACCCCGAGGAGTCGCTGTCACCCGAGGGGTCCGTCCCCTTACCGGTGGGGGAGACTATGATGCTGACGGTCCCGGGACGTCCCGTGTAGGACTCGTTGAGCCTGTTCACGGCCGAGACGGTCACCTGCCCCAGGGCGATGACAAAGGTCATGGCGGCCACCGCCACGGCCACGCCGACCAGGGACAGGAGCACCCGCAGCCTGCCGATACGCAGCTGGGCCCAGGCCTCGCTGACCGCGCCCACCAGTCCGGTGAGGATTCTGTTGACGTTGCTCAGGCCCTTCACGGCACGACTCCAATCTTCTGGGTGTCCTGAAGATCCTGGGTGGTGGGATGCGGTCCGTCGGTGGTGGGATGCGGCCCGCCCGAGGCCGGGGCGCTGGTGTCAGGCCTGGGTACGGGCGTGGGGGCCGGGGCGGGAGTCGGGGCTGAGAGGGGCGTGACAGACCTCCCCGCCGACCCCGGGATCGACGGCGTGGGCGGGGGTGAGGCCGCTGGCTCCACTGGTTCCACGGTGGGCGGGGATGAGGTCGCTGGCGCCGAGGCGGCCGGGGATGAGGCTGCTGGCACCGGGGTGGCCGGGGGCCTGGGCCGTGCGGGGACGCGCCTGGCCAGGGGGGTCCGGCTGGTCGCAGGTACCTGGCGGGGGGCGCGGGCGGGCGCGGGGCCGCCCCTGGGTCTGGGGCCGTTGCGGGGCGCAGGGCCGTTGCCGGGACTGGGGCCGTCTCCTGGCGCCGACGTCATTGCGGGGGCGGACTGGGCCGAGGAGGCCGAGGGGCTGGAGGCAGCCGGTCGTGGTGCGGCTGGTGGTGCCGACTGGGCCGATGGGGCGGAGCGGGCCGAGGGGCTGGAGGCGGCCGAGGGGCTGGAGGCGGCCGAGGGGCTGGAGGCGGGCGAGGGTGCCGACCGGGGCGTAGCCAGCTGTGGCCTGACAGCCGGGGCCACCCGTGGCGGGACAGGCCCGGACCCGGCCGATGGGGCGGAGCGGGCCGAGGGGCTGGAGGCGGCCGAGGGGCCGGGCGCAGGGGCTGAGGACGGGGCTACCGCCTCGCCGAACTCCTCCAGGGTCCCCACCCGGTGCCGGGTGACCGTGACCGGGGTGAGCACGCCGTGGTCCAGGCGGTACTGGGTGGAGGCGCGTGCGGCCACAGCCAGGTCGTGGGTGATAATGATCAGGGCCGCTCCCGTCCGGGTGCACTGGGTCTCCAGCAGCTCCATGACGGCGGTACCCGTGTCCACGTCCAGCGCCCCGGTGGGCTCGTCGGCCAGGATGACCCGGGGCTGGCGGGCGATGGCCCGGGCAATGGCCACCCGCTGCTGCTCGCCACCGGACAGGGGCCCGATCGGTGAGTCGATCTTGTCTCCCAGGCCGACGGCGTCGAGCAGCTCGGCTGCCCGGGCGGTACGGGTCCAGAAGGACCTGCCGGTGTCGTACAGCAGGGGGGCCGCCACGTTCTCGGTGGTGCTCAGGCCCTCAATGAGGTTGAAGGACTGGAACACGAAGCCGAAGGTGGCTCCCCGCAGACGGGCCCGGCGCCCCTCGGGCAGACGGGTGGCGTCCTGGTCCTCCAGGGTGTAGGTGCCCGACGTCGGCTGGTCGATCAGGCCCAGGATATTGAGCAGGGTGGACTTGCCGGTGCCCGAGCGCCCCACGATCGCAATGTGTTCCCCGGGCTCTACGTCCAGGTCCACCCCGGTGAGGATGTGCAGGTCAGGGGCGTGCGGCACCTGGAAGGTACGGGTCAGCCCCCGCAGCGACAGCAGGGGGCTCACAGGATCTCCTTGCCGTTGTCGTCGTAGCACACAGACATGTCCGCCTCGCAGGTGTTGGGCTTGCCGGTGCGAACCGTGTCCTTGTTGGGCACGAACAGGAGAATCTCGTCACCCTCGGACAGGCCGTCAGTGACCTGGACGTTGGTGCCGTCGGTAATACCCAGGGTGACCTCGCGCTTCTCGGCGGCGTCGGGCTTGGCGGGGTCGGTGACCACCCAGACGTTGCCCTTGAGCACGGTGCCCTCCACCGCGGTGACCGGCACCAGCAGGGCCCCCGTGGCGCTGCCAGCGTCCACGCCGATACTGACCGTCAGGCCCGGGAACACCTTCTGGTCCGCAGGCACCGGGCAGCGCACCTCCACGCTGGTGCCGTCACCGGTGGTCGTGGTGGTGGTGCCGTCCTGGCTGGTGGTGGTGGAGGTGGTGGGCTTGGTGCCGATCCTCAGGTTGTCGCAGGTGAAGGGCGCCGCCCCGCCCTCAATGGTGAGGGTGGCCTGGGTGGGGGCGTTGACGAGCTGGTACTGCTGGGAGGCGGTGATGGTGCCCGTGGCGGAGAAGGTCCCCGGGGTCACGGAGGCCACCGTCATGCCCACGGACGTCTCCTGGTCCTTGATCACGTTGAATGAGACCGTCCCGGAGACCGGGGCGTAGACCGCGGCGCGGGTGACCTTGTCCGGGACCTCGGTGGTGGTGACCCTGCCGTCCTCGTCCATGCGGGTGACCGGCTCCTGCCTCTCGACCTTCTTAATGGTCAGCAGGGCCGCTCCCGCCTCGACGTAGCCGCCCTTGTCCACGGACAGGGACTCCACGGTGCCCGAGAGGGTGGCGAGGGCTGTCACGGCGGCGTCCTCGACGATCTTGCCCTTGACCTCGATAATGTTGGTGATATCACCCTTCTTTGCCAGCGTGGTCTGGGTGGTGACCTCGAATCCCGGGGTGATGCCTGCCGTCGTGCCCTCCTCCTGGCTGGGGAAGAAGGCGATCTTGGTCAGTGCCACGGCGATCACCAGGGTCAGGAGGATCTTGATCGTGGGCAGGACGTAGCGCTTCACTGCGTGCTCCTCAGCAGGGACGGTCGGACGCCGACGTGGGACCAGCGCGGCGGTACCCCCGAAGAGTAGGTGCCCCGCTGCCAGTCGGTCCCTCCTCCCGGAGGAGGATTCACGGAACCGGGCGCGGTGTACTCCACAAGAGGGCTGGTCCGGGGGCCGGGCGGGGGCGACGCCGGACCGGACGACGCCCACTCTACCCAGGTTCCCCCGCACCGTAGGGACCTGACCGGGGGCGGGGCCGGCCTGCCTCCCGTGTGCGAGCACATGTTCACCTGAGTCGCGCAAGGGCTCCGGGTCGGTACGTCCGCGCAGGTCAGAACGGGTGCGGCGGACGCCGTCCGTTCTCACGACGAATAAGTACCGTTCTCACGGCAAACAAGTACCGTTCTCACGGCGAACAAGTACCGTTCTCACGAGCAATAAGTACCGTTCTCGCGACGAATAAGTACCGTTCTCGCGGTGGGAGGAGGCGGGTGGGCTGGAGGCGGGCGGGGTGGGGCCGCGCTGTGGGGCCGTGCGGGGGCCTCAGGCCAGGCGGCCTGCCGGGGCACTGGGGACGGCGTCCAGGAAGGCCGGGACACCCAGGTTCTGGCGCGCGTAGGCGGTGACGACGGCGCGCGCCACGTCCTGGACCGTACCCGCGTCCACCAGCGCGATCGCGCTGCCGCCAAAGCCCCCGCCGGTCATGCGGGCCCCGTGGGCCCCCGCGTCCCGGGCGGCCTGGCAGGCCACGTCGAGCTCGGGGACGGTCACCTCGTAGTCCACGCGCAGGGACTCGTGGGAGGCGTCCATGAGGGCCCCGGCCGCAGCCAGCTTCTCACCCGCCAGGGCCCGCCCGTCCTGGAGCAGGGCCACCAGGTCGCGGGTGCGGGCGATCTCGGTGACCACGTGCCGGGTGCGTCGCACCAGGACGTCGGCGTCCTCCTGGCCGCTGGCCCCCAGGCGCCCCAGGGCCTCCTCCAGGCCGTCTCGGGGGACGTCGGCCAGGAGCTCCACGCCCAGCAGCCGGGCCGCCCGCTCACAGGCCGCCCGCCGGGCCCCGTACTGGCCGTCCACCAGGGAGTGCTCGGCCCTGGTGTCGATCACCAGCAGCGCCAGTCCCTGCGCGTCCAGGTCGAAGGAGACGTGCTCCACCGACCCGTCGCGGCAGTCCAGCTCCAGGGCGTGCCCGGCCCGGGCGCGCAGGGAGGCGGACTGGTCCATGCCCCCGGTGGGGGCGCCGGCCACCTCGTTCTCCGCCCGCACGCAGGCCTCCACCAGGCGGGCGCGTCCGACGTCCGTGGGCGCCTGCGCCGGACCTGCCAGGGCCAGGCCTGCCACCTCGTCCAGGGCCACCGCCGTGGCGCACTCCAGCGCCGCGGAGGAGGACAGCCCCGCGCCCAGCGGCACGCAGGAGACCAGGGCGGCGTCGAAGCCCGGCAGCGGGCCCAGGCCGTCGCGCTCCAGCGCCCAGGCGACCCCGGCGACGTAGGCCGCCCAGCCCGGGATCTCCCCGGGCGTGCCCTTGGGGCCGATACGGTCCAGGTCCAGGACCTCCACCGCCCGGGCCTGGGAGGAGACCAGGCGCACGGTGCGGTCCTCGCGGGCGCGCAGGGCCAGGTGGGCGCGGTGCGGCAGGGCGATCGGCAGGGCCAGGCCGCCGTTGTAGTCGGTGTGCTCGCCGATAATGTTGACCCGCCCGGGGGCGTACCAGACGCCGTCGGGCTCACCTCCCAGGGCCGTGCGGAACAGGTCGGTGGCCGCCTCCCGCCCCTGCTCGGCGCTGAGCGCGGGGGAGAAGACGGGGGAGCTGGTGGTGGTCATGAGGTCCTCCGGGTGGTGTGGTTGTCAGGTGCGGGCAGCGGGTCGGCGACAATGAGGGTGGTGCCTGACTCGTCCAGGGCCGCCGTCGTCCTGGCGTCCGGCCGGGAGTCGGTCACCAGGACGCCGATGTCCCTGGTCGGGCAGAAGGAGCGCAGCCCCAGGATCCCCCACTTGCTGGCGTCCAGGACGGCCACGGCGGTGCGCCCCGAGGCCAGGAGGGCCTGGTTGACGGCCGCCTCCTGGAGGTTGGGGGTCATGAGGCCCGCCTCGGGGGTGAAGCCGTGCGCCCCGAGCACCACCCACTCCACGCGCAGGGCGCGCAGCATGTCAATGGCCGGCAGCCCGACCAGGGCGTTGGACGGCGTGCGCTCACCACCGGTGAGCAGGACGGTGGGGGCGTCGCGGGACTCGGCGCGGGCGGCGTCGGCGGCGTCAAAGAGGAGCTGGGCGGCGGGCAGGGAGTTGGTGATGACGGTCAGGGTCCCCAGGTGGGGCAGGGTGGTCAAGGCCTGGGCCACGGCCAGGGTGGTGGTGCCCGCCGACAGGGCCAGGGCGTCCCCCGGTCGCAGGAGGGCGGCGGTGGCCGCGCCAATGCGCCGCTTGGCGTCGAGGTGGAGCGTGGACTTGGCGGTGAAGCGGGGCTCCATGCTGGTGGGGCCGGCGGCGACGGCGCCCCCGTGGACGCGCTCGACCAGCCCCTGGGCCACGAGCTCGGTAATGTCCCGGCGGACCGTCATCTCCGAGATGCCCAGGGCCGCCACGACCTCGGCGACCCGCACCCCGCCGGTGGCGGACACCTGCTCCAGGATGTACTCCTGGCGCTGGCGGGCGAGCATGCCTGGTCCGGCGGTGCGCGGGTCGGGGCTGGAGGTGGTCACAGACACAGTCTGCCAGGTTCGCGCCCTAAAATCACGCAAACTCAAACATTGCCGCTCAGAAACGAACACGGGGCGGGAGGGAAGGAGCACACACCTCGTGTTGCACAGCGGCGTCAGCCGCGCACGGTATCGTGACCGCCGACCGTGCGGACGGCTCCGGCCCTCCCGCGCGCGGAACCAGCGCCCACGGACCAGGAGGGGACCTAATGGATCTTCCCGTGCCCACTGACCGTGAGCGCGTCATCGGGCTGACCGTCCCCGTCCCCGAGCCCTGGGCGTCCCAGGTCCGCAGCGCCCGGGCCGCCGCCGGGGACCCGCTGGCGCACACCGCCCCGCACGTCACCATCCTGCCGCCCACCCTGATCCCCGCCGACGGCCTGCCCGCCGTCACCAGCTTCCTGCGCACCACGCTCACCGGGGTGCCGGCCTTCACCGTGCACCTGGCGGGGGTGGAGAGCTTCGAGCCGGTCAGTCCCGTGGTCTACCTGGCCCTGACGCAGGGGGCGCGGGAGTGCACCGACCTCCAGGCGCGGGTCCGCTCCGCCGACGGCCCCCTGTGCGGGGAGCTCAGGTTCCCCTACCACCCGCACGTCACCCTCGCCCACCTGCCTGACCACCGGGCGCAGGACCGGGCCGCCCGGGTGGGGCGGGGGATCGAGGCGGTGTTCGTCGTCGAGCACCTCCACCTCCACGAGCTCGGGACCGACGGCTCGTCCACCTACCTGCGCTCCCTGCCCCTGGGCATGCGTGACAAGGAGTGAGGACGGTGGTCCGGGACGGCGGCGCGGCCGCGGGGGGCGATGCAGCCGCGGGGCGGGCTCGGGCTGGTGGGCCCGGGGATGCTGAGGGTGCTGAGGGCCCTGGGGGTGCCGGAGGTCGGGCGGCTGGTGCCCGGGTAGACGCTGACCCACCGGCCGCCTCCACCGGGGGTGCCGGAGGCCGGGGGCCCGGGGCTACCTGGTCTAGCCAGGTGGCGGGCCGGGTGGCTGCCGTCTACCGGCGCGTCCTGGGGCCCACCGTGGTGCGTCTGCGCTCCACCCGCCTCGCCCGGGCCCTGACCCGCTACTCCACGGCCAACGGCCCCCTGCTGGCCGGGGGTATTGCCTACACGGGGCTGTTCTCCGCCTTCGCGGTCCTGACCCTGGGGGCCACCACACTCATGGCCGTCCTCGCCCACCGTCCCGCCTGGCGGGACGCTGTTGTCCGAGGGGTGAACGGCGCCGTCCCCGGTCTCATTGACACCGGCGACGGGACAGGGGTGCTGAGCCTCCAGTCACTGACCTGGGGCTCGGCGCTGACCTGGGGCTCGGTGCTGGCCGCCATCGCCCTGCTCTACTCGGCGACGGGGCTCATGCGGGCGGTGTCGGCGGCGCTGCGGGTGGTCTTCGGCCTGGCCTACAACCCGCGTCACCCCGTGGTCACCCAGGCGTGGAGCCTCGTGGCCTTCCTGGGGGTGGCGGTGGGCGTCGCGGCCACGACGGTCGCGTCGGTGGCCACCACGAGGCTGCCCGCCTCCCTGGGGGCGAGGCTGGAGCTGCCAGCCTGGGCGACCAACTGGGGCGGCTGGCTGCTGGGGGTGGGGTCCTCCTTCCTCATTGACGCCGCCGTCCTGGCCGTGCTGGTGCTGTGCGCGGGGGTGCGTCCGCCGTGGCGCGACCTGGTTGAGGGGGCTGCGCTGGGCAGCGTGCTCTTCGGGGTGATCAGGCAGGTCGGCGTGGGGGTGGTGGCCCGCTCGGCCGACAACCCGCTGCTGGCCTCCTTCGCCACCCTGGTGATCCCCGTCCTGTGGCTCCACCTCATGGGGCGCGTGGTGCTGCTGACGGGGGCCTGGATCGCCAACCCGCCCCGGCCGCAGGCGGTGGCCAGCCCCCAGGAGGTCCACGCCCACGAGCGGCCCAACTACGTCACCCTCTCCGCACCCGCCACGCTCAGGTGGCCCCACCAGGGCCTGACCGGCTCGGTGGGGGTGGACAGGGCGGTCCTCGCGCCTCAGGGCGGGGCGACGGGGGAGGCCGGCCAGCGGGCCCGGTAGCCTGGGGGCGTGAGCCAGACCGCCGCCTCCACCACTGACACCGCCGACACTGCCGACACCGGCGCCCCCGGCCCCGCCCCCGCCGCGGGCCCCGCCTGCACCACCGCCGGGGCCCTCACCGACACCAGTCACGACGCCACCAGCCACGACGCCACTAGTCGTGACGCCACCACGGGCGCCGGTGCCGGGGCGCCCGCCGACAGCCTCGTCCACGCCATTATCCCCGCCGGGGGGGCGGGGACGAGGCTGTGGCCGCTGAGCCGCCGCCAGCGCCCCAAGTTCCTCCTGGACCTCACCGGTGCGGGCCGCTCCCTCATCCAGGGCACGGTGGCACGCCTGACACCGGTAGCCGCCTCGGTGACGGTGGTCACCGGCGTCGCCCACGTGGACGCCGTGGCCGACCAGCTTCCCGACGTCCCCCGGGACAACCTCCTGGCCGAGCCGTCCCCGCGCGACTCCATGGCCGCCATCGGCCTGGCCGCCGCCGTCATCGCCTCCCGGCACGGGCGCGACGCCGTGGTCGGCTCCTTCGCCGCCGACCAGACCATTGCCGACGAGGCCGCCTTCACCCGGGCCGTGCACCAGGCCGCCGCCCTGGCCGGGCAGGGCTGGGTGGTGACCATCGGTATCGAGGCTACCAGCCCCTCCACCGCCTTCGGCTACATCCACGCCGGGGGCCCCACCGACGTCCCGGGCGCCCCGGACGGGCGGGTGGTGCTGGGCTTCACCGAGAAGCCCGACGCCGCCACCGCGGCCCGCTACCTGGCCACCGGCGACTACCGCTGGAACGCCGGGATGTTCGTGGCCCGCGCCGGGGTCCTCCTGGACCACCTGGCCGCCCAGCGCCCCGCCCTGGCCGCGGGCGTGGAGGCCATTGCCGCCGCCTGGGACACCCCGGCACGCCAGGAGGTCCTGGACGCCACCTGGCCGGGCCTGGAGCGGATCGCCATTGACCACGCCATTGCCGAGCCGGTCGCCGCCGCCGGGGGAGTGGCCACTGTGCCCGCCGCCATGGGCTGGGACGACGTGGGCGGGTTCGACGCCCTCCACGACCTCCTGGCGCCGCGCGGACAGGGACCGGCCGCCGGGGTGGCCGTGCTCGACGGCGCCGCCCAGGGCGGCCCGGTGGCCGACGTGGAGGCCGTGGACAGCCCCGGTGCCCTGGTGGCCTCGACCACGGGCCGTAAGGTGGTCCTCCTGGGGGTGCCGGGGGTCGTGGTCGTGGACACCCCTGACGCCCTGCTGGTGACCACCCCCGAGCGGGCCCAGGCCGTCAAGGGGGTCGTGGACCGGCTGCGTGACCAGGGACGGACCGAGCTGCTCTGAGGACGCGACGTCGGGGTGCCCGGGTGCTGGGGGCGCTGGGGGCGCTCGCGGACTGGCCTGGCCTTGGGGTAGCCCATGGGCCTCCCCGTGCACAGGGTAACATTTTGCGCAGAAAGTAACCTAGATTCGTTACTTTCTGCGCAATCGGTTACCTTCTGCACAAAATGTTCCGCCAGACGCCAGACGGGAGCCGCCAGACGCCAGCCCCGCAGGTGCTCGCATCGCGGTGTCCCCGACCCAGACCCGGCCCGGGCGCCAGCATTACCACCCTCAGGCGGCTCCCGCAGGAGCGCCCCGACCCAGGCCCGGCCCGGGTGCCAGCCCTAGGCCCGCAGGTGCTCGACCAGTGCCTCGACGCCACGGCAGTAGTCGCCCAGGGCGCCCGCACTGGCATTGCACACCTGGTCGCGGGCGGCGTCGGCCTCCTGCAGGGCGGCACCCTCCTCCTGCCCGGTAGAACCGCCCCTCCCGGTGTCACCGGCCGCTCCCCAGGTGCCAGGCCCGCCTCCGGCACCCGCCTCCAGCGCGGCCAGATCCGACCGGGCCTGGTCGATGTGGACCAGCGCCTCGTCGAGCAGGACCAGGGCGCCCCGGCCCCCCTGCACCAGCTGCAGGCAGGCACCCAGCTCGGAGAGGGACTCACTCAGGGTGCTGGTCACGTGTCCTCCTCGTCCTCGTCGACCCACTCCTGGGTACTGATCTCGTGGGCCAGGGCGCGCGCCCTGGCCAGGTGACCCAGCGCCTCGGACTGGATGGCCAGGGCTGAGCGGCAGGCCCGGAGCGGCTGCTCCCCCAGGGCGGTCCCCTGCACCTCGGCGGTGGTCCTGGAGACGACCTCCTCGGTTGCGCTGAGCGCGCAGCGGACCCGGAACTCGGCCTCGCACAGCGCGGCTATAGCGCTGCGCCTGAGCCTCTCCCTGGCGGGGTTGGTGACCCAGGGCATGGCTACTGCCGGGCCGCGCTGACAAAGGTGTCTACCTCACGCCGGAGGGCGCCTAGGGCCACCACCGCCTGGCGCACGGCCCGGACCGCCTCCATGGTCTGTGCTGCGGCCTCGCCGCCGGAGCGGGAGGGGCGCGTGACCACGGCCAGCTCCTGGCCGAGCCGGGCCAGCCTGTCGGCGCTGCTGCGGGACCGGTCGCAGACGTCCCGGGTGGAGTCGCCAATGCGGTAGGCTGCGTTAATGACGTCCTGGAGCGAGTCGCTCATTGTCCTTCCCTCCTACAGGGTGGTCACGTGCTGGGAGGCGTCCTTGGCCCGGCCCAGGGCGCCCTGGGCCGTCTCCAGGGAGCGTTCGGCCTGCTCCAGGGCCGCCAGCATGCTTTGGTCACGGCCCTGGGCGCTGCCGGTCAGCCAGGAGCGGACGGTGTCCATGTTGTCGCGGTTGCTGCGGCTGAAGCCGTCCAGCAGGGCCTGCTGCTCCTCGATCTGGCGTTGGATGGCGGTGACGGTCTTAATGACGTCCATGAGGGACACGGGCTACTCCTCTGCTCGGGTGTAGGGGATGACGACGACGGGGGCGGCCGTCTCGGCCACGTCCCAGGCCAGGGCGCGGTTGGCCCGCGGATGCCACTCCAGGACCGGGTCGTTCATGAGGCGGCGGGTGGACTGGGCGTCCAGCCCCAGGGCCAGACGGACGTCGAAGGAGCTCTCCCCGCCGTAGCCCACCGTGTCGTTGAACGCCTCCAGCTTGCTCCAGCCCGCCAGGACGTGGGTGCCGCCCAGGGGCAGGGCGCGCAGCAGCTCCCCCAGGGACGCCGGGACCTCGCGCAGGCGCTCGCAGTGCGGCACCAGGAGCAGGCCGCGGGCATGTGGGCGTAGCAGGGCCTCGTCCACCCAGGCGCTGACCTCGTCGGCCGGGATAGCGCGGGTCTGCCAGCCGACCCGGGAGGACTCCTCCTCCAGGGCGCGGACGGCCTCCCGGTCCGGCTCGGGCAGGCCCCGGGGCAGCAGGACGGTCAGCAGGCCGGCGGGGGATGTGGCCAGGACCGCCCGCGCGGCGGCCACCAGCACCGCCACCTGGTCCCCGGGGCCGACGACGGCCAGGTTGCGCCCCAGCCCGGGCTCCAGGGCCACGGCCTCCACGGGGGTTCCCACCTCGACGCGGTGCCCCAGCAGGAGCGTGGGCACCCGGGCCCCGCGCAGGCCCGGCAGGTCGGCGTCAATGGTGACGGGCGCCTCCCCGTTGAACACCTCGGGGGCCTGGTAGCGGCCAGCCGCCAGCGTCCACCAGTGCGCGCGCAGGGGAGTGAGGGCCTCCTCGTCGGCGTAGGCGATAGTCACCTTCCGGTTGGCGTCCAGGGCCCCGTAGTCGCAGTTGACAATGGCCTCCCGGGCGCGCAGGTGGGTGGCCGCGTCATTGCGCACCCCCAGGGTGGCGTGGGACTCGGTCAGGGAGTTCTTCAGGGCGATGCGTACGGGGATCTGGCTGAATAGGCCGTCCCCGGCCGAGCCCGCCAGGGCCATGTTCCCGCCGATGGTCTGGGAGGCGAGCAGGAGGTGAATACCCGCGGCCCGGAACAGGCGCACCGAGCGCACCAGCAGGTCCGCCGCCTCGCGCGCCAGGGAGTCGTTGTCGGCGAACAGCATCTGGAACTCGTCAATGACCACCAGTATGCGGGCCATGGTGCGGGCCGGGCGGAGCGCGCGGTACTGGCGGATCGACTGGACGCCGGTCTCCTTGAAGCGGGCCATGCGCCGCCTGTAGGTCCGCAGGAGGTGACGCAGGACGTGCACCCCGTACTCCCGGTCGGCGTCCAGCCCCAGGACCCGGGCGTGGGGCAGGAACTCGCCCCGCCCGTTGGGGGCCAGGGGCTTGAGGGTGACGCCCTCCTTGAAGTCCAGCAGGTAGAGCTCGAGCTCGTCGGGGCTGTAGCGCTGGCACAGGCTGTGGACGATGACCGAGACCAGGTTGGACTTGCCCTGCCCGACGGCGCCGGTGACCAGGACGTTGTGGCGCTGGTTGACCTCGTCGCCCAGGGTCACCTCGACCCGGGACAGGCCGTAGCGTCCCAGGGAGAAGGTGATGCCGTCGGCGCTGGAGGCCCTCCAGGGGCGGGTCAGGTCCTGGACGGTGCTGAAGGCGATGGGCGCCATGGGGGTGGTGCCCACCTGGCGGGCGACCTGCTGGGCGACGCCGATGAGCTCCTGCGCGTCCGGGGCCGGGACCCGCCCCAGGCGCCTGCCGGAGGCGTCCAGGACGGTGGTGCCCTGGCAGGTGAGGTGGGTGCACATGCCGGTGAGGAACTCGTTGACCCCCATGGACATGGAGTGGATGAGGAACGTGACCCCCGCCCGGGGCCCGGCCTTGAGCAGGACGGCGACCTCGTTCTGGATCCGCTCGGGCAGCAGGGAGAAGTCGGCGGCGAGCACCACCAGCTTGAAGCTCTCGACGGGGTAGTCCACCTGCCTGCGGAACTCCAGCAGGCAGGGGGCGCGTCCCTGGACCACGTTGTTGACGCCCTGGATGTGGGCCCTGAGGTAGGCCAGGGTGGCCAGGAGGTCGTCGCGCCCCGGCAGGACGTCCAGGATCTTCTGGCCGCCGCCGTTGACGTCCTGGAAGGGGGAGGCGACGCCGGTGAGCGAGTCGTCCAGGACGATGACCTCCAGCTGGCCGGGCGTGGTCCCGCTCAGCGCCAGGGCGATGAGCGCCTGGGCCACCGCCTGCGAGGCCCCGTCCAGGACGGAGTCCTCCACCCAGACGTTGCCCCGCCCAATGAGGTCAATACCGGCCCTGCCCAGGCTGACCTGGTCTGCTACGGGCATGGTCGTGCCACCTATTCTTGGGGTCGGTTGAGGCTAGTACTTGCGAATCCTCTCCAGAAGATCGTCGCTTGCCTTCTCGGCGGCGCGGGCTCGATCCTGATCGCGGTTGTGCACGTGTTGAAGGCTCTTGAATTGAATGTAGCGGAAAAGGGCGTACGCAGAGGCGACGACGCCAAGCGTGAACGCGAGCTGAGGGCCCAGGACGCCAGGGAATATACCCAGGGACAATACTGCCGTTACCACCGTGTAAAGGAGTATGAGCAGGGAAATACTGACGACCCAAGGTGGCTCGGGGCTGGATTGGCCCCGGAGGGTCTTGGCGAGACGGAAAAGATCAAGTATCTGAACGCAAGTGCTAATGTAGCTGACCAAATCTCTCTTGTTGCCGATCGGAAGGCTAAGGGAGTTCACCTGCGACATCAACTTATTTAATTGTTCAATGCGTTCTGTGAGCTCCTTAATATTCAATCCTTTGTATCTGTATCCGTGGTATGGCTGGAATTAAACAAGATCGGTGTGTGGTTGTGTGGTTGGGAGGTGCTCGAGGTCGTAGTCGAAGGTGCGGTTGGTGATGTAGGT
>ERZ772918.103-NODE-103-length-69382-cov-14.3015_pt1 | contig 69382 bp, 50 predicted proteins | sample MGYA00512118_ERZ772918 | MGnify/ENA primary metagenome ERZ772918 (study PRJEB29015, sample SAMEA2737939) | human oral metagenome | biome: human oral; feature: human-associated habitat; material: dental | place: China | collected 2135 ... | reverse complement strand
TAGAGCGCATCCCTGATAAGGATGAGGTCGCTGGTTCGAGTCCAGCTAGGCCCACCGTCCACCGCCCGCGGTACGAGGAGAGTTCATGACAGGCAGAACGCTTCTGAAGGCCGCGGTTTTCTCGTCCCTGGGGGCTGCCGCCTACGCGCTCTGGCTCCGCTACGAGGCGGCCCGTCAGGAGCGGGCGGCCTGGGCCGAGGTCACGGACCCGGTGGACGAGGAGCTCTGAGACGCTCAGTCAGGGGCTATGGCGCAATTGGTAGCGCACCTGCTTTGCAAGCAGGGGGTTACGGGTTCGAGTCCCGTTAGCTCCACTGTGCTCGGGCCCCGGCGAAAGGCTGGGGCCCGAGGCTGGCAGCGCGGTCCCTACCGCGTCTTCAAGGCGGCGGGCCGGTCCCCTACGCCGGTTGGTACGCGGTCATCTTCCCGACGTCGTCGTAGGTGACCAGCAGGTCGCCGGCGCTGTTGAGGAGGTACCCCGACTCCTTGCCTCCCAGGGGGACGGGATCCGGGGACGCGCCGGTGGTCATGTCTATAATGCGCAAGGAGAAGGTGTTAGTACCGGCGTACATGTAGCGCGCGATAACAGGCCCTGATCCTGAGAGCACCAGGGCGTTGACGGAGGCTTCGGGGACGCACCTGCCGTCCTTGTCCTCCACGAGCTGGTTGTAGAGCCCGATGCGAACGTCCTTGCCGGCTACCGTAATGGACTGGCAGGTGGTGTCGGTGGTGGACGCGGAGAAGGTGCTCGGAGCCCAGGAGGTGTCCCCGTCCCTGAGCCAGGCCCGCGCCTGGTCGACGGTGAGGGGGACGGGCGACCAGGGGTAGGCGGCGTGCCCGGTGCTGAGCGGGAACGTCTCCTTGGGGGTGCCGTCGGGGTCGTAGAGACTGATCGTGTCGTCGTTGTCGTTAGTAATATCTCCTTCGTCGTGGACCAGCCACCCGTCCGACAGCTCCGTGGGAAAGTGCATGAGGCCGGGCTTGTTAATGGGCTTGGACTCACCGGTGTCGGTATTGACGGCGAAGTAGGTGTCGTCCGTGTCGAACCCGCCGCCGATGACGTAGCTCCCCACGCGGCTCATCGGGGTTATGAAGGCCTGTTTGGCTACCTTCATGGTGGTCTCCCACTTCTTCTCGGTCAGGGAGGTCCACATCTCGCAGTGCGTGCCCGCGCAGGTGAAGATGCCACTTCCCCACCCCAAGATCGTGGACTGCGCGTCCCACGACGCCGTGGAGCGCCCGCGCGACTCAATGTCGATCACGGTGTTCCCGGTAACGATCTTGCCCTGCCAGACTATGGTGTTGGGACCCGTCTGGACCGTGTCCTCCCAGAGCTGCGCGGGTGTCCCCTGCCCCAGGCGGAAGACGGTGATGGTCGTGAAGTCGTCGCCCTTCTTTACGAAGCGCACGAGCTTGTCGTCGTTAATACCTATTGTCACGTTCCTGCTGCCACTGCTCGGGGCGTCCAGGGTCCACACCTGCTTGACGCCGTTCCCCCAGGTACTGGACCACCTGTTGCCGTCCTGCACGGGGGCGGTCGGGGACTAGCTGGGGGCAGGGGAGCCGGAGGCGCCGTCGGCGCTCGTGGGCCTGTCCTTGTCGTCACTCAGGAGCAGGGTGGTGACGGTGGCGGTCCCGGCCACCAGGACGAGTGCGGCCACCACCAGGGTGACAATGAGGGCCGCCCGCTTCCTGCGTGTAGGAGCAGGCCCTGAGGCGTCGGACAGTGAGGGGCTTGCCTGTGGTGCTGCGTACTGTCCGGTGGCAGGTGGGTAGGGGCTGTACTGGCCGGTTGGCTGGGTGGGGTGGGCGTAGCGCCCGTCGTCGGCACGCGGCCCGCCACCGGGCGCGAGCCCGTACGGGCCGTACGGGGAGGCCGCGCCGAGACGCCCGTACGGTGTGCCAGCAGGTGCGCCCTGCCCGGCCGGAGGGGTCTGGGGCTGGGCGGGGCGCGCGGCCTGCGGGACCCGTCCGTAGGCCCCGGTGGAGGGCGACGTCGGTGGGGCTAATGACGCTGGTGGCTCGTTCTGGCCTGGTTGGGTTGCGGGGGACTGATCAGGGTGCGGGGAGGATGGCTGGGGATGCAGGGGATTGGTCATAGAGTAGAGTATGGTACAGATCACGCATAAGCACTTGTCTTCTGAGTGGCGCGTCACGTAGCCAGCTGGCGTCCACCCGGCGCGCACGCGGGCCGGGTGACGCTGCGCCGCAATGTCCTCCAGCAGCTCAGTCCACCCGATGCGCACGTGGGGCCGGGACCGCGACGAGCTGGCCACCTGGCTGGAGGGCGACCCGGCGCGCACGTGGGGTCGAGGGCTGGTACGCCAGCCCCGCTGGCAACCCGGGTGCCCTGTCCGGTACGCACGTGGGGCCGGGGGCTGCCCGGGAGCCGAAGGCGGGCAGTGGGCTCCCGGGCCGGTGGGTGGCCCGCCGGTGACTTAAGCGGGGCTCTACCTGGGGCGGTAGGCGGTGATCCTGCCTGAGTCGCTGTAGACGATCATGAGGTTGTCCTTGACGGTGTAGTTGTCGTCGCGACTCTTCAGGGCCAGCGATTGCGAGGCCCCGGTGGTCATGTCAATGATGGTGAGGGTCGACGTGGTGTCGCCGTAGCTGTAGTAGCTGGAGACCTGGCCTCTCCCGGAGAGGTAGAAGACGTGGACCGGTGATCCTGCCTGACAGCCCTCAACCTCCTTCTCGGAGAACGGGTTCCTCTTGCCGAGGTTAATGTCCCTGCCGGCTACCGTAATGGACTGGCAGGTGGTGTCGGTGGTGGACGCTGAGAAGGTGTTCGGCGCCCAGGAGGTGTCCCCGTCCTTGAGCCAGGCCCGTGCCTGGGCGACGGTGAGACGGTTAGGTGTCCAGGGGTAGACGGTAGACCGCCTGTCGTTGTCTGCTGTGAACCGCTCCTTAACGGTGCCGTCGGGTTCGTAGATGACGACGTGACCGTCGATGCCGTAGGTGACCCACCCGTCCTCCAGGGATTGAAGAATGGGGTCGAACGTGTTGTCCTCCAGCTTTCTTATCTTTCCGTTGTCGAGGTTGACGACGTAGTAGGTGTCGTCCCCTTCGTAATTAGCGGCGATCACGTAGCTGCCGACCCTCTCCTTGGTGTAGATAGTCGTCCGTCCCGACTGGGGGAGCCTGCTTTCCCACTTCTTGTCAGTCAGTGAGCTCCACAGGGAGCACGACGTGTCCGTGCAGACCGCGAGACCGTTCTCCTCGTTCCCGTTGGTGGTTACTTTCGCGTCCCACGGAGCAGTGGTGCGCTCGTGCGAGTCCAGGTCGATGACCGTGTTACCGATAATGAGCTTCCCCTTCCAGATGGAGCCACCGAAGGCCGAGGAGCGGACCGTCTCCTCCCAGAGCTGCTCGGGCGTCCCCTGCCCCAGACGGAACATAGTGGCCGTGGTCGTCCCGTCCTTCCGGGTAAGCCGTATGAAGCGGTGGTCGTCCAGAATATGCACGAATGTGTTGCTCGGTTTGTCGCCGGGGGCCTCCAGCGTCCAGGCCTGCTCGAATCCGTTCAGCCAGGCGGTGGACCACCTGGTGTTGTCGGTGGTGCTGCTCTTCCCGCCCAGGAGCAGGGTGACGGTGGCGGTCCCGGCCACCAGGACGAGTACAGTCACCACCAGGGTGATAATGAGGGCCGTCCGTCGCCTGCGTGCGGGGGCCGGTGGGGTGCCGGGAGCGGCCTGGGGGTAGCCGGCGGGGGCCGAGGTGCCCAAGGTGGGTGCCGGTGTCCCGTAGGGAGCGCCAGGGCCACCCGGTGAGTACGCGGCCCCGGCAGGGGTGCTCTGCGGGCTGTACGGGTTGTAGGGGGTGTCGGGCGCGTCCGGGCCGTACCGTGCCCTGGCGGCCTCCCGTGCATTCTGCGGGTTGTACGGGCTGTACGGCACCGAGCTGGCAGCGGCCGGTTCGGCGCTGGTAACCAGCCCGGGTGCCGTGCCGGTGGGGACGGACTGGGCGTGCGGGCCTCCGGCCTGGGTTCCTGGGGCGGTGCGTCCGTACTGGGGGGTGCGTCCGTACTCGGTGGCTGGTTCCCCGGCCTGGTCGGGGTGCTCGGCCTGGGTGGCGGCCTGAGCGGCGGCCTGGGTTCCTGGGGCGGTGCGTCCGTACTCGGTGGCGCCTCCGGGCTGGGCTGGCTGGGTAGCTGGTACGTGACCGTACTGCCCGGCCGGGGTTGACGGCGTCGGCTGGTCGGACTGGGGCTGCGGGGACAGGCCGTACTGGGAGGTGGCGGAACTGGTCGGTGCGGATCCTCCCTGGTCCGCTCCTTCCCGGTCCGCCCTGGGGTGCTGGGGCTGTCGGGGGCCCGGCTGGGGCTGCTCGGGACTGCTCATGCGGCAGAGCATGGCACAGGTCACGTCTAGGTGCACGCACCGTTTGATCGCTCTTCGCACCCCGGCCCGCGTGCCCGGCTACCTCGGCCGGCATCCCGTCATGTGCCCGTGCTTGTCGTAGGTGATCAGCAGGTCCTCCGATGTGTAGTAGACCGCTTCTGTGTCCGTGAACGGGAACGGATCTGAGGCCTCCCCCGTGAGTATGTCGATGAGCCGTGTAGTGGTACGATCGTTGCCCTGGCCGTCCTTGGGTTCCCGGAAGCTCTGGAGCTGACCGCGCTCCGAGAAGTACAGTGCCTGGAGTGGGGACCTGGTGATACACCGGCCTTCCTTGTCCGTGAGTGTCATCGCATTGTCTGGGCCGAGGTTGATCCTCCTGCCACCAGCTACCTCTACGGATTGGCAGGCGGGGTCGGTGGTGGACACGGCCACGGTTCCCGGTGCCCAGGACATGTCCCCGTCTCGGAGCCACGCCAGGGCCTGGTCCATGGTGAACGCTCCTGGCGACCAGGGGTATTCCTGGAACCGCCTGTCGTTGTCCATCTTGAACCGGTACCTGACGGTTCCGTCGGGTTCTTATATAGTGACCTGGCCGTTGTCGTAGATGAGCCACCCGTCGGCCAGGTATGTGACTGAAGCCATGTATGCCGCCGATCCGTCGAGGAGCTTGGCCTCGCCGGTCTCAGTGTTGACCGCGAAGTGGGGGTCACTTCTGCCGCTGCCGCCAGCTAGGGCGTAGCCTCCTCTTTTTTCCCTGAGCGACAAGTGCGCCTGCTTAGGTACGGGTATGGTGGTCTCCCACTTCTTCTCGGTCAGTGAGGTCCACACCTGGCATGTCGTTCCCGTGCATACCGAGAGGCCGTCTACTGCGCCCCAGATCTCACTGTCCGCGCTCCACGGGGCGGTGGTGCGCTCGTGCGTGTCCACATTGAGCACGGTGTTCCCCACGACTACCTGGTTGTTCCAGATCGTGACATTTCGTGCGGCAGGTTTGACCGTGTCCTGCCAGAGCTGTTCGGGTGTCCCGTCGCCGAGCCTGAACACGTTGATAGTTAGGGAGCCTCCTTCTGAGACAATATAGACTAGCTTGTCCCCTATGCGATGTATCCGTAAGGAGTCGCTGGCGTTATCGGGTGCCTCCATGGTCCAGGTTTGTCTGGCACCATTCATCCAGATCCTGGGCCATCCCGGTGACCTGGTGGTTGCGGTGGCTGAGGGCTGAGGTGTGGTGGACGGACTGTCGCTGGAGGCTGTGATTGCGTCACTGCTCAGGAGCAGGGTGACGGCGGCGGTCCCGGTCACCAGGGCGACCACGGCCACTACCAAGGTGACAATAAGGGCCGTCCGCCGCCTGCGTGCGGATACTGGCCCTGAGGTGCCAGCTGGCCCCGGGGCCTGGGAAGAGGGGGCTGGTGAGGCGAGGACCCCGTACTGCTGGTTGCTGAGAGGGCTGTGCTGGTACTCGTTGACAGGCTGCGCGACCCGGTTCTGCTCGTGCTGGGGACCGGTGGGGGTACCTGGGGCGGTCGGCGGCGCAGTCCCGGCATGGTCTGGCTGGCTGCGGGGTGGCGTCCCGGCGCGTTCAGGGTTGACAGGGTGATGAGGGGTCTGATTGAGGTCGCTCACACACTAGAGTATGGCATATGTCACGCTCGCTGGCGAGGCTGACGACTGTCCCCGGCGCTGGCGATGACGGCTCCCTGAGCGGGGGCCGCCGTACTACCGCGGACGGTAGGCGGTAATCTTTCCCGACTCCTCGTAGGCAATGAGCAGGTTGTCCTTGACCACGTACTGCGTCTTGCGTCCGCCCAGGGTGAGGGGCTTTGACGACTCTCCCGTGGTCATGTCGATGAGGAGGAGGAACTTCTTGTCGCCCTCGTAGTTGAGGTAGCTCGAGATCTGTCCTTTTTCTGAGAGCTGGAAGGCGTGGGCGGCAAACTCTGCGGAGCACTTCCCGCCAGCTTTCTTCGTTATCTTGTTGTCCTTGCCGAGGTTGATGTCCTTGCCGGCTACCGTGATGGACTGGCAGGTGGGGTCGGTTGCGGAAACGGAGTACGTGCCCGGGGCCCAGGAGGTGTCTCCGTTCTTGAGCCACGCCAGGGTCTGGTCGATGGTGAAGCGGTTGGGTGACCAGGGGTAGGTGGTGAAGTTCTTGGAGGTGTCCGTCGTGAATTTCTCCCTGGTCGTGCCGTCGGATTTGTAGATGCTGATGTTCCCGTTCTTGTCATAGAGGACCCAGCCGTCTACTAGGGCGTGTGGGGAGTTCTGGGACTGGCTCTCCTCCATCTTCTTGACCTCGCCGGTGTCGATGTTCACGCTGAAGTTCGGATCCTTGTCTGCGCGCCCGCCGGCCAGGACGTACCTCCCCACCCTGGAGCCGGTGTTGATGTAGGCCTGCTTGGATACGGGGATGGTGGCCTCCCACTTCTTCTCGGTCAGTGACGTCCACAGGGCGCACGACGTCCCTGAGCAGGCCGTGACGCCGACGCCGGTCGCCGCGTAGGTGTCCGCCTCCGCGCCCCACGGTGCTGTGCTGCGTTCGCGGGAGTTGATGTCTATGACATTGTTCCCGACAATGATCTTCCCGTTCCAGATGGTCGTGCCGGGGGCGGTGGACGTGATCTTCTCCTCCCAGAGCTGCTCGGGCTTGCCCTGACCCAGTCTGAAGACGGTGACCAGGACCGAGCCCTTCTCCTTCTGCCTCGTGGTGCGGATGAGTTTGTCGTCCGTGAGCCTCACGATCGTGCTCGTGGCGCCGGTGTCCGGAGGCTCCAGGGTCCAGGCCTGCTCAGCGCCTTTTAGCCAGGCCTGTGACCACTGCTGCCTGTTCCCCGTGGGTGTGGGCGAGGGCTGGTCGGGGGTGGGTGAGCTGGCGGAGGTGGCGGTCGTGCCGCCGTCCAGGAGCACGGCGGTGACGGCGGCGGTCCCGGCCACCAGGACGAGCGCGGCCACGAGCAGGCTTACCACCAGGGCCATCCGTCTCCTGCGCGTGGGGACGGCGGTCCCGTCGAGGGGGCTGGTGCTCCCGGAGCGGGTGATCCTAGCGCCAGTGGTCCCGGGGCTGGCGGTCCCCGAGCTGGCCCGCCGTCTCCTGCGCGTGGGGGCGGCTGTGACCACAGGGAGGATCTGGGTGGTGGCGGCCGGCTCCCTGCCGCCCGGCAGGGTGGGGCGTACCGGGCTGCTGGCGACGACGGGGAGGATCTGGGTGGTGGCGACTGGTTCCAGGTGCCGCCCGGTGGTCGTGGTGGGCTCGTGGCTGACGGTGTCACCGCTCGGGTGGCTCCCGCTGTCAGGTGATCCCTGGGAGGGGTGTGCGTCGGGAGAAGGTGTCGTGTCCGGAGAGGGGGGTGCGCCAGGAGAAGATGGTGTGCCCGGACTGGCTGGCTCGTGCGGGGGCGGGTTCTCCTGCTCCTCGGCAGGGGCCGCGCCGGGTCCTGGAGAAGGCTGGCGAGCCGCCGGGATCTCTTGTTCCTCGGTGGGGACGGCTCGCCCGTACCGCCGGGGCAGTGGCGCCGGTGGAGGCTGGTCCGGGTGAGGAGCTGGCGGTGGCTGGTCTGGCTGAGGGGTCTGCACGTGCCTGCCCTGGGATCCGGGCTCTGACTGAAGAGGATTGGTCATGCCGTTGAGTATGACATGCATCACGCGCCATGTGCTCGTCATGCCGCTCACACGTGCCCGGGTGCGGCCCCGAGCCCCTGTCCTCGCTGCGAGGTGGGTCGTGGCAGGGTGCGGCCGAGGAGTTCCAGAGCCAGTTCCAGGGCCGGGTAGGGGACGGCGGAACCCAGGGCCGGGTTGTCCAGGAGGGTGTGCATGCGCACGACGTACGCGTTCAGGTCGACCAGGGGTCCGGCCCCGCGAACCACGTCACCTCCGACGCCGGCGAGTGCGTTCAGGTCGACCAAGGAGTTTGGGCTGGGCGGCAGGCCCTGCGACCTCAGGATCGCGGCCGGGGCGGGCGGCCCTGCGGCCCCAGGGCCGCGGGCGGGGCCTCGACTTGGGCGGACGATCCAGGCACTTACCCACAGGGTCCCAGGGGCGCGGACGGGCCGTGGGTGTGGTGGCGGGTTTCGGGGCGACCACCAGGGCCCCAGGGGCGCGGACGGGCCCTCCTGGCTGTCCACAACCGGCTGGAGACCGGGACAGTTCCTTAAACGTGGACAGAAGGTCACGATGAGGTGGCTAGACGCCAGTGGCATTGCTTGGAGCCGGTGCCTGGGCCTAGCTGCAGACGACCTTGGTGTGACTAGGATCATGTTCTGTCGGGTTCGGGGGGTGCGGGTCCGGCTTCGGAGACGGCTGTCCACAGCATGAGGACGACGGCGGAGGCGGGGCTGTGGATTGTGTGGATTCAGCGGTGGGGAGAGGGATCCACAGCAGCCCGGCCCTTTTCTCCCCACCTGGGGACAGACCTGTGGAAAATTACACGGATGTGTTTCCACAGCTCTGTCCACAGGTGTGGGGGATGTGCGGGGCTGTGGGATGACGAGGGGACGGGTCAGCGCGCCCCGCTGAGCGGTCAGGGCCTCCCCGTGTTCCTGACACCTGTCCTACGAGGCCTGTGGATACCCCCTGAAACCGTGGGACCACAGGGGGTGGACAACCGTGGAGGGGAGGGTGTGGAGTCCGGGGACGGCCGCCTCGGTGGGGGAAAGGCCGTTCTCCCGCCGTTTCTCCCCACCTGGGGACAAGCCTGTGGATAACTTTTCCCCAGCCTGTCCCCAGCTTCTGTCCACAGCTGTGGACAGAGAGGAGAGGGTAGCCCCTCGGTCTGCGAGGGAGCAGCGACATGAAGGGGATGCCAGGGTTTCAGCGCACAAGCAGAAAGTGGCTGAAATCACTATTGAAGGCGACGACAGGGGTTGCCAATGTAGAATGCTGAGTAAATGGTAATAACAGTGTAGAGTCAGCTTTAACTATCAAAAACTATTGAAACACCACTACTTATATGTGAGAATGGTGACGGCTTGGCTAGAAGATGGTGGGCGTGGGCGAGGCCGTCGATCTCATAGCCACAGGGCCCACGGGCGAGGGGCCTCACATCGGGGCATCCCCGCTCACGCGGCTCGTAGCCATGGGGACACGGGTGCCGACTGCGCCAGGCCGGACCGGGGCCGCTGATCTCATACCCTGGGGACACGGGCCTCACAGGCTCCCCATAGACCTCCTGCGTTGACTTACGGCCAACCCCGACGACGCGACGGCGTCGCCCGCAGACCCGGAGCAGGAGGAGCTCATGACCGTGACGTCACTCACCTACATCCTTGCCGACCTGACCGCCCTGGCCGTCCTGGTCGGCGCCCTCTACGCCCGACGCCATGGACGCAAGGACCTCATAGCCGCCTACCTGGGCATTAACGTGGGCGTCCTGGCCGTCACCCTCCTCATGTCCACCGCCTCCATTGCGGCGGGCCTGGGGCTGGGCCTGTTCGGCGTGCTGTCAATCATCCGCCTGCGCTCTGCCGAGATATCCCAGGGCGAGATCGCCTACTTCTTCGCCGCCCTCGCCCTGGGCCTCATGGGCGGCATCCAGACCGCCCCCCTGAGCCTCATCGCCCCGCTCATGGCCCTGGTGGTGGCCGCGCTGTGGGTCGGGGACCACCCCCGGCTGGCCCGGCGCAACCGTCGCCAGGTCATTGTGCTCGACCGCGCCGTCACCGACGAGACCGCGCTGACCGCCCACCTGGAGTCCCTCCTGGGCGGCCGGGTGCGCTCCGTCGAGGTCCAGCGCCTCGACCTGGTCAACGACACCACCCTCGTGGACGTCAGCTACCTGGTGCCGCGCACGCCTGCCGCCCGCACCGCCCGCACCACCGGGGGACAGTGGCTCGGCGGGAGCGGAACGGACCCCGTCGCCCGCACCACCGCCCTCACCAGCGCCACCCGCTGACCCAGGTTTTGCTCTGCTGGCCCAGGGTCTGCCCCACTGGCCCAGGGTCTGCCCCACTGGCTCCTACCAACCCAGGGTCGCTCCACCAGCCCAGGGTCGCCCCGCTAGCCCCGGGCTAGCCCCCTGGCCCAGGGCCGCCCCACCAGCTCCCGCCAGCCCACGGTCACCCCGCCGGCCAGGGTTTGCTCCACCACCCCACGGTCACCCCGCAGGCCCCCACCAGCCCCATAGGACGCAGGACGCACATGACCACCATAAGCACTGACAGCCTGGCCGCCGTCACCCTGGCCGAGCTCAACGCTGCCGCCAGCCTCCTGACCCGGGTGGACCGCAAGTACCTCCTGCCTGTCCACGCGGCCCAGGACCTGGTCCACGCCCTGGGGGACGCCCAGGTCCTCCAGATCGGCCGGCGTCGTTCCTTCGCCTACGCCTCGACCTACTTCGACACCCCCGACCTGGACTCCTACTACCTCGCAGCCCGCGGGCGACGGCGTCGGTTCAAGGTACGCACCCGCTCCTACCTGGATTCCGACCTCACCTTCCTGGAGGTCAAGACCCGGGGCGGACGACACACCACCCTGAAGTCGCGTACCGAGTACGACCGTACGGACCTCCTCACCGAGCCGGGGCGGCGCTTTGTCACCGAGTGCCTGGCCACCTCGGGCGCCTGCCCGCAGGCCCGGGCCGACGAGGTCGCCGACACCCTCATGCCCGCGCTGTCCACCACCTACGAGCGCACCACCCTCCACCTGCCCGCCGACGGCGCCCGCGTCACCATTGACACCACCCTGACCTGGTCGCACCCCAGCGCCGCCACCGGTGAGGCGGGGGAGACCTACCAGGCGTGCGGCTACGCCGTCGTCGAGACGAAGAACCCCGCCACGCCCTCCCCCGCCGACCGGCTCCTGTGGGCGGCGGGGTACCGGCCGACCCGGGTCTCCAAGTACGCCACCGGTATGGCCCTGCTCCACCCCGGCCTGCCCGCCAACAAGTGGCACTGGGTCATGCACCGGGAGCTGGCCCAGGCCGGGGCCCGCCCGCCTACGTCCGTCCCCGCGGTAGGGCTGTTGGAGCTGGTCGGGGCCCGCCGCCGGGCCGAGGCACCGGGTCGCCCACCGGGGGCACTGACGCGCCCCAGGTTCTCACGTGGACACAGCACCTGCATGAGAGCTGCGCCGGGCGCTCCCACAGACTCACTCCACCTGCGTCCAGCCTAATGCGCACGCAACAGATACTACACAGCCCATGAAGGGACCAGTCATGATCTCACCCACCCCCACGCGCCGCCTGATCAGGGCCGTGACCGCGAGCCTGGCGGCCGCCGCCCTCCTGGCAGGCTGCTCCGCGACAGCCAGCAGCACCTCTACCGGCTCCGGCGCGGGCGCTGCGTCCAAGGACGCCTGGACCACTATCTCGACCTCGGTGCGCACGGCCTCCACCGGGGCCAGCGTGACTGACGTCCTGGCCGCCAACGACGCCGTCGCCGCCGTCACCACACCGGCTGACGAGGCCGGCACCTACGACTCGGGGGCCACGACCATTGCGCTCTCGGGGGACTCCGCCACGGTCTCCGGCTCCGGCGCCACCGTGGACGGCAGTACCGTCACCATTACCTCCTCGGGCACCTACGTGGTCTCCGGCAGCCTGTCCGACGGCCAGATCGTGGTCAACGCGGACGACGCCGACGTCCGCCTCGTCCTGGACGGGGCCACCATTACCAACGCCGACGGCCCCGCCGTCAACGTGGTGGACGCCGGATCCGTGGTCGTGGTCCTGGCCGCGGGGTCAGCCAACTCCCTGTCCGACGGCGCCAGCTACGCCGACACCTCCGATAACGCCCCTACCGCCACCCTGTACTCCAGTGACGACCTCACCATTACCGGTACCGGCTCCCTGAGCGTGACCGGCCTGGCCAGGGACGGCATCTCCTCCAAGAACGGCGTGGTCATCTCCGGCAGCCCCACCGTCACCGTCAACGCCTTTGACGACGGCATCCGCGGCAAGGACTACGTGGCCGTCACCGGCGGCACCCTGAGCGTGACCGCGGGCGGGGACGGCATTAAGTCCTCCGAGGACTCCGACCAGACCCAGGGCTTCGTGGCCCTGGGCGCGGCGGCGGTCACCGTGACCGCGGGCGACGACGGCGTCTCGGCCACCACCGACGTGACCGTCAGCGGCACCACCCTGAGCGTGACCGCAGGCGGCGGCCAGGGGGCCGCGACACCCGCCTCCGGCGGTCCCGGCCAGGAGGCCCAGCCTCCCTCCGGTGCCCGGGCCCAGCAGTCCGCCGCCGACCAGGGCACCGAGAAGCCCAAGGGGGTGAACGCCGGGGTGAGCTACACCCAGGACTCCGGCACCGTGGTGCTCGACGCCGCTGACGAGGGCCTTCAGTCCGCCTTTATCAATATCAGCGGCGGCGAGCTGACCGTCACCTCGGGTGACGACGGCGTGAACGCCACCAACGGCGACCACGTGATCGAGGGCTACGAGGACGCCGACTCCGAGTCCGACGACGGCGCGGTCCTGACGATCACCGGTGGTACCACCCAGATCTCCTACGCGGGGTCGGACGGGATCGACTCCAACGGCTCGGCCTTTGTCATCGGCGGCACCGTCCTCATCTCCGGGACGGTCGGGTCCGTGGACGGCTCCGTGGACGTCAACGGCGAGTCCACGACCATCGGGGTCACCGACGCCCCGGGTGTGGCCGTCGGGGACACTGTCACCGTGACCGGGGGCTCCGGCTCCCAGACGCTGACCAGCACGATCTCCGCCTCCACCACCACCGTCCTGGGACTGGTCGAGGGTGAGAGCTACACCGTGTCCACGAGCTCGGGTGGCTCCCGCACGCTGACCGCCTCGGCGCTGGCTGCCGGTGGCCCTGGTGGGCCCGGTGGTGGTGGGCCTGGTGGGCCCGGTGGATCTGGTGGGCCCGGCCAGGGAGGAGCGGGCCAGGGCGCGCCTGGCGGGTCCGGTCAGGGTCTGGGCCAGCCTCCGGCGCCCGGGCAGAACGGGGCCGGCGGCACCGGCGGCGGTCAGTCCGGCGAGGGGACTCAGACCCGGTAGGAGGCAGTAGCAGACGGTGGGGTACCTCGGTGTGGGGTACCCCACCGTTTCCTGTCGACATCATTCCGTGACTCAGGCACAATCGAGGCCATGGTCACATCTGGAGACGCAGACGACGCGCAGCCTGCTGGTGACGCACAGCCCGCCAGTGGCGTGCAGCCTGCTGGCGGCGCCCGGCCCGGCACCACCTCTGATGGGGGCTATAGCTGACAGTGTCATGATCTCCCCGTACTCGGACACAGATCTTTGCCACAATTATACGACGTGCTTGACGACGACCGTCACCCTCGCTGATCCTGCCAGTGGCGAGACCCGTAGCAGCCTTGACCACGTCTACAGGATCTACCCCAACGGCTGGGTGGAACGGGTCACCGGGGACTGGGCTGCCGACCTGAGACCATACAGCCAGCAGTGGTACGCCTCCTCCCGTGAGCTGGTAGACATGGCCTCAGGGGTGCGTGCTGATATCACGGGTTTCTCGCTCCAGGAGAAGGTAACACCCTCAGGTACTGCCTGGATACTCTGTGACGACACCTGGGTCGAGACCGAGGACCGAGGCGTCAAGAAACTTGACAGAAAACTGACGCGCACGTCCTGGCTGCCCGCATCGTCAGGCTATTTAGCGGGACAGCAGGTCAGCCTCCACAATGAGCCCCTGGATACTCTCTCCGTTGATTTTGACGACTATGTTCTCCGCGAGATCCTGCCGATGGGAGGTACTGCCGATTAGTCCTGCTCCAGTCTTCTCCGGGTGTCGTCCCGGTGACCCCCAACCCATTGCCTCACGTCGGGCGGCACCGGCGCGGTCAGGTCGGTGCCCCATGCGTCGTAGAACCGTTCCACGGTCTCGTCAACCACGTGGAGGACGTCCTCGGGATCCACCTGTAGAGCCTGCTGGAGACGGGTAAAGTGACCGCGACCGACCTCGGCCAGGGTCCTGGCCCCGAAGAATGGCAGCCCGAGCTCGGCATGACCCGGGTAGACGGCAGTGCACACGAGGTCGTACGCGGGTGAGAGACGGGCGGTGCGCCGGTCGGGGTAGATGAGGGACCAGTTCTTCAGGTGGGCGTCCCCATTGCCGACCAGGAGGTTGAACACGGTACGCCGCACCATCTCGCGTAGGGAGTCAAGGTCTTGCCCGCGGTACGCGGTGGCAGCCACCTCCTCCACGGAGGAGTGGTACTTTCCGTCCCCAGCACCAAAGCGTCCCAGCACCTGGGCAAAGTCCTCACTGTGAATACGTCCCCGGTCAGAGCGGTCAAATCGGCGAACGGCGTAGGCCTGGGTCTCCTCCGAGGGCCAGGCACCGGGGTCGAGATCGTCAATAGAGGAGCGGTCCCACAGAGCCACCTCAGGCACGTCAATGCCGACCTGCCCGGCAAGACTCATAACAGCGAGCTCATTGACCTGCAGCCCGGGAAAAGCGCGGTCCGGCGTCTTGAGGATCCAGTCACTGTCCTCCCCGTGGGCAGGGATGACGAGCCGGTCTCCGTGACGGCTCATAGAGAACTTCAGCGTCATGCCGGCCAGTGACGCGCGCCGGGGTCCGGTGTCAACAGGACGCGGGTCTCGGGGGCGTGCGCGGGGAGGGGTTCCTGAGGCCGTGTCCCCAAGGCCGTCAGCACCACCCTCCTTCCCTGCCCGGGTGACGGTGACAGCACCGGGCAGGTCGTTACCAATCCGGGCGAGCAGGTCGATCTCAGCAAAGGTGCTCACGCCCTGCTCGCGGGCGATAAGCTCTCTCAGGCGTCCCTCAGGCAGCAGGTTGGAGAACCAGGCGGGAACACGGTTGACGGCATGCGGTCGTTCGCGCCTGTGGTTCTCAAACCACAGGCCGAGGACGCTCCGTCTGGGACGCTGCCAGTAGCCGCGGTCCAGGACGAACTTCGTGAATTCATCCCTTCTCTGTATGGATCCGACGTGCTCCCCATGAAGGGCGACGTCGTAAGCCTCCTCTCTCACGGTACGCTCTTCTCTCCGGAGCTGGAGCTAACGGCACGGAGAAGGTCCTCCAGCGGCGGGCTGTCCTCGAACTGGTAGGCGGTACGCACGGTGACGAAGTCGCGCAGGTAGTCGTCCAGGAGCTGCGCCCGGAGCGCAATAGCCCGTTCGTGCTCATTGTCCTGCAGACAGGTGACAATCTCCTCCGTAAGGAGCAGGGACCCTAGGTCCCTGAAGCCGCTTGTCAGGTACTCCATCACCGTCCTGCGGTCCAGTCCGGAGACTATACGGTTGGCGGCCGCGGGGGCACCCTCACCCAGTGCCGTGACGGGTACGAGATCAGAGAGGACCGCACTCGGCGTGCTCTCACCTTCAAGAATATCCGCCAGCGTCTCCACGGTCATGGGCTCACCAGTCTGCAGGTCAACAGGCTCTCGGTTCCACATGGCTATGAGCACCACCTTGCTATCCGAGCGGGTCGCCCGGAACGTGCTGAGGTCCGGTGGCGTCGGGTCGCCGCTCAGCCTGGCGGAGGCGAGGAGACGCTGCACGGAGGAGGACTCCTCTCCCACGACGACGCACTTGGCCATATCCCGTAGGTCGGTCTGCGAGCCGCTGATCCCGAGCTCATCGGCCGCCACGCTCGTCCGCCAGAACCATCGGGCCAGCAGGTCGAGATTACGGTCGTAAGGACTGGGGAAGAGCGCGAAGAACCGGGTGAGGACAAGGAGCTGAAAACGGAAAGGGAGAAATGTCCAGTGCGGTACGCCGACCTCTTCCTGAAGGAACCGCACCGCCTCCAGGAGCGCACGCTCCGTGGCCAGGTAGGCCTCCTCCCTGCTCTCGGACGGGAAGTCGCTCACCCGGCGTCGAGAATCCGAGAACTCGCCGTGGATGTCCCGGGTAATATCCGTGTGCCGACGCGCCAGGAGCGCCTGGACGACGACGACGTCGGGCAGCAGGCCGAAGCTCGTCTGAGAGGCGATAGAGGCTCGGATACCCTCGATTGTCAGTCCCTTACCGGGACCACCGTGGAGCGCGTCAAAGACCTCGGCGGCATTGAGTCTCCTGCCGCGGTTGTTAATGCGGTCAAAGATCTCACGCAGCACGGGCTCGTCGGCGTCCTCCATGGTGGTGGCGGGGATCTCCGCATTACTCAGCCGGGCGACGGCCTCCTGAAGCCGTGCCGCCTCCTTTCCCGCCTCCGGGTGCTCGTTCAGCCAGGCGAGCGCCTTCCCGAGGTCGAAGAGGCTCGGCAGCGGGACCACCAGGTCCTCTAGGTCCCGCAGCGGGACCACCGTGCCCTCCGTGAGCGAGTACCCCAGCGCAAAACGCCGGTCCTTCACACCCTTTGGGTCCACGGCGTTCACCAGGCTCGTAATACGTTGCTGGCCGTCCACCACCCACAGGGCGTCGGGAACCTCCGGGGCCTCGACGTTGAGCACCCCGATCCGTAGGCGCCCGGCCGGTGCGGGCCGTTTCCACAGCAGGAGGCTGCCCACGGGGAAGCCCCGCAGGAGGGAGTCAAAGAGAGCGCGGACGTCCTTGGCCTCCCAGCGGAAGGAGCGCTGGAACTCCGGTAGTCGGATGCGCCCGGAGACCACCAGGGCGTGCAGCTCACGGATGGTGTAGTGCTCCGCCTTCGAGATCGCCTGCGCCTTGTCCATAGGCCGATTATGCCAGGCAGACTAGGCCCTTTCGGGCGTAGGTGATCCGGTAGTGCGTGGGGCGGTGCGAGCCGACCCCGCGCGTCCTTTCAGGTGCGGGTTGCCCGCTACCCGGTTCTGCCTCGGGTCCTGCCGCCCGGGGCCGTCCGGCCGCCCGGGGCCGTCCGGCAGGGCGGGACCCCGGTCGGGCCCGTCTCAGCACTCCACCACATTGACGGCCAGGCCTCCCAGAGAGGTCTCCTTGTACTTGGCGAGCATGTCCTCACCGGTCTGGCGCATGGTCTCAATGACGGTGTCCAGGGACACCGCGTGCCGCCCCTCCCCCCACAGGGCCATGCGCGCCGCGTTAATGGCCTTGACGGCCGCCACCGCATTGCGCTCAATACAGGGGATCTGCACCAGGCCGCCCACTGGGTCGCAGGTCAGCCCCAGGTTGTGCTCCATTGCGATCTCGGCGGCGTTCTCCACCTGGGCGGGGGTTCCTCCCAGCGCCTCAGCCAGTCCGGCCGCCGCCATGGACGACGCCGACCCCACCTCCCCCTGGCAGCCCACCTCCGCCCCGGCGATCGAGGCGTTGGTCTTGATGAGGCTGCCCACGGCGGTGGCGGCGAGCAGGAAGCAGCGCACGCCGTCGTCGTCGGCCCGGGGGATAAAACGCTGGTAGTAGGCCAGCACCGCGGGCACGATCCCGGCGGCCCCGTTGGTGGGAGCCGTGACCACCCGGCGCCCGGCGGCGTTCTCCTCGTTGACGGCCAGGGCGAACAGGTCAACCCAGTCCATGCCGCGCAGGGGGTCGGCCATGGTGAAGGCGGCGCCCGGCCCGGTGGACTGCGCCACCAGCCGCTCGTGGAGCGCCTTGGCCCGGCGTCGCACCCCCAGGCTCCCGGGCAGAGTGCCCTCAGCCTCCATGCCCGCGCGGATGCAGGCGGCCATGGTGTCGCGCAGGAGGTCCAGGTAGGCCTCTACCTCGGCGCGGGGGCGGGCGGAGACCTCGTTGGCCATGACCACGTCCGAGACCCGCAGGCCCTGGCGGGCGCAGATCTCCAGCAGGGCGGCGGAGGTGGAGAAGGGGTAGGGGGCGGGCGTGGCGTGGGCCTGGGCGCTGGAGGCGGTGGCCAGGGCGCGGATCGACGGCGCCCCGGGCCTGCCGGTGTCCTCCATGACAAAGCCCCCGCCCACCGAGTAGTAGGTGCGGCGCAGGATCTCGTTCCCGGCCGGGCAGTAGGCGGTCAGGGTCATGCCGTTGACGTGGTAGGGCAGGACCCGGCCGGGCAGGAAGTGGATGTCGGTGGCCGGGGCGAAGGGGACGGGGCCGACGCCGTCGACCGTGAGGCTCCCGGCGGCCTCGACCTCGGTCATGAGCCCCTCGCACACGGAGGACGGGACGGTCTCGGGGACGTAGCCGGACAGGCCCATGACGGTGGCGCGGTCGGTGGCGTGGCCGCGGCCGGTGGCGCCGAGCGACCCGTAGAGCTCAATGGTGACGCGGGTCACAGGGGTGTCGTCGCCCTCGTCACGGCGGCGTGCGACCCGGGCTGACAGGGTGCGGGCGAAGGCCCGGCCAGCGCGCATGGGGCCTACGGTGTGGGAGGAGGAGGGGCCGACTCCAATGCGCATAAGGTCAAAGACGCTCAGGGGGCGCGGTGCGCTCTGGGCGGCAATCTCGCCGGCAAGGAGGGCCGCGGGGCTCGCGGCGTCCAGGGTCGTGGGACGCAGGGTGGTGTCGGCGGACATGCCTTCAATTATGAGGATCCGTGCTCTTATAGCCAGCCTCTGTGCCTTGCAGGCCGGGACTCCCAGGGGCAGGCCGGGCCACCCGGTGGGGGAGACGTCCCCGAGGCGGCTCGGCCAGCTACCCCGCAATCACGGGCTGCCGCCCGGCGGGGGAGGCGTCCCCTGGCCTGCCTGGGCGCCGTGTCCGCGACTGCCCGTTCTCACGGCGAACAAGTACCGTTCTCACGAGCAATAAGTACCGTTCTCGCGGCAAACAAGTACCGTTCTCGCGAGGAACAAGTACCGTTCTCACGGATCTGGGAGCTGGGGCTGGGGCCGGGGTCTGGGCGGGATGGCGGGATCGGGAGTTCCTGCTCCGCTCTCCGCTACCCCTGGGGCCGCTGGTGAGGCAGTCTTGTGCCATGACAGTCTCACCTCCACCTATCGCCCTGGCCATTGCCGGCTCGGAGGCCTCCGGCGGTGCCGGCGCCCAGACCGACCTCAAGACCTTCCACACCCTGGGCGTCTTCGGCGCCACGGCCCTGACCTGCATCGTCAGCTTTGACCCTCATCACTCCTGGGCCCACCGCTTCACCCCCGTCGCCCCCGTCGTCATCCACGACCAGATCGAGGCCGCCGTCGCCGTCCACGGCCGCATTGACGCCGTCAAGGTGGGCATGCTCGGCACCCCCGACACCATTGCCACCGTGGCCCAGGCCCTGCGTACCTACCACTTCCCCCACGTCGTGGTGGACCCGGTCCTCATCTGCAAGGGACAGGAGCCCGGGGCGGCCCTGGAGGTGGACAACGCCCTGCGCGAGCAGATCCTCCCCCTGGCGACCGTGACCACCCCCAACCTCTTTGAGACCCAGGTCCTGGCCGGTGTGGAGGAGATCCGCGACGTCGCCGCCCTCAAGGACGCCGCCAGGCGCATCCACGACGCCGGGGTGCCGGTGGTCCTGGCCAAGGCCGGCACCCTGCTGGGCACCGGCACCGCCCTGGACGTCTTCTACGACGGGCAGACCCTGGAGGTCCTGGAGGTCCCGGCCGTCGGGCGCGAGCGGGTCTCCGGCGCCGGGTGCACCCTGGCCGCCGCCCTCACGGCCGAGCTGGCCAAGGGCGCCACGCCCCTGGAGGCGGCCCGCACCGCCAAGCAGGTGGTGGTCTCCTCCATTGAGAACCGCATGCACGGCAACGCCCCCTTTGACTGCGTCTACCAGGGCCGGTACGTGCCCACCGCCTGAGCGGGCGCCCGCGGCCAGGGGCCCAACCTGGACCGCGGCGCCGCGGCCCCCACCACGCCAAAAGGCCCGGAAGGCTCTCAGCCTTCCGGGCCTGCCGTGCGCGAGGGGGGACTCGAACCCCCATGATCGTTAGATCACACGGACCTGAACCGTGCGCGTCTACCAATTCCGCCACTCGCGCAGCGGGGTAGACAGTAGCGGGACCGGCTGCCTGCCGTCTAGCCGCGAGGCAGTGATACCTCTCACGCTCTCCCCTGTCAGGCAGGATCGCCGGACATGTGGGGCGCCTCTCTGGCCGTACCCGTTACGATGGGTCTGGCTGGTCTGTACGTGCGCGCGACGCAGTCCACCGCCAGGTGGTCGCCACGCGCACACTTTTTACGGGAGGTACGTCCATGGGGTTCCTGGACAAGTTCGAGAAGGGCGTCGAGAACGTCGCCCACCGTGCCATGTCCCTAGGCGGCTCCGGCACCGTCGAGCCGATCGAGATCGCCTCCAAGCTGCGTGAGACCATGGACAAGCGAGCAGCGTCCTTCGCCCGGGACCGCTCCGTGGTGCCCAACGTGTTCCATATCCGCCTGGCCCCACCGGACATCGCCCAGATCAACACCTGGGGCGTGGACGAGATGGCCATGGAGCTGCAGAACATCGCCACCACGCACGCCGCCGAGCAGGGCTACTCCTTCGTGGGGCCGGTGGAGATCACCTTCGACGCCGACCACAGCCTGCCTCCCACCGCCATCGAGATCGACTCCGCCACCCGCCGCGGCCCGGCGGCCCCGGCCGCCGCCGCCCAGGCCACACCCAGCCACCCGATCCTGGACATAGACGGGCAGCGCTACCTGCTCACCGGCCCGGTCACCATTATCGGGCGCGGCAGTGAGGCAGACATCATTGTGGACGACTCCGGGGTCTCCCGACGCCACCTTGAGATTCGTCTCACCCAGGGGCACGCCATTGCCACGGACCTGGGCTCCACCAACGGGACCTTCGTCGAGGGCCACCGGATCGACGCCGCCACCCTGGTGGACGGCAACACCCTCACCATCGGCCGCACCCGGATCCTGTTCTGGGACGGCACTCCCACGGATGAGGCCGCCGCGTGAGCCAGTTCGCCTTCACCTCCCTGCGTCTGGGGTTCCTGGTCCTCCTGTGGATATTCGTGGCCCTGGTGGTACGGGCCCTGCGTCGGGACATGAACTCCACCATGACCCCCTCCAGCCCACCCCTGCTGCGCGGGCGCGGCAAGAAGACCCACGCGGGTCCGCCGCCCGCCCCCCGGAGGCGGGGCGCCACCCGCCTCGTCATCACCGAGGGCCCCCTGGCCGGATCCACTGTGCCACTGAGCCCCACCTCGATTATTATCGGCCGGTCCCCGGCATCCACCCTGGTCCTGGATGACACCTACGCCTCCTCCCGTCACGCCCGCGTCTTCCCCAAGGACGGGTCGTGGTGGCTGGAGGACCTGGGCTCTACCAACGGCACCCTGCTGGACGGTCGTCCCGTCCACGGCGCCGTCGAGCTGCCCACCGGTGTCCCCGTCAGGATCGGTCAGACCACCCTGGAGCTGCGTCCATGACAGTTACCCTGCGGTACTCCGCCCGCAGTGATATCGGACTCGTCCGCCAGACCAATCAGGACTCCGGCTACGCTGGCCCGCACCTGTGCGCCATGTGCGACGGTATGGGAGGCCCTGCCGGGGGTGACATCGCCTCGGCGATCGCCATCGAGCACCTGGCGCCCCTGGACGCGGACTCCCACCAGGCCAGCGAGATGCTGGGGCTGCTGCGGGAGGCCATCCAGTCCACCCACACCGACCTGGTGACCCTGTCCAACCAGGACCCCGACCTGGCCGGGCTGGGCACCACCTGCGTGGCCGTCATGCGCAGCGGCAACAAGCTCGCCATGGTCCACGTCGGCGACTCGCGCGCCTACCTCCTGCGTGACGGCGGGCTCACCCAGGTCACCACGGACCACACCTTCGTGGAGTACCTGGTGGAGTCCGGCCGCCTCACCCGTGAGCAGGCCCGCCGCCACCCCCAGCGCTCGGTGCTCCTGCGGGTCCTGGGCGACGCCGAGGGCGAGGTCCAGCTCGACGAGTCCATCCGCGAGGCGGTCCCCGGGGACCGGTGGCTGCTGTGCTCCGACGGCCTGAGCGGCCCGGTGACGGCGGAGACCATTGCCGAGGTCCTGTCCACCGTCCCCGACCCGGGGCAGGCCGGCGACCAGCTCATTGACCTGGCCCTGCGCGCCGGGGGGCCGGACAATGTCACGGCCGTCATCTTCGACGTCGTGGAGGAGGCGGAGGCCGACACCACCCCCCAGCTCGTGGGCGCGGTGGCCAACCGGCGGGCCCGCCTGGCCGCCGCCGCGGGGGACTCCCCCGAGTCCCGGCCCAACCCCGAGGCCCCGACCGAGATCCTCCCTACCTCCCCGGGCCCTACCGCCGCCACCCCGGCAGCCAAGGCCGCTGCCCTGGTGGCGGGTCTGGAGGAGACCTCCGGCCCCCCTCGCACCGGCGAGGAGGAGGCGGTGGCCGCTGAGGCCGTGGCCCAGGACAACTCCCGGCGACGCCGTCGCCGCCGCTCGATCCTGGCCACCCTCGTCCTCGTCCTCGCCCTGGTCGTGGCCGGGTTCCTGGGCTACCAGTGGACCCAGAGCCAGTACTACGTGACGATCGCCGACGGGAAGGTCGCCATCTTCCAGGGCATCCCCCAGGCTCTCGGGCCCCTTGAGCTCAGCCACCTGGTGGAGAGCTACTCCGAGCCGGACACCACCACCCTGGACGACCAGATGATCCGCCGCCTGAACGAGACCGTCTCCCAGCCCTCCCTGGAAGCCGCCCGGGAGTACATAAACGTCACCGTCATGCAGCACCGCACCGTCGTCGTCCTGCCCCAGGCCACCGCCACCCCCGCCCCGTCCGCGACGCCGGCCCCCGCGCAGCCGGCGCCGACGGCGCCGACGGCGCAGCCTGAGCCGGGTGCGCAGACCACAGCGGAGGCGGCCTGAGCATGGCGTCGATCTTCAACTCGGCGACCAGCGGGACCCCACGCGGCTCCGGGCGCTGGATCGAGGCCCTCCTGCTCGTCTTCGCCATTGTGCTGGGCCTGGGAGGCTTTGTCCTGACGGCCGTCAACCGCACCGGGGACTCCCCGGGGCAGATCCTCCAGCTCGGTGGGGCGCTCGTCATTATCAGCCTCATTGTGCACATGTGGGTGCGCTGGACCGCCCCCTGGGCGGACCCGGTCCTCCTTCCCGCCGCGGTGGCCCTCAACGGGATCGGCCTGGCCATGATCCAGCGCCTGGACCTGGCCTACGCGCGCAGCGAGAGGACCGTCCAGTACGTCGTGGGCTTTAAGCAGGCCATGTGGACCGGGATCGGGGTCATCCTCTTCTGCGGCGTCCTCATGCTGCGCGACTACCGCCTGCTGCGCCGCTGGGACTGGGGGGCCATGGTCGCGGGCCTGGTCTTCCTCGTCCTGCCCTTCGTGCCGGGCCTGGGCACCGATATCAACGGCGCCCAGATCTGGATCCGCCTGGGCCCCATGTCCTTCCAGCCCGCCGAGCTGAGCAAGGTGTTCCTGGCGGTGTTCTTCGCCTCCTTCCTGGTGGCCAACCGGGACAACCTGGCCCTGGCGGGGCGGCGCGTGCTGCACATGAACCTGCCGCGCGCCCGCCACCTGCTGCCCCTGCTGGTGGTGTGGGGGGTGAGCCTGTGCGTGCTCGTCCTCCAGCGCGACCTGGGCACCTCGGTGCTCCTGTTCGGCCTGTTCGTGGTGACCCTGTACGTGGCCACGGACCGGCCCTCCTGGCTCCTCATCGGCGCCGGGCTGTTCCTGCCGGCGGCCTGGTTCGCGGCCACCCACCTCAACCACGTGGCCAACCGCATTAACGGCTGGCTCCACGCCATGGACACCGAGGTCTACAACGCCATCGGCGGCTCCTGGCAGCTGGTCACCGGGCTGTTCGGCATGGCCTCGGGCGGGATCCTGGGCTCGGGCTGGGGCAAGGGCGACCCCGATCAGGTGACCTTCGCCAACTCCGACTTCATTGTCGCCTCCCTGGGCGAGGAGCTGGGGCTGACCGGCCTGCTGGCCATCCTCATGCTCTACCTGGTCATTGTCGAGCGCGGCCTGCGCACCGCGGTGGCCCTCAAGGACGGGTTCGGCAAGCTCCTGGCCACCAGCCTGTCCTTCACCCTGGCCCTCCAGGTCTTCGTGGTGGTCGGCGGCGTCACCCGGCTCATCCCCCTGACGGGCCTGACCGCACCGTTCCTTGCTTACGGCGGCTCCTCGCTCGTGGCAAACTGGATCATCCTGGCCCTTCTCATACGCCTGTCCGACGCCGCCCGGCGTCCCGCCCCTGCCGCCCCCCGCATTATTGACACCGCTGAGCTGCCCAGCCGCCTGCGTGAGCAGGTCCTGACAGATGACACCCCCGCGTCGGCACCGCCCGTACGGCCGACCCAGGATCCCCGTGAGGAACACCCGTGAACCGTCAGATCCACCAGGTCACCGTCCTGGTCGTTGTCCTCTTCCTCGTCCTGGGCGTCTCTGTCACGAGCGTCCAGGGCTTTGCCCACCCGGCCCTGTGGGAGTTCTCCTCACCCCAAGGCAACCTCGTGACCGACGTCCGCAACTCCCGTACCGTCTACTCCGAGTTCGGCCGGGACCGCGGTGACATCACGGTGGCCAACGGCACCATCGCCACCTCCGAGGAGTCCGACGACGCCTACGGCTACCAGCGCGTGTACTCCGACGGCCCGCTCTACGCGCCCGTGACCGGCTACTTCTCCACGACCTTCGCCTCCATCACGGGTCTGGAGCGGGCGGAGAACTCGGTCCTCAACGGGGACGACCCCGCCCTGTTCTCCTCCCGTGTCCGCTCCCTGATCACCGGCGGCAGCCAGCAGGGGGGCACCGTGGAGCTGACCATTAACCCCGTGGTCCAGAAGGCCGCCTGGGACGCCCTGGGCGGACGGCGCGGCTCGGTGGTCGCCCTGGATCCCAGTACCGGCCGCATCCTGGCCCTGGTCTCCTCCCCCTCCTACGACCCCAACCTCCTGGCCTCCCACGACTCCGGCACGGCCCAGGGCACCTGGGACTCCCTGACCGCCGACCCGGCCCGCCCGCTCATGAACCGGGCCATTGCCGGGGACCTGTACGCCCCCGGCTCGACCTTCAAGATCCTCACGGTCGCGGCCGCACTGCGCGCCGGCAAGACCACCCCCACCACCGAGGTGGCCGCCCCGGACCGCATTACCCTACCGGGCACCAACCACACCCTGACCAACTACGAGGGGGAGTCCTGCGGCAACGGGAAGGTCACCCTGACCTACGCCTTCGCCGAGTCCTGCAACACGCCCTTCGCCAAGATGGCCATGGACCTGGGGGACACCGCCCTGGCCAACGAGGCCACCGCCTGGGGCTTCGGGGCGGACCTGTCCATCCCCCTGACGGTCACCCCCTCGACCTACCCCGCCAACGACTCGGCGGCCATGACCGCCATGGCCGGGATCGGCCAGGCCTCGGTCAAGGCCACCCCCCTCCAGATGGCCATGGTGGCGGCCACGGTCGCCAACAAGGGCAAGCAGATGCGCCCCTACCTGGTGGCCTCCACCATGGACGCCGACCTCAACACCATCTCCTCCACCACGCCCTCCGTGCTGCGCGAGCCCATTGACGAGGCCACCGCCGCCAGCCTGTCCACCATGATGCAGCAGGTCGTCTCCTCGGGGACGGCCACCTCCGCGCAGGTGGCCGGGGTGCAGGTGGCCGGCAAGACGGGCACCGCCGAGACCGGCTCGGACGAGGGCGGCCCCACCTCCTGGTTCATTGGCTTCGCGGGCACCGACCTGTCCAGGCCCACCATCGCCCTGGCCGTGGTCCTCGACGGCGGCCAGCAGACCACCGGCGGTACCGGCGGCTCCCTGGCCGGCCCGGTGGCGGCCTCCGTCATTGACGCGGCGGTGGACCAGTGACACCTGAGCCGGGGCTGGAGCTCCAGGGGCGCTACCAGCTCGTCGAGCGTATAGCGATCGGCGGCATGGGGGAGGTCTGGAAGGCCCGTGACCTGCGCAGCGGCCGTATGGTCGCGGCCAAGATCCTGCGCCCCGAGCTCACGGGCGACGAGATCTTCCTGTCGCGCCTGCGTGCCGAGGCCGCCAACTCCCGCGGCCTGCGCCACCCCAACCTCGCCGTCGTGCTCGACGCCGGGGAGCGCGACGGCTCAGGGTGGCTCATTATGGAGCTGGTCCAGGGCCGTCCCCTCTCCGACGTCCTGGCGGAGAAGGGCACCATGGCGCCCTCCGAGATCCTGCCGATCCTGGCCCAGGTGGCCCGTGCCCTCCAGGTGGTCCACGACGCCAACGTCGTGCACCGCGACGTCAAGCCCTCCAATATCCTCATTAACCAGGAGGGCCTGGCCAAGCTCACCGACTTCGGGATATCCACGGGTCGCAACCAACGTCCTATGACGGCCACCGGCATGGTCATGGGCACCGCCCAGTACCTGGCCCCCGAGCAGGCCATGGGGAACATGGCCACGCCCGCCGGGGACATCTACGCCCTGGGGATCATCGCCTACGAGGCCCTGATGGGGCAGCGTCCCTTCACCGGCTCCACCCAGGTGGACATCGCCTTCGCCCACGTCAACGAGCCGGTGCCGGAGCTACCGGAGTCGGTGCCTGCCGAGGTCAGGCAGATCATTATGGAGCTCCTGGCCAAGCGGCCTGGTGACCGGCCGGCCACGGCCCGGGAGCTGGCCCGGCGCCTGGACCGGATCGTGGTCAACCTGCCTCCGGACTCCTGGGACCCGCGTCGCAATGTCACCTGGCACACGACCGGGCGCCCGGTACAGCCTCTGTCCGCCCAGGAGGACGCGGTGGTAAAGGTCACCTCCCGACGGGATCTGCGTGCTCCACGCCGTCCCCGGCTGGGGGCCACGTTCTCGCGGCCCGTGACGCAGGCCATCCCGAGGGCGTCGGACGCGGGGGGCGGATCCCGTGGGCCGGGGCACCGTGACGACGACCGCTCCCCCCGGAGCGGTCCCGGCGGGCTGAGCCCGCGGACCTGGTACGCCATTGTGGTGGCCCTGGTGGTTATTGTTATCCTACTCACTCTTGCGAATGCTCTCGCCTCAGCGCAGGACACTGCCTCAGCCTCGTCCACCCTCTCGTCCAAGGAGGCACTGTGACCGTCCACCACCAGGTTCTCGCTGGCCGTTACGAGGTCCGCGAACTCATCGGCCGCGGCGGCATGGCCGAGGTCCACCTCGGGTACGACACCCGCCTCAACCGCGTCGTGGCGATCAAGCTGCTACGCAGCGACATCGCGGGGGACGCCACCTTCCAGGAGAGGTTCCGTCGGGAGGCGCAGAGCGCGGCCGCCCTCAACCACCCCTCCATCGTGGCGGTCTACGACTCCGGCGAGGAGGTCTTCACCCAGGCTGACGGCTCCATTAAACAGGTGCCCTACATTGTCATGGAGTACGTGGAGGGGCACACCGTGCGTGAGCTCCTGGGCGACGGCGAGGCCGTCCCCATCTCCGAGGCGGTGGAGATCGTCACCGGCGTCCTGGACGCGCTGGAGTACTCCCACCGGGCCGGGATCGTCCACCGTGACATTAAGCCCGGGAACATTATGCTCACCTCCACCGGCATGGTGAAGGTCATGGACTTCGGTATTGCGCGGGCCATGGAGGACTCCGCCGCCACCGTCACCCAGCAGCACGCCGTGGTGGGCACCGCCCAGTACCTCTCCCCCGAGCAGGCCCGCGGGGAGATCGTGGACACCCGTAGCGACCTGTACTCCACCGGCTGCCTCCTCTACGAGCTCCTCACCGGGCGCCCGCCCTTCACCGGCGACTCGGCGGTGGCTATCGCCTACCAGCACGTACGCGAGATCCCCAAGCCGCCGTCGGCGATAGCGGCCGACATCCCCGAGTCCCTGGACAGGGTGGTGCTCAAGGCCCTGGCCAAGAGCCGTGACGACCGCTACCAGGACGCCGCCCACATGCGCACCGAGCTGGCGGCGGCGGCCCGCGGCATGTCCGTGGCCGCCCCGGCGGTGGACAGCTGGCAGGAGGCCGACCCGACCACGGTCGTCCAGGACCGCAAGACCACCGCGACCCCGCCGACCCCCGGCCCTCCGGCGCCTCCGGTAGCCGCCCCGCACACACCCTCGCCCCAGGCACCCGACGAGCCGGAGCCCCGCCGCTACACCTGGGTGTGGGCGCTCCTCATTGTCCTGGCCGCCTCCACCGTGGTCGTGGGCGTGCTCATGGCTAACGGGGTGATCGGCGGTCCCGGCAAGCCCACCGTGGCCCCCTCCACCGGGCCGACGGCGGCCGCGGTGCCCGACGTCTCCGGTAAGAGCGAGGACGACGCCAGGAAGGCTATCGAGGCCCTGGGTCTGGTCTATGCCAAGGGCTCGGACGTGGCCAGCGACACCATTGACCCCGGTCTGGCCGTCTCCAGCGAGCCGGGTGCCGGCACGAGCCTGGTGGTGGGCAAGACCGTCACCGTCCACTTCTCCTCCGGCTCGGCCATGGTGGATGTCCCGGACGTGTCCGGCAAGTCCCAGGCCGACGCGCGTTCCATCCTGACCAAGGCCGGGCTGGTTGTGGGAGACGTCACCTCGGAGGACTCCCCGGGGGTCAAGAACGGTGACGTCATCCGCACCGACCCGGTCTCGGGGACCTCGGTCCAGCGCGGCTCCAGCGTCTCCCTGGTGGTGGCCTCCGGCCGGGTCACGGTCCCGGGGGTCAAGGGCATGAAGGAGGACGAGGCCAGTGACGCCCTCCGGCAGGCGGGCCTGACCGTCAAGATCGTCACCAAGGCCACCACCAACCAGGACGAGGACGGCAAGGTCATTGAGGTCTCGCCCGAGGACAAGACGGTGGACAGCGGTACCACGGTGACCATTACCATTGGGGCCTACCAGGCGCCTCCGTCGCCGTCGGCGACAGCGACTACGCAAGCTGCGCAGCCGAAGCAGGGGGGAGAGGCGTCGGGTCAGCCCCCCAAGTCCACCAAGAACCCGTAGTAGCAGGGTTGGGGCGGGTGCTGCCTAGGCGCCCGCCCCAACCTTTCCGCACGGGGCGGATCCTCAATGCCCAGAAGGCCTCCCAGGCCGAGCCCACCCGCGCAGGCGGCACCTCGTACCTGCCCTGACGGTTGATGTACCGGTTCTCGTCCGGTGCGGGTATGCTCTCGCACACCGCTCGGCGGGCATCACCGATGAACCTCTGAAGCCTTGTCTTCATGACCGAATCGGCGCCAGGTGGCCGAGAATCAGGCCGCCAGGGCACCTAGGGCCAGGCCTGCGCAGGCCGCCAGCCAGCTGACCCCCACCATGAGCAGGGTGTGGGCGCACCCGGCCCGCGCCCGACCCGCCATGAACAGCCGGGCCCCCTCCACGCAGGCGGTGGAGAAGGTCGAGTAGCCGCCCAGGAAGCCGGTGGCCAGCACCCGGTAGGTCTCGCCGGCCGTCAGTGCGGCCACCAGCCCAATGAGGAGGCAGGCACTCACATTGACCACCATGGTCCCCCAGGGGATCTCCAGGTGGGTGCGCTGGATGCGCTGGGTGCGCCGGGCCCGTCGCGCCCCGGTCCACGCCCCCACACGCTGGTCCACCAGGTAGCGGCTCACCGCGCCCGCCCCACCGGCCAGGGCTATCAGCACCCAGGTCATGCGGTCCTCCTGGCCACTGCGAGCCCGACCCCGGCCGCCACCAGCCCGGCCCCCAAGGACAGGGCCGCGTAGCCGACTCCGGCCCAGCCCATGTGGTCGACCTGGAGGACAAAGGTGGAGTAGGTGGTCAGGCCCCCCATAAAGCCGGTCCCTGCCAGCAGCCGGAGCCGGCGTCGTCCAGGGGTCTGCTCCACCTGGGCCAGGTGCCCCAGCAGCAGGCCCAGCAGGAAGGCCCCCACCACGTTGACCAGCAGCGTGCGCGGCACGTCAACGGCGACCACCGCGCGCACCAGTGTCCCGGCGGCCCCACCCAGGGCGACCCACCCCAGGGCGCTGCACGCCCGTAAGCCCTGACCACATGTCTCCGGTCTGCTCTGCCGGGCCCTGCCTGCGTCAGCCTGTCCGCTACCGCGGGTGCCTGCGGTCTCCTCAGCCATTGCGTCGCGCCACCTGGTAGCCGCCCTCGTTGAGGACCAGGGTGTAGCCCACCTTGGTCCGCTCACTGGCCCAGGCCGCCGCGTCCACAGGCGGCCGACCGCCCCAGGCCGGGGAGTAGCGGTCCACCACCACGTAGTCGGGGGCCCCCTGGCTCGTCCCCACCCAGGAGACTGTGGCGCGGGGCACAAGGTAGGCCAGTAGTCCCAGGTCGGTCTCTACCGTGGCGCCCTGGGGCACGGTGTCGAGCACCTTGTGGGCCGCCTGCGCGCGCAGGGGCTCCCGGCCGTAGTAGTCGCTGGTCAGGTCCCACAGGGGGAGCTTGGGCGCTATGACGAGCATGAGCACCACCGGCACCGCTGCGACCGCCCGCGCCGTCCAGCGTCGCCAGGCTGGCTGGACCCCCCACCGCGCCGCCACGTCCAGCAGGGCGGTCAGGGCAATGGGCATGAGCACCAGGTTGTAGTGCCAGAAGCGCCAGTCCCAGTAGAAGGCGATGCTCCCCAGGAAGCGCCAGGCGAGGGTCGGCAGGACCAGCGTCATCCACGGGGAGCCGAGCCCGGCCACGCCCGCGGTCAGGACGAGCATGAGGGTGGTCTGCACCTTCACGAGGGTGCCGTCCGCCCCGCCCTGCGACGCCCCGCCCGACAGCGAGTAGGCCCAGGTGCCGTCAGGGTTGAGCGCGGGCAGGATGACCAGGGTGGTCAGGAGAAAGCCGGTCACCCCCGCCAGGGCCAGGCCCAGCCCCAGGTTCAGCGGGTCGGAGTCGGCCTGCTTGCGCCAGGTGCGCGCCCTGGCCAGGTACTTGCCCAGGATCCGGGGCCTCGGGGTCGGGGTCGTCTGCGCCCCGGCCTGCGCGGCACCGTCGGCCGACGGCCCGCCAGCCGGCTCCGGCAGGACGGGTTCCCGGGGGATGCCGGGCTGGCGGCTGACTCGACGTCGCTCACGCCAGCCACGCCAGGCCAGGGCCAGACCCGCCATAAAGACAGTGAGTCCTAGGTCCTCCTTGACAAGCATAAGTGGCATACACCACATGGCACAGGCCCACCAGCGCCGCTCTACAAAGGCCACGCCCGCCCAGGCCAGCAGGGGTACGGCAAAGGCCACCTCGTGGAACTGCGACTGCACGCCCCCTTGTATCCCCCAGGACAGGACGTAGGCCAGGCCCAGCGCACCACCTACCCAGCGTCCCAGCAGGCGGGTGGCCAGACGGGTCAGCGGCCAGGCGGACAGGGCCAGGAGCAGATCCTGGACCACCAGGAGGCTGAGCGGGGAGGGGAAGAGACGCCATACCGGGCCCAGGAGCACGAGGATCGGGTGGAAGTGGTCGCCCAGGAGGTTGTAGCCGGGGCCCTTGATCTCCACGATCGGAGCCTGCAGGTGGGCGTAGGCCTTGGCCGCCTCGGAGAAGATCGCCAGGTCCCAGCTGGGCACCACCATGGCCCTCCACTGACCTACCGAGTAGGCAGTGAGGACCACTGCCCCGGTCACCACGGCGACGACGGCGGGAAGGCGGTCAAGGAGCCAGGAGAGACGGGAGCGGACGGGTGCTGCGCAGGAAGACATCACTGTGAGCCTATCGGCTGACCGACTCCTCCGGTGGGGAGCATTGTGAGGATGTTTGCGCTACCCGTGCCCCCAGGCCTGGGAGCCTGTCTCTGTGTGAGCGGATGGCCTGGATGCCTCCCACGCTCCCCTGGGCCCGGGCGCCTGGCGGCAGGGCGAGCCGCAAGGTGCTGGTTCCCTGGTGGATCCGGGGCCGGTGGCACCCTACGAGGCTCTGGGGTCGTCTTCCAGGCCAGTCCCCTGGTGGATCCGGAGCCGGTGGCGAACCCACACGCGCGCGCTGTCCCCAAGGTCCCCTGGTGGATCCAGGGCCGGTGGTCATTGGTGGCGTGTCCCGCTTTGCCCGCGACCGGGCCCTGAGCTGGCCTCGGACCTGCACCTGGTCGTAGTGCGTGGATCAGAGCGGCGCGTGTCTGACAGACTGCGCCCATGACCACCACCCCAGACTCCCCGTCAGCCGAACCCGCAGTGCCCGCTGGGACGACCCCGGCAGACAACCCGGCTGGTAAGACCCGTGAGACCAGGCAGGTCGCTGGACCAGCCGCCACGGATGCTGGGTCGGACGCCGCGTCGGACGCTACGGATGCTGTGCCAGCTGCCGCAGACTCCCAGGGTGCTCTGGATGGCGCCCCGGCTGCTGCGTCGGACGCCACGGGTACCCAGGGAGCCGCGCCCGGGGCCGCTGCCGCACCCGCGTACGGCGTGTACGCCGCGACCGGGCCCGGGGTCGCTGGTCCGGCTGAGCCCGCTACCGGCCTCGTGGGACCCACCGGGGCCGCCGCTGTGCCAGCCGGGACCGAGCCGACCAGCCCTACCGGCAGCCCCACTGGGCCGGTCCAGCCCGCCGCTGGGCCTGCTGGCGCCTCAGCTGGCGCGGCCGTTATGCCCGGTTCCCAACGCTCATCTCAGTCCAACGCAATTATTATTGCTCTTCTGGTTGTCATTGCAGTGCTCCTGACCATAGCGATCGCTGCGTTCCTGACTCGCCCCGCGGCAGCACCCGGCGCTGGCCCGACGGCGTCGGACCCTGTTCCTGCGAGCCCACCGGCCTCGGCGGGCCAGGACACCTCACCGGCCCCGGCCGCCCAGCAGACTCCGACTCCAAGCTCCCCGGAGACCGCGGCTCCCAGCGTGACCGACTCCCGGCTCCTGACGTTCATGCACCAGGAGGTGCACCGCGACGCCAATGACGGCCAGGCCCGCGGCGCCCAGAACGCCCCTGTGGTCATGGTCCTCTACTCGGACTTCGCCTGCCCCTTCTGCACCCTGCTGGCCCGGAGTGTCGAGCCGCAGCTGGCGGACCTGGTCAGCAACGGGACCCTGCGCATTGAGTGGCGTGACCTGGCCCAGATCACCCCGACCTCGCCCCTGGCCGCCCAGGCGGGCGTCGCCGCTGCCAAGCAGGGCCGCTTCTGGGAGTTCCACGACGCCGTCTACGCCGCCGCGGACCCCGCTGGTCACCCGACCTACACCGAGGACTCCCTGGTGGAGTTCGCCCGGACTGCGGGCGTGCCGGATCTGGACCGCTTCCGCACCGACATGACCAGCCAGGAGACCGTCACGGCGGTGACGCAGGCCAAGCAGCACGCCCACCAGGCAGGTATCCAGGGAACGCCGTTCATGATTATTAACGACACCTACATTAGCGGCTACCGGGACGCGGACTTTGTGCGGGCCACAGTGCTCGACCAGGCGGCCAAGGTCGGCTAGCACCCACCCAGATCCCGCCCAGGATCCTGCTGGCCTACCAGCTGAGCTGGCCCCACCCGAGACGCTGGAGCCCGGCCGCCAGGAGTCTCGGAGGCTGCCCGGGAGCCCCGGAGCAGAGGCCCTCGGCGCCCGCCGCCAGCCCGCTGGAGCTCGGCCCCGGACCCCCAGCCTCGATAGTGAGATAAATCATATCTCACGAGGCGGCCCGCTCTCGTCCGGCCCCCACACCGGTCTGCCCAAGTCTAGGAAATGGGTCACATTTTCTGCGAGAATGCTGTCACCCTACTTCCTGGGCCCGGCCCCGTCTCAAAGGAGAAGAACATGTCACTGTCGATCGGCGTGGACGTTGGCGGCACCAAGATCGCTGCCGGCGTGGTTGACGAGGAGGGTAACGTCCTGGAGGCCCTCCGCCGCAGCTCGCCAGCCAAGGAGCGTGCGGCCATTATCGACATGATCGTGGCGGTGACCGCCGAGCTGGCGGCCCGTCACAAGACCGCCAGCGTCGGCATTGGCGCGGCTGGCTTCGTGTCCTCGGACCGCTCGACGATCGCCCACGGCACGAACCTGGACTGGACAGGCCTCAACCTGGGCCAGGCCGTCTCCGGCCGCGTCGATCTCCCGGTGGTGGTGGAGAACGACGCCAACGCCTTCGGCTGGGCCGAGGCCCGCTTCGGTGCGGCCCGCGGCAAGAAGAACGCCCTCATTGTGGCCATTGGCACCGGCGTGGGCGGGGCGCTCGTGGTGGACGGGCGCCTGGTGCGCGGGGCCGCGGGCTTCGCCGCCGAGGTCGGGCACATCACCTCGGTGCCGGGCGGTCGGCCCTGCGGCTGCGGGCGTCGCGGCTGCCTGGAGCGGTACGCCTCGGGCACGGCCCTGGGGGTCAACGGCTGGGAGCTGGCGCAGTTCCGACCCGCCTACGCCGCCCGCATCATTGAACTCTCAGGTGGTGATTCTTCACACATTAAGGGTGAGGCCATTACCGCCGCCGCCCGCGAGGGAGACCCGGCCGCCCTGCAGTGCTACGACGACCTCGCCGGGCACCTGGGGCGCGGTCTGGCGGATCTCTGCGCAGTTCTGGACCCCGAGGTCATTGTCATCGCCGGTGGCCTGGCGGAGGCGGGGGACATTCTTCTGGCACCAACACGTGAGGTCTTCCACACTGAGATCACCGCCCGACGCGCTCGTCCGGAGATTCCTGTCGTCTTGGCCGAGGGGGGACAGTATGCTGGCCTCGTGGGGGCCGCTGACCTGGCTCGGCAGGTTTAGAGGCGCGGCCCCCACGCCTACCCCTGGGGCCCGACGGCGTGCTGGCACGGTCCCTCACGCGAGCAGGTAGTGACGTGGGACCAGGGAGGGCCGGGGGAGCCGGTCCGCGCGGGTACACCCTTATAGAGCAGGTGCGGCCCGGTCCATAGAGAGTCCTGCTCCCAGGCCCCGGCGGGCTTACAGGTGACGAGGCGCCACCGGCCGGGGGCGCACCTTGCTCCCAGGCCTTGTCGGGCTTGCACGACACCACCGGGTGCGTCCCGGCCCGTGGGGTCTGCTGGCCTCGCCCTGTGTACTGCGCCCTGCGTGCCGCCCCTAGATTGAGCGCGTCCCAGCCCTATCGCGAGCGGGGACGGTGGGATATCGAGGTCCCGGTTACGGGTGCGGACGGCCCGGCCCCTGCGCGAGCGGGGACGGCGGCTGACCCTCCCCTACTGCGGGACCTTCATGGTGCTGGCTCTCGCGCGTGCGGGGGCGGCGGGGTCGTGGGGCTGGTCGGTTCACGGGATGGCGGCCCGTTTGCCGCCGGACTAACCGATTGGACCATCCGCTGATCGGCCCAGTCGTCTGGCTGAGCCGTCCGTCTGGCTGAGCCGTCCGTCGGTCCGGGGCCGGGAGGTATCGGCCAGACGGATGACGTCGGCCGTGGCTGACTCGGCCCGGGGACCGCTGGCGACGCCGTCCCAGCTGGCTGGTCGCGCGCCCTGAGCCAGCCCGGGTACCTCGAAGCCAATCTTTGATGTGAGATTAATCACTAATTAGGCGCGTTGGAGAGGTGTGTCACCCGGGTTCAAGAGAGTGATATTCCTCATATCCGGGTCGGTCCCGTTGGCCCCAGGGCACTGGCGCACCTGCGCGGGTTTCCCGCCTGCCGAGGTGGGCCCAGGGCAGCGCCTCGGTCCGCCCCGGCGTGACGGGTGGTTTCCCGCCTGCCGGGATGGGCCGGTAGGGCTGTGCTGCGGCCAGAGCGTATGGGTTCCGTGGCGGCGCCGCTCCGTTCTTGCTGCCCGGCCCGGTGTCGACTGCTCCTGCCCCCACCTGCCGGGTGCGGTTTCGGCCGGGTCGGGCGCCACCCTGGCGGGTCGCCGACCAGCATGTGCCGCACCGTCGGGCCGCAGACCCAGGAGAGCCCGACGGCACGGCACCTGCTGGTCAACGCCACCCGGCCCACCCGGTCACGACGCCGCCCGATCTGCCCTGCCAGGGCACCGCCCTGCCCGCCCCGGTCATGACGCCGCCAAGACCGCCACGACAGCGCCTGCGGTAATGGCGGGAGCCGCATTGGCTGTCTGCTTGGCGAACCGTCGCAGGGGCCGCAGCGCTCAGCCACCTGCAGACAGGGCTCCGCCTACCGCACGTAGGTATAGCTGTCGCTGGTCAGGCTGACGCGGTAGCCCGGGCCGTGGTACCCCGAGCCGGGGTGGCCCAGGCCGTAGAACCCCGGGGTGTAGGCGTAGCGCGGGGCCATGTCGGCCGCGCTCGGCCGCCCCCGGCCGATCTCGTAGTCGGCGTGGGGCGCAGGCGACCCGGATCGGAGGTTGGAGAGCAGCTGGAGCTCCAGCTCCGTCAGGTACTGCTGCGGGTCCCGGGCCGGGACCGCGTTCTGATCGGCGCCCCGGCCGGTCGCCTCCTGGCCCTTGGTGCTGCGGGTGCTCCCAGCGCCTCCGACGTCCTGGCTGCCGCGCGCTCCTGGGTCTCTGCCGCCAGCGTCCTGACCCCGGGAGCCCTGGCCTGCCTGGTCCTGGCTAGTCAGGCCAAGTAGGCCCTTGGCGCCCAGACCGGGCAGGCCCTTGGGGCTCTGACCTGCTAGGACCTGGCCGTCGGCGCCGTGGCTCGCCGGAGCCTGGTCGCTCTCCTGGCCGTCCCGGCCCTGGTCGGCCCCGGCGTCCTCAAGGCACGGCCCGGGTGACAGCAGGAGCATTGCGGCCAGCTGTGTCAGGCCGCGCCCCCGGTGGCGGCAATAGAGGTGTTCTGTGCTGGGTGAACCCATGAGACCACACGGATGGTACATAGGAGACTCCATTCGCGGTGATTAAAAAAGGATATGAATGGTGACAAGTCCGTGATGTCGCCAGGGCGGCCGTTGGCCGGCTGCTGGCCCAGGCGGCCGCCAGCTGGCATCCGGGCCTAGCTGGCATCACGGTCTGGTCGGGGGCACTTCGGCGGGGTGCGGTGAGCCTGCCAAGACGCCTGCGGGCTACGCCCCTGGTCAGCCGGGTTCCCGGGCACGTCCAGCATCCTCGGCCGGGCTGTCGGGTTCCTTGGCCCAGCTGGCAGCCGGCATTCGGGCCCAGCTGGCGGCCACCATCCGAGCGTGCCCGGCATCCGGGCTGGTCCAGCGGCCGGCGTCCGGACCAGCCCAGCGGCCAGCAGGCCCGGGCCAATATCCCTGGCCAGCCTGTCAGCACCCCCGCCCTAGCCAGCGGCCAGCATCTGGACCAGCTCAGCGTCCGGCAGGCCCGGGCTGCCAGGTTCTCAGGCCTGGCTGGGCTGCAGGTCGGGGCGCTCGGCGAGAACAAGGTCGGGGCCTTCCTGGTGGGCTGCGTCGAGGTGCCTGACGTGGGCTCCCAGCAGCACCAGGAGCAGCCAGCCCAGACTCCCCAGGGCGGTGGCCGTCACAATGAACATGGACCCGGTACCCTCCCGGGCGACCTGGAGCAGGCTGAGGGTCAGCACGCCCACGGCCAGCCCGAGCGAGGCGCTGTGGTACCTCACCGCGCGCTCGCGGCCCCATGCCGTGAACACGACGAGCAGGCAGATCGAGACCAGGAACTCAATCAGGAGCAGGGACACAGGGCCCCAGGTGATCCACGGGTTCATTAGCACCTCCAGGGTCCCGCCTTGGGAAGCAGGCGGGTGCACGAGTGACGAGGCAAGCCCTCGTCGTTCCATCAGAAAGCGTCTCAGAGGGAGGCGGGTGTGAACATCGGCTGGTTAGGGCATACAGTTGGCTGCCGGAACCAGCCGATCAGCCTATACAGTTGGCCCGTCCGATCGGATGATCTCCCCCCAACCGCTCCCCCAGGACTGTCATCCACTCGGATGTTCTTGGTAAAGTAGCCAGCACGTGTGTGGCAAAAAGGGGATCCAATGCGAAACACATCATCCACCCGTCTCGCCCGACTCCGGTCGATGTGGGACCTGCGACCGATGCTTGAGCCTGATGACAGGCTCCGGCAGCATCTCTACACGGCCGCGGGAGCCGGTGCGGGCATCGTCAGTATCGTCATCAACGTCATTGCTGGAGGGCCGCCAAGCTTCGCGGACTTGACCTTCATGCTCCTGGGGCTGGTCCTGCTGACCTGCATCCCCCTGCGGCCGCTGCCTGTCAGCCTGGCCTACCTGGCCTGCTGGAGCGTGCTGGTCCTCGCCCCGGGGGTCTACGCCGGGGACATGATCATCACCGACCTGGGGTTCTTCGTCTTCCTGGGGCGGTTCCTGCGGCCACTGCCCGCCTTCACCCTCTTCCTGGCTACCGTCGGCGTGTCCGTCGTGGCCATACTGATCCAGCCGCCCATCTACCTGGCCAACAGCATCGAGGCTGTGACCACCCTCTTCCTCATAGGGCTGCTCATGGTCCCCATGGGCATCCTGCTGAGGGCCACCGAGCGGGCGCGCTACATGGAGTCCAAGCTGGCCAAGGCCCGCCTGGACGCCATGCGCCTGGAGATCGCCCGGGAGATGCACGACCTCGTGGCCTACTCCATGTCCCAGACGGCCCTGCGCGCCCAGCGGGCCGCCGCCAACTCCGCCTTCTCCGCCCCGGCCCGTCAGGAGTTCACCGCTTTGGAGTGCACCGCCGCCGACGCCCTTCACGAGCTCCGCCTCCTCCTGCGCACCTTGCGCGAGGACCCCGGCCCCAACAAGCAGGAGGACCCGGACCAGACCGTCACCAACCTGGGGCACCTGGTCACCGACCTGAGCACCGCCGTCCAGGCCGTGGGCGACGACGTCGCCGCCGCCGGCTTTGACGTCACCTACCAGTGGATAGGCACCCTGGTGCCCACCCGGGCCCAGGCCGTCACCCTGTCCCGTGTGGCCCGTGAGATGGGCGCCAACATCATCCGTCACGGCGACATCGACCATCACGTCACCCTGACCCTCACTCTGGGCCCTGAGTTCATCCGCCTGGTAGCCACCAACAAGATCAACCAGGGCGCCCCTCGCCTGCCCCACTCCGGCTCAGGAGTCCTGGGTATGCGCGAGAGGCTCAACGCGATCGGCGGCACCCTGTCCACCCTCTCGGAGGACGGGACCTGGATGGCCGTCGCCACCGTTCTCTGCCCCAGTACCACCCCATCAAACCCTCAGCCCCTGGAGAAGACCTCATGATTCACGTCGGCCTCGCTGACGACGACGCCCTGGTCCGTCAGACCCTCAACGACCTGCTCAACGACACCGAGGACATCCGCGCCCTCTGGGTGGCCCGGGACGGCGAGGAGGTCCTGGACATCCTGCACTCGGGCGACTACCCGCTGGTCGACGTGCTCCTCCTGGACGTCCAGATGCCCCGCATGGACGGTATCGCCGTCACGGAGCTCCTGCACAACGAGATGCCCAACCTCAACATCCTCATCCTGACCACCTTCATGGCCGACCCCGTCATGGAGCGTGCCATGGCGGCCGGGGCCAAGGGCTTCGTGGCCAAGGAGGATCCGGTCACTGCCCTGGCGGCGACCATCCGCCACGTCGTGGAGGGCAACATGGTCCTCTCCCCCGCCTCCCTGAACGTCATTAAGAACCGCCCTGACGCCTCCAACCCCGTCATCCCTGGTCCTGCGGTCTCCGGTCCCACCGCCAGTCCTGAGATCCCTGCTCTCATGATGCCCACTCTCAGGAAGTCCCCGAAGGCCTCCGCCCCGGCACGGGTCCCGGCTGCTGCTGGCTCCGCCCCGGCCAGCACGGCCTCGGCTGCCAGTCCCCTGGTGGCCGGCCCCGCCCCGACCGCTATCAGGAGCACGCCCACGGGCGTCGTCCTCTCGCCGCGCGAGACGGAGGTGCTGGCCCTCATGGTCGAGGCCTACTCCAACAAGCAGATCGCCCGGCGCCTGGGGCTGAGCGAGGCGACGATCAAGACCCACGTCTCCACGGTCATTGCCAAGATGGGCGTCCAGGACCGGGTGGGCGCCGTCGTCCAGGCCCTGCGCAACGGGCTCGTCTGAGGCCAGCCTTCCCTCATCGTCTCGGCCGATCGGTTGAACCGGTCGGCCGATGACGTGCTGCCCGCGGTGGGGCACCATGGTGGCGCCCGGGCCTGTCCGCCCGGGCGCGTACTGGTCTCCATGAAAGGTGTTGCTTATGCTCTTCCCTCCTACGCCCCATGAAAACACTGTCAGCTGGGCATTTTTCCCTTGGTGCATAGTATCTATTTGGCCTAGGATCAAGTGACCCTGTCTGTCTCCTATAGGTCGTGCCAATGCTATTCCGTGCCTCCTGCGGCTGCCGTCCATTTGGGTCTGACCCACATGGGATATAAGCCGCCTCCCTGGCTTAGCAATGACCTGTAGCTACCACGTAGGTGGGGGAGGGATAACCTCCCCCACCCGCGTCGTGCTCTTTTAGCAGGGCTTCAGCGGTATTGCTGCTGATGCCCTTGTCGGCGCGTTTTCTTGGGGCCTCTTACGGCCCCGCCGCCACTGGTCCTCGTGCCGCCCAGGATTGGTGGTCCTTGTCTACTTGCCGGTCTTTTGTTGGCCCCCTACCGTCCGGACTGCACCATGAGCACTATGAACTGTGACGCCCTGCCTCAGCCTCTTCACCGGGGCACCGGGGCCCGACGTCATCACCTCCTGTCACTGCGTGACCGCACCGAGGTGAGCACCGTCCTGGACCTCCTGGACTCCCTGGGCGCTGACCCCCTGGGTGTCTCCGACCTGGCCGAGCGCCGGGTCCTGGAGCTGGCCTGCGGCTCGGGGCGCCTGACCCTGCCCATTGCCTCCGCCGGCCACCGCGTGCTGGCCACCGACGTCGAGCCCGAGGTCCTGGCCTACCTGGGATCCCAGCTGGGCCTAGGGCCGGAGCGCTCGACGTCGAGCTCCAGGAAGCGCCCAATGGGCCTGAGAAGGTGGTTGAGATCACAGACCCTGGAGTCGGGGGCGGTTGAAGGGCTTGCGCCGGACCTGGGGGCCCTTCCCCTCCCGACCCCGGACTCGCGTATGAGCCGCCGGGCCAGCTCGGCGGTGTACGAGTCCTCGGCCCCCGATGTGGCCGCCTCGTACGCCAGCCCGGCCTCGGGGCCCAGGGCAGGCCAGTACCTCCGTCCCAACCACAGGCTGGACCCCCTGTCCCCGGAGCCGGGTGCGGGGCCGGGGACGGAGCCGGGGTCTGGCACCGGACGGCAGGCCTCCTGGAACCCGACCCCGTCCGCGGGGCCGGGTGCGGGGTTGCCGGGCGGAGCGTCTAGTTCTTCGTCTGCGGGGCTGGCTTCGGATGCTGGCTGGCAGGGTGGGTCGGGCTCCTCCCGGTCCGCGGGCTTGGGGTTGCCGGGCGGCGCCTCTGGCTCTCCGTCTGCGAGCTTGGGTGCGGGTCGGTCGTCCCAGTTCGTGGAGTCGGACTGGGATGCTGGCTGGCAGGGTGGGTCGGGTTCCTCCCGGTCCGCGGGCTTGGGTGCGTCTGGCTCTTCGTCTACGGAGCCGGGCTGGGAGACCGGCCGACACATGAGGCGGGGCAGGCACGTGGCACCTGATCCGGACCCACTCGGTGCCCACCCTCAGGCTGGCACGCCGTCGAGCTGGGGCGAGAGCGTGGACGTCTCCGGCTCTACCCCTCAAGGTGGGGCGCACTTCCCCCTGCCGTCGGCAGGGCTGGGGCGGACGCGGCCGGGGGCCCTGGACCGGATTGGGCTGGGTCTGGCCGACATGACCGCCTTCTGCCTCACCGAACGCTTTAAGGCGGTCTGCCTGCCCAACAGCTCGATCACCCTCCTGTCGCCTGTGACACGTCGGCACACCCTGAGGCTGGCTGCCTCCCACCTGGCGCCGGGCGGGATCCTCATTGTGTGCACTGAGTACGTTCTTGAGGACGCTCCCATCTCGCTCTCGCTGTCCTTTGGCCAGGACGTGAAGCTGGAGGAGCAGACTGATGGCAGGCGCCGGCGGCTCTGGCTGAGCTGGGGGCCGGAGCGCTACGCCTCCGACCTCTTTGTGGTGCCGCCAGCATGGGTCGTGGAGGCCCTGACCGGGCTCGGGCTGACGGTGATCTACCAGCACTCCCGCCCCGACTCCGCGGTCCCGGGGCGTGCCAACGCCGTCATAGCCGCCGTCAAGCGCCCCTGACCACACCTCGGACCGCACCCCTTGGCCGCGGCTCCGACCACACCTCTGACAGCGCCCCTCCGCCCACCCCGCGTCCGTCCCCGCCCTCCTTCGCGAGAACGGTACTTATTGCTCGCGAGAACGGTACTTGTTCGTCGTGAGAACGGTACTTATTGCCCGTGAGAACGGTACTTGTTGCTCGCGGCCGTGCCTCCGCGACCTCGGGCACGTCGTCCTCTAGGTGCCGGAGGTCCACTCGAGGCCTCTGTGTACGGGGTGACGCCTCAATGACTGACGCGGAGAGCCAGCATGCCCAGCGGAGGTCCCTGAGGAGCGTTCTATGAGAAAAATAACATTGTAGATACATCTGATTTCGCTTCTTGCGAACACTGTTCGTGCAGGAGCTCGTGCCACTCCTCCTGGTGGGGCTGGGGTGGGCGAGCGCGGATGTGGGGGCAGGTAGGGCTGGGGCACTGGCCAGCTCCTGGAGGAGAGGATGGGCAGCGGCGGGCTGGCTGGCACGGGCCGTCCTGCCCGACCGGCCAGCTCCTGGAGGACGGGCAGCGGGCACGCGCTCCTCCTGGTGGGGCTGGGACCTGGCCGCTCCCGCCCCGTGGCGCCCTGACGACGTACTCCTGATGGGGCGACGGCCAGCTGGTGCGGCCCGGCGGCGGAGTTGCACATTCTTTTTACAAACCACGATCATAGAATGGCGGAATCACGAGGATCCGTGAGGTGGTTCGGGACCCGGGAAGCAGGATGAATGTGCAACGGCGCCCGCGTTGCACATTCATCCTGTTCCCGATCGCCTTCTGGACCGGGAAATCGTTGGAACGACGCCACTGGCCCGAACAGGACCCCGGGATGAATGTGCAACACCACCTCCTAGGTCCCGACGGGACGCGCCCTTGGCCCGCTGGCACGGTCCGACCACCACCCGGGTGCCCGGGACACACGACCCGCAGGCACCCCACCCCCCACAACTGGGCCTTGATGAGACCTCCTACCTCATTTTTAGTGATATTTATCACATCGACTCTTGGTCTGTTTGTACCCCGATGCTCCACTGCGCGAGCCCCGTCGCGCGGGGGCGGACGTCACCGACCTGGGGTGCCGGTGCTGGTAGTCGCGTGAGCCCTGTGACGCGGTGAGGTCGTGCCGCCCAGGCGGCGTGCTGACATGCGCCAGGCCTCGTAACGTGGAGCGGACGCCGTCGGTTGGCCCGGCTGGGGGAGTTGCACAGTTGAGGGAGTCGCACAGCACGAACCCGTGGCGCGAGACGGACAGGCTGCCCGACTTTGGCTCGGGAGCGCTCCCTGGTTGGGCGGGGCCGTCTTCCGCGAGTGGACTCGTGCCGCTGGCTGGGTGGGCCCCAATGAGACGGGGTCACCTGAGCGGACGCTGCGGCCCGTCTTCGGCTCACGGGAAAGCTCCGGCCGTGGCGTCGCCCTGACTTCCCTGTCGGGGTCTGCTCCCGGCCTTGCGTTGCCCTGCCCTGGCGGCCTTCCGGGCAACCGGGACCGTTGGGGTCCGAGGTTGGTCGAGTGCGGAACCGCAGAGGCAAGGCGAGGGCCTCACAGCTCGGTGGTGCTGGATCCCGTTCCCATAACCCATACCGGGATATGAGATGGATACCGATCTGGAGGCCCTCGAGAGGACACTCTACGCTATCGCCAGCCGATCCGCTAGTGACTTACCTCAAGATGGGACCCACTCGTTCGGCGTGATATCGCGGGTTCGAAGGATATGTGAGGATTATCACTCCGATGTCCTGCCGAGCTGTGCTAGCAGGGTCCGATGGGTGGGGCGTGCCAGTTGCCTGCGTACCGGGTCCCAGCGGAGGGCGGGCCGGAGTCGCCCGAGACGCCACGGCTCTACGTGATGGTGCGCTGGGGCCACGTGCTGAGGGCCGCGCGCAGGCCCAGGCTCAGACCAGCGCCGCGCCCTCAGACCGGTGCCACGCCCTCAGGCCGGTGCCAGGCCCTCAGGCCGGTGCCAGGCCCTCAGGCCGGTGCCAGGCCCAGGCTCAGACCAGCGCCGCGCCCTCAGACCAGCGCCATGCGCAGGATAATGAGCCCCACCAGTGTCGCGGTGACGCCGATAATCCCCATAATGCCCGCAGTCGTACGCTGGCAACGAAGATCCAGGCTGTAGACCGCTGCCACGGCGGCGCCGGTCAGCAGCCCGCCCAGGTGCCCCTGCCAGGAGATCCCGCTGCCCAGGAAGGATATGACCACATTCACCGCCAGCAGGGCCACAATCCCCGAGGTGTCCCGCCCCAGGTGTCGCTGGATGACGAACAGGGCCGCGAACAGCCCGAAGATCGCCCCCGAGGCGCCCACGGTCTGGCTGAACCACGCCGACAGCACCTGCGGTGAGGCCAGCCAGTAGATAGCCGTCGAGCCGCCCAGGGCGGAGAGCACGTACAGGGCCGTGAACCGGCAGCGCCCCAGCAGCGGCTCCAGGATCCCACCCAGCACCCACAGGGCGTACATATTGAACGCCAGGTGCATGAACCCGCCGTGGAGGAACGCCGTGGTCAGGAACCGCCAGGGCTCCTGCGCGGCGAGGGCGGGCACGAAGCCCCCCCAGGCCGTCACCGGGTTCATGAGGTGGGACCGCAGGGGAAGGCTCTGAAGGATCCAGACGACAATGCACACCGCCATGAGCAAGGTGGTGATGCGCACGTCACTGATCGGCTGGCCCCCCAGGACGGTCCGGGTCCCGCGACCACCCGTCTGGTGGGTGCAGTCCACGCAGCGCACCCCCACCGGGCTGGGGACCTGGCACTCGGGGCACACCGGACGGTTGCAGCGCTGGCACCGCACGTAGGAGACACGCTGGGGGTGGCGGGGGCAGACCGGCGGGTCGGCCTGGTGGTCCGCTCCCGAGGAGCTGGAGGGGTACTGCTGGGTCATGGCTCAGCCTTGTCGCTGGAGGTCGCTGTGGACAGGGATCAGGGGCTGTGGGTCGGGGCCTTGCGGGCCAGCCGGCAGCGGTGGCGTCCGGCCGGGGGAGCCTGCTGGGCCCCGTCTGACGAGCCGGGTCCGGTGGTTCGCGAACCTAGCTGGCCCGGTGGGGTGGTGCCTGGCGGTGCGGTGCCGCCCGGCGGGCCCGGCGGGACGCGGACGGCGTCGCTGAGCACTCGCGGGTGCCCGACGACGCCGTCTGGTCTCATACCCGAGGCGGTCTCACTCGGTGACCGTCACGGAGTTAATGACGACGTCCTCCAGGGGGCGGTCACGCGGGTCGGTGGCCACCGCCGAGATCGCGTCCACGACCTGCTTGGAGGCGTCGTCGGCCACGGCCCCGAAGATGGTGTGCTTGCCCTGGAGCCACTCGGTGCGGGCCGTGGTGATAAAGAACTGGGAGCCGTTGGTGCCCTTGCCCAGACGCCGGCCGGCGTTGGCCATGGCCAGGACGTAGGGCGCGGAGAAGGTCAGGGAGTCGTCGATCTCGTCGTCGAAGACGTAGCCGGGGCCGCCGGTACCGGTACCCAGGGGGTCGCCGCCCTGGATCATGAAGTTGGGGATAACCCTGTGGAAGATGACACCGTCGTACAGCGGGGCCTTGGTCTCCTCGCCTGTACGGGGGTCCGTCCAGGTGGTCTTACCGGTGGCCAGGCCGGTGAAGTTCGCGACTGTCTGGGGTGCCTGCTCGGGAAAGAGCGTGAGGCGGATGTCGCCGAGGGTCGTGTGAAGTGTCGCTTCCATGCTGTCATCGTCGCATGGGCGGGACACCGCGGACCGGGACTGCGGTAGGTGCCACCGCACTGTTCACCCCAGGCAAAACGCCGACGACAAGGTTGGTCCGCTGTTGCGCGTCGGTGGGAGGATAGGGACAGGTCGCACGGATGCGTACGCACCGTTCGAGTCGCCATCGGCCCCGGTCCCCGCACCGGGTGCCGCGAAGAATCTCTAGGAGGACCCATGAAGAAGTGCACCCTGGGCAGGACCCTCGGCTGGCTGACCGTCGCCACCGTCGCGGCCGGCGCCGCCTACGTCGTCTGGAAGCGTTCGCAGCCGGTGGAGGACCCGTGGGCCGAGGAGTACTGGGCCGACTCCGAGGAAGAGGAGGAGGCCGAGCCCGCTCCCGCTGAGGCCTGAGCCCTGGCCGGGCGTCGGCGGGGTCCCGCACCGGGGCCCCGCCGCGTCATCCGGCTCCCGCACGGCCCCGGCGCGCCCGCGCCCCGGCGTGCCCGGGCGGTGGGCCGACGCCGCCGCACCCTGGACACCCCTGGGCGGCGCCCGTCACTTCCAGTTCAGCAGGCCCAGGAAGCCGGCCATCATAATGACGAAGCCGACGTACAGGTTGCCGTTGACCAGCCAGTCAGTCTGGTGGTGCGCCACGAAGTAGGGGATCGGGTACTGGCCCTTGAACAGGTAGGTGACCACGACCCACAGCAGGCCCGTGATCAGCAGGGTCACCATGGCCGGCGCGTACCAGCGGGGGCTGCCCACGTCCTTGATCTTCCGGGGCGTGCGGGACACCCGGTTGGCCGCCGCCCGTGACTCCTCCTCCAGCGCCGCCGCCACCTTGGCGGGGTTCCCGGAGCGCTTGAGCCGGGCCAGGCGCTTCCTGTCCTCTTCCTTGGCCCGCTTGCCGAAACGCACCAGGCGGCTGGAGCCGGAGGCCGAGCCCTTCTCCTTCTTGGAGTCCTTGGACTTGGAGTCCTTGGACTCCTTCCCGGAGCCGGACTCCTTCTCGGAGCTCGTGGGCTCCGAGGCCTTGGAGGCCTTCTTGGACGACACCTCGTCCTGGGGGTCCTCAGTGGCAGGCTCCTTACCATCCTTACCCTTACCCTGAGATCCCTTGCCCCCGGAACCCTCGGAACCCTGTGCGGGGTCCTCGTCCTGGGCCCCGGAGCCCTCACCCGTGGAGGTGGGCTCCTCGGAGTCGGGGGCCTGGTTGGTGTCCGGCCTCGGGCTGGTCTTCTTCCGCAGGGCCATGTGGTCCTCCTCGCTTGGGATGTTCCCGACAGGGGAAGTCGGTTGACTGGCGCTAGCGCCTAGCCTAGGGCATCGTCACCGGGTTCCTGCCACGCCTACAAGCTCATAGACTGCACAAGACACTCGCAACACCAGGAGACTAGATGGCACACCCCCGCCACCAGCGGCGTCCGCACCGTCCTGGACCGCTCAGCATGGTCCTGGGTGGTATCGGAGAGCTCCTTATTACCTCCGGCCTGGTGATCGCCCTGTTCCTGGTGTGGCAGCTGTGGTGGACCGGTATCGCCGCCCACGAGAAGGCGCAGGCCGTCAAGGAGCAGTTCACCCAGACCCAGGTCGACTCCCCCAAGGTCGCCGGGACCAAGCACACCGACGCCCCCCCGGCCTTCACCCAGGTCGACTACGGCCAGGCCATCGGGATGCTCATTGTGCCCAAGTGGTACGGCGTGACGAACAACAATATGCCGGTTATCGAGGGGACCGGTGAGGACGTCCTGGACCAGGCGGCAGCCGGGCACTACACCGACACCCAGCAGGTAGGGGAGGTCGGCAACTTCGCCATTGCCGCGCACCGCCGCACCAACGGCAACTCCTTCCGCCGGATCGACCTGCTCGAGCCCGGCGACGAGGTCGTCGTGGCCACCCAGGACACGTGGTACGTCTACACCGTGGAGAACTACGAGATCGTCGAACCCCACCAGGTCGAGGTCCTCTCCCCGGTCCCGGACGACCCCGATGCCCAGCCCACCGAGCGCTACCTGACCATGACCACCTGCCACTCCCTGAGCATGGGCGAGTGGGGTAACGACCACCGGTGGATCGTCCACGCCAAGTTCTCCTACTGGATGCCGCGCTCCGAGGGCCGGCCCGACTCCGTCCTCAACGACCCGGAGGTCAACTGACATGTACGGATGGATCTGGAGGCACCTGCCCGGCCCCGTCTGGTTCAGGACCATTGAGGCCCTCGTCCTGACCGCTGCCGTGGTGCTCCTCCTCTTCGAGGTGGTCTTCCCCTGGGCCAATGACACCTGGCACCTCTCCGGTGAGGCCGACGTCGGCTGACCGCCCGCCACCCGCCCCCGTGGGAGCGGGTGGCAACGGCGCCCGGGTACGCGCGGGCGCCCTTCGGGCAGCCCCCGGTACGCGGGGCAGAGCTGGCGCCCGGGTACGCGGGCCCGGCCAGTGCCGCTCAGGTGCCGCTCAGCGGCCCAGCTCCTCGCGCGCCTGGACAAAGGCCGCCACGCAGGCACGCACGTCCGCCTCGCTGTGCGCGGCGCTGAGCTGGACCCGGATCCGGGCCTTACCGCGCGGCACCACCGGGAAGGAGAAGGCCGTGACGTACACGCCCAGCTCCAGCATGCGCCTGGCCACCGCCACCGCCTGGCGGGCGCCGTCCTCCCCGGGGAACATGACCGCCACAATGGGGTGGCTGCCAGGCAGCAGGCTGAAGTCGGCCTGGTCCATGAGGTCGCGGAACAGGGCGGCGCGCTGGGCCAGGTCGGCGCGCGCCTGGTCGGCCTCCCGCGCGATCTCCAGGGCCCGCAGGGAGCCCCCCACCACGGCGGGTGCCACCGTGTTGGAGAACAGGTAGGGGCGGGCGCGCTGGCGCAGGAGGTCGACGATCTCCTGCGGGCCGGTGATGTAGCCGCCGCTCGCCCCGCCCAGGGCCTTGCCCAGGGTCCCGCTCAGGACGTCCACGCGCCCCTCCACCCCGAGCAGCTCAGGCGTACCGCGCCCGCCGGCCCCCACGAAGCCGGTGGCGTGGGAGTCGTCCACCATGACCAGCGCCCCGTAGGCCTCCGCCAGGTCGCAGATGTGCGGCAGAGGCGCGTAGGAGCCGTCCATGGAGAAGACCCCGTCGGTGACGATCATGACCCGTCGTGCCCCCCACTGGCGGGCAGCCGTCAGCTGGGCGCGCAGGTCGGAGACGTCGGCGTTGCGGTACCGGTAGCGCCGCGCCTTGCACAGGCGCACCCCGTCGATAATGGAGGCGTGGTTGAGCTCGTCGGAGATAATGGCGTCCTGGCTGGTCAGCAGCACGTCGAAGATGGCTCCGTTGGCGTCGAAGCAGGAAGAGAACAGGATGGTGTCCTGGTAGCCCAACCAGTCGGCGATCGCCCGCTCCAGGGTGCGGTGCGGGGACTGGGTGCCGCAGATAAATCGCACCGAGCTCATACCGAACCCCCACTGGTCCAGTGCCTCCTTGGCCGCCGCCACCACGCGGGGGTCGTTGGCCAGGCCCAGGTAGTTGTTGGCGCAGAAGTTCAGGGCAGGGCCGGTGGTGGTGGCAATGTGCCCGGACTGAGGGGTGGTCATGACCCGCTCGTCCTTGTACAGGCCGTCGGCGCGAATGCCCTCCAGCTCCTGGGCCAGCTCGTTCCTCATGGTGTACACGGTGAATCTCCTTGTCAGACGGTCCAGTCCAGGACGACCTTGCCGCACCGCCCGCTGCGGGCGGTCTCAAAGCCCTGCTCCCACTGGTCTGCCGGGAAGCGGTGGGTAATGACGCCGCGTACGGCGTCACGCAGGGTGGGGGAGGACTCCAGCATGAAGGAGGCCTTGTACCAGGTGTCGAACATCTCCCGGCCGTAGACGCCCTGGATGGTGAGCATGTGGGTGATGACCCAGCCCCAGTCGATCGCGTAGGAGGTCTTGGGCAGGCCCAGCATGGCGATCCGGGCCCCGTGGGTGCACGCCCGCAGCATGCTCCGCACCGCCTCGGGCGCCCCGGAGATCTCCAGGCCGACGTCGAAGCCCTCCCGGATGCTCAGGTCGCCCCTGACCTCCTCCAGGCTCCGTTCGGTGGTGTTGACCGTGGTCAGGCGGGGTGTGCCCAGGGAGCTGGCCAGGGACAGGCGGTAGTCGGAGACGTCGGTGAGGACCACGTTGCGGGCCCCGGCGTGGCTGGCCAGGGCCGCGCACATAATGCCGATGGGGCCGGCGCCGGTGACCAGTACGTCCTCCCCGGCCAGGGGGAACTGGAGGGTGGTGTGGACGGCGTTGCCGAAGGGGTCGAACAGGGCGCCCAGGTCCGGGTCGATCTCCGCTCCCTGCAGCCACACGTTCCCGGCGGGCACCACCACGTAGTCGGCGAAGGCGCCGTCGCGGTTGACGCCGATGGAGCTGACGGCCTGGCACATCTGACGTCGTCCCGCCCGGCAGTTGCGGCAGCGCCCGCAGGTGACGTGCCCCTCCACGCTCACCCGCTGGCCCACGGACAGGGTGCCTGAGGTGGCGCCGTCCAGGGAGCTGCCCACCCCGGGGCCGAGCTCGACGATCTCGCCGTAGAACTCGTGGCCCAGGGTCTGGGGCGGATGGAGCTCGGCGGCCGCGAAGTCGTCCCATCCGGCCAGGTGCAGGTCGGTACCGCACAGGCCGGTGCGCATGACCCGGATCTTGACCTCCCCGAAGCCGGGCGTGGGCTCGGGGACGTCCTGAAGCTCCAGGCCGGGGCCGGGCGCGGGCTTGCGTAGTGCACGCATTATGTCTCCGTTGACGTGGAAGGGCTGGGCACCGGTCCGCGGGGCCCACCTGCGCATATGGTAGCCCGGGAGGCCGGTGGTGACGCTCAGGTCACCGGCGGGTCAGGCCGTGTGGTCGACCGGGGGCCGCCCTGGTCAGGCCAGTACCGCCCTGGTCAGGCAGACGGGCGGCCGCTCCGGTCAGGCCGGGGGCCGTGCGGCCGAGGTTGCGTGGTCAGCCGAGGTCGCATGGTCAGCTGAGGTTGCGTGGTCAGCTGAGGCCGTGTGGTCGGCTGAGGCCGTGTGGTCGGCGTCGGCTGCCGCGTCGTGGCGGGCAAAGCTGGTGGTACGTGAGCCCGGTCTGCCGTTGACGACCACCAGCCCGGCGTCCCGCAGTGCCCTGAGCGCGTAGGACGCCTGGCGTGCGCTCAGGCCGGTGGCGGCCGCCACCTGGGCGGTGCTGGCGGGGCCGTCCGCCAGTGCCTCCCAGGTGGCCGGGGCGTTCCTGCTCAGCCTGCGCAGGGCCTCCGGCGTCGTCTTGGCGGGAACCCCCTCCTGGGCCGGGCTGCCGACGGCTGGGCCAGTGGGCTGGTCCGGGTCGGTGGGCTGGGCTGCGAGGGAGTAGGCCGTGGAGCCCCGGGTCCCTGTCTGCACGGCGTAGCCGCGGGAGACGAGCGTGTGGAGATCCTGCCGGGCCTGCACGGTGTCCACGCCAAAGCGCTGTCGGTAGCCGGCGTTCGTCCAGGTGGTCCCGTGCCGCATGTCCACCAGGGCGTGGCGCTGGGGGACGGTGAGGTCCTGGGCACCCAGCTCGCCCAGCCACTCCAGATCCTGGGGGAGCAGGAGGACCGCACGTGGCACGATCGCGGTGAACCGCACACCGGTGTCCTGGAACCTGACAGGCTCCATGTCGGCGGCGGCCAGCGCCTGCTGGGCGGCACGGATTCCTGAGCCGAGGCCCTCGATGACGCGATGGCCGTCGGGGGCTGAGACAAAGGTGCAGATCTGGTAGAGGTACTCGTTGACCGCGGACTTGCCGTCACGGGTGCCGAGCTGGTCCACGCTCAGGCCGTACAGGCCTCCAGGGCTGCCAATGACCAGCTTGTCACGCAGCAGGCGGATCTCAACCCTCTTGGTCAGGGCGGGCTCGGAGAGGTCGCGGTGGACCAAGGCGTTGGCCACCAGCTCGCGGACGACCAGGGAGGGGTACTCCGCCTGGTCGTAGCCGTGACCGTGACGGAACCTGATGGTGCGGTCGGCCACGCGGTCCACCCAGCTGACGGCCGCGTCCAGCATGGCGGGCACCGAGCCGGTAAGGTCCAGGCGGTCGGTGGCGCGGACGCCGTCGACCGCCTCAGGGCCGGGTAGGTACGCCGCCGTAATGGACAGCGCCGGTAGGAAACGCTGCGGGTAGGTGCCGAGCGCGTACAGGCCCGCGCGGGTGAGGGTGCCGTCCTCGGTGACGACATTGAGGTTGAGGAGGATGTCCTCCTCGGTTGCGTTGGCCAGGGCGGTGCTGCCCCGGCGGACGTTGCCCACGAAGGTGGCGACCAGCCCCGCGTCGAGGTCCTCCTTCCCGGTCGCGGCGACGCTGTGGGAGTCCTCGCGCGGACGGGTGTGGCGTAGCAGGAGCTGCTGCTCCTCCTGGGAGGACATGCGGTAGTCGCCGTCGTACTGACGCAGGTAGGCGTACTTGGTCTCACGCCAGCGGCAGGGCTTGTCCCTGTCAGAGGACTCACGGACGTTGACCGCCAGCACCGTCAGGGACCCGAGCCTGATTGTGCGGACGTCTACGCCTATGGGGGAGGAGAAGCCGTTGCGTGCCAGATTGCTCACACGCTTGGCGAGTTCGTGTGGGTGGCTGACCCCGACGACGTTCAGCGGCTTCTCCGTGACACCCAGGAGGATCGTGCCGCCTCCGGGCAGGTTGGCGAAGGCGCTCAGCGTGGGGGCGATGGAGGACGAGGAGCACTCGGAGAAGGTCTTGGCCTCCAGGTGGAGGTTGTCCCCACCCTCCTGGTCGAGCTGAGCAAGGGCCTCGGTGAGGTCGTTGGTGTCAAGGACCATGCCAAGAAGTGTCGAGGAGGGCGGCAGAAGTGTCAAGGAGGCCAGGAAAAGTGTCTAGCTGGGTGGCAGGAGTGTCGAGCTGGACACGAAAAGTGTCGAGGAGGGGGCTTGTGCCTCCAGGCGGGCGCCGCCCTACAGGTCCCCGGCCTTCTGGAGGCGCTGGAGGCTCAGCCACCCCGCCGGGATGGGGATCCAGAAGGTGACCACCCGGTAGACGATCGCCGTAGACAGCGCCACACCCGAGGGGATGCCCGCGGCCACCAGGCCCGCCGTCAGCGCCACCTCGACCGGGCCGATGCCGCCGGGGGAGGGCACCACCGAGCCCACCGTGTTGGAGGCCAGGTAGGTGATAGCCAGGACGGAGAACGGCAGGGTGTAACCGAAGGCCCACAGGCTCGCCGCGAAGGACAGGATGTAGAAGGCAGTCAGCAGCATGGTGCCGCCGATCCCCACGACCAGCCGGGCCGGGTTGGTCAGCACCCACACCAGACGCGGCCAGACCTGGCGGTAGGTCGGCTCCAGCTTGGACCACACCCAGGAACGCAGCCGCGGCACCAGGCCCACGACCCCCGCCACCGCCACCAGGACGACAGCGGACACCATGATCCAGCCCGAGGGCAGTGACAGGGTGGCCGACTGCCCGGTGGCCGCCGCCACCACGACCAGCAGGATCGCGGTCACCGCGAACTGGACCACCTGCACCAGGGCGACGGTGGCCACGCCAATGGCCGTGCTCACGCCCTGCCGGTTGAGGTAGCGCAGGTTGACGGCCGCACCACCCATGCCCGCCGGGGCCACCAGGCTCACCACCGAGGAGGCCAGGTGCACCTCGGTGCAGCGCCACACGCTCAGGCGCACCGGGGAGAAGGCCACCAGGGCCAGGCCCGCCCCCAGGTAGGTGGCCAGGGAGAAGACCAGCGCCCCCAGGATCCACCACAGGTTCGCGTCCTGCACGGCGGCGCTGACCTGCTCGAAGTTCATCTGGGCCAGCAGCGTCCAGATCGCCACCATGCCAATGACCGCCATAATGACCGTGCGCGGGCTGAAGCGCTGGACCTTGGCGGGCTCGGCGTGCGCCGTCGGGGTCAGGGTCACCAGGGCGTCACGCAGCTCCTGGAGGAGCGTGCCGCGTCGTCCCATGGCCTCGCGCGTGGAACGGGGCAGCACCACCGCCTGGAGCATGGGGGCGATGGAGGCGACCTGCGCCGTCGTCAGTGCCCGGGATGCCGAGGCGATCGCCTCCTCCACGCCCGCCACGGAGGCGGTCAGCGCCAGGGTCTGGGCCAGGTCCATGCGCCGGGAGAGCTCGCTGGAGATGGTCTCCCCGTCCTCCCAGTCCAGGAGCCAGACGCGGCCGGAGACGTCCACCACCGTGGAGGTGGCGTCAATGGCCCGGTGCGCCAGCCCGGCGGCGTGGGCGCGGCGCACCTGCTCCCACAGGTCGTCCAGGAGGCCCGAGGTGGGCGTGACCTCGCCCAGGGGGCGGGCGCCCACGATGTGGTCGCTGACCATGAGCATGGACTCCCCGGACTCGGCCATTCCCGTCAGGCCGGGGACGCGGACGTTGGCGCGTCGGGCCGACAGGGTCATGAGGGCGGTGTGCTCGGCCGCCGAGCGCACCGACATGTCCCGGCTGCTGGGGGCCAGGCCGCGGATACGCATACGGTCCCACAGGGTGGACACGAACCCGGCCACCTGCCGGTCGGCGTCCAGGACGGTGACGTCGCGGCGGATGCCGCTGGTGTCCCACACGGCGTAGAGGCGGTGGTCGGACAGGGCCTCCTGGGATAGCGCGGTGGAGGAGGCCTCGGTCAGGACGGCGTCCAGGTCCACCTGCGGGTCGGGCACGATGGTCTCCGCGGGCTCCGTGGGCTCCGTGTCCCCGGCGGCGTCCTGGCCGTCCTCGTCCGGGCGGGGGGAGTCGTCCTGCGCCCCCGGGCCCAGGGGCTCCTCCGGCGTGGCCCGGGGGATGATCAGGGGCGCCTCCCGGACCTGCTCGGTGTAGCCCAGGGGGCTCTGGGTGGTGACCCTCCAGGCCTGGACGTCGGGGGCGACGTCGAGGCGTACCACCCGGGCGGCGTCGATCCCGGCCCGGCGCAGGGCCCGGATGAAGGCGATCCCGAAGGCCCGCTCGTCGCGTACCCCGAAGACGTAGCGCAGGGCCAGGCCGATCCCCCGCCCCAGGAGCACGGAGATGAGGACCCCGGCCAGCGGTATGGCGCCCCGCAGGACCGACAAGGTGGTGATCGTCCACAGGGCCACCCAGGAGTAGCGCACCACCGGTGAGCTGCGCCGTTCCCCGGCCATGGTCAGCAGGGCGGCCAGCCCGGAGAAGATCACCGAGATACCGACCCGGCTGTGGCCGCTGACGGCGACCGTCAGCCCGCGCACCAGGGAGTCCGGCCCCCAGGTGTTGATCATCCGCAGGACCAGGTTGCCCGAGGCGAAGCCGATGGCGGCGGCGGCGGCCGACTCACCGGCGCTGCGCCAGGAGCGCCTCAGGAGGCACTCGATGAGTACCGCCATGGGCACGACGAAGGTCACCAGGCCCTCAATGGTCTGGATGGGCAGGACCAGGATCCTGCCGAGCACGCCGGTCAGGACGTTCTGGACGTCGTTGGTCACCGCCCTGGTGGTGGAGCTGGCGTAGATCGACAGGACCACCAGGGACGCGATCCCCAGGACCGCCAGGGCCAGGTCCAGGAGATCCTCGGCACGGCGGGTGCGCCGTGGGGCCGCGTCCACCAGGAGCGTGCTGGAGCGCGGGGCGGGCTGCTTGGGCTCGGGGGTGGTCGTGGGCGTCACCCCGATCCGGGGGATTCCCACCGGGGAGGTGGGCGGCGTGGGCGCCGCCTCGGGTGCTGGTGCCGTGTCGGTCATGCTACGAGCCTACGGGAGACGGGGTGGGGGCGCGGGGTGGATGGTGGCATGAGGTCCCACCCCTCCCTAAAGTCCCTACGGGTGCTGAGCGGCGCGGCTGGCACGGGCCCCGATGGTGTCCTAGCGGCCACGGTCCCTGGATACTGCCTGTACGGGCCGTTCCCGCCCTCGCTGGCATTCACGGCCGCGGTGGAGGTGGCGCCCGGTTCTGTCGCAATCTGAGGATCAGGGCGGAGGGCACCCTTGACCACGCCGAGGTCCAGGCCTCTGACCTGCGTGGACATTGAGTGTACAAAGGTGGGGGCGGGGTGGGGTCGCCTCTGATCCTCAGATTGCGACACGTGCGGGAACCTGGGGCGGCAGACGGTCGAGGAATTACTTGCAGTATCGCATAGTCAACCTAGATCTGCGTCGGGAGACATGACAGGCGGCCCGTCCCTCACCCCTCGCGACCAGGTCCTGTCGTGTCCGCACGCACTCCGCAGGCACGACGGCGCGGGTCCCCCTCTTGAGGTGTGACGACGCTAACCTGGAGGTCCGACCCGCCGAGCTCGATCACAGGAGCCTGTATGACCAGCGCCCTGACCCTTGCCACCCCCTTCACTGACCACCTGGTCCTCCAGCAGGGCAGGCCGGTCCGGGTCTGGGGGCGTGCCTCGCCCGGGGCCGACATCGAGGTGAGCCTGCTGGCCGGCCAGGGCGCCACGGAGCAGGTGCTGGCCGGCGCCGTCGGGAGGAGCGACGCGGCAGGACGCTGGGAGACCGTGCTGGAGCCCCAGGAGGCGGCACGCGGGCTGCGGCTGTGGGTGTCGGACGGGGAGATGAGCGTCCTGTGCGAGGACGTGGCCGTGGGGGAGGTCTGGGTCGCGGGTGGGCAGTCCAATATGGAGTACCTCCTGGGCTTTGACGCGGAGTACGAGGCCCTGAGCGCCCTGGCACCCGACCCTGACGTGCGTTTCCTGGACGTGGCCAAGACCTGTTACCCGGGCCAGCTGGAGGAGCACGACTACTCCGCCTTCAGCCACTGGCGCACCGCTACCTACGAGGACCTCCCCTGGTTCTCCGCCGTCCCCTACTTTCTGGCCACAGGGCTGTCGCGGCGCCTGGGGGTGCCGGTCGGCGTCATCGGCTGCACCTGGGGCGGGACCCCCGGCACCACCTGGTGCCCCGCACAGAGCCTGCGGGGTACGGGCGCGCAGGTGTGGCTCACCGAGTACGAGCAGGCCGCCGCGCGCACCACGCCGCACGCCCACCTGGCCGCCGCGCGCCGCTCGCGGATGATCGACCTGTCCCGGCCCTTCGCGGACCCCCGGTTCGTCAGGATGATGTACCCGGGCTACTCGCGCCTGGCCCAGCGCCTCATCACCCCCACCTTCCGGTACCTCACGCCCCTGCCGCTGGGCCCCGCGCACCCCGGCCGCCCCGGGGGCCTGTTCGAGACCATGGTCAGCCAGGTCGCCGGGTACACCGCCCGCGGCCTGCTGTGGTACCAGGGGGAGTCCGACTGGCCGCACCCCCAGGCCTACGCCGACGTCATGGGCGCCGTCGTCTCCTCCTGGCGCCAGGCCTGGGGGGAGGACCTGCCCTTCCTGGCCGTCGAGCTGGCGCCCCTCCAGGAGTGGCTGGGCACCTCGGGCGACGCCTTCCCCCTGATCCGGGCGGCCCAGGCGCAGGTGGCCGACACCGTCCCGGGCGTGTGGCTGGCCACCAACGGCGACGGCGGCATGCGCTGGGACATCCACCCCAAGCGCAAGCGGCCTGTGGCCGAGCGGCTCACCCTCCTGGCGCTGCGGCACGTCTACGACCAGGACGTGGACGCCGATGCCCCGGTGGCGCGGCGGGCCGTGCGCCGCGGCAGGCAGGTGGTCATTGAGGTCGACCACGGCCAGGGGCTGGTGGTTGATGCTGGTCGGGTTGGTGGGCAGGGGCCGGTGGTTGGCCCTGGTCGTGGTGGGTCGGGGTGGGTGGCTGATGCTGGTCGTGGTGGGCGGGTGGCCGATGCCGACCGGGTCGGCGGCCTGGGCCGCCAGGTGGCTGGCGTCCTGGCTGGGCACTGGCCTGCTGCGGGGCGATGGGCTGATGGGCGCTGGCCTGCTGCCGGGCGTCGGGACTCTTCGCAGGTGGATGAGGGCCCCGGCGTCGTGGAGCTCACCGTCTACCCGCCGTCGGGAGTGCCCAGGCTGCGCGCTCGCGGCCACGTGGAGGGTGACCGCCTGGTCGTCCGGGCCCCGGTGCCGGTGGGCAGCCAGATTCGTTACGCCTGGTCAGGCTGGTTCACCACGGTGGTGCGCAATGGCGCCGGGATCCCCATGCGCCCCTTCTGCCTGGTCGTGCAGGAGTAAGGCGGCCCGCTCACCCCGCCCTCCGCCCCCGCGGCGCGCGAGCCCCCGCGAGAACGGTACTTATTGCTCGTGAGAACGGTACTTGTTCCTCGTGAGAACGGGCGCTGTTCGTGACCGTGGGGTGGCGGGTGCCTGGGTCTGCCGCGGTCTGGGGCCTTGGGACAGGGGGCGCCCTGCTCCAGGTTCCGGTGGCTTGCTGTCAGCGTAGGTCAGGGGACGACTCCCCGGTTCCCGTACACCGTTCTGTACCCAGGTCGCTGTGCGAGTAGAGGCTCACTACCCGGGGTGGGTTGGTGCGCTGTGTCACCGACATGACGACGTCGGCCATCGCTTGGGGCGGGTATAGCGCGGACCGTGTGCCGCCACCGTGCGGGTAGGGGGTGCCAGACCCCGAGGGCACCAGCGCTCTGGGCGCTACCGCCACCACTGTATGCGTAGCCACCGAGCGGCGGCTGACCACCAGCGTCCGCAGCAGCTGCCACCGTGCGGGTTAGGCGCCGCCAGTGGTCCTCTCCGGGGGCGGTGTACCCGAAGAGGACCGGGAGCGGCGGCCACGGTCACGAACAGCACCCGTTCTCGCGAGGAACAAGTACCGTTCTCACGGCGAACAAGTACCGTTCTCGCGAGGAATAAGTACCGTTCTCACGACGAATAAGTACCGTTCTCACGGGGAACAAGTACCGTTCTCGCGACGAATAAGTACCGTTCTCGCGGAGGGGGAGGGGGCGGAGCGGGGCGGGCTGGCGCCGGGGGCGGAGCGGGGCTAGCGGCGTCGGGCGCGGTGGACGAGCTTGCGCGCCTCGTCGACCCACAGCACCAGGGAGGCCATGGCCACGCAGACCACCCAGTGGGTCAGGTCCAGCGACGTCGTGGAGAAGGCCGCCTGGAGGAGGGGTACCTCCACCACCGCCACCTGTAGCACCACACCCAGGGCGATCGACCCCCACAGCCACCTGTTGACGAACAGGTTCCTGAAGGCGCTGACGCTCTCCGAGCGGGAGTTGACCGTGTTGAACAGCTGGGCCAGGACCAGGGTGGTGAAGCCCGCCGTGCGCGCCGTTATCAGGGAGTCGTTGGACAGAGACGTCTCAATGAGCCCGCCGGGCAGGAACAGGTCAATGGTGGCCAGCACCGCCGCGCCCATGACCAGGCCGATCAGCAGGATGCCGCCCCACATGGAGCCGTCCACCACGCGGTCGGTGGGGCGGCGCGGCGGGCGCGCCATGACGTCCTCCACGCTGGGGTCCACGCCCATGGCCAGGGCCGGGGCGGAGTCGGTGACCAGGTTGATCCACAGGATCTGGGTGGCCACCAGGGGCAGGACGACGCCGGAGCCGCTGGCGTGCTCCGACAGGCCGATGACCCCGGCCAGGACCACCCCGCCGAAGACGGTCATGACCTCGCCCATGTTGGACGACAGCAGGTAGCGCAGGAACTTCTTAATGTTGTCGAAGATCCGGCGCCCCTCGCGGATCGCCGCCACAATGGTGGCGAAGTTGTCGTCCGCCAGGACCATGGTGGCGGCCTCCTTGGTCACCTGGGTGCCGGTGACGCCCATGGCCACGCCGATGTCGGCGGCGCGCAGGGCGGGGGCGTCGTTGACGCCGTCGCCCGTCATGGACACGGTGTGCCCCTGGGCCTGGAGGGCTGAGACGATCCGCATCTTGTGCTCGGGGGCCACGCGCGCGTACACGCTCACCTCGCGCACGGCGGCGCGCAGGGCGGGGGCGTCCATGCTGGAGAGCTCACGGCCGGTGAGCACCCGGGCGCCCGGCCCCACGATCCCCAGGTCGGTGGCGATGCGCCCGGCCGTGGCGGGGTGGTCGCCGGTGATCATGAGCACGCGCACGCCCGCCCGGTGGGCCTCGGCGACGGCGTCGGCCGCCTCCGGGCGCGGGGGGTCGATAATGCCGACCACACCGGCCAGGGTCAGCCCCTTCTCCACCTGGTCGAACCGGTCCTCGTCCCCCTCGCCCCCGGCCCGGGCGGCCGCCACCTCGTCGTCCGACAGGTCCCGGTAGGCCACCGCCAGGGTGCGCAGGGCCCGCGAGGACATGCCCGTGATCTCGGCCGTGAAGTGCTCACGCAGGCCCGGGGTCAGCTCCTGGGCGACGCCGTCCACGCGCACGTGGGTGCAGCGCTCCAGGAGCACGTCCGGGGCGCCCTTGGAGAGCATGACGGTGGTGTCGTGGGCGGCGTCGGCGTAGACCACGCTCATGAGCTTGCGCTCGGAGGTGAAGGGCACCTCACCGATCCGGGTGAAGCGGCCCTGGCGGGAGCCCTCGGTCCCCAGCTTGCGCTCGGCCACCAGGAAGGCGCCCTCGGTGGGGTCGCCCAGCACCCGCCACACCCCGTCCTCCTGGGACAGCTGGGCGTCCGAGGCCATGGCGCCCCCGGAGAGGACCACGGTCACCTCGTCACGCAGGGCGTCGGACAGGGGCTCGACGTCGGGGCGGCCGTCCCGGTCCGCGTCGGGGGCCACGTCCCCCTCGGGGGCGTAGCCGATACCGGTGACCACCATGGAGCCCGAGGCGGTGACGACCTCCTGGATGGTCATCTCCGACTTGGTCAGGGTCCCGGTCTTGTCCGAGCAGATGACCGACGCCGACCCCAGGGTCTCCACGCTGGTGAGCTTCTTGACCACGGCCTGGTGCAGGGCCATGCGCTGCACGCCCAGGGCCAGGACCACCGACAGGATCGCGGGCAGCCCCTCGGGCACGGCGGCCACGGCCAGGGACACGCCCAGCAGGAGGGCGTCGGTGACCGTCTGGGCGGTGCGCTCGGGGGCCAGCGCCAGCAGGGTCGCCACCACCACGACGGCGATGACGATCACCACCGCGCCCAGCATCTTGGAGATCCGGGTGATCTCGCGCTGGAGGGGTGTGCCCTCCTCCTCGACCGAGTCGAGCATCCGCGCGATGGCGCCCATCTCGGTGTCGGCGCCGGTGGCCACGACGACGGCCCGGCCCGTGCCCTGGGCGACGGAGGTGCCGCGGTGGACCATGGAGGAGCGGTCGGCCAGGTCGGCGTCGGGGGCGACGGCGTCGGCGGACTTGACCACGGCGTCGGCCTCCCCGGTCAGCGAGGACTCGATGACGCGCAGGGCCGCCGCCTGGACCAGGCGGGCGTCGGCGCCGACCTGGTCGCCCTCGCCCAGGACGAGCAGGTCGCCCACGACCAGCTCCGAGGACGGCACGACCCGGCGGCTCCCGTCGCGCAGGACCGTGCTCGTGGCGGCCGTCATCGCCGACAGGGCGGCGACGGCGTCGGCCGCCCTGCTCTCCTGGACGAAGCCGAGGACGGCGTTGAGGGTGATGACCAGCAGGATGATGAGCGCGTCGACCGGCGCCCCGTGGGCGCCCTCCAGCGCCCAGGTGATCGCCGAGACGACGATGGCGCCCAGGAGCAGGTAGACGAGCGGGTCGCGGAACTGGGCCAGGAGGCGCTTCCAGGCCGGCTCCGGCGGGGTGGAGGGCAGGTCGTTGGGGCCGTCCTCGGCCAGGCGGCGGGCGGCCTCCGCCCCGGTCAGACCCTCGGCGAGGTCGGTGCCGTGCGCGGCGGCGACGGCCTCGGGGCTCTCGGCGAAGGGCGCGGGGGGAGAATCTGCGGTGGCGGCGGATGCCGTCGGAGGTGTCATGCGCCCAATCCCATCGGGGCGGCGGCGCGGGCGTCATCCCTGTTCGCCCAGGGCGGGAGGGGAGTACTCCCCCCCCGCCCCGGGCGCCGCCCGGGCGCGCCGGGCGGTCAGGCCACGTCGATCGGCGCGCCCCCGGCCAGTTCGGGCTGGAGGCCGAGCGTGCCCACCAGGCGCTCGCGGGCGCCCGGCGAGGCGGCCTTGTCCAGGCGCGCCCGGGCGGCCTCCAGCCGCGCCCCGACGTCGAGGCGCTCGGTCACGCCCTCGTTGCCCGGCGTGGTCGTGAAGCGGGTCAGCGACCGGATCGAGGCCTCGGCCTGCTTGCGGTCGCGCTCGACCTTGGCGTCGATGCGGGCCGCGTACCAGTCGGAGGCCAGGATGTTCTCCCGCTCGAACAGGGCCCGGAACTGCGGGCTGGCCAGCGTCCACCCCTGCTCGGAGCGCCCCGAGTGCATGATCTCCAGCAGCGCCCTCAGCGGCGGCACGGCCCACCGGATCGATCCGTCGTCGACGTAGTGCTGGGCGACCACCCGGTGGGTGGTGACGATGACGTCGACGGAGTCGGCGAAGACCTCCTCATCCTGCAGCTCGGGGCGCAGCATCTCCTCGGTGAACACGACGTCGGGGTGCAGGAAGATGCGCCCGAAGAAGCTGTTGGCGAAGGCCTGGTTCATGCGGTAGCCCAGCCGCGAGGCCTGGACGGTGCGCCCGCCGATCTCCCTGTCCTCCAGGCGCTCCAGGTAGCCGCCCGCGATGAGGGCGCGGGCGTCGCGCTCGGCCTCGGTCATGCGCGAGAACACCTCCGGCACGAGCAGCGAGATGTCGTGGGCGACCCTGACCCTGGGCCCGATGTAGCCCGCCGAGCTCAGCCAGCCGTCGTAGCCGCCCAGGGCGTAGGACAGCAGCGAGGCGTTGAGGTCGTAGACGGGCGGCAGCGCGTTGAAGGGCGACTTGGTCAGCGCCCCCTCGCTGCCGGCGCCCGTGGTCGAGGGGGACTTGCCGGTCATGGAGGAGATGAACTCCATGAACAGCTCGGGCAGCTCCATGTAGTGCAGCGGGTTGTAGGCGCACAGGGCCGGCACGCCCTCCTCGGGCGGGTTGTTGCGACGTCCCGCGGCCACCACGTCCACGGTGTGGGCCAGGGGCCGGTCCAGGGGGAGGTCGTGGTACAGGTGGCTGGAGATGTCGGCGAGCTCGGCCTCGCGCGGGTCGGCGACGTCGGGCCGCAGCTGGAGGTAGCGCGGGTTCTTGGAGGGGACGCCGTTGACCAGGCGCGGGTTGGCGCTGGAGACCCAGTAGGTCTCCCGGGAGGGGTCGACGGCGTCGGGCAGGGCGGCGGCCCGGCGCACCAGGTCGGCCATGGGCTCGGTGAACCGGGACAGGCCGGGGGCGTCGTCCACCATAGCGCGGGCGTCGGCGGGGGTCAGCGGCTGGAAGTTGGAGATAAAGGTGCCGGGGCGCGACATGTCCGCCTCGGTCTGCTTGTCGTAGCCGCGCACGATGGCGTCGTCGGGGCGCTGGAAGAGCAGGCGCTCGCAGTTGGCCACCACCTTGCGCGACAGGGGCGTCGCGCTGGCGGAGGCGCCAGTGGGGGCACCGGTGCCAGGTGCGCCAGCAGATGTGCCAGCGGGAGCGCCGGCGCTGGTGCTGGCGGAGGCGCCGGCGGGAGCGCTGCCAGCGGCCCCGTCCGCGGGCGCGGCGTCACCGGTCTGGTCGGCCAGGGCCGCCCCGGGCACCACGACGGAGGCCGTGATGTCGTCCTCCGTCTGCACCTTGGCGGCCGGGGAGAAGTCCGGACGCAGGGTCAGCAGGCGCCAGGCGCCGTCGTCCTCAAAGCCCACGCGCAGCATATTGACCTTGAGGACCTCCCCGTCCAGGCGCAGCGCATTGCCCTTGCGGCCGTTAATGACCGACACCGAGAAGTGGGAGCGCCAGTCCTGCCCCCAGCTGGGCTGCCAGTAGCGCTTGACCCAGAACAGGAGCTCCTTGACGTGGGCGGGAATGGCCTCCAGGAAGGCGTTGTACTCCTGCGTGTACATCTCCGAGGGGGTCAGGAGCTTAATGACGCTGCCCAGGCTCCGCTCCTGGGACAGGACCGGGCGGTGGTCGGTGCCGCGCCGGGCCGGGTCGGCGAAGCGCTGGGAGTAGTCGCGCTCCAGCAGGGCGGCCACGGCGTCGAGGTCGGCGTCCACGTCCGCGACGTAGGCCTCCCCGAACACGAAGGCGTCCAGGAGCGACTTGGAGATCTCCGACTTGCCGCCACCGGAGACCGTGGCGGGCTTGTGCGCCTGGGTGACGCGCTGGGAGGTACCCACCAGGTGCCACTGGGTGGCGTCACCCTCACGGTGCTTGGCGTGGACGCGGTAGCCCGACGGCGTCACGTAGGTGGTGTCCACGTGCAGCGGGATGGACACGCTCCGGGTCCCCTCCCCCTGGGCCAGCTCCCAGCTGACCGTCTGGGTGCGCATGGAGTACCTGGCGCCCGCCGGCACCATGACAATGCTCGGGTCGGCGGCGCACACGGCCGAGCCGTCGCCCGCGGGGGTGAACACGCCCGGGTTGAGCGCCAGGACGTGCTCCACGCTGGCCCAGTCGGGGGAGTGGGTGTCCACGTACTCCTGGCCCAGGTTGTAGCGGGGGAAGGCCTGGGCCCCGCCGGAGTGCTCCTCCTCCACGCAGCCGAAGAGGTTGGCCGAGTACCCGATCTGGGTCTTGACCTCCTTCTTGCAGTAGCCGAAGTAGTTGTCGGCGATGACGGTGACGATGACACCCCGCTCGTCACGGGCGCAGACCTTGAAGGCCTTGCCGTCGTTGTACAGCTCGGCCTCGTCCTTGAAGCACTGCCCGTCGCGACGCTCCCGCTCGCTGGCGTCCTCCCAGGACGGCAGGCCCAGCTCCTTCTTGGTCAGGCGGGTCAGGTGGGGGGCCAGGATGACGCAGCCGGTGTGCCCGGTCCAGGACTCCGGGGCCAGGGAGGCGTCGTTCTCCGGCAGGTAGGGGTCGCCGCCGTTGCCGAAGATCCCCTCGACGAAGTCCAGGTTGGCCACCAGGCCGCCAGGGGCGATGAACCGGATCTCCATGGAGCGCTCACCGCAGAACCCGGGCACGGCCGGGACGACGACGGGGCGCAGCAGCAGGGAGACGAAACAGTGGGCCGGGGTGGGGGCGGTAGCCGTCCAGGGCAGGGTCAGCAGGTCCTGCGGGGGGCGGAGGGCGGCGTCAAGCAGGCGGGCGAACACGTCCTTGCGCACGGCGATCTTGTCGTCCGGGATAGGCAGGCCCCCGGTGGCCACGTGGAAGACCCCGGCGGTGGTACGGCGGTCGTTGCGCGGGTTGTGCAGGACGCCGTTGAGGACCGTGAAGGACTCCACGTACTCGCTGCGGAAGCTGGTGGCGTCGGCGGGCAGCGCCAGGGCGCGCGCCAGGCCGCTCTGGTCCAGCACGAAGGTGGAGCGCGGCAGGCTGGGGCGCACCGGCGCGTCCTCCAGGTAGGAGTCCAGGAAGCGCTGGACACGGTGGTCGGCGGCGCAGGGGCGGTGGGCCAGGCGGCGGGAGAGCTCGCGCTGGCGGGCGAGGATCGGGCCCACGAGGCTGTCGGTCTCGGCGTCACCGGTGCCCTGGGGGGCCGGCAGGCCCAGGAGGCGCAGGCGCAGGGCGATCGCGGCGGCGGTGTACTCGGGGGAGCTGACCGCGTTCTGCGAGGTGGTCTCGTTGGCAGCAGAAGTGGCTTCCATGGGACTCACAGTAGTCGCGTCCGCGCTGGCGGGCCCGGGCAGGTGCGTGGCAGGACGTGTGAGCCCGGGCTCTCAGGGGCGCGGGGCCGGGGCGGGGCCAGCCTCGGGGCGGGGCCGACAGGGAGCCGGGCCGGGCGCGAGGCCGGGGTTGGCTCCTGGACCACTGGGCCGTCTCCCGCCCCGGGCCGGCTGCCCCGCCCCGGGCCGGGCGCCCGGCTGCCCTGCCGCTGGCGCCCCGGGCCTTCAGCGCTCGCGGGTCCCGGCGATGAACTCCTCCACGCTGCGGCGCGCCTCCTCGTCGGGGCGCTGCTCCATGGGCGACTTCATAAAGTAGGAGGCGGCGCTCAGCAGCTCCCCGCCAATGCCCCGGTCCAGGGCGATCTTGGCGGCGCGCACGGCGTCGATGACGATGCCCGCGGAGTTGGGCGAGTCCCACACCTCCAGCTTGTACTCCACGGAGATGGGGGCGTCGCCGAAGTTGCGGCCCTCCAGGCGCACGTAGGCCCACTTGCGGTCGTCGAGCCAGGCCACGTGGTCCGAGGGGCCGATGTGCACGTCGCGGTCGTCCAGGCGCTGGGCCAGGTTGGACTGCACGGCGTTGGTCTTGGAGATCTTCTTGGACTCCAGGCGGCTCCTCTGGAGCATGTTCTTGAAGTCCATGTTGCCGCCCACATTGAGCTGGTAGGTGCGGTCCAGCACGCAGCCGCGCTCCTCGAACAGGCGTGCGAGCACCCGGTGGGTGATGGTGGCGCCGAGCTGGCTCTTGATGTCGTCGCCCACGATCGGCACCCCGGCGGCGGCGAACTTCTCGCTCCACTCCCGGGTGGAGCCGATGAACACCGGCATGCAGTTAATGAAGGCGCAGTGGGCGTCGATGGCGCACTGGGCGTAGAAGCGGGCGGCCTCCTCGCTGCCCACCGGCAGGTAGGACACGAGCACGTCCACCTTCGCCTGCCTCAGGGCGGCCACGACGTCGACCGGCTCGGCGTCGGACTCGGTGATGGTGGCCCGGTAGTAGTCCCCCAGGCCGTCCAGGGTCACCCCGCGCTGGACGACCACCCCGGTGGGGGCGACGTCGGCGATGTGGATGGTGTTGTTCTGTAAGGCGTTGATGGCATCGGCCAGGTCGAGGCCCACCTTGGCGGCGTCGACGTCGAAGGCCGCCACGAAGTCCAGGTCGCGCACGTGGTAGCCGCCGAAGTCCACGTGCATGAGGCCCGGGACGGTGTCGGTGGCCTTGGCGTCACGGTAGTAGGTGACGCCCTGGACGAGGGAGGAGGCGCAGTTTCCGACGCCGACGATCCCGACACGGATGGTGCTCATGGTGCTCCTTGTAGGTGGGTATGATCCTGGGAAGGGGTGGATGCCGGACAAGACTAGATCGATCTAGTGCCGCTGGGAGCCATCCGGCGCCCAGTGTGACGCGACTCTCGGCGCCTGGGGGGCTGTGACGTGTCCGCTACCGGTCCCGGTGGTTCCTATGGTGATACTGGTGGTGGAAACGGGGGTGGGCGGCCCTCGCCCCGCAGCCCCAATCGACGGAAACGAGGACCACGTGGCTGGAAGCAATGCGCCTGGACCCCGGCGCCCGGGCAAGCTGGCCCAGGCGGCGGCGGTCGAGCCCGCTGTCAGGAAGACCAAGAAGAAGCCCGGGGCCTCCGGGCGACCACCCCGGGGCGGCAAGGACGCCAAGGGGCCCGGCGCCGGACGGCGGCGTCGCTTCTTCAACTACCCGCGGGCGGGCAAGGGGCCGATCCGGCGCTGGGTGCCCAGCTGGCGGTTCGTGCTGGGCTCCTTCCTGCTCATGATCGCCCTGCTCTTCGGCGGCTTCATTACCGCCTACACGGTGATCGAGATCCCCAACGTCTCCCAGTTCGCCCTGGCCACCACCTCGGTCGTGTACTACAACGACGGCACCACGGAGATGGGCAGGTTCGCCGAGGTGAACCGCAACATTATCGACACCTCCGCCCTGCCGGACTACGTGGGCAACGCCGTCGTGGCCAGTGAGGACCGCACCTTCTACAGCAACAAGGGCATTGACCCCAAGGGTATTGTCAGGGCGCTGTGGAACAACCTCTCCGGCGGCTCCCAGCAGGGTGCCTCGACACTTACCCAGCAGTACGTCAAGAACTACTACGTGGATACCACGGGATCCTACGCGGGTAAGTTCGAGCAGGCCATTATGGCGATCAAGATCGACCACTCCAAGACCAAGAAGGAGATTCTCGACTCCTACCTCAACACGGTGTACTTCGGGCGCGGGGCCTACGGTATCGACGCGGCCGCCCAGGCGTTCTTCGGGAAGGGCGCGGCGAGCCTGACCATCTCCGAGTCCGCCCTCCTGGCCGGGATCCTGCCCGCCCCCAGCGCCTACGACCCCGCCGTCAGCCCGCAGACTGCCAAGGACCGCTGGGCGCGGGTGCTGCAGTTCATGGCCGAGGACGGCTACATTACCGAGCAGGAGCGCTCCGCCGCCGTCTTCCCCACCACGGTCGAGGACACCCAGACCGAGACCTACGGCGGCTCCAACGGCTACCTGCTGCAGATGGTGCGCGCCGAGCTCAGGGACAGCGCCAAGCTGACCGACGACCAGATCGACGCCGGCGGCTACCAGATCGTCACCACGATCAGCAAGGAGGACCAGGACGCGGCGGTCGCCGCCGTCAAGGCCCTGCCGTCGGGCTACTCGAGCAACCTCAAGGTGGCGCTGGTGTCCATGGACGCCACGAACGGCGGCATACTGGCCCTCTACGGCGGGTCGGACTTCCTGACCAACCAGGTCAACTCCGCCACCTCCGCCATCGCCCAGGCAGGATCCACCTACAAGCCCTTTGCCCTGGTGGCGGCCCTGGAGAACGGGGCCACCCTGGCCAACACGTTTGACGGCAGCTCGCCGCAGACCATTGACGGCACGCAGTTCCAGAACTTCCAGAACGTCTCCTACGGAATGGTCAACCTGGTCAGGGCCACCCAGGACTCGATCAATACCGCGTACCTCCACCTCAATGACGCCGTCGGCCCGGAGAAGACCAATGACGTCGCCGTCCGGGCGGGGTACCCACAGGACACCCAGGGGATGAACACCTACCTCCAGAACGTGCTGGGATCCGCGTCCCCGCACACGCTGGACATTGCCACGGCGTACACCACATTCGCCTCACAGGGGACGCGCTACACGCCGCACATTATCTCCAAGACAACGAACAAGTCCGGGGACGTGGTCTACAGCGGACCGACGAGCGGTGAGAAGGTGTTCGACGACGACGTCATGGCGGATGCCACCTACGCCATGCAGCAGGTGGTCAAGAACGGGTCGGGTAAGACCGCCCAGGAGCTGGGACGGCCGGTGGCGGCCAAGACGGGCTCCTCCTCGGACAACAAGTCCGCGCAGTTCGCGGGCTTCACCCCCCAGATCGCGACCGCGGTCACGCTCTACCAGAGCGGCCCCAATGGTGAGGAGGAATCCATTACGCCGTGGGGTGACTATGACGAGATCACAGGCTCGACCTACCCGGCGGACATCTTCACCGCGTACATGAAGACCGCCCTGAAGGACCTGGAGGTCAAGGACTTCCCGGACCGCAGCTCGGGCTCCTCCCAGCCGGGCAGGCTCGGCGGGAGCGGTGGTGCGCTCGCCCCCCAGCAGGAGAGCACCGCGACCGCCCAGCCGCAGGAGCCCGTCGAGCCCGGCAACCAGCCCACCGGCGCCCCGGAGCCCGGTACCGGCAGGCTCCAGAACCCGGAGCCCGGTGGCACCGGCCGTCAGAACCCCGGCGGCGACAGCGGCGATGACAACGGCGGCGGTAACGGCCAGAACCCCGGCGGCAATGACAACGGCGGTGGCAATGGCCAGAACCCCGGCGGCAATGACAACGGCGGCGGCGGCCAGAACCCCGGCGGCGGTGGCAACGGCGGCGGCGGCCAGAACCCCGGCGGCGGTGGCAACGGCGGCGGCGGCCAGAACCCCGGCGGCGGCGGCAATGGCGGTGCCGAGAACCCCAATCCTCCCGGTGGCGGGGACGGCGGCGACCACGGAGGCGGCGGGGTCAATAACTAGCAGCCACTCCCCCTTTTCCGCGAGAACGGTACTTATTGCTCGCGAGAACGGTACTTATTGCTCGTGAGAACGGTACTTGTTCGTCGCGAGAACGGGTCCTAGGTCGTTTCCCTGGTGGCCACCTGGTCCACCGGCTGGGCTCGAGCTGGTCGTGGGGTGACGCCGCATCCGGGGCCGGGCACCATGGTGTCCGGCCCCGGATCGTCCTTCCGCCCCGGCCCCGGATCGTCCTTCCGCGCGGGATCCTCCTGGGACGCACTGGGGAGAGCGGGGTCACGTCTGGGGTGGCCGTCGGGTCTGGCCAACCAGGTCCCGGCTCCGGTAGGCTGACGGCTTGGCTGCGCCGTCGGGCAATCCTGCGCCGTCGGATAGCGCCACTACGCATCACCCTCCTGTCACGGAGAGACCGTGACCGCCTAGACCAGAGGAGGTGGGTACCAAGCATGCGTCACTACGAGATCATGATCATCCTC
>ERZ772918.98-NODE-98-length-70904-cov-6.97479_pt1 | contig 70904 bp, 52 predicted proteins | sample MGYA00512118_ERZ772918 | MGnify/ENA primary metagenome ERZ772918 (study PRJEB29015, sample SAMEA2737939) | human oral metagenome | biome: human oral; feature: human-associated habitat; material: dental | place: China | collected 2135 ... | reverse complement strand
GTACTTCGTACATGAGAGGAGTGTTTATCTTGGTTTTTACAGTACAAAGATAATAGACTCCTCTCAATTTTAGAGATTTTAAAAGTCTAGACGACTTCATTTTGTGTAAATTAATTTTGTTCACTTACTTATGAAAATAGCAACAATCATTTGCACGGCACTCATGGCCTTTTGTCTCAGTGCGTGTGCACAGCAAACTAAACAGGAGAAGAAACAAATGAAAGTATTGGTAGCTTATTTCTCAGCTTCCGGCGTGACCAAGGGAGCCGCAGAGCAACTGGCAGCGGTCGCTGGTGCCGACCTGCACGAAATCAAGCCTGCACAACCCTACACGGGTGCAGACCTTGATTGGCGTGACAAGCAGAGCCGTTCGTCTGTTGAAATGCAGGACAAGAAATCACGTCCAGCCATCACGGACAAGTTGGCAAACATGCAGGACTATGATGTGGTATATGTCGGATTCCCTATTTGGTGGTACACCGCTCCAACCATCATCAACACTTTCATGGAGTCCTACGATTTTAAGGGCAAAACCGTCATCCCCTTCGCTACCTCCGGCGGTAGCAGTATCAAGAAAGCGTGTAAAGACCTGAAAGCCGCCTATCCAGATGTAAACTGGAAGGAAGGGAAACTGTTGAACAGGGTATCTGAAAAAGAACTGAAGGTATGGTTGGGCAAATGAAATAAATTCAGTTAAATCTTTGGGGATATAAGGAACTTATTGTACCTCTCCCGACAAGAGTCATAGAAACAGGCTGGTGGCTCATTGTCGGGTGTTCATTGAATGCAATTTCAAGCAGAATGTGGAACTGAGTACGGTCTCCAAATCGTAACCCTGTTTTTCCTCAATTCCCCAGATAAAGAAATCCAGCAAATTCTTACAAAGTTACTAACTGCAAGTTGCAAGAACACAAAAGCAAGTTCCCCCATCTCATATCAAGAAGGCAGTTCAATGACCGCCGTAAGAAAACGGCAGGCTTATGCGAAGAGATACGCAAAAGGATTGCCCTGGAAATGGACAGGGGAGAAGAACAATTCTTTGTCGACTCCAAGCCAATAGGGGGGGGCGGGTGGCACGAGGGACACGCTGCAAGATGGGACGGACTGGGGACTTTGCACAAGCTCCAGACTTCGGTTACTGCGCTTCACAAAAGACATATTATTTCGGATATAAACTGCATGCTCTCTGTGGATTAACAGGTGTTGTCCACTCATATGACCTGTCCAAGGCAAGCATACCTGACCTCGACTACATGAAAGATGTGAAATTGTCTTATCATGACTGCAGCATCTACGGGGACAAAGCATGTATAGGAGCTGACCAACTCACCAACTTCCAAACTCACCAACTTCCAAACTCACCAACTCATCAACTCATAACCTCATCAACTCATAACCTCATCAACTCAAAATCTTAAATTATTATTTTTGTTTTACAAAGTGACGTCTGTTTGCCACCCCATTCTAGCGAAAATATAGCCTATAAAGTAGGTAAAAAGCCACTTTTTCTAAGCTTTCACGTCTTTCGATTTGTCTATTTTTAGGCTCAGAACCTGCATTTAGCACCATTTAGCCTTTCTAGATTGGTTGCCAACTCGTATTTTTTCAAGTCCAATAACCCGCTTTTTACCTCTAAAAACCCACTTTTTAACGACTATTTCGCCCCTTTCAGCCATGTTTTTCATAGCTCGAAAGGGTTTTGTTTATACCATTTCAGTGGATATTTATGCTTATCGCCTCGCATTTAGCAGCATTTTGCCTTGCGTTTAGCAGCAAAATACACTGCGTTTAGCACCAAAATGCCTTGCGTTTAGCGGCATATTGCACTGTGTTTAGCACCAAAACGCACTGCATTTAGCACCAAAACACACTTCATTTAGCAGCAAATAGCCCCTAAATGGGTGCAAATGGTGGTTGTTTGAAATAAATATTCATTTCGCCTCATTAGCATGCTACCCCCTTTTTGCATCAAAACCAACCTTCGCAAGAATCGATTTTTTGCGGCAAGGTGAGCGATTGGTGGATAAAAAGCTACTCATAATGTTAAAAGTTGTGCTTAAAAGATTACAAAATTTGAGGTGATAGGATTGCACTGCTAGTTATTCTGGTTTTCCTGGTTCTTCTAGTTGTCCTAGCTTTCCATGCACTTCTGGTTATTCTAGTTTTCCTGTTTTTCCCTTGCTTTTCAAGCACTTCTAGTTTTTCTTGTTTTCCTAGCTCTTCTAGTTAACAAGCATTTAGCCCTTGCTTACTTGCTTCTAGCCCTTTTGCAAAACATTAATAACAAACATAAAAATACCTAATTTGCTGTTTCTAATTCTAAAAATTATCGCTAACTTTGCCATGTAAGCAACTAGAAACCGCCCTGACATGAAAAAAATTGTTACGATATTGATGCTCTTTTGTCTTGCTGCTGTTGTCGGTAAGGCACAAAAAACACGCGTGATTTGCGGCGACGAACGCACGGATGCGTATCTGCCCAAACTGAAAGACAAGCGAGTGGCATTGTTTGCCAACCATACAGCCGTGGTGAAAGGCAAGCATATCTTAGACTTGCTTATTGATAATAAGGTGAATGTGGTGGGCATCTTCGCCCCCGAACATGGATTCAGGGGTACTGCCGATGCTGGCGAACATGTTAAAAACTCCACAGATAAGAAAACGGGCGTGCGCATCTTTTCGCTCTATAACGGAAAAAACGGTACGCCCAACATTGACGTGTTGAAGGAAACAGACGTGTTGGTGGTCGACATTCAGGATGTGGGACTGAGGTTCTACACCTATTATATATCCATGTTGCAATTAATGAACGCCTGCGCCAAGACCAAAACCACGATGATGATATTGGATAGGCCTAACCCAAACGGCTGCTATGTAGACGGTCCGGTACTCGACATGAAGTACAAGTCGGGTGTTGGCGCTTTGCCCATTCCCGTTGTTCACGGACTAACGTTGGCGGAAATGGCGGGCATGATAAATGGCGAAGGGTGGTTGGAAGGTGGCGAGCCATGCCAGCTCGACATCATTGCATGCCGCAACTATACGCATTCCACGCGCTACAAGCTGCCTATTGCGCCCTCGCCAAACTTGCCTAACATGCAGGCCATATACCTATATCCCTCTATTTGCCTGTTCGAAGGCACGGATGTGAGCCTTGGACGTGGCACAGGCTTGCCGTTTCAGCAATACGGACACCCCCAAATGACGGGCTATAAATACAGCTTTATACCCCGAAGTGTGCCTGGCGCGAAAAATCCGCCGCAGATAAACCAGCTGTGTTTTGGTGTAAACCTAAGCCACAAACCCCAAGAAGAGATTATTAAACGGGGCTTCGACCTCACGTATGTTATCGATGCTTACCGCAACTTAAACGTCGGCGAGCGCTTTTTCACACCCTTCTTCACCAAGTTGGTGGGCGTGGACTATGTGCAAAAGATGATTATGGAAGGTCGTTCTAACGAGGAGATACGCGCTGTTTGGCAGCCCGAACTGGAAAAATATAAGGAGATGCGGCGAAAGTATCTTATATATAAGGAGGAAGGAGTAAGTAGTAAGGGAGTAAGTAGTAAAGGAATAAGTAGTAAAGGAGTAAGTAGTAAAAGTAGTAAAGGAGTAAGTAGTAAAAGTAGTAAAGGAGTAAGTAATAAAAGGACTAAAGGAGGAAGGGGTAAAGGAGTAAAGAGGTAAGGAGTAAAGGAGTTATGGAGTTAAGCCAATAGTTCGCTACTCTTTAACTTTAAACTCATCAACTTGTAAAGCCTGTCAACCCCTAAACTTGTCAACTCGTCAACTATATTTAAACCAACATGATATGACCCCACTAGCAATCTTAGCAACCGTTTTGGCCTATTTCGCCGTTTTATTCATTGTTTCGGGTCTTGCCCGACGCAATGTGGATAATGCCGCTTTCTTCACCGGCAGTAGGCAAAGCAAGTGGTACATGGTGGCGTTTGCTATGATTGGGGCCAGCATATCGGGCGTAACCTACGTTTCGGTGCCAGGCATGGTGGCGCAAAGTGGCTTTGGTTATCTGCAACTGGTGTTGGGATTTATCGCCGGTCAGCTCATTGTAGCCTTCGTACTTACGCCCTTGTTCTATCGTTTGCAGCTTACATCGGTTTACGAATACCTGCGCAACCGCTTTGGGCAGCAGGCCTATCACACGGGTGCCTGGTTCTTTTTCATCTCAAAGATGTTGGGTGCGGCCGTTCGTCTCTTTCTCGTGTGTTTCACCTTGCAGCTTTTGGCTTTCGGTCCGTTGGGCATACCCTTCTGGGTTAACGTGGCCTTGTCGGTGGGTTGCGTATGGTTTTACACCCACAAGGGCGGCGTTAAGTCGGTAATTTGGGCCGATTTGATTAAAACAGCCTGCCTTATCGTGTCGGTGGCATTGTGCATTTGGTTCATCGCGGGCGACTTACAGCTATCGTTTGGCGGTGTGGTGAGCCACATTAGCCAAAGCGACATGAGCCGCATGTTCTTCTTCGACGACGTAAACAACAAGCAATTCTTCTTCAAACAGTTCTTTGCCGGCATCTTTACCACCATCGCCATGACCGGCTTAGACCAAGATATGATGCAGCGCAACCTGAGTTGCCGCAACAGCAGGGAGTCTCAAAAGAACATGGTGATTAGCATTCTGCTGCAATTTATTGTGGTAGCGGCCTTCCTTATGTTGGGTGTGCTGCTCTACGAAGAGGCTGCACGCCACGGACTAACGGCTACTGGCGACCAACTTTTCCCCACAATCGCCACAGGAGGCTTGCTGCCGGGCGTTGTTGGCGTGCTGTTCATCGTTGGTTTGTCGGCCTCGGCCTACAATGCGGCAGGCTCTGCACTCACCGCCCTCACCACATCGTTCACCGTAGACATACTTGGGGCAGGCAAGCGCAGCGAAGACGAAGTTACCCGAATGCGCAAACGTGTACACGTAGGCATGGCCGTGGTGATGGGTTTGTCCATAATCGTGTTCAACATACTGAACAACACTAGCGTGGTAGATGCCGTTTACACCCTTGCCAGCTACACTTACGGCCCCATATTGGGCCTCTTTGCCTTTGGCATACTGATAAAACGGCCTGTGCGCGACCGCTGGATACCCTTCGTGGCCTTGGCCTCGCCCTTACTCTGTTGGGTGTTGGACCGCCATTCGGAGGCTTGGTTCAACGGCTATCATTTCAGTTACGAGTTGTTGATACTCAATGCCCTGTTCACTTTCGTGGGTCTTTGCCTGCTTATCAAGCGTGGCACGTGCCCCCAATAAATATCATAAACAATGCTTAGACCCGTCCTTACACTAGCAGCTCTTTGCCTTACGGCCCTTGCAACACGGGCACAACAGGCAGCCCCAACGACCTTCGCACCCCATTGCGACCAGCCGTTGGTAACAAACATGTCGGCTCCCACCACGCCCACACAAGGCCTTTCGGGCAGACACATCGCCGTTTGGCAAAGTCACGGCCGATATTATGAGCGCACACTAGACCGCTGGGAGTGGCAGCGCGCACGCCTGTTGCAAACCGTAGAAGACCTCTATACGCAGAGTTATGTGTTGCCTTTCCTCGTGCCCATGCTCGAAAATGCAGGCGCAAACGTGCTGGTGCCGCGCGAAAGAGATTGGAACACGCACGAAGTGGTGGTGGATAACGATGCCAGTACCTTGTCGCCGCACACCATATATAAGGAACGCAACGGCCAACAAGCATGGCAACAGGGGCAGGGCGAAGGCTTTGCCTATCGGCATAAGGTGTACACCGATTTTCAAAATCCTTTCCGCGATGGAACGTTCCGCACCATTCAGTCGATAAAGAAAGGGCAGGAGAGCCTTGCCGAGTGGGTGCCAAACGTGCCAAAGACAGGCGAATATGCCGTGTACGTGTCGTATAAAACCGTGCAAGGAAGTACCGCCACGGCACATTACACGGTGTATCATCAAGGCGGAGAGAGCCATTTTCGCGTGAACCAACAAATGGGTGGCGGCACTTGGATTTACCTTGGCAAGTTTGTTTTTGATGAAAAGGCGGGCCAACAGCATCGTGTTTGCCTAAGCAACAACACGGGGAAAGTGGGCGAAGTGGTGACGGCAGATGGCGTAAAGTTTGGCGGCGGCATGGGTAACATCGGCCGGCCAGACGTTAGTGGCTACCCTCGCTTTACCGAGGCAGCACGCTATTGGCTGCAATGGGCTGGCGTGCCAGACAGCGTTTACTCGGAATCGCATGGCGAAAACGACTATACCGACGATTATAAAAGTCGTGGAATGTGGGTGAATTGGCTTGCTGGCGGATCGCAAAGCTATCCCGAAGGGCAGGGACTTAACGTGCCCATCGACCTATCTTTGGCTTTCCACAGTGATGCAGGAGTTACCAAAGACGACCGCACCATCGGCACATTGGGCATATATTACACCCAGAGTTACGACAGCGTGTTTGCCAATGGCGCCTCGCGATACCTCTGTAAGGACCTTACCGAGAGCGTGCAAAACAGCATATTGAACGACATTCGCGCACTGTACGAACCGCTTTGGAACAGTCGTGGCAGTCGTGATGCCTCGTATTTCGAGGCCCGCACGCCGCGCGTTCCTGCCATGTTGCTCGAATTGCTTTCGCATCAGAACTTCGCCGACATGCGTTACGGCCTCGACCCGCGCTTTCGTTTCACCGTGAGCAGGGCCATTTATAAGGGCATGTTGCGCTTTATATGCGCCCAACGGGGGCAAACGCCCATTGTTGCACCGTTGCCCGTAGACCATCTTTCGGCATCGCTTAAAGGCAGAGACCAAGTGGAACTGACGTGGAACGCCGTGGCCGACACGCTGGAACCATCGGCCATGCCCGACCGATATATTGTTTATACCCGTCTGGGTAACGGCGCATTCGATAACGGCAAGGTGGTGAAACGCAACCGATATGTGGCTCGCATTCCTGCCGATGTGGTGTGTAGTTTCCGCGTTGAGGCCGTGAACAAGGGCGGAAAGAGTTTTCCTTCCGAGACGATGGCCGTGGCGCGATGCTCGGCCAGCATGGGAAAGAAGGCGTTAGTGGTAAATGGATTCGACCGCGTTTGTGCGCCTGCCGACTTTGTTGCGCCTGCGCCCATCGACACTTTATATGCCGGTTTCCTCGACAACATTGACCACGGCGTGCCTTATCTGCAAGACATCAGCTACACGGGGAGTCAAAAAGAGTTTAACAGAACCTTGCCTTGGCTTGACGACGACTCGGGCGGATACGGCGATAGCTATGGAAACGAGGAGACAAAGGTGATTGCCGGAAACACATTCGACTATCCTGCGTTGCATGGCGAGGCCATATTGAAGGCGGGTTTGAGCTTTGAATCGTGTGCTAATGAGTGCTTAGACAAGGCGGAAGACGGCTACGTATTTGTTGATTACATACTGGGTAAGCAGTGCCAAACCAAGATGGGACGTGGAAATGTGCGCCCCTTGATGTTTAAAACCTTTGATGCGAAGGTGCAAAAGACTTTGGCGGAGTATGCACAGCGTGGCGTTCACCTGTTTGTTTCGGGTGCATACGTTGGTAGCGACCTTTGGTGTAACCCGCTGGCCAAGTCCTTAGAGAGTGACCAACGCTTTGCCACAGAGGTGCTTAAATATAAGTGGCGCAACTCGTGCGCTGCCCTTACAGGTGGTGTTCGCATGGTGCGTTCGCCGCTACAACTGGGCGTGGGCGAGATGAACTACGCCAACACGCTGAACTCGGAGCAATATATAGTGGAGTCGCCCGACGCTATCGAGGCGGCCGACTCAACGGGATATACCGTGATGCGCTATCCCGAAAACAACCTCAGTGCGGCCGTTGCCTCGCAAGGTAGCTACAAAACGTTCGTTATGGGGTTCCCTTTCGAGAGCATCACACAGGCCTTCTGTCGCGAGAAACTGATGAAAACCATCGTCGATTTCTTTATGCGTCAGTCCCACGAAGACATTTCGCACGACCCCAAAGGGGATGGGAAGAAGGCTAGACACATCACTTCGTTTACCGGAGAGGAGAAAAAGGGAAAGGGTGAAAAGGTGAAAAGGTGAAAAAATGACTTTTAAAGGTGAAAGGGTGAAAGGTTGAAAAGGTGAAAGAATGGCTAACGCCACCTAAAAGTGAAAGGGTGAAAAGGTGAAAAGGTGAAAAGATGGCTAACGCCCTCTAAAAGTGAAAGGGTGAAAAGGTGAAAAGGTGAAAAAATGGCTAACACCGTCAAGGCATTTGGCTTAACTCCCTAACTCCTTAACTACTCACTATAAGGCATTTGGCGTAACTCCTTAACTCCTTAACTCCTTAACTCCTTAACTTCCTAACTCCCCAGCAGAACTCGTAAACTAGTAAATAACAACGATATGAAGAAAATAACATGTTTCGTACCTTATATAGATGAGTCGCAGGCAGGCAAAACATTGTCGGCATTGCGCGATTCGCAGTTGGTAGACAAGGTTGTTTGCCTTGACGAACCTGTGTTTAAGTCCGAAACCATCCGCCGAATAGCCGCCGAGAGCAATGCCGATTACGCCTTGGTTTATACCAAAACCACCACGTTAGAGTTGGGTTACATGGCCTTAGAACGTCTTTTGCAAATTGCGCAAGACACGAATGCAGGCCTAGTTTATGCCGACCATTACCAAGTAAAGGGCGGCGAACTGGTTAAGGCACCCGTTATCGACTACCAAAAAGGTTCGTTAAGAGATGATTTCGACTTCGGTTCGGTGCTCTTCTTCGATACTGCTGCCTTGAAAGAAAGCGTGCAACGCATGACAGAGAGTTACCAACACGCCGGTCTTTACGACCTGAGGTTGAAACTAAGTCAACGCTATGCGCTGGTGCACGCCAACGAATACCTGTACAGCGAGGTTGAGGAAGACAACAGAAAGAGTGGCGAAAAGCAGTTTGATTACGTTGATCCGCGTAACCGCGACCGACAAATTGAGATGGAAAAAGCATGTACGCAGCATCTGAAAGAGATTGGCGGATACCTCGAACCCCATTTCGAAGACATTGATTTCAACCAAGGCGAGTTTGAAGTTGAGGCATCGGTGATTATCCCCGTGCGCAATAGGGCGGCTACTATCGGTGCAGCCATCGAGTCGGTATTGAAACAACAGACCAAGTTTAAGTTCAACCTCATCGTTATAGACAACCATAGCACCGACGGAACAACCGAAGCTATCGACGCATTTAAGGCCGATGGGCGCGTGATACACCTTGTTCCCGAACGCAACGACTTGGGCATTGGTGGCTGTTGGAACTATGGCGTGAACTCCAAACACTGCGGAAAGTTCGCCGTTCAGCTAGACAGCGACGACCTTTATAAGGACGAACATACGCTGCAAACCATCGTCGATGCCTTCTATGAGCAAAAGTGCGCGATGGTGATTGGTTCGTATATGATGACCGACTTCGACCTTAACGAACTTCCCCCAGGCGTTATCGACCACAAGGAATGGACACCCGACAACGGCCGAAACAACGCTTTGCGCATCAACGGACTGGGTGCGCCCCGCGCTTTCTACACGCCCGTGCTGCGTTCCATCGGCTTGCCCAACACCAGTTACGGCGAAGATTACGCGATGGGGCTGAACATTTCGCGCCATTATCAAATCGGGCGCATCTATGATGTGCTCTATCTGTGTCGCCGTTGGGGTGGAAACTCCGATGCCGCACTGAGCATCGAGAAGGTAAACGCCAACAATCTGTACAAGGACAGAATAAGGACTTGGGAGTTGGAGGCGCGAATTGCACTAAACAAACAGCGCTAAAAAAGACAACAATTAGGTACTAAGATAAAAAGAATTACAGGAAAACAGCCTTGCATTAGTCCGCCTGCCGTCTTCACAAAGAGGGCAGGGCGGATGGCAAGGTAAAAGATGTGGTAGGCAAATTAAGTGCCTAACCACAAGTTTCATCTTTCAAATCGCAAGTACCAACACATCTCGATGCAAGCGAAAATTTGCGTAAACAAAGTAGCGAAAGCAATATAACGAAGCAATATCAGCAAAATGAAGAATGTAACAAAGAATATAAACCCGTGGCTTTGGATACCCACACTCTACTTTGCGGAGGGCATTCCTTACTTCATTGTGAACAACATCTCGGTGATTTTGTTCACGCGTATGGGCGTACCTAATGGAGAGATGGCCCTCTTCACCAGCCTTATTTACTTCCCTTGGGTGATAAAGCCCCTGTGGAGTCCCTTTGTAGACATCCTGCGCACCAAGCGTTGGTGGATTATCATGATGCAAATCGTGATGAGCATAGCCTTCATCTTGCTCACATTCTCCATCCCTCACCCCTCGCCCGAAGTGATTTCGGCCACGGCCACGCCCGTTAGTCTCTTCACCTTCACACTGATACTCTTTGTGATAACGGCCTTTGCATCGGCCACCCACGACATAGCGGCCGACGGTTTCTACATGCTCGCCCTCAATCAGCAGCAGCAATCGTTCTTCGTTGGTATTCGAAGTACCTTCTATCGCCTGTCGTCCATCTTCGGACAGGGCGTGTTGGTGTACGTTGCAGGCGTGTTAGAAACCCGAACAGGCGACATTCCGTGGGCTTGGACCATCACGATGGCCATCACAGCCGTGATGTTTAGCTGCATTACCATCTATCATACGTTCTTTGTTCCGCGTGCAAAGGAAGACGCTGAGAAAGATGCTGAGAACACAGCGGACAAGGAAACGCGCAAACGGAGCACGACAGAAGAAATATTCGATGAGTTTGCACGCACGTTCAGTCTTTACTTCAAGAAACCCGGTGTGCTGTTCGCCATTGTCTTCATGCTGCTCTATCGCTTGCCCGAAGCGTTTTTGCTCAAGATGGTTAGTCCCTTTTTGCTCGACACACGCGCCAATGGCGGATTGGGATTGAGCACAGAGAGCGTGGGCTTTGTATATGGAACTATTGGCGTTATCTTCCTTACCGTGGGCGGGATAATCGGTGGAATGGCCGCCTCGCGATGGGGATTGAAGAAAAGTCTTTGGCCAATGGCGGCCTGCATGACGCTGCCCTGTTTCACCTTTGTGTACCTAAGTATGGCCATGCCCAGCTCGCTGGCGACAATTAGCGTGTGTGTAGCCATCGAACAGTTTGGTTATGGGTTCGGCTTTACGGCCTACATGCTCTACATGATGTACTTCTCCGAAGGCGAATTTAAAACCGCCCACTATGCCATTTGCACCGCTTTCATGGCCGCCAGCATGATGATTCCGGGCATGGCGGCAGGCTATCTGCAAGAATTATTGGGCTACGAACACTTCTTCTGGATGGTTATCGCCTGCTGTATTGCCACGGTGGGCGTTACGCTAACCATCAAGGTGAACCCCGAATACGGACGTAAACGAATAACGAAAGATGAAAGATAAAACCCTCTTTGCCCTCGTTTTGGCACTCGCAACGGTGTTCTTTCCCCTCGAAACGTGGGCAAAGAAAACCGTGCTGACGGGTATCGACGTGCTTACGCAGCAGCATTTTAAGTGTTTGCAGGGCAAACGCGTGGGACTGATAACCAATCCCACGGGCGTAAATGCCAACCTTGTGTCTACTGTTGATGTGCTGAAAGCCGCCCCTGGCGTAAACCTCGTGGCCTTGTATGGACCTGAACACGGCGTGCGCGGCGACATACATGCGGGCGATAAGGTGGAAACGGCGCGCGATGCAAAGACGGGACTGCCCGTGTTTTCGCTCTACGGCAAGACCCGAAAGCCAACACCCGAGATGCTAAAAGACGTTGATGTGCTGGTGTACGACATCCAAGACATTGGGTGTCGCTCGTTTACATTCATCAGTACGATGGGCTTGGCTATGGAGGCTGCGGCCGAAAACGATAAGGAATTTGTGGTGTTAGACCGTCCCAACCCACTTGGCGGACTGAAAATAGAGGGAAATATCACCGACGACGACTGCATGTCGTTCGTCAGTCAGTTTAAGATACCTTACATATACGGACTAACCTGCGGCGAGTTGGCACGCATGCTCAACGATGAGGGTATGCTCAAAGGCGGCGTTCGCTGCAAGCTAACGGTGGTGAAGATGAAAAACTGGAAGCGAAAGATGGGCTATGCCGACACGGGTTTGCAATGGATTGCCTCGTCGCCACACATCCCACAGGCCGTAACCGCTTACTATTATCCCACTAGCGGCATTCTTGGCGAACTGGGATACGTGTCTATCGGCGTGGGCTATACCATTCCTTTCCAGATGTTTGCCGCACCTTGGATAGATGCCGTGCAGCTTGCCGACGCCATGAACGCCCACCAAATGCCGGGCGTTACCTTTCGTCCCATCTCTCTCAAACCCTTTTATAGCGTGGGCAAGGGCGAACTGTTGCAGGGCGTGCAGATGCACATCACCAACTTTCAACGCGTTGAACTAACGCCTATGCAGTTCGTTTTCATTGAAGAAGTGGCGCGCCTTTACCCCAAACATGCGGTTTTGGCGAACGCCGATGCCAAGCGTTTCGACATGTTCGATAAGGTTTCGGGCTCTAAACAGGTGCGCATCAAGATGGCCATGCACAACCGTTGGGCCGACCTTAAACCGTTTTGGGATAAGGATGTGGCCCAGTTCCGCACGCTTTCAAAGAAGTATTACCTATATAAATAACCCCCAAACACCCTACCTATGGAAAAGAATAAGACCACCAGTAGGATTTTATCCATCGATATTTTGCGCGGATTGACCATCGCGGGCATGATAACCGTGAATAATCCAGGCAGTTGGAGTTACATGTATGCACCGCTTGAACATGCCGAATGGAATGGACTGACGCCCACCGACCTTGTCTTTCCCTTCTTTATGTGTGTGATGGGGATGTGCATTTACATCGCCATGCGCAAGTTCGACTTTACTTGCAACCGCGCCACCGTGTACAAGATAGTCAAGCGTATGGTGCTAATCTACCTCGTAGGCTTGGCCATAGGTTGGTTTGCCAAGTTCTGCTACCGCTGGAACAGTCCACAAGAAGGGGCCGATTTCTTCTCCCAATTGTGGTACATGGTATGGTCGTTCGACAAAATTCGCTTAACGGGCGTGCTTGCACGACTGGCCATTTGTTACGGCATAACGGCGTTGTTGGCCATCACCGTGCGGCATAAGCACTTGCCCTACATCATTGTAGGTCTGCTGTTAACCTATTTTGTGATACTGATGGCAGGCAACGGGTTCGCCTACGACGAGACAAACATCCTCTCGATTGCCGACCGCGCCGTGCTTACCGATGCCCACATGTATCACGACAACGGCATAGACCCCGAAGGTTTGCTAAGTACGCTGCCCTCGATAGCGCACACGCTGTTGGGCTTTATCATTGGCAGCTTGCTTTTCCGCAAGGCGGATGTAGGCGAACAACAGCTTGATGCACGCACCAACATCACCTTAACCAAGGTTGTTCCGCTGTTCGTTGTGGGTACGTCGTTGCTCTTCGCAGGCTATTTGCTTAGCTATGGTTGCCCCATCAACAAGAAAGTGTGGTCGCCCACCTTCGTATTGGTTACCTGCGGACTGGCATCCATGCTCTTAGCCCTGCTAACATGGATTATCGATGTTAAGGGTAAAAAGTCGTGGAGCAAGTTTTTCGAGGTGTTCGGCGTTAATCCGCTCTTCCTTTTTGTGCTGAGCGACTTCTTCGCCATTGTCTTCGGCGCATTCACTTTCCCCGTTGGCGACAAGCAGATGAATGTTACAGGCTTTGTCTACTCGCAGTTGTTGTCTCCCGTCTTCGGGCAATACGGTGGGTCGCTGGTTTATTCGCTACTCTTTATCGCCCTCAATTGGGTTATTGGTTATCAGCTATACAAGCGGAAGATATACATTAAGTTGTGAGAATTTGGGTGTTTAGGTTGTTGAGTTGTTGCGTTGATGAGTTGTCGACAAATTGTTTTAGGCCGACCCAAACAATTGCCTTATCATCAGCTCGAATTTAAAAGCGACTTAAAACCCGCAAGCCCAAGAACTCATCAACCCAAAAGTTCAAAAGCCATTGGCTTAACGCCTTTAACTCCATAACCCCTTAACTCCCGATACAGAATTAGCAATCTCGTAAACAATTAAAAATAAAATCTTATGCAATATATACTCATCGCCGATAGCGGCTCTACCAAAACAGACTGGTGCGTTGTGCAAAACGGACAGCAACAAGCGCGCTACGAAACCAAGGGAATGAACCCTTTCTTTCAGACGCAAGACCAGATGGAAGACGAGATACGCCAAAACCTCTTGCCCCAACTGCCCAACGAACAGCCCACTGCCGTGTATTTCTATGGCGCAGGATGCACACCAGAGAAGTCGCCACTAGTAAAAGAAAGTCTTGAGCGTTGCTTTCCCAACGCAACGACCATTGAGGTAAACTCCGATCTTTTGGCTGCTGCCCATGCCCTTTGCGGTCGCCAACCGGGCATTGCCTGCATTTTGGGCACAGGTTCCAACTCTTGTTTCTACGATGGCAAGGGCATTTCGTTCAACGTTCCTGCACTAGGTTTCATCCTTGGCGACGAAGGTAGCGGGGCGAACCTTGGCAAAAGACTGGTGGGCGACATACTTAAAAATCAGTTCCCAGGCGACTTGAAGGCGGCGTTCTTCGAAGAATACGATACCAGCATGGCCGACATCATCGACCATGTTTACCGTCAACCCTTCCCAAGTAGGTTCCTTGCCGGTTTCAGTCCGTTCCTTTCGCGCCATCGCGAGCACCCTGCCGTGCACCAATTGTTGGTTAACGCTTTCAAATCGTTTATTCGTCGCAACGTGATGCAGTACGATTACAACACGTACGCCATGCACTGCATCGGCTCTATTGCAGATGTTTATCGCAACGAGGTGGCCGAGGCAGCACAGATATTGGGCGTAACCTTGGGGCGGATAATGAAAAGTCCGATGGAAGGATTGGTGGAATATCATTCATAGCCTCACCCCCAGCCCCTCTCCAAGGGGAAAGGGGGAGTAGTATGCAGTGCAACTACACAATGCGGCTACAAGGCAAACAAACATCGTAAGCAAAGCTAGCACAAGTAAATAAGTATAGAATACAAAGCCATCACACAGCACATCACTCCCCCTCTCCCCTTGGAGAGCGGGCAGGGTGAGGCTGGTAGCAGGTTGCCGGTGAGGCTTTTATATCCACAATCATTATGTCATTCACAAAGATAACAGAGCAGCCGTCGCTCTACAACAACCTCGAAACCAAGACGGCAGAAGAATTGTTGAGGGACATCAACGCCGAAGACCGAAAGGTGGCAGAGGCGGTTGAGAAGACTATTCCACAAGTAGCGAAACTTGTAGAACTAATTGTGCCGCGCATGAAACGCGGTGGACGCATCTTTTATATGGGCGCAGGAACGAGCGGAAGGCTCGGCGTGCTAGATGCTAGCGAGCTGCCACCCACCTTCGGCGTGCCTAAAACGCTGGTCATCGGCCTTATTGCTGGTGGCGACACGGCACTTCGCAATGCTGTGGAAAATGCCGAAGACGATGAAGAACGTGGGTGGGACGAACTCACGGAGTTTAACATCAACGAGAAAGACACCGTCATTGGCATTGCCGCATCGGGCACAACACCCTACGTAGTGGGTGCCCTTCGCAGTGCCAGAGAGCACGGCATACTTACCGCTTGCATCACCAGCAACCCCGATTCGCCTATGGCAGCCGAGAGCGATGTGCCTATCGAAATGGTTGTTGGCCCCGAATACGTTACGGGAAGTTCGCGAATGAAGTCGGGCACGGGCCAAAAAATGATACTCAACATGATTTCAACCGCCGTGATGATACAGCTTGGCCGCGTAAAAGGCAATAAGATGGTGAACATGCAGCTAAGCAATAAAAAGCTGATCGACCGCGGAACACGCATGCTTGTTGAGATGCTAGGCCTGGGATATGGCAAGGCTAAGAGTCTGCTTTTGCTGCATGGGTCGGTAGAAAAGGCCTTAGAAGAATATAAACGTCCACACGAGTAACCTCTAAAACAAAGACAAACGATGTTTAGGATTTTGCTCTTGGCACTTTGTGCCTTTACCTTTAACGTCTGGGCCAACAACGTTCCCACGGCTTCGCCCGAAGAAGTGGGCATGAGTTTGGCACGTCTGCGCGCTGCCGACGAGGTTATATTGCGCGCCATCCGCGACAAAAAAACGCCTGGGGCGGTGCTGGCTGTGGTGCGCCACGGCAAATTGGCCTACCTTAAAGCCTATGGCAACCGCCAAACTTATCCCTCTACACTGCCCATGACCACCCAAACGGTGTTCGACATGGCATCGTGCACCAAGCCCATGGCAACGGCCATTTCGGCCATGTTGCTGGTGGAGCGAGGGTTGTTGCGCCTGTCCGACCCCGTCGGCAATTACCTGCCAGAGTTCAAAAACTGGCATGGCGAAGGTAAAGACAGTGCAACAATACGCGTTGAAGACCTGTTTACGCATACCTCGGGACTGCCTGCTTATGCCCCGGTAAAAACCTTAGCCGAGGCCGACGGCAAGCCCAACCCCGCAAAACTGATGGCCTACATCGCCGGTTGCAAACGCGAATTTAGGCCGCGTTCAGACATGCAATACAGCTGCCTGAACTACATCACGTTGCAAAACATCGTAGAACGCATTACGGGACAATCGCTCCGCACCTTCGCAGCCAACAACATTTTCATTCCACTGGGCATGAAACACACCGACTTCTTGCCCTGCACGTCGGACAAGAGCGGCAAGTTGGTCAACACTTCTCAACCGCGTTGGGTTGCTAACGGCGAACAAGCAGGCCTTACGCCCATCGCTCCTACCGAACGACAGCCCAACGGCGTGGTGAAACAAGGGCAGGTACACGACCCCTTGGCCTGCACGCTCAACGGTGGCGTGTCGGGTAATGCCGGGCTGTTTTCCACAGCCGAGGATGTGGCCACGCTCTGTGCCATGCTCCAAAACGGAGGCGCATGGGGCGGAAAGCGCATCCTTAGCCCGCTAACGGTGAAGGCCATGCGTTCTGTTCCGCAAAACTTCAACAGCTTTGGGCGTAGCCTTGGCTGGGATGTCAGTTCGGCATACGCCTCCAATCAGGGCGACTTGCTAAGTTCCGAGGCTTACGGACACACGGGCTATACAGGCACATCTATCGTTATCGACCCCGTTAACGACCTCTCCATCGTTTTGCTTTGCAACAGTGTTCACCCCGTAGACGCATCTAATGTGATACGCCTGCGCGCCCAAGTAGCCAATGCCGTGGCTGCAAGCATAACCAACGAACCCGCCGCATTCCCCCCATATTACTACGTAAGGATGCGCACTTTCGAGGACGAACCGCCCATTCGCTCCACCGATATTGTGATGTTGGGCAACAGCCTTACCGAAGGTGGGAAGGATTGGGCAGAGAAATTGGGCAAACCCAACGTGCGTAACCGCGGCATTAGCGGCGATGTGGCCCTGGGTGTTGATGCTCGCCTGTATCAGATTACGCCGCACAAGCCTGCTAAGATTTTCTTGCTAATCGGCATAAACGACGTTAGTCACGATGTAACGGTGGATAGCTTAATGACGGACATACGCACATTGGTGGACCATATCCGCGCACAAACGCCCAAAACAAAGCTGGTGTTGCAGAGCCTTTTGCCCATTCGCGAGAGTACGGGGAGATGGAAACGGCTGCAAGGCAAAACCGACATGATACCCCAAATCAATGCGCGCATCGAGGCTTTGGCACGCGAAAAGGGACTAACGTTTATCAATCTCTATCCCCATTTCACCGAGCCTGGCACCAACATTATGCGTGCCGAGCTAACTTACGATGGGTTACACCTCAGCAAAGCGGGCTACGATGTGTGGGTAAAGTTGCTTAAACCGCACCTGTAAGGGGCTTGGTTGCTGGCGCATGCCTATTATAGTAATGCCTAAAAATATAAAAACAGCAAAGCGAACAGCAGGTGGGTTAAGGCCAAATGCTGTTCGCTTTGCCCAATATCACAACGCGATGAAGATGTTATCTGTCTTGGCATTTGCCTTTATTTCTGCCAGTGCAGGCATGGCACAGAGCCAACCCGTTGATTATGCAAGTACGTTGGTGGGCACGCAGTCCACGTTTCAGCTTTCTACTGGCAACACCTATCCGGCCACGGCCATGCCTTGGGGCATGAACTTTTGGACTCCCCAAACGGGAAAGATGGGCGATGGGTGGACCTATGGCTATCAGGCCAACAAGATAAGGGGACTGAAACAGACACACCAACCCAGTCCGTGGATTAACGATTACGGCCAATTCGCACTCATGGCCACAACGGGTAAGCCCGTCTTTGACGAAGAAGAGCGCGCCTCGTGGTTCTCGCATAAGGCAGAAACGGCCAAACCTTATCATTATAAGGTGTACTTGGCCGACTACGACATTACGGCCGAACTGGCGCCTACCGAGCGTGCGTGCCTGATGCGCTTTACTTTCCCAAAGACCGACTCGGCAAACGTCATCGTAGATGCTTTTGACAAGGGCTCGTTCGTCAGGCTATTGCCCGACAAACGCACCATTGTGGGCTACACCACAAAGAACAGTGGGGGCGTACCCGATAACTTCAAGAACTATTTTGTTGTCGTGTTCGACCGCGACTTTGCCGCAGCGCGTTTGGCCGATGGTAAGAAACTACTTGCCGCCGACAAGCAAGAGCTGCAAGCCAACCATGCAGGAGCCATCGTTACTTTCAGCTGCAAGCGTGGCGAACAGGTGCATGCCCGCGTGGCCTCGTCGTTTATCAGCGAGGCGCAAGCCATGCAAAACCTTAAAGAGTTGGGCAACAGCTCGTTTGAAACGCTGCTGCAAAAGGGCAAACAACGTTGGAACGACGTGCTGGGACGCATCAGTGTGGAAGACAACAACGTTGATAACCTGCGCACTTTTTACTCTTGTCTCTATCGTTCTACGCTCTTTCCACGCAAGTTTTATGAGATTTCGGCCAGTGGCGACACGCTGCATTACAGTCCGTACAACGGAAAAGTGTTGCCCGGAACGATGTTTACCGACACGGGCTTTTGGGATACGTTCCGCAGTCTTTTCCCTTTGGTGAACCTGATGTACCCTTCTATGGCGCGCGAAATGCAAGAGGGACTGGTGAACGCCTATAAGGAGAGCGGCTTTTTACCCGAATGGGCAAGCCCAGGGCATCGCAATTGCATGGTGGGCAACAACTCTGCATCGGTGGTTGCCGATGCTTACATCAAGGGCATACGCGGTTACGACGTTGAAACGCTGTGGCAAGCTGTGCTACATGGCACGAAAGCGGTGCATCCGCAAGTGCCTTCTACGGGCCGATTGGGGTACGAATATTATAACAAGCTGGGCTATGTGCCTTGCGATGTGGGCATTAACGAGAGTGCTGCACGTACCTTAGAGTATGCTTACGACGACTGGTGCATCGCCCAATTGGGTAAGGCACTGGGCAAACCCAAGAAAGAATGGGCCGAGTTTGAACGCCGCGCCGAGAACTATCGCAACCTTTTCAGCAAGGAATTTAACCTGATGCGTGGCCGAAAGAAGAACGGCGAATGGCAGAAACCTTACAACCCATTGAAGTGGGGCGATGTCTTTACCGAGGGAAACGGCTGGCATTACACTTGGTCGGTGTTTCACAACCCACGCGGCCTTGTCTCGTTGATGGGCGGCAACAAGGCTTTCACGGCGATGCTCGATTCTGTTTTCGCCCTTCCGCCCGTGTTCGACGACAGCTATTACGGGCAAGTGATACACGAGATACGCGAGATGCAGATTATGAACATGGGTAATTACGCCCATGGAAACCAGCCTATACAGCACATGACGTACCTTTACGATTGGAGTGGCGCGCCTTGGAAAACCCAATATTGGGTTCGCGAGGTGATGGATAGGCTTTATAGCGCACACCCCGACGGCTATTGCGGCGACGAAGACAACGGGCAGACTTCTGCTTGGTACGTGTTTTCGGCTCTGGGCTTTTATCCCGTGTGCCCTGCAAGCAACGAGTATGCCGTTGGCACACCGCTTTTCGCCAAGGTTTCGTTGCACTTGGAGAACGGCAAGACAACAGTTATCACCGCCGACAGACCACAATGGCGCTACATCAAGCGGTTAACCGTTAACGGCACGCCTGAAAAAGCCCATTGGCTGAACCACAAGACAATTACCGAAGGGGCGAAAATTGACTTTTACATGAGCGAGACACCTGCCGAAAGGCAATAAGCGGAAGTGGGGAGTGCGGCCAGTTTCTCATGTCGTTTTCTTCGATTGCTTGGAGTTTCCCACCTTCTCTTCTTCTTTCTTCTTTTGTTGCTCGTAGGCCTTGGCTAGTTTCGAGGCCGTTTTGTCTAGCAGCTTTTGCATGTCGCCCAGGTAGCTGCTTGCCCTCACAATGGTGCCATCGGGCGCAAGCATAACGAAGAGGGGAGTGGCATCAGGCCCATACGTGTCTGTAAACAGCTTCATGCCGCGCTTGGTAAGCCGGTATTGCGGCCACGACAGCTGCGTTCGTTCCAAAAACTTTTGCCACAAGTAGTCTTCCTTGTCGTCGGCCACACATAGAAAAGCCACTTCGGGGTGTTTGGCCACCATGTTTTTAAGTTCGGGTATGAGTTTTTGGTTTGGCTTTCGCCATGTTGTCCAAAAGCAAATAAACGCTACTTTTCCCGTTGGAATGGCCACAAGGAGGGATGTCGTGCGGTTTTTCTGGGTAAACATGGGTATGTCTTGAAGTGATTCGCCCACGGCCATAGCTTTTGCTGTGGCCACTGCTCGGCGATAAGCATTTACTCGTGGATAATCTTCGGGGCAGGCAAAGATGGTGGCCGTGATGTCTTCTATCTGCCGTTTGGTGAGCGTACGATTGTTTAGCACCATCTCTGTGGCCATCTTGATGGCCAGTGGCGATTGTGGATTTTTCTTCATCCACGTTAGGGAGTCGTTTTTTCGTTGGTTGAAATCGTTGAAGTCGGCTTGTGCTTTGCCGCCCGTAACACAGAGGTGTTTGCTGATGGGCAGGTTAGATGCCAAGTATTTGTACTTGTCGGCCTTTACCGTCATTGTTGTGTTGCTAACGAAGATGGGGGTGTAGGTCCATGTTGGCTCTTCTTTCGACTCCATGGCGTAGAGCAGCTTGTAGTTGTTGGTAGACAAGGTGCAAAGCGTGGGATGTGTCAGACGGCCGGTAAGAACGAACTTGCCGTCTTGAACAACGGCTCTGGCCACTTCGTCGTAGTTCGAACCCTCGGCCGTTTCCAGCTCCACCTCGATGCCGTCGGGCAGGTCGGGAATGTCGCTTGTAATGACAAAGCTGTTTTTTGTTTGCGCGAAAGATGTGCAGGCGCAAAGTGTGCATAACAGGGTAAAGATTATTCTCTCCATATTTTCTCTTTTTACTTTTTTGCAAAAATAACGATTTTTTTGAGATAACGATGCCTTTGCTTGGCACTTTATTTAGTTATCGAAACGTTAAAAATAAAAATGGGGGAGTGCAGACAAGTAAACCCGTAGTTTGGAACTAAGTGCCTACTTGGTTGGGGATGAATTTGGGTAGGGCACATGTTGATTTGTTGCAAAAAGAGGAAAGCTAAATGTTGTTAGGAGAGCTGGAAGGGTTGGTATAACTGGAAGTGCTGGTATAGCCAGAAAGACTAACCTCATCAGCCTACCAGCCCCAAAGCCTATTAGCCTACTTGTGGTTAAACAGAATTGCATTTGGGAAATTGTTGTTGGAAGCACGCAAGGCGTGTGTTGCCTGGAATGAATAAACCTTTACGCGGAGAAGAGGGAGGATTTTTGCTTGCTTACGATGCGACTGTGGCTTTTCAGATCCAATACTGTATGACTATAACTGGCAAATTCGCAAACGTTCTAACCCCTTTTATCTTGAATGCTGTAATGTTTTAAGTATGTTTATTAACATTATGAGTGCCTTTTTTCTTCACCAATCGCCCGCTCGGGTGCAAATAATCCATTCTCGCGGAGGTTTATTTTGGTGCAAAAAGAACTTGCATGTTGATACCAACAAAATGAATATTTATTTAAATAAACCGCCAATTGCATCCTTTTGGGGGCTATTTGCCACTAAATACACTGCAATTTGCCGCTAAATGCACTGCGTTTTGATGCTAAACGCACTGCGTTTTGCTGCTAAATGCACTGCGTTTTGGTGCTAAATGCAGGGTAAAATGCGGCAAAACGCAGGGTGAAATGTATATAATTGCACAGCGAACAGGGGCTTAAAGCATTTTAGATTGGTTGAAAAAGGGTGGAAAATAGGGGTAAAAAGCACCTAAAAAGTAGGTTTTTGGGGGTAAAAAGCCGATTTTTGGGTGCTGAAAAAATGCGAATGGGTGACTAACTAGAAGGGTAAAGTGGTGCTAAATGCAGTCGGAATTCTGAAAAACGGATAAAAACGGTGGTGTGTAAGGTCGAATTTTGTAGCTAATTGCCTGCTTTTAGGCTATTTTTTCGCTAGAAACACGTGGCAAGAAGGGTGTGTTTTGTAAAGGATTATTACTGAATTTAACTAAAAGTAGGTTCGTTAGCTAAAGACAAGAAAAGGATTTCTAATGCACTGCTTGGGCTTACATGTAGCACGCCTGCTTTCTATAAAGCCCGTGGTTGGCTGTTGGCACGCCGCTCTTTGCTGTTGGCAGCTTGCTTGTTGTTGGCAGTTTGCTTGTTGTTGGGCAAAGGGCAAAAATATGAGGATGTGCCCTCGGTAGTGAGGGCACATCCTCTAAGACTTATTAAAAAATTAGTCTCTAAGACTTATTAAAAAATTAGTCGAGTTGTGCCAGCTTGTTGTCAGAACCAAGCACCTCTTTAATCTTGTGCTTGTAGAGTTCTGTCATCAGGTCGCGAGCAGGACCGCAGTATTTGCGGGGGTCGAACTCGGCAGGCTTTTCTGCAAACACCTTGCGAACGGCAGCGGTGAAAGCCAAGCGCGAGTCTGAGTCGATGTTGATTTTGCAAACGGCACTCTTTGCAGCCTTGCGCAGTTGCTCTTCGGGAATACCTACGGCATCGGGCAACTTACCACCGTATTTGTTAATCATGTCAACGTACTCTTGTGGTACGGAAGACGAGCCGTGAAGTACGATGGGGAAACCAGGGAGTTTCTTCATAATGGCATCGAGAACGTCGAAAGCCAAGGGAGGAGGAACAAGACGGCCGGTCTTCGGGTCGCGGGTGCACTGTTCGGGGGTGAACTTGTATGCGCCATGCGACGTGCCGATAGAGATAGCCAGCGAGTCTACGCCGGTCTTCGTAACGAAGTCGATAACCTCTTCGGGTTTGGTGTAGTGCGATTTCTCTGCCACAACGTCGTCTTCAACGCCAGCAAGAACGCCCAACTCGCCTTCAACGGTTACGTCGAACTGGTGTGCATAGTCAACAACCTTCTTCGTCAGGGCCACGTTTTCGTCGTAGGGAAGTGACGAACCGTCGATCATCACCGAGGAGAAACCCATGTCGATGCAGCTCTTGCAAGTTTCAAAGCTGTCTCCGTGGTCCAGGTGGACAACGATTTCGGGGTGATTTACTCCAAGTTCTTTAGCGTATTCAACAGCGCCCTGTGACATATAACGCAGAAGGGTGGGGTTAGCGTAGTTGCGCGCGCCCTTCGATACCTGTAAGATTACGGGTGATTTGAGGTCGGCAGCAGCCTTGATGATGGCTTGCAGCTGCTCCATGTTGTTAAAGTTGAATGCCGGAATTGCGTATCCGCCATTGATGGCCCTTTTAAACATCTCGCGAGTGTTTACTAGACCTAGGGATTTGTAATCTACCATAATTTTAATTATTATAAAGTTGGATGTGATGTCGTTATCTTATTTATACGTATGCAAAATTAATGCTTTAATTTGTCAACACAAAGAGTTATAAGTGTTTTTATTGTCCAATTTGGAGGAAAAGTGACATTAATTGATGCTTATCATCCTGTGGCTTACGTTTTGTTAGCTTTGCTTTACATTTTCTTCATTTTGCTTTTAGCCCAACGGGAAGAACAAGGGTAGCAGGAATATCATGACAATGCCGATGATGAGTTGCAAGGGGAAACCCACTTTCACATAGTCCATGAAGGTGTATTGGCCTGCTCGCATAACCAATGCGTTGGGCGGCGTGGAGAACGGCGACATGAAACACATGCTTGCTGCGATGGTTACGGCAAACAGGAAGGCGTAAGGGCTGGCCCCAATCTCCTTTGCGGCTGATAGCGCAATGGGTGCCATCAACACGGCGGTGGCGGTGTTGCTGATGAACATCGTTAGGATGCTGGTGGTGAGGTAGATGCCTGCCAAGAGCACGATGGGACTCATACTGCCCAAGGAGTTTACCAAGGTATGGGATATTTCTGCCGACACACCCGTCTTTTCGAGGGCGGTAGACATCGGCATCATGGCCGCAATAAGTACTACGCTTTCCCAGTTAATGGTTTTGTATGCGGCCTCTACGTTTCGGAAACAGCCCGTGAGAACCATCAGCAGACCCGCAATGATGACGGCCGTTACGGGGGCGATGGGGATGAAGTCGAACATCATCATGGCCACCATCAGCAACATGATGGCGCCGGCGATGGGTGCCTTGTTGGTTAGTATCACCTTTTGGGCCTGTTCTTTGGGCTGACCCAGCACCACCCAATCGTCGTTTTCGTTTGCCAGTTGCCCGATATTGGTCCACGAACCCTGAACCAATAGCACGTCGCCTGCATGTAGGCGTTCTTCGGAAAGGTCGTTAAGGATGTAGTCGTGGCTACGTCTGATGCCCAGGACATTAATGTTGAAGTGTTCGCGAAGGCCCGAATTTTTAAGTTTTGTGCCGTTAAGTTGCGACGTGGGCATAAGTACCAGCTCGGCAATTCCCAGGTCGTAGAAGTCGATACCCGTGTTGTCTAGTTGTTCGAGTTTCATTTCTGCGGCGAAGAAGTCCATGTGTTCGTTGTCGCCTGTTATGTAAATAACGTCTTCGGTTTGCAAGATGCTGTCGGGCATGGGCATGCTTTGCTTCACGTTACGTATGAAACGTCCGCTGCGTGCAGCCTTTCTTCTGATTTCCATCACGCTGAGTCCATAGCGGTTGCGGAGGTCTAGCTCGGCTAGTGTTTGTCCGGCGATGGGCGATTCGTGGGTGATGTGGTATCGGCGAAGTTGATGTTGCAGGTTGTATTCTTCAACCAGCTGGTCGAGTGTTTTTCCAACGTTGGCCGCATCGCGGCCTTTCTGCTTGCGTTTGCCGAGGAACATGCGCGAGAGTGGCAGCATCAGGGCCACGCCCAAAAGCACAATGACGATGCCCACGGGGGTGAACGAGAAGAAGGTTAGCGGCTGTTGGCCTGCTTTGGTTAGCACATCTTGTATCACAAGGTTAGGGGGCGTACCGATAAGCGTGAGCATTCCGCCCATGCTGCTGGCGAAAGCGAGGGGCATGAGCATGCGGCCGGGGTGTGTTCCCTTTTGTGTGGCCATGCTTACAACTACGGGCATCATGAGGGCTATCGTGCCGGTGTTGCTGACAAAACCGCCAATAACTGCCGTAGTGAACATAACGAGGAGGAACATAAAGGTTTCGTTGCCGCCTGCTAGTTTCATCAGGCGTTGGCTAATGGCCTTGGCCAATCCTGTTTGGAAGATGGCACCGCCCACGACAAAGAGGCCTACCATCATGATGACTACGTTAGACGAGAACCCCGCCAACGCTTCGGTCGGGGTTAGAATGCCAAAGATAAGAAGGGCAGCCATGGCGCACACCGCCACTACATCCGAACGGAGGCGGCCGATGATGAACATGGTTACCGAAACGGCAAGAATAACTAATGTTGTGATCATGTCTTGAACGATTGTTTTGTGTTTTGCTGGCCGTGTTTTTAAAACGCTCTGTGGCCTGCGTTGTTGGTGAATAGGGATGTAAAGTTACAAATAAAATCCCGAACAAAAGGCAATGGGCAATTATATTATGTTCTTTTATGGATTGGGTGCGGGCGTGAGTGGAGCTTTTGGTTGTTTTGGGTTTCGTGGTTGTTCTAGATTTCGTAGCTATCCTAGTTTTTTAGTTGTTCTAGGCGTACTGGATAGCCTAGAACAACTAGTAGCCTTAGCCTTTGCTGGCCATTTTCCACGCGTAAGCCAGCACAACAGCAAACCCTGCGAGTGGTAAAACGAAAGGCAAAACGGGGTTGCCGCCATCGGCTATCATCCCCATGAGCAAGAAACCGCAACCGCCAACGGGCGTCATCATCAAGATAGACGATGCACTTTTGGTTAGTTGGCCTAAGCCTGTAAGTGCCAAAGAGAAGATGGTGGGGAACATGATAGCCTCGAAAAAGTAGTTGGCCAGCAAGCCAACGAGCGACAATGTGCCGAGGTTGAGCAACACTAAGCACATGCTACACACACAACCAACGGCACAAACCAGCAACACAAGCTGCGCCCGAACTCGCCGCATCACCCAACTACCGCCAAACCTACCTATCATAAAGAAGGCTAATGCCGCGGTAAGCACCATCGATGCGGTTTTGTCGCTCATCCATCCTTGCCCTGTAACAAAGTTGATGAAGTAGCTGTTGATGGATATTTCGGCCACTTCGTAGGCCAAAAGTGCGGCCAAACCCAATACGAACATGGGGCGTTGAAACAGCGCGGCAATGTTTTTCAGACCGCTGCCGCCCGTATTTTCGTCGTTGGTGGTTTGTATTTCGGGCAATTGTACGCGCGAAAAAAATAGCGCAATGGCCAAAACCACAATGCCTAACACCACGTATGGGATGGCTACATTGCCGCCTTCGCTGTCGTTTCGGAAAAGAAACAACCCCACGCTAAACGTTGCGAAGATGCTGCCCAGGCCGTTAAACGATTGCGAAAGGTTTAGTCGGCTAGTGCCTGTTTGCGGTGGACCCAACTCTGTTACATAGGGATTGGCGGCCGTTTCGAGGAAAGTTAGTCCGCAACCGATGGTGAACAGCGCGGCCAAGAACACTTCGAAGGTTCCGATTTGGGCACCCGGAACAAAGAGAAAGGCACCCAAAGCGAAGAGCGAAAGCCCGAATACCACGCCGCGACGATAACCAAAGCGGTTGATGAACAGCCCGGCGGGGATGGCCATGATGAAGTAACCCAGGTAAGTGGTTACTTGGATGAGGGCCGACTGTGCGATGGATATGTGTAACTCGTTTTGAAAATGCTTGTTTAGCACGTCGAGGATGGCGCGGGCAAAGCCCCATAAGAAGAAAAGTGTGGTAATGAGTACGAAAGGCAGAAGAAATCTGCGCTCTGTAAGAGAAGCTTGTTTTCTGTTCATTTTGATATGTTGATGCAGGGAACAAGTTGTTACCCCATTGTTTCGTTGGCGTAGACTAGGTGCACTAGGCATGTTCTAAAATTTCCCCGCAAAGGTTCAATGGTTGTTTCTTGTCTTGCTCTTCGCTGTCTTTTTGCTTATATCTGGCATCTTTTGCTTTCTCTTTCAGTCGCATAGTTCACCATGCTCTTTCAAGAAGTAAGCAAAACCTGCTCAGCTAAAAGCTAAAAATACAACAAAGGTAATTTTTAGAACCTGCCTCTAATCAAATTGGTGCAAAAGTAATAAAAATTCGTGACATTCTCGCAAAAACAATCGTTTAATTGCTAGGAATGCAGCTGTGGCGTGTTGCGAAAGCGGTTGGTTTGAGACTGTCAATGCAGCAAATAGACCATAAAATCTTTTGAATTAGGCAATAAATGGGCAGATAGCGGTGTGATTTGTTCGGTAAAAGGCATGAAAAAAGGGCTCCGCTGAGCCCCAACCTTTTGTTAACCTTAAATCTAATACTATGAAAAACACATTACAAAATTAATTCTTTATTATTTACTTTGCAAACGTTTGCTTAGATTTATGCCCCTTTTTAGGGTTTGTTATGTTAACGGCCGAGAGCTTTAATACAAATTAAATGTTTAAGCCCTTTCGCTTTTGGCAAGGATGTTGCGTGGTTTTGCGGTGCAATTCTGCGCTTAGGCGTATGCGTTTAGGGGCGAATTCCAGTGTTTTATCCGTTTTTTCTCAGTGCTTTATCCGTGCTTTCTCAGTGCTTTTGCGCCTGATGCGCATGGCATTCGCCCCTCCCCAAGGGGAGGAGAGAGGGGGCTTACGCTTTCAATATCTTCTTTAATAAGAACGTTGCATTCTGGTTTTGAGCCACGCCACGCGTAATGCGATACGAGTAAGTTACGTCGTTTCCGAGTTCAATCTCAAAGCAATAGTTGGCGAAACGACTTGGGTTTTCGTCTTCTAGCTTAGACAGTTCGAGGTCGTGCGTGGCCACTATGCCGCTAGCAGGCAGCTGTGACATGGTTTGTAGAAACAGACGCGAACCATTGAGTTTGTCTAATGAGTTCGTTCCCTTCAATATTTCGTCGAGAATGATGAAGGTGTTGGGGTGATTGTGGCAGTAACCGATGAGTTGTTCGAGCCGAAGTAGTTCCGCATTGAAGTAAGATATGCCGTGTGTAAGGTCGTCGGTGGTGCGCATGCTGCTGAAAAGCCAAAAGCATGACACCCTCATCTCGCTGGCAAACACCGGCAATCCTGCCATGGCCAGCACGTAGTTCACGCCCACACACCTAAGAAACGTGCTTTTGCCTGCCATGTTTGCACCCGTAACAATTTGGTATTGACCTTGTTCGATGTGCAAGTCGTTGCCAACGGCCTTTATTCCTAAGAATGGGTGGCGAAGGTTTGTGGCTTGATAAACGATGTTTGGTGCGTCTTCGATTTGTGGCTGAACGGTTTCTGGGTGGTTATATCTGAAAGTGGCCAAAGATACGAGAGCGTCTGCCTTACTTAGGCAGTCTACCCACTGCTCGAAGTGTTTAAGATGACTGTCTTGCCATTTTAAAAACTTGCGTACAAGAAAGAAATCGCTTAGAAAAAGGGCGTTGGCGAACATCAAGCCCAAAACATTGCTGCGGCGGTCTAGGCTAGCCACCGTTTGTTGCAGTTGTTTGAAGGCGTGCAATGCACCTTGCAGTTTGGTTTTCAGTTGCTTGTTCAATGCGGCTTGCATGTCTTCGGTGGTGATAAGACTTAGCAATTGCACGCAGGCCGTTAGCTCGGCGTGCAACAGGTTGGCCGTTTTGCTCACCATGCGCAGCGGCTTGGTGCATATCAACATCACCACAAAGAAGTTGATAATGCCCCACCAAACGGGCACATTGGCACTAAGCGGCGTAAAGACGGCAAGAAACAAGGTGGCGAAAAAGCCCACAACGGAGGCGCAGGCTATGGCGAAGGGTAGGGGAGCAGCAGCAAAACGGGGGATGGAAACCTTTGCGGCGGCTTGCATTGTTTGTGTAAGGCGGGTGCTGTCTATGCCGCCTGCCTTGCCTTTTCCTTGGGCAATAAATTTCATTCGCCACGTTTGTTTGGCGGCCAACTCGTCTATGGCCTCGCGTTTTCGTTCCACTTCGGCCTTAGCCTGTGGCGTATGGCCGGGCAATTGGGTGAGCGCGGCGGCCAACGACCTACTTCCGCCTGTTGAAACAGTGCGGTTGAGCCGATGAAAAAGCGAAGACGGGCCGAATATGTCGAGGTCGAGGGCAAATGGATGGCGGGTATCGGCGTGGCATGCACCATCGCCGAAGGGGGTAAAGTCGCCTTCTAGGTAGCGCGCCTCGTCCTCATAGGCTTGCCTTAGCTGGTCGACAGCAGTTATTCGGGCCTCGTTTTGCACGTCAAAGCGCCTGATAACAACATATAAGGCTAGGCAAACGGCGGCCAGCCACAGTGTCCACGTGGCATTGTGGAGGGTGGTGGCCAAGACAACAAAGCCTAACATGGCAACGAACGAGACGATTTCGCCGGCCACGAAGTAGAGATTGCGGCGCTTTAAGCGAACGAGAAGGGCCGCCAGCAATGAGCTTTCGGCAAGATATGCAGTTTTTAGGGAGGTTGTTTTCATAAGTGTGAGGGTTATAATAGGCATGTTCTAAAAATCCCCCGCAAAGGTTCAATGGTTGTTCTTTGTATTTTTTAGAGCCTGCCTATGGTAAAAAAGGAAATGGTTTTAGAAACTTATCTGCCTTCGTGTAGCCTCATGTGTCAGCGTAATGTTGTTTTCAGTTGCACTACAAGCGTTTTGTAGCCCTAGTACAAGCCCCTTTGTAGTCGTAGTACAAGCGTCTTGTAGTCCCACTACAAGCATCTTGTAGTGCCAGTACAAGCACCTTGTAGCGATAGTACAAGCACCCTTGTAGCCCCAGTACAAGCACCTTTTTGTTCGGCAAGTAAAGGCATTGATGGCAAAACTTGATGTTCTTTGCTATGGGCTTAATAGGGGGAACTAGGCTTTTTTTGAAGGTTTCTTGTTGTTCTTGGATGTCTTGCATGCCTAGGAAAACAAGAAAACCCAGCCCGGAAGAAAGGCTAAGCGCATTATTTAGCAGCCTTTCATTCCTCCATCCAATAGTCTACGTCGGGGTTTATCTCGCGAGCCACTTCGCCTTCTCTGCGCTCATCGTAGTCGAGCAGGCCGTAACGGTCTACCGAATACACCTTGCGTTCGTAGTTGGCTACGAGCGTTTGCAAGAAGTTGAAGGCGTTAAGGCTAACCGTATCGATGAATGCAAACTCGTCAAGAAAGCTTATTGCCACCTCGTCTGTCTCTCTATTGATGGCATAATAGCCCCTGTCGCCATCGAACAAAAGCGGTAACCATTGTTCGCCATGCACCAATTTGAAGGCCTCGTAGGCGGCGGGCCACTCGCGTAAGTGGGGTAGACGGAAGCCTGGAATGAAGTCGATGAGGCCTTCGCGCTTACATTGCCGGGGCGTACCCGATACCTTATTATATATACACACCAGCAAAGGGGCTAGCGGTGTGCCTGCCGCTAGTTCCAATTGCTGGGTGGAATTGGGCTCGGGATGCCCAAGGCTCTCGATATATCCTGGGCGTTTAACCTCCGACAGTTGCAGATAGCGGTCGAAAAGCAGTTCTATGTTCATCGTATTTTTATTGTACGTTTGTTGTTTCTTGTTTGCTGCTTGCTTGTGCTATGGGCAGCCTAGCCGACTTGTCAATGCGCACAACACCGCTTGCGTGCACCAACGTATGTTGGTGTAGGGTTTTGGCAGCGTGGTTGAAAACCAGTGCGGGGTCTATGCGTTTACCCTTAAACGACACCTCGAAGTGCAGGTGTTCGGTGGTGGCACGGCCAGTGCGGCCCGTAAGTCCGATAACGTCGCCGGCCTTAACAGCCTGTCCCACCTTCACAAAGTTGCGCGATTGGTGGCTGTAAAGCGTTTCTAAACCGTTGTCGTGGCGTATGACGATGCAGTTGCCATAACCGAAATATGGTCCTGAACGAACCACAATGCCACTGAATGCGGCCAATATCTTGTCGTTAGGGCGGGTCTTGATGTCTACGCCCGAGTGCCTTCTTTTGCCTCCGTAGGGGCTGATTACATGGCTACCCGGTAGCGGGTAGGCCCATTCGTTGGGTGAAAACTGGGACAAGAAAAGCTTGTTGTTTACGCTGCCCCTCACGTCTTTTTGGGTTTTAAGCAGCGTTTTGTTGGCAGCTTTCTTCTCTTCGGCCAGCAGCTTTTGTTCTTCTTTCAGCCGTTTGGCCTCTTCGCGTTTGGCCTTCTCTTCCTCTTTGGCGGCCTTTTTGACCTCGGCTTTTCCCTTTTTGTCGGCCAAAAGCTTTTCTTCCAGGTCTTTTTCTGTGGCCTGTCTAACGGTTACGTGTTGTCCGTTTTTCTCAAATCGTATCACCCCCTTGTTCAGTTTATGACTTTTGGGGTCGACGATGGTTTGCGGATTGATGCGCCCGCCGTTAACCATCGTTAGGAAAAGGCAACGCCCCTGGCCGTCTTTCTTACCCACGATGGCAATAGATTGGCCTGCCTCTACCGTTTCGTTGGGTTTCACCAGGTTCTGCGCATTGTGCGCATACACCGTTTCCAGACCGTTGTCGTGGCGTATCACCACCACGTTTCCCCACTGTTTGTTCTTTCTTGCCAGCCTAACTCTTCCGGGCATCATGGCCTTAACGGCATCGCCACGCTTGGTTGTAATCTCCAATGCGTTGTTTTTAGCCAACTTTGCCTTGCCCACAGGTAGCGGAAAGGCATAGTTTTTGTGCGCGATGGTGTTGAGATCGATAAAGAAAACGTTGCCTTTATCGAACAATCCAGGCGTGGCAATACTGATCTGTTGGGTTTCGGCAGGTGTGAAATGGTCCTCAGTGGGCTTACCCGAACTGAAGAACAGTACGAGGAGTAATGCAATAAGCTGTTTCATTTGTGTAAAATATATATGCGAACAGGCACAAGCCAATGCCGCCACGCAAAGTGGCAACCAGCCATTTGGCCATGTTCAGCAGATGGTAACGCCCGTAAAAATGCGGCCAGAGTTTATGCCTAGCCTTCGGGCTGAAAAGAAATCGTTGCAGCGGTTGTAGGTGCAGATGTCCGTTGCGTGTATGTTTTCGGCTTTTACGCCTAACTCTTGCAGTTGCAATTGGTTGCAAAGGGGTAGATTGATGTGCCATTTGTTGTGCCGTTGCGCAATATCGTTCATTGGGAAAGCGGCTTTGGCAAAGGCCTCGTACACTTCGTTGCCCACTTCAAAGTTTTGCAGCGAGATGCCTGGGGCAATAACGGCGCGTAAGCTTTGCGGGTGGGTGCCGAAAGCTGCGCGCATTTGGGTGATGGCGTTTTGTGCGATGCGTTTCACCGTTCCGCGCCACCCTGCATGTATGGCGGCCGTGGCGCGATGTTCGGCATCGTAGAGAAGGATGGGGATGCAGTCGGCCGTAGACACGCCGATACAAATGCCTGGCACGTTGGTGATGAGTGCGTCAACGCCTTCCAAAACCATTTGGCGCACGTTCTGCGGCATCGAAAGCAACTCGCTGCCCACCTGTCGCACAGTTGTTTCGTGGGTTTGGTGGGGCATAACGAGGTTAGAAGGGGCGATGCCCAGCACGCGGCACAGGCTATGGAGGTTTTGCGCCACGTGTTCGGGGGCATCGCCACAATAGGGATTGATGTTAAATTGGGCGTAAGCGCCTTGGCTTGCGCCGGCAGTACGCATGGTACTGAAAGCGTGAATGCCGTCGCCAAGCGCGTATTCCAGCAATTTAGGGTTCATCTTCGTCTTCATATTCAAAGTCGTCAAGGTCTTCGATGTCGGCGTCGATGTACTCCACGTCGATATCTTCGCCCTCGTCGGCCAGCTCTTGCGCAAAGTTCCGGATGTCTTTGTCGCGATGAACGAGGGTGTCTTCGGCCATGATGCTTTGCAGTTTGTTGCTCTCGCTGTTCAGCTCGCGCCAAAGGATGTCTTTTAGTTCAGGCAGTCCTTGCCCCGTAACAGCCGAGATAAACACCACGGGAAGGTCGGTGGGCAACGTCTCGCGCAACATCTCAATCAGTTCGTCGTCTAGCAAGTCGCATTTGGTTATGGCCAATACGCGATGCTTGTCGTTCAGTTCGGGGTTGAAGTTGTTCAGCTCGTTAAGCAGCACCTCGTACTCTTTCTTTATGTCGTCGGTATCGCCAGGCACCATGAAGAGTAAAAGCGAGTTGCGCTCGATGTGCCGCAGAAAGCGCAGCCCCAGGCCTTTTCCTTCGCTTGCGCCCTCAATGATGCCGGGGATGTCGGCCATAACAAACGACTTATGGTCGTGATAGGCCACGATGCCCAGCGATGGTTCGAGGGTGGTGAAAGGGTAGTTGGCAATCTTAGGACGTGCCGAAGAGAGCGATGAAAGCAGCGTTGACTTGCCTGCATTGGGGAAACCCACCAGTCCGACGTCGGCCAAAAGCTTCAATTCCAGTATGATGGTCATCTCCTCCATCGGCTCGCCGGGCTGCGCATAGCGTGGCGTTTGGTTGGTGGCCGTGCGGAATTGGAAGTTGCCCAGTCCGCCCCGGCCACCTTTTAGCAGCATCACCACCTGCCCGTCGTGCATAACATCGCAGACATACTTGCCTGTTTCGGCGTTGTACACCACCGTTCCGCAAGGCACATCAATATAAACGTCCTTGCCGTCTGTGCCGTGGCATTTGTCTCTTCCGCCGTTTCCGCCATGCTCGGCGAACACGTGCCGTTGGAATTTAAGGTGCAACAGCGTCCAATAATTGTGGTTTCCGCGCAGGTAGATGTTGCCGCCGCGCCCGCCGTCGCCCCCATCGGGACCGCCGTTAGGGTTGTATTTCACGTGTCGGAGGTGCATAGAACCCCTTCCGCCCTTACCAGAGCGGCAGTAAATCTTTACGTAGTCTACGAAGTTTGATTCGGGCATGAGCAGTTTAGATGTTGTCAATCACAGCGCACACGTCGGCAAAGATGCGTTCCAGTTCGCCCAATCCGTCGATGTGGTTGTGGATGTTTTCTGTTTTATACCATTCGATGAGCGGTGCCGTTTGGCTGTGATACACGCCCAGTCGTTTTTTTATTGTTTCTTCGTTGTCGTCTGTGCGTCCGCTTTGTTGTCCGCGCAGCACCAGTCGTTTCATCAGTTCGTCTTCGGGAACGTCCAGTTCAATCATGGCAGCCACCTTATGCCCGCGTTTGTCGAGCATTTTTTTAAGTGCCTCGGCTTGGGCAATGGTGCGTGGAAAACCGTCGAAGATAACGCCTTTGTGCTCTTTTCCAAAGCTGTCGTACACGCTGGCTAGGATGTCAATCATCAGTTCGTCGGGTATCAGTTGCCCGTTGTCGATATATTCCTTGGCCGTTTTGCCCAATGGCGTGCCGTTCTTTATCTCGTTGCGCAGCACGTCGCCCGTTGAGATATGTTCTAAACCATACTTGGCGATCATCTTGTCGCTTTGTGTGCCTTTGCCCGAACCGGGTGCACCGAAGATAACGATATTCTTCATTTCGTTGTGTTTATTGTGAAAAAATTATTATGTGGTTTTTTACCATTGCATGTGAAAAAGCGTTGAGTCCTTACTCTTCCACCACGGTATAAATGTCTCTTAGGTTGCGCCCTTGCTGGTTATAGTCTAAGCCATAGCCCACGATAAAGTCGTTTGGTATTTCGAAGGCGGCGTATTCCACGTTGAGCGGAACGGTAAGGCGGTCGGGTTTAACCAGCAATGTGCAGATGTGTATCGACTTGGGCGAGCGCGTTCCCAGCGATTCAATCATGCGCTTGATTGTCAATCCCGACTCAACGATGTCTTCAACGATGATAACCGTTCGTCCGGCAAGGTCTTCGTTGATGCCAATCACTTCTTTAATTTTTCCCGTTGATGTTGTGCCTTGGTACGATGCCAGCTTAACGAAGGATATTTCGCAGGGTATGGTGAGCATGCGCATGAGGTCGGCGGCAAACATAAACGAGCCATTTAGTACGGCCAAAAGCAGCGGGTTCTTATCGGCCATGTCTTTGTTTATCCTGTCTGCAACGGCTTTAACGTGTTCTTGTATTTGGGTTTCCGTGATGGAAGTCTCGAAAACCTTATCTATCAATTTAATTCGAGCCATATAATCTTTTTGCTATTAAGCTGCAAAAATACGAAAAAAAAGTGGAACACGGGGGCTCAACTAACGTTATTTAGGTTTTTATGGGGCAGATGACGGCGTTTAAAGGTGAAAAGGTGAAAAGGTGAAAAAATGACGTTTAAAGGTGAAAGGGTGAAAAGGTGAAAAGGTGAAAAAATGACGTTTAAAGGTGAAAGGGTGAAAAAGTGAAAAGGTGAAAAGATGACGTTTAAAGGTGAAAAGGTGAAAAAGTGAAAGGGTGAAAAAATGGCTGCGCCCACAAACTTATCAACTCATCAAATTCATCAGCTTGCCAACTCATCAACTCATCAGCTTACCAACGCATCAACTCGTCAACTTAACAATTTATCAGCTTACCAACTCACCAGCTCACAAACTAACCAACTCACCAACTTAACAACTCATCAACTTAACAACTCATCAACTCAAAAACTCCTCAACTCACCAACTCCTTAACTCACCAACTCCTTAACTCACCAGCTCACAAACTAACCAACTCACCAACTTAACAACTCATCAGCTCAAAAACTCCTCAACTTACCAACTCATCAGCTCATCAACCCACCAACTCAAAATCTTAAATTCTTATATATTATTTTACAAATGCACTCTGGGTTTTACTCCGTTCTAGCGAAAATGTAGGTCGAAAAGTAGGTAAATAACTACTGTTTTTGGCTTTTTGCTCCTTCCGTCTTGTCTATATTTAAGAAAAGAACCTGCATTTTGCACCATTTAGCCTTTCTAGTTTGGTTGCCGTCTCGTAATTTCCCAAGCCCAATTTCGCCCTTTTAACCCCTAAAACCCCACTTTTTAATGGCTGTTTTGCCCTTTCCAGGCATGTGTTTCATGTCTCGGAGAGGTTATGTTTATACAATAGTGGTGTATTTATATGCTTTTCGCTTTGCATTTAGCGGCATTTCGCACTGCGTTTTGCACCATTTTACCTTGCATTTAGCATCAAAACGCACTGCATTTTGCATCAAAACGCACTGCATTTAGCATCAAAACACACTGCGTTTAGCACCAAAACGCACTGCATTTAGCACCAAAACGCAGTACATTTAGCAACAAATGGCCCAAATTCTGGTGCAAATGGCGGTCTCCTTAAATAAAAATACATTTTGGCTACATGTACAACCAACCCCTTTTCGCATCAAGACAAACCTCCGCGAGAATCGATTTTTTGCGACAAGGTGGGCTGTTGGTTGACGAAAAGGGCACTTTTTGTGTTAAATTTCTTGCCGAAAACTAGACAAAGGTAGTTGTGCCATGTAAGCGCGCATGAGCAACAGAACAGGGAACAAGTGTGCTTGCTACCCCTCGGCGCAAGCGGTTGCAGGGCATGCAGAGCACGGCCAACGCAGGCGGCATCAGGCAAATGCAGCAGTAATCTGCCGTCGATAGGCAGTTTACGGATTGTAGAGCATGTATGGAATGCCTTCTGCCAGGTGGCCTTTTGATGTACAACCATGTTTTGACATAGCCGAATGGGACAAGATTTCAGACTTAAACGTATCTTAGTCCAGGTGTTTCGTGCATTAACAAGGGGTGTTTCTCTTGGTTTTGCATCGCAAGGCAACAAGCTCCTCTCTATCTTGGACATCTTAATAAGCAAGACCGCTTTGTGCTGAATGATGGCGGATTTGTAAAACATTAACAATGCGTTTGGCCTAAATCGTTCATCAGAAAAAGATTTAAAGCTGTTGTAAGTGGGCTGATTGAGGGGTGGCAAAGCCTGTCGCCGTACCTGCCATAAAGCATCTTTATGGTGCATTTTGTTAGCATTTCGGCACAAAGAACATAATAATATGTAAATGTTAGGTGCTTTTGCTAGTGAAAAGTAATTTAATTTGTATTTTTGCACATTATGAAGATATTCACTGGCACTCAGATAAAGGAGCTAGACAAGTTTACGATTGAAAACGAGCCCGTGGCAAGCATCGACCTGATGGAACGTGCGGCCAAGGCCATTGTGCGCGTCTTGCGAGAAGAATGGGACAACAGAACGCCGTTCGTGGTGTTTGCTGGCCCAGGAAATAACGGCGGCGATGCGCTGGCTGTGGCCCGTTTGATGGCCGAGGCTGGCTATAAGGTGGCGGTGTTTCTCTTCAACGTTAACGGTAAACTGTCTGACGACTGCGCCACGAACAAGCAAAGGGTGATGGATTGTAAGCGCATCAAGGCCTTTACGGAGGTTGTGGTGGACTTCGACCCGCCTGAACTGACGGCCGAAACGGTGGTGATTGACGGACTTTTCGGTGCCGGACTGAACAAGACGCTTACCGGCGGCTTTGCCTCTTTGGTGAAATACATCAACCAATCGCCTGCCAAGGTGGTGAGCATCGACCTGCCTTCGGGGCTGATGACCGAGGACAATACGCACAATGTGAAGTCGCATATTGTGAAAGCGAACCTCACACTGACACTGCAACAGAAGAAGTTGGCCATGCTTTTTGAAGACAACCAGCAGTTTATAGGTTGCTTGCGGGTGCTGGACATTAGGCTTAGCCCAGAGTACATCGCACGTACAGATGCAAAATACAAGATGTTGGAGGAGGCCGACGTGCGCAGCCGAATGCTTAAACGCGGCGATTTCGTTAATAAGGGCCTGATGGGGCATGCGCTTGTTGTGGCCGGGAGCTACGGCATGGCCGGGGCAGCGGTGCTGGCCGGGCGTGCTTGCATGCGTTCGGGGGTGGGAAAACTAACCATCTGTACCCCTCGGCGCAACTACGACGTGATGCAAATATCTCTGCCCGAGGCCATTTTAAGCGCTGGTAAAGAAGATTATTTCTTCACCGAACCCCTCGACACCGAGCATTATGATGCCGTGGGGATGGGTCCTGGGCTGGGACAACACGAAGATACGGCCATTGCGCTTATCTCGCAGATACGACGTACGCAATGTCCGATGGTGATTGATGCCGATGCGCTGAACATCTTGGCCTCGCATAAGGCGTGGATGCAACAGCTGCCACAGAACTTGATACTGACACCACACGTGGGCGAGTTCGACAGGTTGGGCAACGGTGGGAGCGAAGGCGACTACGACCGACTGTCGAAAGCACTCGACTTGGCTCAGCACCTACAAGCCTATATCTTGCTTAAAGGACACTATTCTGCGCTTTGCTTGCCCGCAGGAAAAGTGTATTTCAACCCCACTGGCAACGCGGGAATGGCCACTGCTGGCAGCGGCGATGTGCTGACGGGCATCATAACAGGACTGTTGGCGCGGGGGTATAACCGCGAAGATGCTTGCATCGTGGGGATGTACCTGCACGGACTGGCTGGCGACTTGGCGGCAAAACAACTGGGCAAAGAAAGCCTGATGGCAGGCGACATCGTGGCTTACCTGCCGCAAGCGTTCGAGTTTCTGGCTTAGTTTTAAGTTTCTAAGTAGTAAGGAGTAAAGTAGTAAGTAGTAAGTGGTCGGTAGTAAGGAGTAAGTAGTCAGTAGTAGGTAGTAAAGTAGTAAAGGAGTAAGTAGTCGGTAGTAAGGAGTAAGTAGTAGGTAGTAAAGTAGGTAGTAGGTAGAAAGTTGTAAGCGGCAGGCTTTTAAGCAGTAAGTCGTTAATTGAAGGACAGTAAGGAAGTAGAAAAATAAAGGAATAAGGCTAAATGCTTGTGAACTTTTAACGCATTTAAGGCGTAGGTTTGTGGGTGTGGACAAGGTTTAAACCAAGGGTTAATTGGCCTAGGCTGCGTTCCTGATAAACTAATAAACGTGTCAACAGGTCAACTGCGATACCACAATAAAGTATCTCATTCCACTCGCCCTTTGGAGAGGGGGTGATGGTGAGGCTTTTTATTATATAATAAAATCAACAATAGATATGAAACAGCTATTCGTTACCATTGCAGCCTTGGCATTTGCCGCCATTCCTGGCTTTGCACAAGGCAATGCACAAGCAGAGGGCATCCCTTATTTCTTGCCCAAAACAGGAATAAGGCTCGCCGTTATGGTGGAGAAAACCACCTATACGCCAGGCGAACTGGCTATGTATGGCGAAAAATACATGAAGCTTTTTAACACACCGATGGAGAAATCCACAGCGTATCGCGTGGTTGGCATCAACATTACCGACTTTGGCACGCCCGACTCTACCAAGCATTACGTGGCGGCTATGGACAAGAAGCACAGCATTAACGACGTAAAGTTGGCCGATAATGGCTTGTTGCTGGCTATCAACACCACGCCGCCTGAACCCAAACAGCCTAAGAACTTTGTGCCAGCACGGGCTAAACGCCAGCTTAACCCCAAGGATTTCATGAATCAAGAAATTCTTTCGGCTGGCTCGTCGGCTAAGATGGCCGAGCTGATAGCCAAGGAGATATACGACATACGCGACAGCCGAAACCAACTTTCGCGCGGACAAGCAGACGCCATGCCCAAAGATGGCGAACAGTTGCGGCTGATGCTTAACAACCTAGACTTGCAAGAACGTGCGCTGCTGCAAGTGTTTGCTGGCACAACGGTTAAAGATACCACCGAAACCGTTATCAACTTCGTGCCTACAAAGGCCGTAGAACGCGAGGTGCTGTTCCGCTTTTCGCGGCATTATGGTATGGCCGATAAGGATGATTTGGGCGGAAAACCTTATTATATAAGTGTAGAAGACCTGCATTCGATACCCACTATGCAGGCGTCTATCGACCGAGGAAAGGTGAAAGACAATGCAGGCGTGTATGTAAATCTACCTGGTAAGGTGAAAATCTCTGTGGCACAAGAGAACAACATGCGTGCCGTTATCGAACTTTACATGGCTCAGTTTGGCAAAACCGAACCGCTTAGCGGCGAACTTTTCGGTAAGAAACAGCTTACGCAGATTGTGTTTAGTCCTGTAACGGGCGCAATTGAGAGCGTAAAGACTGAAAGCGTGAAGTGATGCCAGGCAGCAAGCTTTGCGCGTAAACCTGCCGTAAACGGCTTAACAAGCTTGTGGTCGGCAAAAACAACTAACACGATATTGTGCGCATTTGTCCAATGTTTGGCTTTGTGTCTAAAACTTTGCGGCAAACGCGCACAAGCTTTTTTAAAACAAAACAACTATATGAAGAAAACAATCCTTTCTGCATGGGTATTGGCGATAGCCTTTACCTTTGCCTCGTGTACTTGCAAAAAACAAGACTGCAACAACCAAGACTCTGCCGCAGCGCAGACAACCGAGCAGACTGCTGATACGGCTAGTGCTGGTGATGGTGCCCAAACAGCCCCTGCCGAAGGGGGACAATATGCCGATTTTACGTTGCCCACGCTTGATGGTAAGCAGGTGAAACTGTCGGATGTGGTGGCTAAGAACAAGATAACGATGGTAGACTTTTGGGCTTCGTGGTGCGGACCATGTCGCATGGAGATGCCCCATGTGGTACAGGCTTATTCTAAGTTTCGCGGAAAGGGTCTTGAAATAGTGGGCGTTTCGCTCGACGAAAAGAAAGAAGACTGGGAAAACGCCGTGAAAGATATGGGCTTGGGATGGATTCAAGCTAGCGATCTGAAAGGTTGGGAGTGTGCTGCCGCACGTCTTTATCAGGTGCAAGGCATACCTGCATGTGTGCTTATCAACCAAAAAGGCGAGATTGTTGGCAGGGACTTGCGCGGCGACGAACTGCTGAGTCGACTTAGCGAACTGCTTAAATAGGCTTAATAAAGCGGTCGTAAGATAAGTTACGTCTGTTGTGTAGGCCTTGCAGGTCTGCCGAAATAGGCTTAACAAAAGCGGTCGTAATACATGTGGTTGGACTGGCATGGCTTCTCTTAGCCCATGTTTTATGAGCTTCAAGCACTGAAACGAATTTGGCCAACAACGTCGGTTAAACCGATGTTGTTGGCCAAATTCGTTAATTGCACCAAGCTCTTTAAAACCTGTAAGTGGCTGTTGCCTTTATAAACAAAGGAGCACCAGGGAACGAACGTAGCTTATCGTAACCGCCAACCCAATAAGTCTTGTTCAGCAAGTTGTCGGCATTTAGTTGTAGTTGCATACTTCTCACCCGATAATACAAGGCCGCGTTCAGTATGGCATAGCCTGGATAAACGATGGTGTTGGCGCGTTTGCCCACTTGTCCGTAACGTTCGCTATTGGCATTTACGCCGATGCCGAAACCAAGATTGCGCAATGCACCATGCCGAAGGATGTATTTTGTCCATACGTTGGCGGCATGTCGCGGCGTGTTGGGCCGTTGAGTGCCAAAGTCGCGCTCCTTATCCGTTGCCGTTTTGGTTATCTTTGCATCTGTATAAGCGTAGTTTGCCACCACACTCCAGTTCGGCAATATCTCGCCTGCAACATCAACTTCCACGCCTTTGGCCACTTCTTCGCCCACTTGCATCAGCAGGTTAGGGTTGCCAGTATCGCCGGCATTATATAAGGTGTTGTTCTTGGTGAGGTGAAAGAGTGCCGCTGTGAGGCTAAGCCTGCGGTCGAACCAATCGCTCTTGATGCCCATCTCGAGCAGTTGCGACTGCTCTGGCGAGAACGGGCCGCCCGTATTCGGGTCGCTTTGGATGCTGGCAGCCTGCGGTTCGAAACCCTTAACCCACGTTCCGTACACGTTAATGGCCTTGTTGAGGGCCACAACTGCGCCAACGCGCGGTATCAGTGCGTGTTGGGTGGAGCGGCTTTCGTTGGCCAACCGCCTGTTAAGGATGTCGGTAAAGAACTCTTGCCTTAGGCCCAACAGCAGCTGAAGCCTGCCGTATTTAAGCTGTTCTTGCACGTAAATGCCGTGCGAGTATTGTCGATAGGGGTTGATGGGGTCGGTAGTAAACACGTACTTGCTGATGTCTTTCATGCCATTTCCCGTTGTGGAGTTGAGGTCGAAGTAGGGAACGTTGGTCTTTGGGTTGCCGTCGGCATCGAGTACATAATTGTTTATCTTTCGTTTGTCGAACCGTGTTGTCGTCTTTCCATTCTTTAAAAGGTAGCCCTTGGCAGTCATCGACGATGTTCCGGCCAGCAAGTCGGTTTGGAAATAGTCCCATCCCACCAGCACTGTGTGGCGCACACGGCCCGTATTGAAGTCGATGTTCAGATAGTTGTTGAAGCTGTTGTTGCGAAAATGGCGTTTCCTTACCATCGCCTGCATCATTACGCGGCTGTTGTTCTGCGTGCTGTCGGCGTTCAGCACATAGGCGTTGGCCTGATTGTGCTCTTGCATGTCTTCGTCGTACGAAGAGTTGAGGTATGTGCTGTTGAACGAAACGCGATTGGAAAGCTTGTGAGATAGTCCGAGCGTAATGTTCACCAGCCGTTCTTTCAAGTAGTCGTTGGCCGCCGACAACGAGCGCGAGATGGGCACCGAGTAGAGGTCGCCATCGCCGAAAATACTTTGTCCGCGGTCTATCTTGCCGTTGTATTGTTGGAAGAAAACGTCGACATTGAATTGTGTGCGGCTGTTGGGAACGTACGAAAAGGACGGCGCCGCAATGAAGTTCTGCCCTCCTTGCAAGTCGCGATACGAGTCGGTGTTTTCATAACCCAGGTTTAGGCGATAGAGAAGGGTTGCTTTTCGGTCGAGCGGCCCGGTGAAATCGCTGTAAACATTAAACGTAGAGTAGCTCCCCACGGTGGTACTTACCTGCCTGCGGTTCTCAGAGAGTGGCTTTTTCGTAACCCTGTTGACTACTCCGCCGGGCGATGCGTTGCCGAAGAGAGCCGATGCAGGGCCTTTTATAACCTCAACACGCTCGATATTTGCCAGAGATTGCTGTTTCCACAGGCTTGTTTGGGCGCGCATGCCATTGATGAGGTTTCCTGAATTGCGGTTTCCTGTGGTGCGAAAGCCGCGTATGGAGAAATCGTTGTAGAAACTATATTGGTTAACGCCGCTGATGTTTTTTACCACGTCGTTAACCGTTGTGGCACCTTGGTCTAGCACGAGTTCCTTAGTTACGTAGCCAATGGATTGAGGAACATCCTTTATGGGCGTGGCCGTTTTGGTGCCAACAAACGATAGCGTGTTTTTGTACGACCGCTCGTTGCGGCCCACCACCTCAACGCCTTGGAGCATTTCGGTGGCCTCGTTCAGCTGAACATCTTGCTTGCAGTTTTGCGAAAGGTCTACTTGTCGTTCGGCGGGTTTGCATCCAATATAATGGAAAGTAAGTGTTATGTGCGCCCCTTGTGGCGCGGAAAGCGTGTATGCACCCTGCTCGTCGGTTATGGTACGGGTGTTGGAGCCTTTTACTTGAACAACCACGCCTATCAGAGGTTCGCCTTGTTTGCCCGTAACGTGTCCGCTAAGCTCCATCGGATGCTTTGTCTCCACGTCGTTCGCGTTGGCGTCTGTCTGGGCGTAAGCCGTTGGTGCAGCGCAAATGATCATTGATGCAAGCAACAGGTGCTTGCAATGTGAAATACATATCATATTGTTGTTGTTGGTTGTTATCCTTTTTTTCGGCTGCAAAAGTAGAAATTTTGCAGATTTTTCACAATACTTATTATTAGGTAATTTGTAGGACGGTAGACGAAGAAGAAAGGCCTGTGTGTGGGGAAGAACTCGGCAGTTCTTTGCTCATTGCAGGTAGGTTCAGCCCATGTGTCTGGGCTTTTATGGGTTGACGAGAAGGCAAGGGGACTAGTTGACGAGGGGACTAGTTGACGAGAAGGCAAGTGGACGGGGGGACAAGTAGGCTGGTTAACAGGTGGACAAGCAGGCTGGTTGACGGGTGGACAAGCTAACAAGTTGACGAGAATACAAGTCGGCAGGTTGATGATTTGGTTGGCTGAGCCACTCTTTCGCCGAGCCGTTGGCGGCTAACCTAACGAAAAGGCATAAAAAAGAGGCCAATAAGCAAGGTTAGCTTATTGATGGCCAGGGGCTGTTTGCACCTAGATGTGCAAGCCGTTGTCCATCTAAACCTTGTTTATTGGCCTCCTCGGTAATCTTTAAATTGTTCCTTAGGGCAGGCTGATAGCCTCGCTGGGACATACACTAGCGCATGTGCCGCACTCGGTGCAAGCGTCTGCATCAATCTTATAAATGTCGCCCTCAGAGATTGCTTCAACGGGGCATTCGGGCAAACAGGTGCCGCAAGCGATACAATCGTCACTAATAACGTAAGCCATAATAATGTTCTTATTTAAATGTTTTTGTATAATATGTTCTCTTCGTGTTGCTCAAAAGTTGCGTTTCGTGCGCCGTAGTGGCCTTAGGTACAAGCAATCTTGGTGTTGTTCCTTTGGTTTTAGCAAAGGCGTTTTCTTGTAGTTGCACTTTTTTCATCGTACGCCGTACTAACTTTTGATGATGCAAAGTTAGTAAATGTTTTGCTATATACCTACAAATAATGAGTGTTTTTTTGCTCGATACCTAAATTTTGTTGATTAAGAACAAGTAGAAGGCTGGTTTTAAAGGTGAAAAGGTGAAAGGGTGAAAAGGTGAAAAAATGGCTAACGCCCTTTAAAAGTGAAAGAGTGAAAAGGTGAAAAGATGCCTAACGCCACCTATACATTTGTCTTAACCCCTTAACATCATTCAAAATAAAACGATAGCGCAATCATTTTACTGGTTGCGCGCGATGTGGAACGGGCGTAAGGCACAAGGTTCTTGTCGCGCAGGCGGTCGGCATGCTTACCGTCTAAGCAGTCGATAAGACTGAACATAAACTTCAATTCGGGGCGAAGTTTGAAGTAAGGCAGGTAGAAATCGCAACCAATGCCCACCTCAGCAAACACGTCGTGGCGTTTAAATCGCAAGATGTCGGTATCGCTTCCGCTGAGATTGAGCATGGGATTGATGCCTGCCACAAGGTACGGACGATGGTTGTTGAACCGCGGTGCAGCAAAAATAAGGTTGAAAGCCGTAGAGATATAGGCCGTTTTCATGTCTTGCCGGTGTACGATGGGCTGGCCGTCGACATCCATTTGTCCTTGATTTTTAAACACCAGATGCCTATTTCCGAAATACATTGCTGGCACGGCGCGCAGTTGGAAGTGGCGGTTAAGGCGCAATTCGCCTGTTACGCCTACTACGAAACCTGGGTCGTAGCGGTCTTGTTCGGCGGCGATGTTGGTCTCAATAACCTGTCCGCCGTCTAACGTTAGTGTCTGTGGACCAGCGTTAAACAATTCCACATCCTGCATGTGAACACCCACCACCACGCCAAAATGAAATGGGCGCAGGTCGGTATAGGGCCTGTTCTCCACGCGCCGTTGTTGTGCCATCGTAGTGATGGGCAACAAACACATATATATAATAAGGTATATAAGTTGCTTCATACGTTATATGTAAACGCAAAAGGTGGGTGGTTATTGTGTGGATTTTTTGCTTTGCTCCCTGCTCAGCGCTTACTTCTTTCCCACTGTCAGCACGATTTTGCCCACATATACGGCGTTTTTCCCGTTCTGGTCATCGGGCACGGGCTTGCCGTCGAGGTCGTTGGCATAGCGTAATTTCTCGAAGAACGTGTGCGAATGGCCACCCAAAACCAGGTCGATATGGCGCGAACCTGCTATCATCTTCTGGTCGTCGTCGCCCCCAATGCCCCAACCTAGGTGCGAAATGCAAATCACCACGTCGCATTTCATCTTCTTTTTTAGCATCGTGGCCACCTTTAATGCCGTGTCGGCGGGGTCTAGGTACTTCACCGTTTTGTACATCTTGGTGAGCACAAGCCCCTCTAACTTGGGGTCTATACCGAACACGCCAATCTTTAAACCATTGCGATGGATGATGGTATATGGCTTAACTACGCCTTCAAGCGGCGTGCCCGTGAAGTCGTAGTTGGCGCAAAGGATGGGGAATTTTGCCTTTTTGAAGATGCGCGCCATGTTTTCCATGCCGAAGTCGAACTCGTGATTGCCCACCGTACTGGCGTCGCAACCCATGCGGTTCATCAGCTCTATCTCGACATCGCCCTTGAACATGGAGTAATAGGGCGACCCTTGCGAGAAGTCGCCGCTGTCGAAATACAGCAAGTCGGGATGCTTTTGTCGTTCTTGCTTTATCATTTCCACGCGCCTAAGAAAGCCTCCGCGCCCCGCGATGGCCGTGTCGGCCAGGTGTTCGCTCAAAGGCATGATGCAGCTGTGCGTGTCGTTGGTGTGTAGTATAACCAGCTGTTTCTGTGCTTGTGCTGTAAGCAAGGCCATGCAAGCCACGGCCATTAACAGGTATTTCTTCATCTTTTGTGTCGTTTATTTTGGGGTTGTGGGTTGTTCGCTTGTTGTGGCATTACCCCATTGTTTAGCGAAATTGTTCTTTTCCGTTCCAGGGTTGGGGTGTAGTAAAACTCATGGGTTAAGCACCTTTCGCATGCACAAGCTATTCAATTGTTATTCTTCCCTCGCGTTTTCCGCACACGGTTTTGCCCGCTTTCATTTGCTCGCGAAAGTAATCCATCATCACATAGCGCACGTTGTTTTCCTCCGATTGGGGCGCAACAAGCTGCGTTCCTTCCTTAAAGGCAGGCATGCCGTCGTTGCCTTGCACCACATAATCGTTGGTAACCACGCGATATTGCGCCTTGGGATCGATGGGTTTGCCGTCTATGGTGGCGCGTTTCAGTTGTCGGTCCTTGTCGATAACCAGTCTCACGCTGTGGCTTACGCCTTCTCCGCCGCGTTTGGCTATCTGTTCGAACAGACGTTGCACTTGTTCGCCGGTAAGCGTAATGAAACACACCTTGTTTTCGAAAGGGGCCACGTTGATGATGTCGCCGCGCGTAACGTCTCCTTCGACGATGGCCGCGCGCAGACCGCCAATGTTGTAAACGCCAAACTGTGGCTGCTCGCCATAGCGTTGTCCGGCCCAGACAAGAATGTCGGTCATGAGGTTGGATAATGTGCTTTCGGGCCTTCCTGACGACATGTTACAGCCCGCGCGCCCCACAACGGGCGCCACAAGACTGTCTACTTGTTGCTTATAGGGCGCGATGAAGGCCTGCAATTCGGCATCGTTGGCGGCATCGTAGCGTTTGTCTATCAGCACTCTGCTGCGCTCTATGCCCGTAACGGCATAGCGTGCGCCACATCCGCACAACGTAGCGGCCGTTATTAGAAGCGAAAGAAAAACTTTTCTCCTGTTCATTTCTTAGTATAATAATAGGTGATTATGATGTTAAAACCATTGTTTGAGGGTGCGTTCTTGCCCCATATCGGCTCGTTGAAGGCTGTTGTCTGAACCGCAAAAAGGCATAGACCGCATCGCAAAGGTACGCATTTTTTGGCAAGCACGTGGTTGTGTGTCGCCATTTTCTTATGCCTAGGTACGAAAAAAATGGTGTGTTTGTCGTGGTGTGGCAAGCGAAATGGGCGCAGTGAGTGCTCTCTCGCCGATGGTGTTCGGCGATAAAACCAATGGCCAACAGCTCGCTGCTGTGCCAGGTTTTGCACCGAAACGCCAGCCGTACGCCCCTAAACGCAGTTTAAACGATGGAGAACGGCATGCAACAACAACGAGCGGATGCGCAGAAAAGCTTGTAAGTGGTATGCCTTATGGTATAAAAAGTTAGAGGAAAAGTGTACGTGTCATAATGGTTGAAAGGTTAACTGGCGCATGATAATGCGCAAGAAAGTCTGGCCGACAGGCTAATGCCACCACCGAGAAAAGTGGCCAACCCCTCGCTCGCAACATGGTTTAAGGCTTTTGTTAGATGCCGCAGGTGTTGCGCAGCCTTGCCAAGTTGTCTGTCCAAATGGAGTGAAGGCTGTCCATTTCGTCGTCCCAAGCAAAGTCGGTGATGGTCAGCATGTAGTCGTTTGTGATGTGACTCTTGTCCATTCGCAGTTCAAAAAAGTTGTCGGGTCCCTCTTCGTCGTCCCAACTTACCTTGATGTATTGGTTCTTAACCTTCTCAACAATGGTGGCCGTTCGCACTTCGTGGTGACTCCATAGTTCGCCCCACACGAAGGTTAGTCGTTCTCCCTCTTGCGTTACGCTGTCTGCCATCCATCGCGCCAGCCCCGAATCGGTGCTGATGAGGTCCCAGATGATTGCTGTCGAGTTAGATGTTAGCTCGTGCTCGATGCACAGTCTTTGCTTGTCCATAACAATACAGATAGTGGTTTGCTATTAAATATAATGTATGCTTGCCCTCCTTTTGCCCCTTGGGCCTACGTTGGAGAGGTGGCACGGGTGCCTCGCCGACCCCCTGCTTTATGTCATATCGTGTACAAAAATACCACTTTTTTACGGTATTCGCCCGAAAAAACACATTTTTTTTTGCTCGTTTCGTATTTTTATCTTACCTTTGCACCCGCAAACAAGCAAACGTTGGCGGGATAGCTCAGCTGGTTAGAGCGCATGATTCATAATCATGAGGTCCCCAGTTCAATCCTGGGTCCCGCTACAAAGCAGTCAGGCAAACGGTTAAGGCCGTTTGCCTGACTTGTTTTTTGCGGCTATGTCGTGCTGCGCAAGTTCACTTTTCGCGCCAATCATTTGGCCAAGAACGATAAAAGCAGTATCTTTGCACCGCTTTTCGGCGTAATCGCTGGCAGGAAGAAGAGTTACCTAGCTATGTTACGTTGGGCGATAAACAATTTAAATATCAAGCAAAATGGATTTGATTAAAGTTGCTGAAGAAGCATTTGCAACCGGCAAAAAGTTCCCCGAATTTAAGTCGGGAGACACGATTACTGTCGCTTACAAAATTATCGAGGGTACGAAAGAACGTATCCAGCTTTACCGCGGTGTTGTTATCCGCATCTCTGGTCACGGAGACAAGAAACGTTTCACTGTTCGTAAGATGTCTGGAACGGTGGGTGTTGAGCGTATCTTCCCCATCGAGTCGCCTAACATCGACAGCATCGAGGTGAACAAGCGTGGTAAGGTTCGTCGCGCAAAACTCTACTATCTCCGCGCACTTACGGGCAAGAAGGCTCGTATCAAGGAGAAGAGAAGCGGCGCTGTTGCTCCTCAACAATAAAAAGAACAACTAGTTATGGCAAAGGCCCGGCATGTAAATGTCGGGCTTTTGATTTTTTATGTGTGGCTGTAAACGCCGCCAATAACGTTTTTGTGGGCTTGAAAGGGTAGGGGAAAGGTGCTTTTCTGTTTACGTTATTTCATAAGAAAAGCTGTTAAAACAAGTCGGCATGCGTGCCAGTACGTACGAGGTTTGGTATGTACAGTTGCTTTGTCGCACGGTTATAGTTGATTTGCTTACCGCTTAATTTGTTCGTAACATTTGTTTTGCGTATATTTGCAAGTGGGTAAACATCGTTGTGTAGTATGCAAAAAGCAGAGATAAAGCGGCAATTATTGAAGAAACTGAAGCAAGAGCATTGCTTTTGGTCTTACGATTCCAGTTCTATCAACAACATCACGGACGAGTTCTTGATAGAATTGGTGCTGCTGCACCTTGACCTCAAAGACATTAACAAGCTTTTTCTGATTTACCCCTACAAGCAAATTAAGGCCTGTTGGGTTAGAAATCTCATCCCGCAAGGCAGCTATCTCTACACGCTCAACAAGTTTTTAGCTTTCTATTATTTCAATGCCAAGAGACCTGGCGCATACGTAAAGGCGATGGCGACAAGGCAATTAAATAAGATTTCGACATGAAAGGATTGGCACCGAATGTATCTAAGATATTCAGTTCTGTTTCAAAATTGGAGTGTATAAAGCCCTTTGTGTTAGTGGGTGGAACCGCCTTGTCTCTTCAATTGGGCACACGCCTAAGTGAAGACCTTGACTTTATGAGATGGAAAGCCGACAAAAACGACAGGCTAGAAATAGATTGGCCAGGAATAAAGCGCGGACTTGAAACGATTGGAAAGGTGGAACATGTAGACATTTTAGGTTTTGATCATGCGCTTTTTACTGTTGATGGCGTAAAGTTGTCTTTCTATGCTGCACCCAGAAAGAAACTCTCTGCAATGCGCGAAATCACGATTCAGAACAATTTGAAGGTGGCAGATGTTGTTTCTATTGGAGCAATGAAGATGGAAACGATGTCAAGGCGCAGTAGATTTAGAGACTATTACGACCTCTATTCGATACTTAAAGCAGGGGCGGATTTAAGAGAAATGGTTGCCATGGCCATATCGCATTCGGGTTATATGCTTAAAGAGAAAAGCCTACTTGCCATTTTGAGCAATGGCGAAAGGTTTCGTAAGGAAGGCAAGTTTAAGCAGCTGGCCCCAATCTACGATGTTACTGCTACAGATATACAAGCGTGTATAACGGAAGAAATAAAGAAGATGCGCGACAAAGGCGCGAGTACTGCAGCCGTGGGAGAGTTAGATAGCCAGACAAGTTAGGGAAATAACGTACTACCACTTCAACAGCTGTCGCTCCCCACTCTCCGTAGGGGGAGGGGGTTGTAAAGCAGCTTTTGTTGCCCATACGTGGCACTAAGCGCGCACAAAAAAGCTACACTTCGTAATTGGTTTGTCCGTCGTCGTCGCCGTGCAGCGCGTCTTTAAAGTCCTTCCAGCTTTGGAAACCCACAAACAACGCCACCTTATCCAGCACTTCGGCCGAAGGTTTCTCGGCTCCCGAAAGGTGTGCCCAGAGCCGTTTCAGCGAGGTGGGCTGCAACATAACGTGCTGTCGAGCAAACGCCAAAGCCAATTTCTCGAAGTCGGTTGCCACCGTTATGCTCTGTCCTAATTTCTTTTCTACGGCTTTCACCAATGCCATTAAATCCTGTTTCATTATCTTAATGCCATTATCTGGTTGGCATGCAGTTGCCAACCATTTCGTTTCTATCGTTGCAAAGATATAAAAAAGGTTGCAAATTATACATCATCATGAGCCTGTTTCCTCCGAAAATATTTCCGAATGGTTCGGTGGGGTGGTGTGTTGGCATGCACCCCGCAGTACATTTACTTCTCTTTCTCGCCATTTTCGCGGCCGTTGCACCCCGTGTTTTTATTTTAGACAAGGTATAAATACCATCTTTTAGGTATTGCCCAAAATGGTAAGAAATTGTATTTTTGCAGCTGCAAACAAGTAATAAGGCTTGCCTTTTGCCAAACGCCTTCCGCGCTTTTAAACTTTTCTGCCCCGCAAATGCAGGCACGAAGGCCAATCAACGCAATGCCTTAGGCGCGCACGAGGCAGCCGCAACACAAAAACATTTCATTTAAAAACAAAAGCGACATGACACAAAACATATCCCAAACGCCAAACACGAACGACGAACAAACGTTTGGCTACCGACAGGATAACGACAGGTTTTTCAACGCCTTAACCATCAACATCGAGGAACCAGGCACGCTTGAAGACCTCTTCCACGCCCTTAACCCCAAAGATATGACGGGCATCCGCGTGGTGGGTCCCATCAATGCTACCGACATCGCCTTCATGGCCAAGCTTTCGGCGGGCAACGAACTCGACAGTCTGCACAGCATCAACCTGCACGATGCCCTCATCGAACGCCTTCCCGACCATGCGTTCGAAGGCTTGGTGTTTCTCACCCACTTTTATTTCCCCACCCAGCTGAAAGCCGTTGGCGACTTTGCCTTTGCCAATTGCAACGCCCTGCTAAGCATCGAGTTGCCCCAAACGCTGGAAAGCATCGGCGAACAGGCTTTTGCCAACCTGCATTTGCGCACGCTTAGCTTGCCCGCAGGCATCAAGCATGTGGGCGAAGGCGCATTGGCTGGCATGAAAGAACTTACCCAACTGCACATCGCCGAGGGCAATACGCGTTACGAAGTGCGCGAAGGGCTGCTCTTCGACAAGGAAACGAACACCCTGCTGCAATGTTTCAACTACCACAAGGGCGAGGTAAACGTTCCGCAAGGCACGCAGGCCATTGGCGCATTGGCTTTTAGCAAGGCGCAAGAGGTTACGCAGGTGAACATTCCCGCATCGGTAACGCGCATCGGCCACGATGCTTTCGCCTCCACATACAGCCTTGCACGCATAGATGTGGCAGCCGATAACCCACGCTATTCCTCTTCGGCAGAGGGCGTTCTCTTTAATAAAGACCGCACAAAGCTTATCGCCTACCCCGCATCGCGCAACGGAAACAAGTACGAAGTGCCTGCAACGGTGAAGAAGTTAGCACCTGGCGCGTTTCAAGAGGCGGGCGGACAAAACACCCACATGGGCGCGAAAGACAAAAACGAACTGCGCTTAAAGACGGTGGTGTTGCCCGAAGGACTAGAAATTATCGGTCACGAGGCTTTCCTTTTCGCTGGTGTTCAGCACGTAAACATCCCTTCTACGGTTCGGGCTATCGGCTACAACGGCTTTTATTACACAGACATTGAAGAGGCCGTGCTGCCCGAGGGCATGAGCCGACTGGAAGATTGCACCTTCTACGCTTGCTATTCGCTGCGAAAGGTGGTGCTGCCTGCCAGTCTTGAATATGTGGGACGGGGCGTGTTCGACCTCTCCGACGGACTGAAAACCATCGAGATACACGCCGCCACACCGCCCAGATGCCATGCAGAAGCATTTGCAAAGGTGGGTACCAACCCAAGGCTAGAAGTGCCCAACGGCGACAAAACAGCTTACAACAACGACGAAACGTGGGCTTCACTCACCGACCATAAGGCCAAAAGTCAGCGAAAAGCATTTGTGAAATAAAGGCCGATAGGGGGCTTGAACGGCAACACCGCATGCCGCTCAAGCCCCTTTCGCTTACCTTATCATTGATAACCGAACAACATATCACACCTAATATTTACACCTTTATGAGAAAAATTATACTGCAATTGTTCTGCATCGCATGCACGTTGAACGTAATGGCGCAAAAAGGAAAGGACAGCGACAAGGATGCTTACTTTAACCAAACCACCTTGCAAGTAACCAAAGCGGGCACCTTGGAGCAGGCTTTTGCCGAGGCCAACCCCGACAAGCATCAGGGATTACGCGTTATCGGGCCGCTAAACGATGCCGACATGCGTTTCATCGCCAAGCTTGCCCGACCCAGTTTGTTGGATGATTTGCACAGCATCAACCTGCAAGAGGCACAGGTGGAGCGCGTTCCGGCGCATTGGTTGCAGGGGTTTACTTACGTAACCCATGTATATTTCCCCACCACACTTAAAGATGTGGGGGCGTATGCCTTTGCCTACACCAATTCGCTTTGCAAGGCCGACCTGCCCGAAGGCCTGAAAAGCATTGGCCAATGTGCCTTTGTAGGCACGGGCATACGCCGCGTGAACCTGCCTGCATCGGTAGAAAAGATTGGCGAAGGGGCTTTTGCCCACCTCAAAAGTCTTACCGAGGTGAGCGTGCCTGCCGCCAACAACAACTTCGACCTTGTGGATAGCCTGCTTATCCGCAATGCCGACAACACGCTGTTGCAATGCTTTAAGAAGGGCACAGGCGAGGTGCAAGTGCCCGAAGTGGTTCAGCGTGTGGGTAGTTTGGCCTTTGGTGGGGCAAAATACATCAGTGCCATCACCCTTCCAAAAGCTGTAACTTTCGTTGGCGAAGATGCTTTCGCCTCGACATACGCACTAGAAAGCATCAACGTTGCCGAGGGCAATGCACAATTTGTGTCCACAAATGGTGTGCTGTTTGATAAGGGCGCAACCCTGCTCATCTGCTATCCCACGTCTAAACGGGGCAACAAGTACACCGTTCCCGCCACTGTTAAGGAGTTGGCAACGGGCGCTTTCCAAGAGTGTGGCGGCGGCAATGCCTATAAGCTTATCAACGACAAGGCCGAAAAGAAGAAGGCCAGACTGAACGAAGTGGTGCTACCCGAGGGGCTGACAAAGATAGGCAAGTGGGCGTTTACCTTCACAGGATGCCAAGTTAACATTCCTTCAACGGTGCGCGAGATTGGCGACAGCTGCTTCTATTTCTGTGAGATAGAGGAGGCTACCATCCCCGAAGGCGTTCAGCGCATAGGCGATGGCATGTTTGCTGCCTGCTATAGGCTCGCCACCATCACGCTCCCCTCTACCATAACGTATATTGGCGCAAAGTTTGTGGCATACAACACTTTGGAAACAACGCTCAATGTATATGCCCTTAACCCGCCCGCTTGCCACCAAGATGCCTTTGCCGACTTTTTGGGCTCTATCAATCTGCATGTGGTTAAAGGCCAAAAGAAGGCTTACGAGAAGTCGGACGACTGGACCAGCTTTATTTTCAACGGCGTAGAAGACGACCTGAAAGCGGTGGTTACAGGCATTAATGCGCCTGCTGTGCCTGCTGCCGATGCCGTTGAGACGGCTCGTTACAACCTACAAGGCGTGCGCATTTACGCCCCACAACGCGGCGTGAACATCATACGGATGAGCGATGGCACGACGAAGAAAGTGTTGGTGAAGTGAGGTTGCACGTTATGAGTTGGCAGGGACCGTGGGTTGATGCACCTTTAAAGCCTTTGTTGATGGGCTTGTGCTTACTTTAAGCTTACGCGCTTGTGTGGCTTTGGGCCTGCCTGCCCTTAGCTGGGTGGGTTGGATTTAGGCAGCCCCAACCTTGGCAACCATAAAAGATACCAACTTGATTGGGCAAACAGCTTGTGATAGCCCTGCATCTTGGCGGCGTTTGATGCGCCCGTAAGCAGGCCATCACCATGCTGTTTGTGTGTTTGTTGGGTTTAAGCACATGGCAACGTTGCACATTTATTGCTGAAAGTAAATGGCTTTCGAGCTCCAATCGCTGTTGGCTAGTTGCAGCGCCATTTGTATGTGGCAAAACGTGGTTGGGCATCAACAAGGGGCTTTGGTTGAAGTCGTTCCGTGTGTTTTCTACAAGTTGAAAGCCGGCGGTAGATGGCTGCATGCCTCTGCCTTTGCATGATGCTGACTTCGTTGGCCGTGCGTGGCCTGCCCTACAACCGCTTGCGCTGCTGGTTTAAGCGTACGTGTTGTCCGTGCCGTTGCCCACGGACGTGTGTGCGGCATAATTGTTTTTTTTGTCTAGTTTTCGGTAAGAAATTTAACATAATAAGTGCCCTTTCTGTCCACCAATCGCTCACCTTGTCGCAAAAAATCGATTCTCGCGGAGGTTTGTTTTGGTGCAAAAAGGGGGTAGTTGTGCATGCAGTCAAAGTGAATATTTATTTAAAGACATCGCCATTAACACCCGTTTTGGGGCTTTTTGCGGCAGAATGCAGTGCATTTTGGTGCTAAACGCAGTGTATTTTGGTGCTAAACGCAGTGCGTTTTGGTGCTAAATGCAGTGCGTTTTGGTGCTAAACGCAAGGTAAAATGGTGCTAAATGCAAGACGAAAAGCATAAAAATGCGCTGCAATGGTATGAACAAAACCTTTTAGAACCATGAAATTCATGGCTGAAAAGGGCAAAATAGTGGTTAAAAAGTGGGATTTTAGGGTCTAAAACGGGTAATTGGGCCTGAAAAATGATGAGTTGGCAGCCATTCTGGAAAGGCAAAAGCGTGCAAAATGCAGGTTTTTTCTTAAAAACAGACACGTTGGTAGAAGTGAAAAGCAAGAAACAGTAGTGTTTTACCTACTTTTTAACCCCGATTTTCGCTAGAACGGAGTGGAAAATAACGCGCCGTTGTAAAATAAAAACAAAGATTTTAAGTTTTTGAGTTGATGAGTTGGTGGGCTGATGAGTTTTCTAGTTCTTTCTCGTTCCTCGAAAAGTGCGTTTTCTCACCATGACAATGCTTGAGCAAGCTCGACATTGTTCGTTCGGCTTAACGAAAACGTTGATAGGTTATGCGTTGTTGGGATTGTAAATTGAGGAATGGATGTCTTTGGGAGTTTTGGTTTTCGTGAGTTCATAGGCTGGTAAGTTGATTTGCTCTGCACTTCGTATATGGGAGGAGTGCTTACCTTGTGATGCCACCACGAAGACAACAAACACCCCGCTGTTCGTAGAAACATTAAAGGATAAGACGTCTTTTTCTAGCCTAACGCTCAACAACCATTCTGATAAAAAAATCTAGAACAATAAACTTAAAAACGGAATGAGAAACCTTTTTTGTAATAAAAAATGTGTAACTTTGCAGCAACACATCACATTTATAACTATGGAAAGAGACGTAAACATTATGCTTGCAACCTATGGCAAGTACTTCCCAGAAACTAGTTTGCCACAGGTGCGCGAGATTTTCGAACATATAGACGACTCACAAGCTGCTGCTTTGTCTTGCACGCAGTTTAAGGACCCCATCACTTCAATCATTCTCTCGATATTGCTTGGGCAGTTTGGCGCAGACCGTTTTTATTTAGAGCAGATTGGCATTGGTATTGCAAAGCTACTTACTTGCGGTGGGTTGGGCGTATGGACGCTTATCGACCTGTTCCTTATCATGGATGCAACACGCCAGCAAAATCTGCAAAAGCTGATGAACATCATCTAACCGTTGGCGGCAAGGAAAGAATTTAAAATCCTCACCTTATTATATATAATAGGTGTGGCTTGGCTGTTGTTGAACGTGGTTTGGCCGACAAATGTAGTTGTCTGTCCGATACGTTCAGTAACAGGCGTGCCATGTCCAGCCTGCGGAACAACGCGCGGATTGGTGCATTTGCTGCATGGCGAACCGTGGCAAGCCGTGGTTTCCAATCCCAACGTGCTGCTTGTTGCGCCTGCCGCCTTGGTTTTTACGCTCAGTCTTGTGGCCGGTTGGTTGTGCCGAAAGCCTTTTGCGCAACAGGTTTATGCGCAAGTACAGCAAGTTTTAAGTCGCAAGCGCGTGCTTGCCGCGTTTTTGGCGTGGGAGTTATGTGTGTGGGCGTTCCTGCTTTTCAGGCATTTCAACTAGAACATTGGGACGTTTCAATAGGATGTTCTCGCACTTTTATGTACCTTGAAAGACGTAAACTTGGGGCGTTGGCCACTTGAAAGTGTGGCGCAGCGCACACATTATTAGGCAATTACCTGCCCGCACATCCTGCATTTCACATTATTTTTGTTATCTTTGCAAGGCAATTAAACCCAACAAAGAGATGAAAGAACTTGCCTTGAAGTATGGTTGCAACCCCAACCAAAAGCCGTCGCGCATCTTTATGGCCGACGGCAACTTGCCCATAAAGGTGTTAAGCGGCCGCCCTGGATACATCAATTTCCTTGATGCGCTTAACAGTTGGCAGCTAGTAAAGGAACTGAAAGCGGCCATCGGACTGCCTGCCGCGGCCAGTTTCAAACACGTGTCGCCTGCCGGAGCAGCCGTTGGCCTGCCGCTTACCGACACGCTGAAACGCATTTACTTCGTAAACGATGTGCAAATGCCGCTCTCGCCCTTGGCATGCGCATACGCTAGGGCGCGTGGAGCCGACCGGATGAGTAGCTTTGGCGACTTTATCGCGCTGAGCGACACATGCGATGAGTCGACGGCTTTGCTCATCAAGCCCGAAGTCTCGGATGGCGTAATCGCTCCCGACTATACCCCAGAGGCGTTGGCCATACTGAAAGAAAAGCGGAAGGGTACGTACAACGTGTTGCAGATAGACCCTGCCTACACGCCCGAACCGCTTGAACGGAAACAAGTGTTCGGCATAACCTTCGAGCAGCGACGTAACGACATAAAGTTAGACGACCCGAAATTGTTTGAGAACATCCCCACACGGAACAAACACTTTACGCCGGAGGCCCTTCGCGACCTCATCATTGCGCTTATCACCCTTAAATACACGCAAAGCAATTCGGTGTGTTACGTTAAGGACGGGCAAGCCATCGGCATTGGTGCCGGTCAGCAAAGTCGCATACATTGCACGCGTTTGGCAGGCAGCAAGGCAGATACATGGTGGCTGCGCCAACATCCCAAGGTGATGAATTTGCCCTTTGTCGACAACATTAAGCGTGCCGACCGCGATAACACCATCGACCTTTACATCGGCGATGAGAGCGAAGACGTTTTGGCAGACGGTACGTGGCAGCAGTTCTTCAAAAGCAAGCCCGAACCCCTTACGCTGCAAGAGAAACGCCAATGGATTGCCCAAAACAATGGTGTTTGTTTGGGCAGTGATGCTTTCTTCCCCTTCGGCGACAACATCGAACGTGCCCACAAAAGCGGCGTTGACTTTATTGCGCAGGCTGGCGGCTCTGTTCGCGACGACCATGTTGTGGCCACCTGCGACAAGTACAACATCGCTATGGCCTTTACGGGCGTAAGGCTTTTCCACCATTAATCCCCAAAACATTTTGCACATGGACATCGACGAGATAATCTCTGGTGGCGGAATGACTTTCCGCAAGGGTTCTTCTGGCGGCGACAAGAAGGAGGATAAGGTGAAAACCAAGGCCAAGAAGAAGAAATACATCACGGGCGCGCATGGCAGTGGTTCGGCTAAACAAAAGGCTAAGTATCGCGAACAACGCGCCAATAGGCATAAGAAACGGTAAAGGTGTGTTCTCTCGGGCGTAGAAAATCAAGGTGAGAAAGGCTGCCTCTCTGCAAACGACGGACAGCTTAATCAACGAAATGTAGGAGTTAGAGAAACGAACAAAGCGCCATTCGATGGGCAACAAATCGTTGTTGTCCATCGAATGGCGCTTTGTTTCATTTTGCCAGCAAGTTGCTGCTTTGAGTTTATGAGGTGATTGAGGTGGTGAGTTGTTGAGCTTATAAGTTCTTTTCCCGTTCCTCGAAAAGTGCGTTTTCTCGCCATGACAATGTTCGAGCAAGCTCGACATTGTTCATTTGGCTTAACGAAAACGTTCTTTTCCCGTTCCTTGAAAAGTGCGTTTTCTCGCCATGACAATGTTCGAGCAAGCTCGACATTGTTCATTTGGCTTAACGAAAACGTTCTTTTCCCATTCCTCGAAAAGTGCGTTTTCTCGCCATGACCATGTTCGAGCAAGCTCGACATTGTTCATTTGGCTTAACGAAAACGTTCGTAGTATTTTAAGTGTTGGTGTTTGGCTGTCTTCCTAACTCACCAACTTAAAGCCTAAAAAACTTTAGAAACTCACCACCTCAAACCTCATCTCTACTTTTCAGCGTGCGAACCAGCAGTAGTTGGCCAGTTAACGTTCTGGTACATGTTGCTGTTGGCCACGCTACGATCGGGTGATGCTGTTTGCAAGTCGCCCACACCAATGGGGGCGAGGTAATAGGCCTCGTGCCATTTGTAGCCGTCTTTTAGTTCGTTGCTAGCCTGCATAGAGCGGCTGTACGGACGCAAATACTTGCTCAGATCTTTGGAAGACACCACTGCATCTGCCGTTCCGTCGGCCTTGGGTGCGTTGCCTTTCTTGTCAAGATAGCTCTTGTACATTTCGTCCCAGAAGTTGGACCCTTCGGGAATCCACTTCGTTGTGAGCATCTTGTCGAACGAACGCCAGCGTATCAGGTCTTGGTAACGGAGTCCTTCGCTGAAGAGTTCGTTCATGCGTTCGCGCCTGATGTTGTACAAAGTGGTTGAAACGGGCGTTGTGCCAGAGTAAACCGACCAGTCGCCTTCCTGACTCAAATCAGTAGCGTCGATGGTTGTTTGGTAGTTGACATCAACACCTGCGCGTTTCCTGAGTGCTTTCCAATAGCCTTGTGCCGTGGCATCGAGTGCACCAGTTAGTTCGTAGCATGCCTCCATATAGTTGAGCATAGCCTCGGCTGTGCGGAAGATGGGACAAGCATTAGTGCCTCGCAACTCGTCGTTCATGCTTTGCGCATAGTCGTAGGTGTAGTACTTTCTGGGTTGGTAGCCTGTTATGCAACGCGTTTCAACCACCGATGTGGTGATGTAACTCAGTGTGTCGCCAGGTGCGGCATACAGCTTTCGAGGCTTGCTCGCAGCGGGGTCGGTGTCTACCTTGTTGCTCTCTCCCCACACGAAAAGTTGCAAACGCTCGTCGCGGTTGCTCTTAACAGCATCCAAAGTCTTGTCGCCTTGGTAGCCAGAGCCTGCAGCATAGATGGGTTTACCGTTGGCCATGAGGAACGACTGGGTGAAGGCACGCGTAAATCCATCGTTACATCCCACCTTCGTACGCATGGGCACGTCGTGTGTTATGCTTAATGCGCTGCTGTATTGTCTCCACAACAACACCTCTGGCACTTCGGCTAGCGAGGGCTGGCTGAACATTTCGAAGTAGTTGTTCCAGCTTGTGGTTTGTCCGTCGTCTGGATTCATCTTATGGTTGTTGGCAGTTAGCTCAACCTTATCGGCCACTTGCTTGGCTGCGTTCATGGCCTCTTGCAGGAAGAAAGAAATCTCGCCGTCGATGTTGAACGTCTTACCTTGGTTGTAAGTCATGCGTGCGCCAGGCCAATTGGCATCGCCCGGCACGCGGCCCGAGCCCTTATGGTATTTCTCGAACGTTGCTTCGAACAGTGCGATACGCGACTTTAACAGCAAGGCCGCTTCTTTATTGACGCGTTGCCCTTTAAACACACTTCTGTTGTAGAGGTTATTTATGGCCGAATCTAGGTCGGTAAGTATAAATCGAGCCACTTCGTTGCGGGGAGTGCGTACGCTGTTTTGTACGATGGCGCTGTTCTCATCGGGCAAAACTTCTTTCACCACAGGCACGTCTCCGTAATTGGCCAGCAAATTAAAATACGACAGGGCACGGAAGAAATAGGCTTCGCCGAGATAATTCTTCACTGCCGCATCCTTAGTCAGGGTGTTTGCGGCAAGGCTCTTGTTAATCTTGTCGAGCAGGAAATTGTAAATGCGCACGCCGCCATAGTAACCTTGCAGCACCTTGCCCGAAGGTACTTCCCAATGCTTGTCGCTGTAAAGCCTGGTGTTTCCGTTCCCTTGCACAAAGATGTCGGTGTTGGCGTCTGAATGTGCCATGCCGTCGTTGTAACGCCCCTCAACGTGGAACATGTCGGTATAGGGGTTAGACAAATAGCCGGCGTAATAATTGTTAAGATAGGCAGCCAGCTGGTCGGCCGACTTGTAAAAGTCGTCGGGCGTGATTTGGTTCACGGGCTTGAGGTCGAGCGCATCGTTACACGATGTAGTGCCAAAGCAGGCCAAAGCCAACGCTGCACATGCGCCAATACTCTTTATGTTGATTTTCATAATGATACTTCTTAATAATGATTTAGAAACTTACGTTTACTCCAAAGGCGAAGGTTCTTTGCAAGGGATAGAGTTTACCCGAACCCCATCCGCCGCCTAAGCCCTCGGGGTCGAACACGCTTGAGAGTTTCGTGATGGTGAACAGGTTGTCGCACGAGAAGTAAATGCGGCAGTTAGACAGGCCTGCACGGCTGATAAACGAGGTGGGCAAGCTGTAACCCAACTGTATGTTCTTACAGCGCATGTAGGCAGCGTTCTGCAAATAGCGTGTTTGCGGTTCTTGGTTCTTTGTTATTCCACCCTCTACATAAGGTTTGGGATAGTATGCGCCCTTGTTGTCTTTGCTCCAATAGTCTAGGTGCTCTTTGAAAACGGTAGACTGCCATACGTTACCTGTTGCGCCCCAGAAGTAGGGTTGGCCTGCGCCGAACATCCAATCGCGTTTCATCACGCCTTGGAAGAAGATGGAGAAGTCGAAACCTTTCCACTCGGCGTTGAGGGTAATGCCGAAGTTGTAGCGAGGCGTAGAGTTGCCTATCACCTTTTTGTCGCCATGATCGCCCAGTGTGTTGCTGCCGGCGTTAACCACACCTTCGTCAATCTTGTTCCCATTTTCGTCTACGCGGTCAACAAGGTTCTTGTACATCACGTCGCCTTCTCCCCAGTTGCTACCCCAGTTGGGCTTATTGCCTTTGAGCCATTCGGCCATTTCCTCGTTAGATTGTGCCAAGCCAACACTTTCGTAGCCCCAAATTTCATTAAGTTGCTTACCGTTGTAGTAGCCGTTGATGTTTTGGTTCTCGAACTTACCTTCGTAGGGGTATCTCAATATCTTAGAGGTTGCATCGCTTAGGTTGAGTTTCACGCCGTATTTCACTTGTGCAATTTGGTCGCGCCAACCTAATTCAAGTTCCCAACCAGTAGAGCGCATGTCGCAGTTGTTGGTTTTAGGAGCATCTGTTCCCAATACCGAGCCCAGGATGGGAGCAGGGCCAATCATGTCTTTGGTGGTGCGCACATACCAATCGAACGAACCGGTGAGTCTGTTGTTGAATGCGGCCCAGTCTAAACCAACATCCCATGTCTCGATGGTTTCCCAGGTCAACGATCTGTTGACGATGCTGGGAAGTGAAGCCGTGTTCTGTTTTTGGCCGTTGATAAGCCACGAGCTGTTTTGCGAAGCGAGAGATTGCTGTTGATAGAAGGGATACCACGCCCAGAACGAGTCGTATTTTGAGCTGGTGTTGCCAAGTTGTCCCCATGATGCGCGCAACTTAAGTGTGCTGAGCTTGTCGGTTAGCTTTTTGAAGAACTCTTCGCGAGCAACGTTCCAACCCAACGAAACCGAGGGAAACCATGCCCAACGCTTGTCGGAGGTGAAACGCGACGAGCCATCGTAACGCATGTTGAACTCCAACATGTAGATGTCGTTGTAGTTATAGTTAAGACGACCGAAGTAGCCAGCCGTTGCACGATGCCAGTAGCCGTCGGATGCCTTAAAGTTCTTTTGTGTCTGGCTTAGGAAAGCTCGCTCGTTCATCGTGAGGTTTTCGCCATAGCCGTTAACGTGGTCTTGGTTGTAGCGTTCGAAGTTCAAGCCCAGCAGTCCCTTTAAGTTGTGTGGACCAAAGCTGCGTGTATAATCGGTGTATACGTTTACGGCGTAATAGTTTTCGCGCCAACGGTAGTCGGTATAGTTGCTCACCGTTCCATATCCGCTGTCGCGCAGCATGGGTTTGTTGTCTGCATCATAGTTGTAGATGGGTATTCTGCTTGTGGCACTCTTGTAATTGTCTACGCGCAATGCACCTTCCGCATAGATGTTCCAGCCCGCTAATGGGGTAAAGATGAACTTCATCTGCTGGGTGAATTGGTCGTCGTTGGTGCGATGTATGCCACCGTTCTCCAATTCCTCAATCTCCATCTCGGGCATCCAGTGCCCATTGGGGTCTACAACGGGGCAGGTAGGCCAGCGGCGAGCAATGTTGTGGTAGAACAACTCAGACATATATTGCGGACGTTCGTAGTCTTTGCGTGTCCATTTGGTGGAGTATTCCATCCTTGCCCATTCGGCCAGCTGTGCGTTCATCTTGCCGTTGATGGTGTAACGGTTCAACTCGTCGTGTCCGTGGCGTATCAAACCGTTCTGTAACAAGTAACCGGTGCTTACCAACCAGTTGAACTTGTCGTTTCCCCCACTCATGCTTAGGTTGTGTTGCGTAGAGGGAACATTGCTCTTATAGTGTTCCTTAAACCAGTCGGTATTGGCGAATGCACCCATGTAGTTGGCCCATCTGCTGTCACTGGTAGACCTTATCGTACCATAATATTCGGGCTTTTTGGGGTCGGTGTACTCGCCGTTCATATATTTCTTTATTCGTTCAACAGTTTCGTCGCTGAACTGATGGGGCGCACCTGCGTTCTCGCTGCCCACGTTCATATAGTTGGCCCATTCCAAAGAGTTGGCCATTCGGGGTAGCTGCGTGGCTGTGCTGAAACGTAAGTCGCCCGAATAGTTCACCCTTACCTTACCGCTCTTGCCGCTCTTGGTTGTAATCAAGATAACACCGAAGGCGGCACGCGTACCATAGATGGATGCCGAGGCCGCGTCTTTAAGCACCGATACGCTCTCGATGTCGTTGGGGTTAAGGGCATTGATGTCGCCCTCGATGCCGTCGATAAGTACCAACGGACTGTCCGAAGAGCCATTGCCGATGGAGCCTGTTCCACGAATGCGGATGCCCATCGAGTTGTTCAGCTCGCCACCGGCGTTGTTGGGCGAAAAGTTAAGGCCGGGAACAGCACCCTGCAAGGCCTGTGTGGCATTGGCTACGGGGCGGTTTTCGATAACCTCCGAACCAACCATGCTCACGGCTCCCGTTACGTTAACCTTCTTTTGAGTGCCGTAACCCACCACAACAACTTCGTTCAAGTCGGTGGAAAGCGATTTCAAGGCAACGTCTATCGACGTGCGCCCATGCACTGCCACCGTCTGCGTTTCGTACCCGATGTACTTAAATTCGAGCGTGGCATTTGGCGAACACTGTATGGAATATTGTCCGTCAAGGTTGGTAACACTGCCTACTTTCGTCCCTTGCACTTGCACCGTGGCACCAACGGCAGGCTCACCGCTAGTGTCGGTCACCGTTCCTGTCACGGTGATATGCTGTGCATGAAGGACAAAACAGAAAAACATCAGCATCGCCGTAATGGTTAGGCGCGGGCTGAAATGCTTACTACTTTTGTTCATTGCTAATTAAATTTAGGATATTTGTTTAAGAAATAATTTAAGTTATTGTCATGATTTGTTTACTCTGATTTTATTTCTTCTGGGTTGTTGGTTGATGCTTTTTTCGTTAGAACGCCCAAAGTTATAAAACATATTTAACAATTTAGGGGGGGTTAACAATGTTTAACGAAATATTTGGGATTTGATGGTGTGCTCTTTGCCCCCCACTTTGCTTGTAGATGTTAATGCAAACGTTGGGAACAGCGTTTGCAAATGCTTGGCGCAAGTCTTCTCTCACGCGCGTTATGAATAATGTTCAAGGGAACGTTTTCGTTAAGCCAAATGAACAATGTCGAGCTTGCTCGAACATTGTCATGGCGAGAAAACACACTTTTCGAGGAACGAAAAAGAAGGTTAATAGTATGCCGAAGTGGGGGGATGCCAGATGTTTTCGGGCTGGCAATGTGAGGATGAAGGCACAATGAGGTGGGGCAAACAACAACAAATTGCCGCCCTTTTCTGCGTAGATGAATGAGATTAGCTTTTAGTTCAGGATGTTCTAGGTGAACAACGACGGAAAGGAACGGCCCCTATTCCTTATTTCGAGGGCTTCTTTGTCGTAGGCAATTGCGGTGGGATGAGGTCGTATTCGCGCAAGAGGCGTTGAGTGCGTTCGGCTTTCGTCTCGCGGTGTTGGCCTTTTCCTATCCATTTAAAAAGGTAGCCGAGGAAACCTAGGATGTTGAAGTTCAGGTCGGAGGGCCGAATGCTCATGAGTTGATACTCTACTGAGGAGAAATCTAGCTTGAACTTGATAGGTGGTTTGTAGCCGAACACCACCACTTCTTTCAGCATGCGGTCGGTTAGTTTCAGTGGAACGCTATCCTTGGGCGTGGTTTGGACGGCTTGGATAGTGTCTTTGGGCATCATGCTGTCGGGCTTTGCCGTTTGGCAAAGGGCGGTGGTTGGGAGCATGGCCGTGACGAAAAGGCTAATGGTAAGTAGCAGTTTACGCATAAATAGCAGGTTTATGATTGTGCCGCAAATATAGTAAATTTATCAATAAGGTTTGCTTATTGAATGTGTAAAAGATGTTATGGCGAGGCTGTGTTGGGCAGGCGCAGGTACAAATTATCGGCTGTAAGCTTGCCGTTTCTTATATTTTTGTGGTAATTTTGCAGCAATTAGGCCGCACTCGGCAAACCGAAAGCCACGGGAGGAAGGCTTAACAACAAAGACATGTTGAGAATAAAGAAACTAGACATATTTATCTGTAAGCAGTTCGGGATGTTGTTTCTCGGAACGTTCTTCATCTGCCTTTTCGTGCTGATGATGCAGTTCCTGTGGCGTTATGTGGACGAACTTGTGGGCAAGGGACTGACGATTGAAGTGCTGGCACAATTCTTTTGGTGGATGGGACTGATGATGGTGCCGCAAGCTTTGCCGCTAGCCATATTGTTGTCGTCGCTCATCACGTTTGGAAACCTGGGCGAAAGTTCCGAACTAACCGCCATCAAGTCGGCCGGCATCTCGCTTACGCGCACTTTTAGCTCGTTGGTTGTGGTGAGCTGCCTTATCTCTGCCACGTCGTTTGTGTTCCAAAACAACATCGGCCCCTATTCAACCATCAAGCTTTCGCAGCTGCTTGTGTCGATGAAACAGAAGAACCCGGAGCTGGAAATACCCGAAGGGGTGTTCTACGATGGCATTCCTAACAGCAACATCTACGTGCAGAAGAAAGACGTAAAGACGGGTAAGTTTTATGGCATCATGATTTACCGCATGAGCAATAGCTACGAAGACTCGGAAATTATATTGGCCGACTCGGGCATGTTGCAGACAACGGCCGAGAAACAACACTTGTTGCTTACGTTGTGGAACGGCGAATGGTTCTCTAATCAAGCGCAAGAGGTGGGTAGGGATGCTGCCGCGCCCTTCCGAAGGGAGACTTTCTTGGAGAAAAAAACGCTCATAGACTTTAATGGCGACTTTGATATGACGGATGCCGCTTTGTTCTCGGGCGATGCTCGTGGAAAAGGATTGGCAAAGCTGTATCGCGACCTCGACTCGCTGCAACATAACAACGACAGTATTGGGCGCGTGTTTTATAATGAGGTGCAGATGAGCTATTACAACACGTCGGGCCTCAGTCGAACCGACACATTGGCCGCCATAAAGGAGGCAGGAAAGAAGACTTTTAACGTGGATAGTGCCTTTGCCCGACTGAATAACGACGGAAAGCGAAGTGTGTTGGGCATAGCCCGTTCGCAAGTGCAGGCCGTGGATGCTGACTTGGAGTTCAAGGCGATGGTGACGGAAGATGCTAACCGCATGATAAGGCAGCACAAGATAGAGATGTACAAGAAGTTTGTGTTGTCCCTGTCGTGCCTTATTTTCTTCTTCATCGGCGCCCCGCTTGGCACAATCATCCGTAAGGGCGGGTTGGGAATACCCGTTATCGTGTCGGTGTTGGTGTTCATCGTGTATTACATCCTTGACAATTCGGGCTATCAGATGGCGCGCCGCGGCATTTGGGCCATTTGGTTCGGCGAACTGTTGGCCACGATGGTGCTTGTGCCGTTGGCTGTGTTTGTAACCTATAAGGCCAACAAAGACTCGGCGGTGTTTAACTTCGACGCTTACCGAAACTTGCTGATGAATCTTTTGGGCATGCGCCAGAAACGCAACATTATGGCGAAGGAGGTGATAATAAACGAGCCAGACTATTGGCGCGATGCAGAGCTGTTGAGCGAAGTTACGGAAAGGGCGCAGGCCTACGCCGAGGCACATAGACTGAAAACGGCTCCTAATGTAAAGCGCGTGTTCTTCGAATATCAGGCCGATAACGAGATGGAAGAGATTAACAGACTGCTCGAAACGGCGATAGACGACTTGGGAAATACCCGAGATAAGACCATTTTAAACCTGCTGAACGAATATCCCATCATGTCGGTGAAGGCGCATACGCGGCCGTTTAACCGGCAATGGCTCAACACTGCGGCTGCCATATTGGTTCCCGTAGGCTTGGTGCTGTATGTCAGAATGTGGCGATTTAGGTCGCGCTTGCTGAAAGACCTGCGCGTGGTGGTGCACAACAACAACCAAATTATCGCGCAGATAGAGAAACTTTGAGTAGTTAAGTAGTAAGGAGAAAGTAGTGAGGAGTAGGGGGAAAGTAGTAAGTTATATATATAAGGAGTAAGTTGTAAAAAGAGTAAGTAGTAAGGAGTGACCCCGTATTTTCCTTTGGAGAGTGTTGGGGGAGTCTTTACAATAACGAAACAATTAATATAAACAAACATGTCAGAAATAAAACTCAATAGCGTAGAAGAGGCAATAGCGGACTTTAAAGAAGGTAAGTTCGTGATTGTTGTAGACGATGAAGACCGCGAAAACGAAGGCGACCTCATCGTGGCTGCCGAAAAGATAACGCCCGAAATGGTGAACTTCATGTTGAAACATGCACGTGGCGTGTTGTGCGCACCCATCACCTTGTCGCGTTGCAAAGAGCTGAACCTGCCCCATCAGGTAAACGACAACACCTCGGTGCTGGGTACACCGTTCACCGTTACGGTGGATAAGCTGGAAGGTTGCTCAACGGGCGTGTCGGCACACGACCGCGCAGAAACCATCAGAGCATTGGCCGACCCCAAGTCTACGCCCGAAACGTTCGGCCGACCGGGGCACATCAACCCCCTTTACGCCCAAGACAACGGCGTGCTGAGGCGCAGTGGGCACACCGAGGCGGCAATAGACCTTTGCCGAATGGCTGGCCTGTATCCCGCAGGAGCGTTGATGGAGATAATGAACGAAGACGGAACGATGGCCCGATTGCCCGAATTGAAGGTGATGGCGGATAAGTATGGCATGAAACTGATTAGCATCAAAGACATGATTGCCTATCGCCTAAGAACCGAATCGCTTATCGAAGTGGGGCTAACGGTAGACATGCCCACTAAGTATGGCCATTTCCAACTTACGCCTTTCCGACAGATTAGCAACGGATTGGAGCATTTCGCACTGACCAAAGGCGAATGGAAAGACGACGATGAGGTATTGGTTCGTGTGCATTCGTCGTGTGCCACGGGCGACATCCTTGGCAGTCTGCGTTGCGATTGCGGCGACCAACTGCACCATTCGCTCGAAATGATAGAGAAAGAAGGACGTGGCGTGCTTATCTATATGCAGCAAGAGGGTAGGGGAATTGGACTGATGAACAAGATTGCCGCCTACAAACTGCAAGAACAAGGTTACGACACGGTTGACGCGAACGTGCATTTGGGTTTCAAACCCGATGAGCGCGACTATGGATGTGGTGCGCAAATGCTCCGCCATCTGCGTGTGCACAAAATGCGGCTTATCACCAACAATCCCGTAAAACGCGTGGGATTGGAGGCTTATGGATTGGAAATAACCGAGAATGTACCCGTTGAGGTGCATCCCAACAAGTACGATTACAAGTATCTTAAAACCAAACAAGAGCGCATGGGCCACAACTTGCATTTGTAAGCAGAGGCGGCGTGTGCATGCCGTTTGCCTATACGAAGAAAGCATTTGCCGTTCGGTTGTGCGGTTGTTCCCCCTTGCTTGTGGGGTTGCTCCCGCTTGCTTGTGGGGTAGCTCTCGCTTGCTTGCAGGTTGCTGCTCTTTCTTGTTTGTGGGGCGTTCCCCCTTGCTTGTAGGTTGTTTCCTCTTGCTTGTGGGGCGTACCCTCAACTTTGGGTGACGTTACCGCAAGCTTGTGGGTTGTTCATTTATCCTTGAGTACCGCTCTCGCTCGGTTGTGCGATTGTTCCCTCCTTGCTTGCAGGTCGCCCTTTCTTGTTTGAAAGTCGTTCTTCTCGCTTAGGTCCGTTTCTTTTCGTTTTGGCCGTTGCTCCCTCTTGCACAGGCATACAATTCGAACGTTTTCACTAAGCCAAATGAACAATGTCGAGCTTGTTCGAACATTGTCGTGGCGAGAAAACGCACTTTTTGAGGAACGAGAGAAGAACGTTTTCGTTAAGCCGAACGAACAATGCCGAGCTTGTTCGAACATTGTCATGGTGAGAAAACGCACTTTTCGAGGAACGAGAGAAGAACGTTTTCGTTAATCCAAATGAACAATGTCGAGCTTGTTCGAACATTGTCATGGTGAGTAAACGCACTTTTCGAGGAATGAGAGAAGAACGTTTTCGTTAATCCAAATGAACAACGTCAAACTTGTTCGAGCATAGTCATGATGAGAAAACGCACTTTTCGAGGAACGAGAAAAGAACGTTCCCATTAAGCCAAATGAACAATGTTGAGCTTGTTTGAGCATTGTCATGGTGAGAAAACGTACTTTTCGAGAAACGAGAAAAGAATGCTCCCGTTAAGCCAAATGAACAATGTCGAGCTTGTTCGAACATTGTCATGGTGAGAAAACGCACTTTTCGAGGAACGAGAGAAGAACGTTTTCGTTAATCCAAATGAACAATGTCGAGCTTGTTCGAACATTGTCATGGCGAGTAAACGCACTTTTCGAGGAATGAGAAAGAACTCAAAAACTCATCAACTCGCCAAATCATCAATTCGAAAACTTAAAATCTTTGTTTTTATTTTACAACGATACGTTATTTTCCACTCTGTTCTAGCGAAAATCGGGGTTAAAAAGTAGGTAAAACACTACTATTTCTTGCTTTTCACTTCTCCCAACGTGTCTGTTTTTAAGAAAAAACCTGCATTTTGCACGCTTTTGCCTTTCCAGAATGGTTGCCAACTCATCATTTTTCAGGCCCAATTACCCGCTTTTAGATCCTAAAATCCCACTTTTTAACCACAATTTTGCCCTTTTCAGCCATCTTTTGCATGGTTCTAAAAGGTTTTGTTCATACCATTGCGGCGCATCTTTATGCGTTTTGCCTTGCATTTAGCACCATTTTACCTTGCGTTTAGCACCAAAACGCACTACGTTTAGCACCAAAACGCACTGCGTTTAGCACCAAAATGCGCTGCGTTTAGCACCAAAATGCGCTGTATTTAGTAGCAAAACGCACTTCATTTTGCCGCAAAAAGCCCAAAAACGGGTGTTAATGGCGATGTCTTTAAATAAATATTCACTTTGACTGCATGTACAACCAGCCTCTTTTTGCATCAAAACAAACCTCCGCGAGAATCGATTTTTTGCGACAAGGTAAGCGATTGGTGGACAGAAAGGGCACTTATTGTGTTAAAATTTCTGCCGAAAACTAGACAAAAACAATTGTGCCGCGTACACGCGCGTAGGTAATGGAACGGAAAGAACGTACGCATACAACCAGCAGCGCAAGCGGTTGCAGGGCAGTCCACGCACGGCCAACGAAGGCAGCATCATACAAAGGCAGAGGCATGCTGCCATCTACAGCCGACTTTCAACTTGTAGAAAACACACGGAACGACTTCAACCAAAGCCCCTTGTTGATG
>ERZ772918.96-NODE-96-length-71660-cov-6.24079_pt1 | contig 71660 bp, 58 predicted proteins | sample MGYA00512118_ERZ772918 | MGnify/ENA primary metagenome ERZ772918 (study PRJEB29015, sample SAMEA2737939) | human oral metagenome | biome: human oral; feature: human-associated habitat; material: dental | place: China | collected 2135 ... | reverse complement strand
GGCCGTCCCGTCCGCGCGACCCGCCCGCCGAGGGCAAGACCGTCGTGGCCGCGCCGGCCCTGGCCGCGCGGCGGGCTTCCTTGCGCTCGCGCACCGCCAGGCGCTCCTTCCGCCGGCGCCCGTCCTGAGCCGCCAGGACGAGCAGCACGACGCCGAGGAGCGCGAGCAAGACTCCGATGACCATGACGGGCACGGTGGTCGGGCGCTTCTCCTCGAGCTGCCACGTCAGGGAGACCTCCGGGGCCTTGCCCTTGTCCGTCGTGGCGATGAGCGAGATGGCTCCCGGCTTGTTGACGTCGTAGACGGCCTCGACGACCTTCCCGCCGGTCTTGGTCTCCAACCACATGTCCGAGTCCTTGAGCGCAGGGATCCCCTCCACGGTTCCCTGCGAGCTCTTGGTCGCAAGCTCCTTCCAGCTCTTCAGACCCGTGATGCGGGTCGCTTTGACGCCCTTGACCCAGGCCTCCACGTCCTGGGAAGTTCCGAACGCCACAGTGACATTGGATCCATCCACACTGGCCACTCGCACCTTGACTTTCGAGTCGGCGGCGTCTAGGACGCCGGGCGCGGTGTAGACGTAAGGCGTCGATCCACCCTTGGCCACGGCCTTGGCCTCGCCGTCGGACTTGCCCAGTATTCCCGTGGCAAAACCCGCTATCGCAACGATGAGGCCCAGTACGCATAGCGCGATGCCGGCGATCTTTCGCATATTCTCCCTCTCGTCATCCGAAGGTGTTCCGCGTGTGTGTCGTGAGGCCGGCCGTCGCGGCGGCGGTCCGCCCGGGAACGTCAACCCTCAGTTTATAACGTTTCAATAACGATACCGTCTCACATTCACTGGAACGGGTTAGGTACATCACCCTCCTTCCTCGTATTCTAGTCATGTTGGGATGAAGCCGAGTCTCTCAGCCATGTGCACGAGTTGCCGGCGCCTACACACCCCCCTGCCACAATCTGGAAAGGCCAAACAATGGTTGAGGAAATCGCACGATTCCCCGTCGTGCGCCGTGGATACGACCGGGCTCAGGTCGACGAGCAGATCCACTCGTTCGAGGTACAGCTCGAGGAAACTCAGGAGAAACTGGACGAAGCACGCACGCAGGTGTCCAACCTCGACTCGAAGGTCCTGCGGCTCTCGGGAGAGCTCGCAGACACGCAGCGCCAACTGCGGGAGAACGACCGGCCGAGCTACGGAGGCCTCGGATCGCGCGTCGAACGCCTTCTCCGCTCGACGGAGAAGCAGGCCATGGACGTCATGGCCCAGGCCAATGCGGACGCACGGGCCATCGTCTCGCGCGCCCAGGCCCAGGCCGCCGAGTTGGCCGCCTCCTCCGAGTCCGAAGCCCAGGAGACGCTCGCCAAGGCGCGCTCCGCAGCCGAACAGCTCCGCAACAATTCACGCAAAGAGGCGGATGCGCTGTCCGCGAATGCCCAGCACACGGCGGAGGAGCTCGTCTCCTCGGCCGAGCGCGAGGCCGACCGCGTCCGGGCGCTGGCGACCAACGAGTCCTCCACGCTCCGCTCGCAGACCGCCCACGAGATCGAGCACATGAAGGCGGGCCTGGACGCCGAGTTGGCGGACATGCGCACGTCGACCGAGCAGGAGATGTCCACGCTGCGCGCCGAGACCGAACGCGAGGTCAACCGCCTGCGCACCGAGGCCAACGAGGAGGTCGCCGCCCTGAGGGCCGCCGCCAATCGAGAGGTGACGACCATGCGCGAGGAGGCTGCCTCCGAGCGCGCCGCGGCTGACGCCGAAGCCCGCCGCCAGACCGAGAACATGGTCGCCGACGCCGAATCCCGCGCCGAGGACGCCGAGCGTCGCCTGGTCATCGCCACCCAGCGCGCGACAGCCCTGACGGAGTCGAGCAAGCGGGAAGCGGCCACGAGGATCGCCGACTCCCAGCACGAGGCCGAGGAGCTCCTGTCGGCCGCGCGCGAGGAGGCCCAGCGCATCCGCCAGGCCGCTGCGACGAAGGCCGCCGCGCGCACCGCCGAGGCGGACGAGCACGTCGCTTCGCTCCAGGCGCAGTGCGACGCCCTGACGTCCTATCTGGACGACATGCGCGCCATGCTCGCCCCCAACGAGTCGGGGCTGGTGCTCTCCAACATCATGGAGGCCGCGGGGCTGAAGCCCGCCCCGGTCGCCGCGCAGCGGCCGGCGTGGATGGACGAGGTCGCGGAAGGCGGCGACGCCGGCGAGGACGAGGCGGTCGTCGAGGCGGTCGAGGACGCACCGGTCGAGGACGCCGAGCCCGCTCCCGCCGAGGCGAAGAAGGAGCCTGAGGCGAAGAAGACGCCGAAGGACGCCAAGCCCGCCGAGGCGAAGAACGCCAAGAAGGCGAAGAGCGCCAAGGGGTCGAAGCCGGCCATCAAGAAGGTCAGCTGAGAAACCGCGAATGCGCGTGAGGGCTCGGAGCGTTCCGGGCCCTCACGCATGCGGGTGCGTCTTACGCATCCGCGATACCGACGGGAGCCGTGGCGGTGCAGGCGTGTCTCACACGCGTGCGCGGTACCTCCGCCAGCAGGAGGAGTGCCAGTGCCTGCGCGAGTCGATGCCGTACTGGGCTCCCCACAGCGTGTCCTCGGTCCACACGACGACGTGGTCCTGGCCGGCGGGGATCCTCTGGTTGCAGTCCGGGCACACGTAGTCCTTGGCGCCCGAAGGGATGCGGCGGACCTTGTATTCGACTCCGTCCCGGCCCGTCTCGCGTCTGACGCCGCCCATAGCCGCCCGTTCGTCGATCGGGCGGAAAGGCCTGGAGTGCTTCTTCGATCGTCGCATCGCAGCCCTAGAAGAGGCGGTCTTCGGGGTTGTCGAGCCCGCGCATCTCGTCGTAGTCGAGGACGAGGCAGTCGATCCCCCGGTCCTCGGCGAGCACCCGGGCCTGGGGCTTGATCTCCTGCGCGGCGAAGACTCCGCGCAGCGGAGTCAGGAGCGGGTCGCGCCCGAGCAGGTCGAGGTAGCGCGTCAGCTGTTCGACCCCGTCGATCTCGCCCCGCCGCTTGACCTCCACGGCGATGTGGCCGCCCTCCCCGTCGCGGAGCATGAGGTCCACGGGTCCGATCGGCGTCGGGAATTCGCGGCGGACGAGGCTGACCCCCTCCCCTACGCGCTCGACCTGTTCGGCGAGCAGCCTCTGCAGATGCGCCTCGACGCCGTCCTTGACCAACCCGGGCTCTGCGCCCAAGTCCATGCTGTGATCGCCGAGGACGTCGTAGATCCGGACGACGAGCCTGCCGTCGGCCTTCCTGTGGCTGACCTCCCACACCTCGGCGACCCCCTCCTCGGCTTCGACGTCGGTGGGAGTGCGGACCTTCAGGGAGCACGGGGCGCTCATCCAGTTCAACGGCTTGTAGGAGCCGCCGTCGGCGTGGACGAGCACCGAGCCGTCGGCTTTGACCATCAGGAGCCTGGCCGCCCTGTCGAGGTGTGCATCGAGGCGGCCGGAGTAGTCCACGGAGCATTCAGCGAAAACGACGCGCATACCGAGCAAGCCTACCCGAGGTCGGTCGGCTCTTCCGAGGGGGCCGCCGCGTCGATCCAGGAGACGAGCCCCGCGAACGCGAGGGTGGGCATGAACAGCTCGTAGCGTCTCCCGCCGAAGGAGATGTCCACGATCGACATCTCTGGCGAACCGGCGTCGGACGGCACCCTGTGGCTTCCCGCGAGTTCGAGGCCTTCGCGGGAGAACACGAAGGCGGGCTTGAGGTTGGCGGCCTTGCGGGGGTACCAGACGATCGCGTGCCCCTGGAAGGTCGCGATGCCGGTCCGCCACCGCCCGCCGATGGGCCGCAGGGCGCACTGGACGGCGCCGTACTTGGACAGGAGGGCGCGCAGCCGCAGCGTATAGGCGATCACCACGAGCAGGGCGAAGACCAGCGCGGCGCACAGGATCGCGGACACGTACCCCAGTGGACCCATATGCCTCCTCTCGTGTCTTTCGACCCTACTCCGAATGCCCCTTGTCGGACTGCTCGACGACCACGTACACGAGGTCCTCGTCGACGGTGACGAAGCCCCCGTCGACTTCGAAGACGAGGTGGCGGCCGTCGCCCTGGAGGACTTCGACCCTTCCGGGGCTCAGGAGGGCCATGAGCGGCGTGTGCCCCGGAAGGACGCCCATGGCGCCGTCGTGGGACGGCACGGAGACGTGCCCGGACTCTCCGGCCCACACGCGTCCCCTCCTGTCGACGATCTCGACCTTCATGAGCGCCGCGTCCGCGGGCATCAGCCCTGCTCCTTCTCAAGCTTGCGCCACGCCCGCTCGATGTCCTCGATTCCGCCGATGTTGAAGAAGGCCTGCTCGGGGATGTGGTCGTATTCGCCGTCCGCCAGGCGGCGGAAGGCCTCGACGGTCTCGTCCACCGGCACGGTCGAGCCCTCCACGCCCGTGAACTTCACAGCCGTGTAGGTGTTCTGCGACAGATACTGCTGGATGCGCCGGGCCCTGGCAACCGTGACCTTGTCCTCCTCGGAGAGTTCGTCGACGCCGAGGATGGAGATGATGTCCTGCAGCTCTTTGTTCTTCTGGAGGATGGCCTTGACGCGGGTGGCGACGTCGTAGTGCGCCTGGCCCACGATCTGCGGGTCGAGGATGCGCGAGGTGGAGGTCAGCGGGTCGACGGCCGGATACAGGCCGCGCGAGGCGATCTCGCGGGAGAGCTGGGTCGTGGCGTCCAGGTGGGCGAAGGTCGTGGCCGGAGCGGGGTCGGTGTAGTCGTCGGCGGGCACGTAGATCGCCTGCAGCGAGGTGATCGAATGCCCCCGCGTGGAGGTGATGCGCTCCTGAAGGGCGCCCATCTCGTCGGCAAGGGTCGGCTGGTACCCGACGGCCGAGGGCATGCGGCCCAGCAGGGTGGAGACCTCCGAACCCGCCTGGGTGAAACGGAAGATGTTGTCGATGAAAAGGAGGACATCCTGGTTCTCGACGTCGCGGAAGTACTCGGCCATGGTCAGGCCGGACAGCGCCACGCGCAGGCGCACGCCCGGCGGCTCGTCCATCTGGCCGAAGACGAGGGCGGTCTTGTCGAGGACCCCGGCCTCGCCCATCTCGCGGATGAGGTCGTTGCCTTCGCGGGTGCGCTCCCCCACTCCCGCGAACACGGAGACGCCGTCGTGGTCCTGGGCCACGCGCTGGATCATCTCCTGGATGAGGACCGTCTTGCCGACTCCCGCGCCTCCGAACAGGCCGATCTTGCCGCCCTGGACGTACGGGGTGAGAAGGTCGATGACCTTGATTCCCGTCTGGAACATCCGCGTCTCGGGCTCGAGCTCGTCAAAGGCCGGCGGCTTGCGGTGGATCGGCCACCGTTCTTCGACCTGGAGGGCCTCGTCGCCGTCGAGGTTGAGGCATTCGCCGAACACGTTGAACACGTGCCCCTTCGTCGCCTCGCCGACCGGCACGGAGATGGGCGCGCCCGTGTCCGTGACGAGGGCCCCGCGCACGAGGCCGTCGGTCGGCTTGAGGGCGATGGCGCGGACGATGTTGTCGCCCAGGTGCTGGGCGACCTCGAGCGTCATGTCGTATGAGCCCTCGCCCTCCCCCTGGGCGCTGAGGTCCACGTGCGTGGTCAAGGCGTTGTTGATCTCGGGTAAGGAGTCCGCCGGGAATTCGACGTCGACGACGGCTCCGATGACCTGGACGATGCGTCCGGTTCCCGGATTGGATACGAGCGTGGTCATGTTTCTCCTTTAAGCACCCTGCTTGAGCGCGTCGGCGCCCGAGACGATTTCGGTGATCTCTGTCGTAATCTCCGCCTGGCGCGCGTTGTTGGCCAAGCGGGTGTAGTCCTCGATGAGCTTCTGGGCGTTCTCCGTGGCCGAGTGCATCGCCTGTTGGCGCGAGGCGAGCTCCGAGGCGGCGGCCATGAGGAGAACCGAATGAATGCGCTGGCTCACGTACATCGGCAGCAGCGCGTCGAAGATGTCCTCCGCCGAAGGCTCGAACTCGAAGAGCGGGCGAGTTTCCTCCGGCCTGTCCCCCAGGTCGTCGACCGGCCCGCGCTCGTCGTCGTCTTCGGCCTCGACGACTTCGAGGGGGAGCATGTGGCGCACCTGGACGATCTGCCGGACCATCGAGACGAACCTCGTGTAAACGACGATGAGCTCGCCGACGCCGCCGTCTTCGGGCGCGGCGAGATAGGCGTCGAGAAGTGTGGAGGCGACGTCGTCGGAGACGGCGACATTGGGGTTGTCGGACTTGCCGGTCCACGACTTCGCCACCTCGACTCCCCGGAACCTGTAGTAGGACTCGCCGCGGCGCCCGCTCACGTACAGAATGGGCTCCCTGCCTTCGCCCTGCAGCCGCTCGACCAGCCGGTCGGCCTCGCGAAGGACGGACGAGGAGTAGGCGCCCGCCATCCCCCTGTCCGAGGTGACGACGAGGACTGCCACCCGGTTCGTGTCCTCGCGGTGGGTGAGCATGGGGTGGTCGAGCTCGTGGTCGTGGAGGGCCACGGCCGCTATCGACCGCGTGAGGATCCGGGTGTAGGGATCCAGGCCGCTCGCGGCCTCTCGCGCCCTGCCGATGCGCGAGGCGGCGATGAGCTCCATCGCGCGGAAGACCTTCTCCAGCGTCGCCGTCGCCCTGATCTTCTCCTTGAAGACCCTCTGTGCGCCCGCCACCGTCAGCCCCGCTTCGCCCGGACGATCTGTTCTTTGGCGACTTCAGTCTCCACTTCGATCTCGCCCTCTTCGTCCGCGACGACCCCCTCGGAGACGAGGTAGCCGCGTGTGAACTCCTTGACCGCGGTGCGAAGCTCTTCTTCCGTCTCCTTCTCGAGGAGCCCGGTGTCCGCGATCTTCTCCAGCACGCCGGTGTTGTGGCGCAGATAGTCGAGCAGGCGCCTCTCATAGTCGTGGACTTTGTCGAGCGGAAGCTCGTCGAGGAAGCCGTTGGTCCCCGCCCACACCGAGGCGACCTGGTCCTCCACCTTGTAGGGCGTGTACTGCGGCTGGCGCAGCAGCTGCATGAGGCGCTCGCCCCTGGTCAGCTGCTGGCGCGTGGTCGCGTCGAGGTCGGAGGCGAACATGGCGAACGCCGCCTGCGCGCGGTACTGCGCGAGCGTGATCTTCAGCGTTCCCGCCACCTTCTTCATCGCCTTGATCTGGGCGTCGCCGCCCACGCGCGAGACGGAGATTCCGACGTCGACGGCCGGGCGCTGATTGGCGTTGAACAGATCCGACTGGAGGAAGATCTGCCCGTCCGTGATCGAGATGACGTTTGTGGGAATGTAGGCGGAGACGTCGTTGGCCTTCGTCTCGATGAGCGGCAGCCCCGTCATCGAACCTCCGCCCATCTCGTTCGAAAGCTTGGCGCAGCGCTCGAGAAGGCGCGAATGCAGGTAGAAGACGTCGCCCGGGTAGGCCTCGCGCCCCGGCGGGCGGCGCAGCAGCAGGGAAACCGCGCGATAGGCTTCGGCCTGCTTGGAAAGGTCGTCGAAGACGATGAGCACGTGTTTGCCGTTGTACATCCAGTGCTGGCCGATGGCCGAGCCGGTGTACGGCGCCAGATACTTGAAGCCCGCCGGGTCGGACGCCGGAGAGGCGACGATTGTCGTGTAATCCATCGCGCCGGCCTTCTCGAGCGTTCCGCGGACGGAGGCGATGGTCGAGCCCTTCTGGCCGATGGCGACGTAGATGCACCGAACCTGCTTCTTCGGGTCGCCGGAGAGCCAGTTCTCCCTCTGGTTGACGATCGTGTCGATCGCCAGGGCCGTCTTGCCCGTCTGGCGGTCGCCGATGATGAGCTGACGCTGGCCACGGCCGATCGGAATCATCGAATCGATCGCCTTGATGCCGGTTTGCAGCGGCTCGTGGACGGATTTGCGCATCATGACGCCGGGGGCCTGCAGCTCCAAGGCGCGGCGGCCCTCGGCCCCCTGGATCTCGCCGAGCCCGTCGAGCGGACGCCCGAGCGGATCCACGGTGCGGCCGAGGTACCCCTCGCCGACGGGAACCGAGAGGACCTCTCCGGTGCGCCGCACTTCCTGGCCCTCTTCGATCGAAGAGAATTCGCCGAGGACGACGACGCCGATCTCGCGCTCCTCCAGGTTCATGGCCAGGCCGAGGGTTCCGTCTTCGAAGGTCAGCAGTTCGTTGGCCATGGTGCCGGGAAGCCCCTCGACGCGGGCGATGCCGTCGGCGGTCAGGGTGACGTGGCCGACCTCCTCGCTCACGGACTTGGCAGGCTCGTAGGAGCTCACGAAGTTGTCGAGCGCCGCCCGGATCTCCTCGGGCTGGATGGTAAGTTCAGCCATTCCTCTTTCCTTAACTACGTAGGCGGTGGCCGCCGGTTACTTGATGACGGCGTCCTTGACGCCCTTGATCCGCGTGGCGAGCGTCGCGTCGATGACGTCGTCGCCTATGTGTATGCGAATGCCGCCCACGGCTGCGGAGTCGATCGCGACGTGAACGGACACGTCTTTGCCGTAACGCGCTGAGAGGATCCTCTTCAGCCGTTCTTCCTGTTTGCGGGTGAGCGGGCTCGCCGCCGTAACGGAGGCGACGAGCTTGGATTGGATCTCCGCCGCGGCGTCGACGTACCCCGTCAGCGAAGCGGCGATCGTCGGGAGCGGCGCCCGCGCCACGGCGCGGCGGACAAGCGTCAGCGCGGGCGCGCCGACGTGCTTTTTCCACACGCGGTCGGCCAACGCGCCCCTGCGCGCGAAGGAAACGGCGTCGTCGGACAAGGCGATGCGCAGGTCGCGCTCCTCGGCCAAAAGCCTCATGGCCTGATACAGCTCGCCCTCTGTCTCGCCCAGCTTTCCGGCCGAGTCGGCGTGCGCGAGCACGGATTGCACGCCGAGGAGCTCGAGGGAGTCGGCGATGTCCGCCTCGTCGGCCCACCGATCGCGCACGAGCCCAATGACGAGCTCGGCCGTCTCCTCGGAAAACCGCGCGGAGAAGACGTCGGAGGCCAAACGCGCGCGGTCCTCCGCGGAGCGGCTGGAATCGGCAAGCGAACGCTCAAGCTGGCCGGACGCGCGAAGAACGTCGGCTGCGGCGAAGGCCTCCTCGCCGAAATCGATCCCGCGCACACTCTTTTGCCGCAAAAGCGCGCCCCAACGGTCCCTTGCCCGCTCGTAGGATTCCCGGCTGACGGCACGCATCTACTTCTCCTTCGGCCGCGATCCGGCCGAGGCGCTCACATCCGCCTCGAGCTCGTCGAGGAACGAATCGACCACCGCGGAAGAGACCTTGGGGTCGAGGGCCTGCTCGCCGACGATTCGCCCGGCCAATTCGGCGGCCAGCGATCCGACGTCGCGCCGAAGCTGGGTCCTCGCGAGCTTCGCGTCGGCCTCTATCTGGCGCTGAGCTGCGTCCGCGACCCTCTTCGCCTCGACGGAGGCGTTCTTCTTGGCGCCCTCGACGATCGCCGCGGCGTTGCTCTGGGCCGTCTCGCGGATTCGCGCCGCCTCGCGCCTGGCCTCGTCGACCTCGTCCGCGAGCGCCGCCCGTTCGCGGGCTGCCTCCTCGCGGGCGCGCTCCGCCTGGTTCAGCCCCTCGTCGATCTTCTGCGTGCGCTCGTCGAGAAGCCGCATGAAGGTGGGCCAGGCGAACTTGAAGATCGCCAGGGCGACGATGACGAACGAGACGGTTCCCCAGACCAGGTCGGCCGTCGCCGGAAGTATGAGGGAGTGCTCGGAAGCGGTCGTCATGATCAGGAGCCGAAGGCGAAGCCGGCCACGAAGCCCAGCAGACCGAGGGCCTCGGTGAAGGCGATCGACAGGAACATGTTGACGCGCAGGTATCCCTTGAGCTCGGGCTGGCGCGCCGTCGCTTCCTGGTTCTTCGCGCCGATGAGTCCGATGCCGATGCCGGGGCCGAGGGCCGCGAGACCGTAACCGATGGTGGCGATGTTGCCGATCATTTCGAGTTCCTTTTGTTCGGTGGATAAATCAGTGTTCTATGGACAGTGAGATGTAGGCCGCGGCCAGCAGGGCGAAGATGTAGGCCTGCAGGGCGGCCACGAAAGCTTCGAAAAGCGTGAACACGACCCCTGCCGTGAGGGTCAGGGAGCCTAGGGCGATCCCCATTCCCCCGCTCATCGAAAGGTAGAGGTAGTGGGTTCCCAGGAAGCAGAGGACGAGCAGGAGGTGCCCCGAGACCATGTTCGCCAGAAGTCGGATGGTCAGCGTGAGCGGGCGGATGACGAAGGTCGAGAGCAACTCGATCGGCGTCATGAAGAGGTAGATGGGTTTGGGCACGCCCGGCGGGAAGAGCTGCTCCTTGAAGAAATGCCCGGCGCCGTTGGCCTTGATTCCCGCGTAAAGGAAAGAGACGTAGGCCACGATCGCGAAAATCAAGGGCATGCCGATGATGGACGTCGATGCGATCTGCAGCCCGGGGATGATGCCCGTGATGTTCATGAAGAGCAAACCCATGAAGATAGTGGCAAGGAGCGGCTGATACGGCTTCGCCCTCTCCCCCAGGATCTCGTGGCCCACCTGATTGCGCGAAAAGTCGAGGATCGATTCGAAAGCCCCCTGCGCGCGGCCCGGCACGAGCTTCGCCCTCTTGAAGTAGAGGAAACAGAGAAGGAAGAGCACGGCGACGGCGATGAGCCGGACGAGGACCACCCTGTTGATCGCGAAGGGCGTCCCGCCGAAGAGTATGGGGTCGGGGAAGAACTCGTCGATCGACGGCGCTTCGAAGTCGCCTGAGGCCAAGACCCGGCCGTTCGCCAGAGCCGTGAACGCGTTCGACACTTCCTACCCCTTCGTTGATCCGGCAGCGTGGTTTGTCGTATTCGCACCATACACCACCCGCGGGAATGTCCGCGAGCACGTACACCGATACTACGCCTTGAACCGAGAAAGGCGCCACATGCGCGTCGAACAGGAGCGGTGAGACGCTCCCCGTCGAGCGAAGCGAAGGGAAGGCGTCAGTCGAAGCGAACGCGCAATGCCAGGCGAAGCGTAGGAAAACATCAAGCGGGAGCGTCGGCCTCTTCGTCGTCCCTTCCAACGTTCCGCTCTTCGGGGCTTCTGCGCTCTTCGAAGCCTTCCCGTTCTTCGAAGCCTTCCCGCTGCCTCAACGCGCCCCACGAATCGATCGCGAGGGACACGACGACGCCGAGCGCCACCGCAACCGCCAGCGCTCTGCGATTCAGGCCGGCCCAGCTGTCAAGGGCGGTGAAGACGCCGAGCACCGTCGCCATTTTCAGAACGAAGCCGAAAGCCATCGCCGCGCCCGAGCACCGGCGGGCCGCGACCGCCGTGAGCGCGCCCGCAGCGCCGACCGCTGCCGCGGCGACGGCGGTCGAACGGGCGACGTCGAATCTCCCCGCCGCCGCGAAAACGCCGGCCCCCAGGCAACCGAGCACGGCCATGGCCGCGAGGTTCCACAAAGCGATCATCCGCAACGTTCTGTCGGCGTCGGCCATCCGTCCGCCCCTACGCCCCTCGCCGCGCATCGGCGCGCCTCCGGAGGCGTTCGACGCTTTCGACGCCGCCTTCCGGGCTCGCTGCGCTCTCTCGAGACGCCGTGCGTTCCCGGGGCGCTGCCTGTTCCCGAGGCGCCGTGCGCTCGCGGGGAACGTCGGCTTCCGTCTCGACCTCGATCAGCTTGTGTCTGGCTGCGCGCCGCGATCGCGGCAGCAACGATCCGCCGGGCGGCTGCTCAGCCTGCCGCGGCGATCCGCCGGGCGCCGGAGGATCGGCCAGGCGAACCTCCGGGGCCCGCGAATCAGCGTGCTTTCCTCCCGCCCGCTGAAGCGCATCTGGAACTCTCTCCAGCGGCGCCGCAGCTCCTTGCAACAGTTGCGTCTCCGCCGGCTCCGCGGCTTTCGTCTGCGCCGCGGCCTTCATCCGGCCCTCGCCTGCCTCCCGCTCGGGGGCGGCGGATTCCGCGCCCTCGACGTCGGAAGGGCGAGCGTCGACCTCTGAAGGGCGAGCGTCCGCCGCGGGCGAGCGGGCGTTCGTCGCATCGGCGGAGGGGATCCTCGTGTCGTCGTCGGCGTCGTCCCCGCGCCTGCCGAACTGATGGCGTGTGACGAATATCCCGAAGATGAGGCAGACGAAGGCGACCGCCCCGACGATTCGCGCGGGGAATCTCACGAGCGCCACACAGGTCAGAGAGGCCATAGCGGCCCACATGTAGAGAATGAGGACGGCGCCCGCGTGGGAATGCCCCCGGCGCAGAAGCCGGTGGTGAAGGTGGCCGGCGTCGGCGGCGAACGGGGACTGCCCGCGGGCGAGCCTGCGGGTGACCGCCCACGTGAAATCGAGGAGCGGCAAGAAAATCACGGCGGCGGGCACGAGAAGCGGCATCACCGCGGGAAGGGCGTATCCGGGCGACGTGTTGGCCGGATCGATTTGCCCCGTCACGAGAATGCCCGCCGCCGCGATGAGCACGCCGAGCATGAGGGCGCCGGAATCGCCCATGAAGATCCGGGCCCGGTGGAAATTGTGGGGAAGGAAACCGGCGCATATTCCGACGACGGCGGCGACCACGACGCACGCCGCCGACGCGTAGTCGCTCGGGGAGGCGTCGCGCGTGAGCGCGTAAGAATAGACGAAGAAAGCCAGTCCGGCGATTCCCACGATTCCCGCGGCCAGCCCGTCGAGCCCGTCGACGAAGTTCACCGCGTTGGCCACGACGACCATGACGATCGTCGTGATGAAGAGCGTCAGCCGCGTCGATCCGACAGTCAGCCCCATGAGGGGGACGGTGACCAACTGGACTCCCTGCCACGCCATTGTTCCGGCGGCGAGCACCTCGCCCGCCAGCTTCGCGTACCAGACGAGCTCCCAGACGTCGTCTATCGCTCCGACCAGGCACATGAAGCCCGCGCCGAGCAAGACGCCCCAAATCGCGGAACCTCGCGGAAAGACGCCCGAAAGGTAGGGTATTCGCGAGGCGATGAGGATGGCTGCTGAAAATCCCAGGTACATCGCCACTCCGCCCAGCCTGGGTATGGGAAGGGTGTGCACATCGCGTTCGCGCACCTGGGTGATGGCTCCGAGCAAAAGCGCCAGACGTTTGACGACGGGGACCAGCAGATACGTCGCAACGGCTGCGATCGCCATGATGAGAAGGTAAACGCGCACTAGGCAACATCTCCGAATCGGGCGAGCTCGCCCCTGCCGACGCCGCCTTCTCGCAGAACCCTCATGAGCCCGCCGTCGAAGGACACGATCGTGGAGGGGGATCCGCCCGGGCACGGACCGCCGTCGAGATAGACGGCGACCTTCTCCCCGAGCTGCTCAACGGCTTCGCCCGCCGTGGCGGCGGGCGGGCGGCCGCTGAGATTCGCGGACGAGACGGCAAGCGGCCCGGCCTCCTCCAGGAATTCCAAGGCAAGAGGATGATTCGGCATCCGCAACGCGATTGTGCCGTTCGTCTCACCTAGGTCCCATCCGAGCCGCTCGGACGGCAGAACGAGGGTCAGCGCGCCGGGCCAGAACTCGCCCATAAGGGCTTTCGCGACGTCGGGGGCCTCCCGCGCCAGCTCCTCAGCCTGGGCCGCAGAGGCGACGAGGACGGGCGAGGGCTTGTCTCGCCCGCGTCCCTTCGCCGTGAGAAGGCGATCGACGGCTCGGGGGCTTCGAGGGTCGGCCCCGACCCCGTAGACGGTGTCGGTAGGAAGCACGACGAGCGAACCTTCGCGCACGGCTGCGGCCGCTGCCCCTATGGCGGCGGCGTCCGCGCTGTCGATGACTCTCATCGCGCCTCCCAACTTCAATGCTCATCTAAGGGTAGCCGAGCTCGCAGCCATCGCGGGCGTCCGACTAGATCCACTCCCGTCTCCGCCTTGACGAATCCCGTCTTCAACGCAAGGCGCCGCAGCGGCGCCGCTTGCCCCTCGGCGTGTTCCATGACCAAAAGCCCGCCCGGCCGCAAAAGTCCAACCGCCTTTTCAACCAGGGCGTTCGGCATGTCCAGGCCGTCTTCTCCGCCTCCCCACAGGGCGGCGGCGGGGTCGGCGAGAACCTCCGGAGAGAGTTCGCAGTGCGCGGGCACATACGGGGGATTCGCGACGACGACGTCGAACTTCCCGCGCACGCCGCCAAGTTCGCGGGCATCGCCAAGTTCGCGGGCATCGCCGGATTCGCGGGCATCGCCGGATTCGCGCACGCAGGAGAATTCCAGCGCGTCGGCGAGGACGAACTCGACGAGGCCGCCGTAGGCGACGTTGTTTTCACGGGCCACTTGAAGGGCCTCGGCCGAGGCGTCGACGCCGACGACAGCGGATCCCGGGACCTCCGTCGCCACGGCGAGGGCGATGGCGCCCGACCCTGTGCACAGGTCGAGGACGCGCGGCCGCCCGCCCCGATCGGCGATCCGCCGGGCCTCGTCGACGGCGTCTTGCGCAACCGCCTCGGTTTCGGGCCTGACGATGAAGGCGCCCGGGCGGCTGACAAGCTCAAGCCAGCGAAAGCACATGCGCCCGGTGATGTGCTGAAGCGGCTCGCGGGCGGCTCTGCGCGCGACGGCGCGCGAAAAGGCCGCGCGTTCGTCAGGGGTCGGGTCAGCGGCAGGCAGGCGGCGTACGCCGACCGCGAATTCGGCGAGCTCGCGGGCGTCCGACGCCGGGGAGGCCACTCCGGCGTCGCCCAAAAGAGCGGACGCCTCCGCAATCAGGCGATTCCAACTTCTTTGAGTCACTCCTGTGAGGCCATCCGCTCGGCCTCGTCCATCTCGCGAGCCGAATCGACGAGGGGCTCGAGGTCTCCGGCGAGAACCTGGTCGAGGTTGTAAGCCTTGTACCCCGTGCGATGGTCGGAGATCCTGTTCTCGGGGAAGTTGTAGGTGCGGATTCGCTCGGAGCGATCGACCGTTCGCACCTGCGAGCGGCGCATGGCGGCGTTTTCCTCGGCCTGCCGCTCGAGCTGCATCTGGCGAAGCCTCGCCCTCAGGACGCGCATGGCAGCCTCGCGGTTCTTGATCTGCGACTTCCCGTCCTGGCAGGAGACGACCAAACCGGTGGGAATATGCGTGATGCGCACGGCGGAATCCGTTGTGTTCACGGACTGCCCGCCCGGGCCGGAGGAACGAAAGACGTCGACGCGAATGTCGGCGTCGGCGATCTCGACCTCGCCGGGGTCGTCGACCTCGGCGAAGACGAGCACTCCGACCGCGGAGGTGTGTATGCGGCCCTGCGATTCGGTGACGGGGATGCGCTGGACGCGGTGGACCCCCGCCTCGAATTTGAGATGCGCCCACACGCCGTCGGCGGAGTCCTCAGGGGCCGAGCGCAGGCGGACGGCCATCTGCACGTCCTTGAAGCCGCCGAGCTCGGAGGGCATCGAGCTGAGGATCTGCGTCTGCCACCCCATCCGCTCGGCGTAACGCTCGTACATTCGCAGCAAGTCTCCGGCGAAGAGGGCCGATTCTTCGCCGCCCTCCCCCGCCTTGACTTCGACGATGGCGTCGCGGGCGTCGTCGGGGTCGCGGGGAATGAGCGCGTCTTTGAGGGCGGCCTCGGCCTGCGCATAAGCTTCCTGCAAATCAGGCAGCTCGGGGCGGAAAAGCTCGGCGTCCTCGCCGCCGGCTTCGACGATCTCGCGGGTTTCCGAAAGATCGGCCTCGGCGCGCCGGTAGGCCTGGTAGACGCGCACGACCCGTCCCAGCTCGGCGTATCTGCGCCCGAGGGATTTCATCTTCTCGGGGCTGGAGAGCGCCTCGGGGCTGGACATCTCCGTTTCAATTCTGCGGTGTTCGGCGAGCATCTGCTCGGCGAGCTCGACCTGACTGCTCATTCCTCGCCACACTCCTTCTCAAAAATACACCTCGGCGCCGACGCATTTCCTGCGTCGGCGCCGAGAGCACGAACTACTTGGCCTTCCGCTTTCCGTAACGGGCCTCGAACTTGGCCACGCGGCCGCCGGTGTCGAGAATCTTCTGTTTGCCCGTGTAGAAGGGGTGGCAGGCGCTGCACACATCGACGCGAAGGTGGTCGCCTTCGATCGTCGAACGGGTCTCGAACTCGTTGCCGCACGTGCACGAAACCTTGATGGCATGGTATTCGGGATGGATTCCCCGCTTCATTTGAGCTCCTTGGATCGTTGAACGCCCCGGGTCCGATGCGCGGACGGCCTCTCTGGGAGACCGCCCTTGCCGCGGGGCGAAAACGCCCGCGGCCGCGACACCGGTGAACCGGAAGCCGACGAATTATTTTTACACAACTCGCCGCCTTTGTACATCCGCTTACGCCGTGGGAGGACGGACGAGTCGCGGCGCCGCTCGCAGAGCGGATTGATCGGCGCCGTCCGCGGCGCAGATCAATTCGCCTGCATCGACTTCATGATCTGCACGAGGAACTCCGCATTCGACTCGGTCTTGCGCAAACGCCCGAGCATGAAATCAGAGGCCTCCGCCACATCGAGCGTTCCAAGGGCTCGGCGCAGCTGCCAGATGACCTTGAGCTCCTCCTGGCTGAAGAGCAGCTCCTCGCGGCGCGTGCCGGAGGCGTTGACGTCGATCGCCGGGAAGATGCGCCGATCCGCCAACTGGCGCGAGAGGCGCAGCTCCATGTTGCCCGTGCCCTTGAACTCCTCGAAAATCACCTCGTCCATCTTCGAGCCGGTTTCGACGAGCGCCGAGGCGATGATCGTCAAGGACCCCCCGTTTTCGATGTTGCGGGCCGCGCCGAAGAACTTCTTCGGCGGGTAGAGGGCGGCGGCGTCGACGCCTCCCGAAAGGATCCGCCCCGAAGCGGGCGCGGCGAGGTTGTAGGCGCGAGAAAGCCTGGTGAGCGAATCGAGAAGCACGACGACGTCTTGGCCGAGCTCCACGAGGCGCTTGGCCCGTTCGATGGCGAGCTCGGCGACGATCGTGTGGTCGGAGGCCGGGCGGTCGAAGGTCGAGGCGATGACCTCCCCCTTGACCAGGCGCTTCATGTCCGTGACTTCCTCGGGGCGCTCGTCAACCAGCACCACCATGAGGTGGACGCGCGGGTTGTTCGACGCAATTGCCATGGCTATCTGCTGCATGACCATCGTCTTTCCGGCCTTCGGCGGGGCGACGATGAGGCCGCGCTGGCCCTTTCCGATCGGGGCGACGAGGTCGATCGCACGCGGCGTCATGGCCTTCGGCGTCGTCTCCAAACGCAGCATGTCCTGCGGGTAGAGAGGGGTGAGTTTGTTGAACTCGGGCCGCGTAAGCGAGCGTTCGACGTCGAGGGAATTGATCGTGTCGATCTGAACGAGCTGGTTAAGCTGGTTGTAATGGTTGCGATTGCGGTTGCGATTGCGGTTGTTGTAGTGCTGATCGCCCTCGGTGCGCGGACGGACCGCGCCGACGATGGCGTCGCCGCGGCGCAGCCCGTGCTGCTTGACAATCTGCTGGGAGACCGCGGCGTCGTTCCCGCCCGGGAGATACCCTCCGGTGCGCAGGAAAGCGTTGTTTCCGTCGAAGTCGAGGATGCCGGCGACTTGCAGAAGCTCCTCGTCGTCGCGCTGCGTGGCTTCCTGAAACTCGCTGCGGTCGCGGTTGCGGTTCCTGTTGCGGTTGCGCGAGCGACGGTCGGCGGCCGTTTCCTCTCCGCCGGCGCGGCGCTCCGCCGCATCCCCGATCGCGTCGAGCGCCGCACGCTTGTCGGATTCGGTCATGCCGCCGTCGCGCCCGCGATCGTCGCGATTCTTTCCCCTGCCGTTGCGCTCGTTGTTGCGTTCGGCGCGCTCGCGCGCCACACGCTCGTTGCGTTCGCGCCTCTGGCGCCGCGAAAGATGTTCGGACTTGTCTTCGGAACTCTTGGATTCGGGCAGAACGATGTCGATCTCGCCCTCGCGAGGGCCGCGACGGCGAACCCGCGCCCCCTGGGCGCCGCGGTCATCGGAACGATTCCCGGGCTTGAAACCGTCCTGCCCGGCTGTCTTGGCGCCGCTCCGATCCTGGGCGCCGTCGCTTGAGCCGCCGTCGCTCGGATTGCTGCCGCCGCTCGAACTGTCGCCGTCGCCGCTCGGATTGCCGCCGCCGCTCGAACTGTCGCCGTTGCCGCTCGGATTGTGCGCGTCCCGGGCGGCGGGCCATTCGAATGGGGTGTTGGTTTCGACCTTTTCCTTCACAGGCTTCGCTTCAGCAGAGGCGCCGGCGTCGCCGCCTTTGGCCGCATTCGCACCGGCGGAAGCGATATTGGCGCCGGCCGGAGCAGCATTGGCGCCGGCCGGGGCAAGGGCCGCTTTGACCCGTCCGGCGAGCGGATTGGCTTCGCCAGAGGCCGATTTGGCGGCGTCGGCCTTGATCTTGGGGGCTTCGTAGCGCACCTTGATCTCGGTCCTGTTTTTGGGCGGGCGTCCGCGCCGCGCCGGTCCCGTTACGGATCGAATCGCGGCGACAAGATCTGCCTTCTTGGCTTTCGGGTCAACCTCAAGACCCAGAGTTTTAGCCGCTTCCCGTAGTTCGGGCAGGCGCATGGTCGATACCGCGCCCAGGTTGATTTGGCTCACGAGGTTCCTTCCTCGGATTGTCGGCCTGTGTCGACAATCGACTTGTGGGGGAATAACACCGAATGTGCGTAATTTCGGTGAAGGGAATAGCCGGGGACGCCTCTGGTCTCTCCGAGCTGGTTCTAGAATAGCAGCGTTTTTTATCAGTACCTACATTTTAAGGAAATTGCCGGCGAGTTCTTCTCCCCAACCGACGCGCCCTCTCCTTTCCACGCCCCTCTGCTCCTTTCCGCGGCCTTCTGCGGCCACCGCATTTTAACGGACCGTCGTACCATTCCCTCGCGATTCCTCGATGAGGTGCGCACCGCTGCCGATTCCCGCGGTGACCGATCTGAATCCCCGGGCGGCAAGCAGATCCCGCGTGCGCCGATCCAATTTGTCGAAAACAAGCACCGAAGGGCCCGCCCCCGAAATGACAGCGGGCCATTCCGCCTCGCGCAAAGCCCGAAGGACTTCAGCCGATTCCGGCATGGAATCAGCGCGATAGCCCTGATGCAGGCGGTCGCCGGTCGCCTCGAGGAGCAAGTCCGGCCTCCCTTGAAGCGCAAGAACCAGCATGGCCGCCCTCGACGCGTTGAAAGCCGCGTCCCCATGGGGCACGTCGGACGGCAAAACAGAGCGCGCGGCTTCGGTGGCCAATTCCGCTTCGGGAACCAAAAGGGTGGTCTTTATCTCTTTTGCGACGTCGATCTTCACAGCCTTAGGCCCCTCGTCCGCCATCCACGAAAGAACCGCCCCGCCGTGAAGCGCGGGCGCCGCATTGTCGGGATGCCCCTCGAATTCCGTGGCAAGACGCAGGACTGCGTCGTCGTTGAAAAGCTCAGGTTCGTCGACGAGGCCTCGCACGAGCATGAGCCCCGCGACAACCGCGGCCGCGCTCGATCCAAGCCCCCTTCCCTGGGCGATTCCGTTGCGGCAGTTGAGCTCGATTCCGGCTTGCGGAAGCCCCGCGGCGTCGAAGCCGCGCCTCATCGCCCTGACGATGAGATGGGAATCGTCGGCGGGGAGCGTCCCCCGGCCTTCGCCCAGAATATGGACGCGCGTGGCCCCGGTGGTCAACCGCACGTGAACTTCATCCCACACGTTGTGGGCGAGTCCCAGGCAGTCGAACCCCGGACCTAGATTTCCCGATGTGGCGGGAACCCTCACTCCCGCCGTCGCTCGTGCGATGCGCATCACAAATCCAAAGCGGACGCGACCGCTTCCAGAGTGGGCGCGACCGGGTCGAAGGACAACTCGCGCCCCTCGAGCGCGGTGGCCGTGTCCTTGAGGCCGTTGCCCGTGACGGTGCACACGATCGTCGCGCCTTCGGGCACCTTCCCCTGCTCCGCAGCCTGCAAGAGCCCGGCGACGGAAGCGGCCGACCCCGGTTCGACGAAAACGCCCGTCTCTGCGGCGAGGATCGATTGAGCTTGAAGGATCTGTTCGTCGGTCACCCTGTCGATCCACCCCCGCGAATCGTCGCGGGCGGCCTCGGCATACTTCCACGAGGCCGGATTTCCGATCCTGATGGCCGTGGCGACGGTCTCCGGGCTCTCGACGACGCGGCCGAGCACGAGCGGAGCGGCGCCCCACGCTTGGACGCCCCACATCTGAGGAGTCTTCGTCGAAACGGGAGCCGCTCCGGCGGTGCAGGCCATCGATGTGAGGGCGGTGCGGCCTGCGTATTCGCAATAGCCCATCCAATACGCGCTGATGTTCCCGGCGTTGCCCACCGGAAGCACGTGGATGTCGGGGGCGTCGCCCAGCTCGTCGACGATCTCGAATGCGGCCGTCTTCTGCCCCTGAAGCCGGTACGGATTGACGGAATTGACGAGGGCGACGGGATGGCTTTCGGTCAGTTCGCGAACGATTCTCAAACAATCGTCGAAGTTCCCATCGACGGCGACTAGCGTGGCGCCGTGGACGATCGCCTGAGCGAGCTTCCCGGCGGCGATCTTTCCCGCAGGCAAGATGACGGCGGCGCTCAAACCCGCGGCGGCCGCATAGGCGGCGGCCGAAGCCGACGTGTTGCCCGTCGAAGCGCACGCCACGACTTTTGCGTCGGTTGCCAGCACCTGGGAGATGGCGGTCGTCATTCCGCGGTCTTTGAAGGAGCCCGTGGGGTTGGCGCCTTCGACCTTGATGTAGACGGAAGCCCCCGTTCGCGCATCGAGCGCGCGCGTATGGACGAGCGGGGTCCCGCCTTCCTTCAGGGTGACGATCGGATCGCCGTCGTCGAAGGGAAGCCAATCGGCATACTCGCGAATGAGCCCTTGCCACTGATGCGCCATCAGGATTCCTCCACTCGGTTGACGTTGTAAACCTCGGAAATGAACTCGGCGTCGGCCAGCTCGGCCAAAGTCGCCTCGAGGTCCGCCTGGAGGGCCTCGTGCGTGCTGACGGTCAGACGCGCCAGGCCGTCTTCTCCGGCCGTCTGGACGACCGCCCTGATCGAGACGCCGTGCGCGGCGAACACCCCCGTGACCTTCGTCAGCACGCCGATTTCGTCGCGTACGGCGAACTCCGCCTGGAAGCTCGAACGGCCGCGCGACGCTTCGAGCACCGGAATGTCGCCGTATATGAGTTCGCGCGGGGCGCGTCCGCCGTCGACCTTGTGTGAGGCGGCGGCGACGACGTCGGAGAGGACGGCCGAGGCCGTCGGCGCCCCCCCGGCCCCGGGGCCGTAGAACATGAGCCGATCTGCCGCCTCGGCCTCGATGACGACCGCATTGAACGCCCCGCGAACGGAGGCCAGCGGGTGGTCGAGCGGAACGAGGGTCGGGCCGACGTGCAATTCGATGCCTTCGGGACGGCGCTTGGCCGACGCCACAAGCTTCACCGCGCACCCCGAACGCCCGGCGGATTCGATGTCCGCCTTCGTTATCGAGCGAATGCCGTGGACGTGCACGTCGTCGATGCTCACGCGGGTGTGGAAGGCGAGCGAGGCCAGAATCGCGCACTTGGCCGCGGCGTCGAGGCCGTCGACGTCGGCGGTGGGGTCGGCCTCCGCATAGCCCAGCTCCTGCGCCTTGGCGAGCGCTTCGCCAAAATCGAGGCCCTTCACGGTCATCTCGTCGAGAATGTAGTTCGTCGTGCCGTTGACGATGCCCAAAACGGCGGTGATCCTGTCGCCCGCGAGCGATTCGCGCAGTCCGTAGACGACGGGAACGGCGCCCGCCACCGCGGCCTCGTAGTAAAGGTCGACGTCGGCCTGCGCCGCGGCCTCGTAAAGTTCGGGGCCGTGGGCCGCGAGAAGCGCCTTGTTGCCCGTGACGACCGACGCGCCCGCGGCGAACGCCCGAAAAATGTAGGCGCGCGCGGGCTCGATTCCGCCCATGAGCTCAATGACGATGTCCGCCTCGTCGATGATCGACACGGGATCGTCCGTCAGAAGAGACCTGTCGACGGCGGGGTCGCGAGGCGCTGAGACATCCCTCACAGCGATTCCCACGAGCTCGAGCTGGGCGCCCGATCTGGCGGCGAGGTCCTCTTTTTGCTCCGAAAGCAGGCGGGCGACCTGGGTTCCCACGGTTCCCGCTCCGAGAAGGGCGATTTTGACGACGGTCACTGTTCTCCTTTCGCTGGAAGTAGCTTACCGCCATCGGGCCGATGAGGCTCGCCGATCCACAGACTCTTGCCGGTCCACAGCGTCGCATCGGTCCACAGCGTCGCATCGGTCCACAGCCCTCGCCCCATGCGCACTTCGCGCGCCGCACCGCCTCGCAAGCCCTTTTGACGAGAGTCTGGGAGAATCGAAGCCTGAGTGAATCGAAGCCCGGGCCAACCCGAATTCTGGCCAATCCGAAGCCCGGGCCAACCCAAACCCCGGCGAATTCGAGTTCGGAGAATCCAGGCCCGAAAACAGTCGAGAAAGGCGGCAGCATGAGCAGCAGCGCCAGCAGCGCTGGCAAGAGCAGCGTCAGCAGCGGCAGCGTCAAAGGGACGGCAGCCCTCGGCGGCGTCGTCCTCGGCGAAGGCCGGACGAAGGTCATCGTCCCCGTCACGGCGCAGACTTTCGACGAAATCGCGGAGCAAACCGCGAGCATCGCGAAGCTAGGCGGGCAAACCGCGAGCGGTGCGTGGAACGGCGTCGACCTCATCGAGTGGCGGATGGATTTCCTTGCCCCTTCGATTGACGTCCTCTCAGCCCTCGAAACGCTTGCGGGCTTCACCGATCTGCCCGTCTTGGCGACTTTCCGCACCGCGGACGAAGGGGGAAAGGCGATTGAGGCCTCCGCCTATCGGGACCTGCTCCTGGCCGTCGCTCGATCGGGAAAGGTCGGCGCGATCGACGTCGAAGCATTCCGCGACGAATCGACCGTGAGGGAGATCATCGACGGCGCGCATGAGGCAGGCGTGGCCGTCGTGGCCTCCTACCACGATTTCCACGCCACGCCGGCGGCCGAAGAGATCCTCGCGCGGTTCGGGGCCATGGACGCCGCCGGAGCGGACGTCCTCAAACTCGCCTGCATGCCGGCCTCCGTAGACGATCTGCTCGTTCTTCTGAGCGCGACGCATCAGGCCTCGCACGCCTTCGACCGCCCCCTCATCACGGTGGCGATGGGGCCAATCGGGGTCCTCTCGCGCGTCGCGGGCGGCATTTTCGGCTCATGCGCCACATTCGCCGCCGTCGGCAGAGGCTCGGCCCCGGGTCAGATCCCGGTCTCGGACCTTCGCCCGGCGCTTGACCTGCTGGATTCCACGCAGCCGGCGACTTTTCAGTCTGCTGCGCCGAGGCAGAAGCAATCGCCCCGGCCTCAATCCTCGCCGCGGCGGAGGTAGTCGGCGTCGAGGGCGAGGAGGTCCTCCACGCTCTCGCGGCGCACAATCCACCGTGAGGCGCCGCCTCGAACGGCCGCCACTCCCGGGCGCGGCACGTGATTGTAATTCGAGGCCATCGACCGCCCGTACGCCCCGGTGGCGGGAACGGCGAGAATGTCGCCCGCCGCGAGATCCTCGGGCAGCGACACGTCGCGCACCACGATGTCCCCGCTCTCGCAATGCTTGCCGACGACCCTGCTTCTCACCCGCCCTTCCCCCTCGCGGGACGCGAGGGCGGCCGTGTACGCGGCGTCGTACAAGGCAGGCCGAATATTGTCGCTCATCCCGCCGTCGACTGAAACATAGCGGCGCGGCCCGTCCTCCAATTCGACCGTTTTGACCGTCCCCACAGTGTAGAGAGTCACGCCCGCGGGGCCCACGATGTTGCGCCCCGGCTCGATCGAAACCCTCGGCGGCTCGATCCCCGACTCCGCGGAGTGCGAAGCGACGACGGACGCGAGGGCCTTTGCCAATTGCGCGGGGCTCGGGGGAGCCGAATCGCCGCCCGTGTAGCGGATGCCATAACCTCCGCCGAAGTCGACCTCGTGAAGCTCCAATCCGATCTCGCGATGGACCCGGGCCCGCAAGTCGAGCACCGCGCGTGCGGCTTCCTCGAAGGCCTCGACGACCAGGATCTGCGAGCCGATGTGCGAATGCAGGCCGACGAGCCGCAAATTCGGCGCGTTCACGGTTTTCTCGACGGCCTGCCAAGCGGCGCCGCCCGCGATCGACAGACCGAATTTTTGATCCTCCACAGCGGTGGACATGTATTCGTGGCCGCCGGCGTGCACCCCGGTCGTCACCCTGAGCATGACGGAGGCGACGGCGCCCTCGTCCCGCGCGATCGAATCGACGAACTCCAACTCGGGCAGAGAATCGACGACGAAGTGCCCGACTTCCGCCCGCAGAGCGAGCTCGACCTCTTCGCGCGACTTGTTGTTGCCGTGCATCCCGATGCGGCTGCCCGGGACGCCCGCGGCCAGCGCCGTGCGAAGCTCCCCCTCGGAACAGGCGTCCACGGCGAGCCCTTCGTGTGCGACGGCCTTGGCTACGGCTACGCACAAAAAAGCCTTGCCCGCGTAGTAGACGTCAGCCCCCCGGAGGCGGGCGAAGGCCTCGTCCATGGCCTCTTTCCAGGCGCGCGCCCGGGCGCGCAGCACGTCCTCGTCAAGAATGTAAAGCGGCGTGCCGTACTCCGCCGCCAACTCGCTCGCGCCGATGCCGCCGATTGCGATCTCGCCGCCGACGCGGCGGGCCGACGACGGCCACGGTCCGTCCGACGAGCCGTCGGGCTCGGGCGCGGGAAGGTTTTCAAGATTCATATGAGCACTACATCCTCTCCGGAGCGCTGACGCCGAGCAGGCCCAGCCCGTTGGCAAGAACCACGCCTGCGGCGTCGTTGACCCACAAGCGCGTTCTATGAAGATCGGTGACCTCCTCTTCCGCGCGAGGCGTGACCCGAGCTTTACCATACCATGCATGGTATGCGGCCGCGACCTCCTCGAGGTAGCGCGCGACGCGGTGGGGCTCGCGAAGAATCGCCGACTGGGCCGCGACGTCGGGAAAGCGCGCAAGCGTGCCGAGAATCTCGGAATCGACGGCGTCCAGCAGACCGGGTGCGAATCCGTCCTCGCGCCTGACGCCGTGGGAGGCGGCGTTCGACGCCACAGAGCACGTGCGCGCGTGGGCATACTGGACGTAGTAGACGGGATTGTCGTTCGTGCGGGAGGCGACGAGGTCGAGGTCGAGGTCGAGCGTCGTGTCCACGGAGGCCCGGACGAGCGAATAGCGGGCGGCGTCCACGCCGACGGCGTCGACGAGGTCCTCAAGCGTCACGACGGTTCCCGCTCTCTTGGACATGCGCACGGGAACGCCGCTGCGGACGAGGTTGACCAGCTGGCCGATGAGGATCTCCATGTTCTCGCCCGGCCCGGCCGTGTCGCCGTAGGCCCTCGCCATGGCGTACATGCGGCCGATGTACCCGTGATGGTCGGCGCCGAGCATGTAGACGCAGTTGTCCGCGCCGCGTGCGCGCTTGTCGAGATAGTAGGCGAGGTCGCCCGCAAAATAGGCTGCTTCGCCGTCGGATTTGACGATCACCCTGTCCTTGTCGTCGCCGAAGTCGGTCGTGCGAAGCCACAGGGCGCCTTCTTTTTCATAGACGACGCCGCGCTCGCGCAGACGCTCGATCGCCTTGGAGACCGCGCCCGATTCGTGGAGCGAATCCTCGTGGAAGAAGACGTCAAAATCGGAGCGGAAATCGTGGAGCGAAGACTTGATTTCGGCGAACATCAGCTCGACGCCGCGCGAACGGAAAGCCTCGAGGGCTTGCTCGTCGGGGAGCTCGCGCGGATCCGGCTCGCCGTCGGCGATTGAATCGGCGACCACCCTCTCGGCGATCTCCGTGACGTACTGCCCGCCGTATCCGTCCTCGGGAACGTCCTCGCCGCGCGCCCGCGCCAGAAGGGACGCGGCGAAACGGTCGATCTGATTGCCGTGGTCGTTGAAATAGTATTCCTTGACGACCTTCGCTCCCGAAAATTCGAGGATCCGAGCGAGCGAATCGCCGACGGCGGCCCAGCGCGCCCCGCCGATGTGGAGGGGGCCGGTGGGATTGGCCGAGACGTATTCGAGGTTGACCGTTTTGCCGGCGCCGCCTTCCGTGCGTCCGTAGGAGCCGCCCGCCTCGACGACGGCCCGGGCGAGCTCGCCGACCGATGCGGCGGAGAGCCGTATGTTGACGAACCCGGGCCCCGCGACTTCGGCTTCTTCCACCCCGTCGTGCGCCGCGATCCGCGCCGCGAGGAGCTCGCCCAGTTCGCGCGGATTCCTCCCGGCGCGCTTGGCCAGCTGCATCGCGACGTTCGTGGCCCAGTCGCCGTGCTCGCGAGACCGAGGGCGCTCCACCTTCACGGCGGGCAGCTCGCCCTCGATCGTCAGAGTGCCGTCGGCGACGGCGGAGGCAAGTTCGTCGGCGACGAGCCGACTGAGTTCTTCGGGTGTCATGCGCGCAATTCTACGCGGCGGGTCCGACACATTCTCGCGAACGGGCCGTCCAGAGAGGCGCAAACCCGGTCATAGCTGCTAAAGTTACTTCTCAGGCCCCAATAGCTCAGTGGATAGAGCGTTTGCCTCCGGAGCAAAAGGTCGCAGGTTCGAATCCTGTTTGGGGCGCCGCTACGAACCGGGGCGCCGCTCACGAGCGGCTGACCGGGAGCCCTCGTTCCCGCAGCCCCTCGTACATCGCAGTCGGAACGTCCGTGATGACGCCGTCCACGCCCATGTCGAGAAGCCGGGCGGCGACGTCGACGTCGTCGATCGTCCACGCGTGGACCGCGATCCCCGCCTCGTGCGCCGACGCGACGAATCCCTCAGTCAGCACCGGAACCCCGCGGAAGGAGAGCGGGACTTGGACGACTTGGGCCTCGGGAAGGCCTTTGAGCAGGCGCAGACGCGCCGCCCCTTTTCGCACTCGTGAGGCCGCGACGATCCTGGCGACGGCGCCTATCCCCAGCGAGCTCGCGGTCCCCGGCAGTTCGCCTCGCATGCGCCGCAGCCGGCGCTCCGAGAAACTCGCGACGCACACCCTGCTCTGAGCGCCCGCCTCGCGTATCGCTCGGACGAGCGGGGCTGCGACGCCGTCGGACTTCGCGTCGATGTTGAAAACGGCGTCAGGGTGCCTTTCGAGGGCCTCGTCCACGCGCATGGCCGCCGGCCCGCCGTCGGCCCCGCGAACCCGCGCGAGCTCCCGCCACGTGTATCCGCCGACTTTCCCGCCGGCGCCGACGGTGCGGTCCAAGGTCGCATCGTGGCTGAGAACGGCGACGCCGTCGAGCGTGGCGCGAGCGTCGGTCTCCAGATAGCGGAAACCTCGCTCGCCCATGGTCAGGAAGGCCTCTGCGGTGTTCTCCGGGCACTCCCCCGCGCCGCCGCGGTGGGCGACGACGATGGGGGCGCCGATGGGATAGAGCATCGCATCAGCCGCAAACCTGCGAGGCGTCGACCGCCTTCTGATCCTTGAGGAACTGGACGGGGTTCATGAGCTTGTCGTTTTGGTCGTGCACCTCCAAGTGCAGGTGCGGGCCGGTGGAATTGCCGTTGGAGCCCACCTTTCCAATGACCTGGCCAGCCTTGACCGTATCGCCCTTCTTGACGAGGACCCCGTTGTCGTACATGTGGATGTACCACGTGTAGTAGGTTTTGCCGCCGATCTCGTGCTTGACGATGATGAGGTTGCTCGAACGCCCCTGAATCCCGGCGCCGGCGTGGGTGACGACGCCGTCGGCGACGGCGTGGATCGGCGTGCCCATCGGCGCCGCGAAATCCTGGCCGGCGTGCATCGAGACGTCGCCGTAAATGGGGTCGACGCGATATCCGAAGGCCGACGTCAAACGATAGACGCCTTGCTGGAGAGGCATGACGATTTGTCCGCCTTTGTGCGAGCCTGCGAAAGCCGCCCGCGCCCCGGCCGCCCCCGCGGCGGAACAGGTGGTCGTCTCGTTGTTCTCATTCTCTTTGGCCTGGTGAGAGAATTCGTTGGCCATCGAGCGGGCCTGCGCGTTGGCGTCGCCGGTGAGAGCCGCCGGAACGTCGGCCTTCTCTTTCGTTTCGCCGCCGATGTAGGAGCGAGAAAGGTTGTTCTGCGCGGCGGTCGCCGGCGTGTTGTTCGTGGCGAGAATCGGCACGCCCACGGCCACCAGCGTCGCGACGCCGGCCGCCACGCCTTGGATGGCCCATTTCTTCGAGCCGAAGGAAGCCGGCTGCTCGCTCGCGGCGCGCTCGGACGCCGCCTTGGCGATTCTCCCTTTGGAGCCCCTGCCGTCGGCTTTGCCGGCCTTCGCGTCAGCTGCGGCTTGCGCGCCTGAAGCTGCGGCCTTCGCCGCTTTGCCGCTTCTGCGCCGACGCTCCAAACGGGATATCTGCGCGCCTTCGGAAATGGCGTCGCTGATCTCGTTGCGGGTGAGAACGGCGGTCTCTTCGTCGGACTCGTTCGCCCCGTCCTCGCTGTCAAAGGCCGCCGCCGCAGCCTCCGCTGCGCGCTCGGCCTCGAGGATCTTCCGCGCCAACTCGGCCTGCTGCCGCCTGCGCTCCCGGCGAGCCTCTTCACGGCTCGCGGCATCTTGCTCTGCGCGAAGCTCCTCAGCGGCCCTGCGCTCCTCTTCGGCGCGGGCCTCCGCCTCCGCCGCTTTTCGCGAGGCCTCGGCCTCCTGTTCCCGCAGCTGCTGGGCCCTGCGGGACCTCTCCAGGCGAGCGGCCTTCTTGGCCTCGCGCTCCTTGCGCGCCTCCTCGGCTTTGCGGTCCGCCTCCGCCTGGCGGACGATCTCCAAGCGCCTTGTGATCACGGCGAACGGGCTGTTTCCCGCGGGTCCGGCGGCCGCGGCCTTCGCCCTCTGAGCTTCCTGAGCCTTCCGAGCCTCCTCGGTTGCCCGCCGCACCTCTTCGGCCTGGCGAATCGCCTCGGCCTCTCGCGCTTCCTCCGCGCGACGGGCTTCCTCGGCCCTGCGCGCCTCCTCGGCTCGCTTGGCCTCTTCAGCTTTGCGCGCCTCCTCGGCGCGACGAGCTTCCTCGCGTGCGGCCCTCCTCGCCGCGCGCTCCTTGCGAAGCTCCTCCAGCTTGCGGGCCTCCTCAGCCTTGCGCGCCTCCTCGGCGCGGCGGACTTCCTCAAGTTTGCGTGCGGCCCTCCTCGCCGCGCGCTCCTTGCGAAGCTCCTCCAGCTTGCGGGCCTCCTCAGCCTTGCGCGCTTCTTCGGCCCGCCTGGCCTCTTCAGCCTGACGCGCCTCCTCCGCGCGACGGGCCTCCTCGGCCTCGCGGGCCTCTTCGGCCTTGCGCGCGGCCTCAACCCTCCGCGAAATCTCTTCTAACCGAGCTTCCTCCTCGGCGATTCTCGCACGCTCTGCCTCCTGGCGTGCGCGATTCTCAGCCTCACGGTGCTCTGCCCTCCTCGCCTTGCGTGCTTCGGCAGCTTCCTCCATCTCGCGAGCCAACCGCGCTTGGCGGCGGTTGAGGCTCGGGGTCTCCTGCCTAACACCCGAACGGCGCGTCCGGGCAGCCTGAACCTGAGCCTGCGGCTCGGTGTTAAGTGCGTGCCTGCCCATCATCCTCCGGTTCTACGTGATTTCCGGTGACTCCATTACAAAATGATAACGGACCCGCCGAAAGGCCACCACCCGCTTCACGCGACGACGGCCGAGACGACCTTCTCAATGCCGGAACGCCCTTCCAAACGCCCCCTCGATCTCTTTAAATCACTCCTACAAATATGGCACGCATCTGCGGCCGACGTCGGTTTTAGAAATACACATCACTTTTGACGAATGAAACTCGCCGCCGAGTCCCGTAGCCTTGACGTGTCGAATTCCAAAGGAGTGGGGAAACAGTGTCAACGCAGCCACACGACGACTTCGGGCCCAACCGCGGCTTCATCGAGGATCTCTATGCCGACTTCCTCAAGAATCCGTCTGCCGTCCCTCCGCAGTGGGGCGACCTTTTCAGAAGATGGCGGGCCGAGGGGCGCCCGCTGCACAGACGGGCGGATCCCGACACGGCCAAGGCGCAGATCGAGATACACTCCCAGAGCGACTCCCGGCAGGCGGCCCCCGACTCGGTCTCCACGCGGTCGGACCTTCCTCCCGCTCCGCCGGCCGCGGCGCAGCCGGCCCTCACCCCGTATGCCAAGCGGCACAAGCTGGTGGCGAGCGACACCCCGATCTCTTCGGGCGAAACCGTCCGCATGAAGGGCGCGGCGAAGTCCGTCGCGGCCAACATGGACGCTTCGCTCGCCATTCCGACGGCGACGTCGTTCCGCGAGATCCCCGCCAAGACGATGTTCGACAACCGCGCCATCATCAACGAGCGGCTGCGGGCCACCCGGGGCGGCAAGGTGAGCTTCACCCACCTGGTGGCCTTCGCCGCGATTGAGGCGCTCGTCCAAATGCCCGAGATGAACGACTCGTATGCGCTGGCCGACGGCAAGCCCGCAGTCCGCCATCCCGAGCACGTCAATTTCGGCATCGCGATCGACGCACGCCGCCCCGACGGCTCCCGCACCCTCGTCGTGCCTTCCGTCAAAGCCGCCGAGCTCATGACTTTCCGCGATTTCCTCTCCGCTTACGAGGACCTCGTGCGCCGCGGACGCGAAGGCGCCTTGGGAATCGACGACTTCGCGGGAACCACCGTCTCGCTCACGAACCCCGGGGGCATCGGCACAACTCAGTCGGTCCCGCGGCTCATGGCGGGGCAGGGCGCGATCATCGGCGTCGGCTCCATGGTCTATCCCGCTCAGTTCTCCGGCACGTCGGACACCGTGCTGGCCCGCCTCGGCGTCTCCAAAGTGGTCACCGTCTCCTCCACGTACGACCACCGCGTGATCCAGGGGGCCACTTCAGGCGAGTTCCTTCGCCTCATCGAACGCAAACTCACCGGCCTCGACGGCTTTTACGACAGGGTCTTCCATTCGCTCCACGTTCCGACGGAGCCTTTCGTCTTCGAGCGCGACGTCGAATACAACCCGCTCAAGGACCTGGACAAGGCTTCTCGCGTGACGAGCCTCATCCACGCGTACCGCTCGCGGGGGCATCTCATCGCGGACACGGACCCGATCTCCTTCCGCACCCTCCGCCACCCGGACCTTTCCCTCGGATCCTACGGCCTGACGTCGTGGGACCTTGACCGCTCCTTCCCCACCGGGGATTTCACGGACAACGGCTCGATGACCCTGCGCGACGCGCTTTCGCTGCTGCGAGAGACGTACTGCGCGTCGATCGGCTTCGAGTACATGCACATCACGGATCCTGAGCAGCGCCGCTGGTTCCAGGAGCGAATCGAGCGCCCGCGCGCCAAGCTGACCGACGACGAGCGTTTCCAGATTCTCGAGAAGCTCAACCAAGCGGAGGCGTTCGAGACGTTCCTGCACACCAAGTATGTGGGGCAGAAGCGCTTCTCGCTCGAAGGCGGGGAATCGCTCATTCCCGCGCTTGACGCCATACTCTCCCGCGCCGCCCGCGACGGCCTCGATTCGGTTGCGATCTCGATGGCCCACCGGGGAAGGCTCAACGTCCTGACGAACATCGCGGGAAAGCAGTACAAGCAGATTTTCACCGAGTTCGACGGATTCGTCGACGAGCGCACCGTCCAGGGCTCGGGCGACGTCAAGTACCATCTGGGAACCGAGGGGACGTACACCTCCCCGACCGGCGAGACGACCGGCGTCTATCTCGCGGCGAACCCTTCGCACCTCGAAGCGGCGAACGGCGTTTTGGAGGGCATCGTCCGCGCGCGCCAAGACCTTCAGGACCGGGGAGACCGAGGCTTCGCCGTTTTGCCGATCCTCGTCCACGGCGACGCCGCATTCGCCGGCCAAGGCGTCGTCCCGGAGGCGCTCAACCTTTCGCAGCTTCGCGGCTACCGCACCGGCGGAACCGTTCACATCATCGTCAACAACCAGATCGGATTCACAACCGCCCCGCATTCCGGGCGTTCCTCGAACTACGCGAGCGACGTGGCGAAGGGCCTGCAGATACCGATCTTCCACGTCAACGGCGACGACCCGGAGGCCGTCGTGCGCGCGGCGGCGCTGGCGTACGAGTACCGCCAGGCTTTTTCGAAAGACGCAATCGTCGACGTCGTCTGCTATCGACGCCGCGGACACAACGAGGGCGACGATCCGTCGATGACCCAGCCGGTCATGTACGCCCTGGTCGATTCGAAGAGGACGACCCGCCAGCTGTATAAGGAGGCGCTCATCGGCCGAGGCGAGATGACCGCCGAACAGGCCGAAGCCTTCGAGGAGAACTACAGGGCGACCCTCGACAACGCCTTTCGGCAGGTCAAGGCCGCCGAGGCCGAGGCGGCCGCCGGCAAGTCCGGCGTCTACGAGGGCCTCGAGATTCCCGCAGCGCAACAGGAAGACGCGGGGACGATGATCGGCTGGACCAGCTGGACCACCCGCGAGATTTTGGCCAGGATCGGCGACGCCCACCTTCAAATTCCCGACGGCTTCACGCCTCATCCGAAGATCACCCAGCTCTACGAGCGCAGGGCGAAGATGATGCGCACCGGAGACGTCGATTGGGGCATGGGAGAGATCGCCGCATTCGGCTCGCTCCTCATCGAAGGGGTTCCCGTGCGCATGTCCGGTCAGGATGTGCGCCGCGGAACCTTCGTCCAAAGGCACGCGGTTTCCCACGACCATGAAACCGGCGCCGAGTGGACGCCCCTCGATCATTTGACGGAAGACCAGGCAAAGCTGTGGATCTACGACTCCCCCCTTTCCGAGTATTCGGTCATGGCCTTTGAGTACGGCTATTCCCTCGAGCGCCCGGACGCGCTCGTGGTGTGGGAGGCGCAGTTCGGCGACTTCGCGAACGGCGCCCAAACGGTTGTCGACGAATTCGTCTCATCCGCCGAGCAGAAGTGGAATCAGCATTCGTCTCTCGTTCTCCTCCTTCCCCACGGATACGAAGGCCAGGGGCCCGACCATTCCTCCGCGCGAATCGAGAGGTATCTTCAATTGTGTGCGCAAGACAACATGTGGGTCTGCCAGCCGTCGACCCCGGCCAACCATTTCCACATGCTGCGCACGCAGGCTTATGAACGTCCGCGCCGGCCGCTCATCGCTTTCTCGCCGAAGCAGCTTCTGCGACGCCGGGGTGTGGTCTCGCCGGTCGAAGACTTCATTCGGGGTTCTTTCCGCCCGGTCATCGGCGACGACGCCGAGCATGAAGACCGCCGAAGCGACGCCTTGGGAGGCGCTCCCGCCGGAGATTCGTCTGCGGGAACTGCGCCGACGCGGGAGGCGCCCGTTGGAAACGCACCGACGCGGAAGGCTCCCGTTGGAGAATCGCCCGCCGGAGGCGTGCCGAGAGCGAACATCGACCGCGTCCTCCTCTGCTCCGGCCGCATCTATTACGATTTGGCCGATTTTCGGAGAAAGACCGGCGATTGGCGCACGGCGATCGTCCGGCTCGAACAGTACTATCCGCTGGCCACCGATGCTCTGCGAGCGGAGCTGGCGAAGTATCCCGGCGCCGAGATCGTCTGGGTTCAGGACGAGCCCGAGAACATGGGCGCATGGCGCTTCCTCCTCGTCACCGTGTTTCGCGAGCTCGGGCTCACGCCGAGGCTCGTCTCCCGCCCGGCCTCGGCGTCGCCGTCGGTCGGCATCGCCCGAGCCCACGCAACTCAGAACGAAATTCTCATGCGCGCTGCGTTCGAGCGCTGAGGCCCCGCTTCCAAGCGCAGCCGTCTGCCCGCAAGCGCTGAGACCCGCGTTCGAGAACTGCCCCCGTGGCTTTCTCGCGGAGCTGCTCTCCAGCCCCCGGATTGGGGTTATTCCGCGCCATAGCGGCACTTGTACCGGCCCTGCTCTCCAGCTCCCCCGGATTGGGGCAGCTCTCGCCCAGCTTGTCGTCGGCTGCTCCAGCCCCCGGATTGGGGGCGGTTCTCCGGCACAGCCCTCAAAAGCTGCCTCATTGGCCTCCAGCCCCCGGATTGGGGGCGGTTCCCCAGGCTGGATGGGCGGCTCTCTGACGCCGACGGGCGGCTCTCCGGTCCGAATGGGCGTGCTTCTCCGCCCCAGATTGGCGCCGCTTCCACAACAGCGGGGGCGCTACAGTCTAGAGTTGAGGTAACTTCTAAGATGCAGCACAACTGAGGAGCAAACGTGGCGATCTTCTTCATCGGCGACGAGCTCGTCGCGGGCTTCGGCGACGCGCGGGCTCTCGGCTGGACTGGGCGAGTCATGGCACGAACCCGCAGCGAACCGCCTCTCATGCCAATAACCCTTGCTGTTCCGGGCGAAGACACAGCAGCATTGGCCAAACGCTGGGGCGACGAAGTGGCCCGGCGCCTTCGCCATGACGAAGACAATCGCCTCATTATCGGTCTAGGATCCCATGACCTCGACTCGGGCCAGACGCTTGCCCGCGCTCGCCTCCATCTCGCGAACATCCTCGATGCAGCTGCGCGAATGAAGCTCCGATCCTTCATCGTCGGCCCTCCCCCGCGTCGAGAAGTGCCTTTCAAAATCCAATTGGACCTGTCGAAAGCCTTCGGCGACGTCTGCGCTCGCCGCGACCTCCCGTACGTCGACACTTTCACTCCTCTCGTCGAGCACGAACAGTGGAACACCGACTTATCGATGTCTAGCGGCTACGAACCACGCCAAGCCGGCTACGGCCTCATCGCATGGCTGGTTCTCCACAATGGGTGGAACGATTGGCTGGGAGTCCCAGCCGTTGGCGCGTCTTAGGCTCACTTAGACTCACTTAGGGCTTAGGCCCGTCAAGGCCCCGAGGCCTTGGCAGCAGCGCCGGCTCTTTGCCCAACCGTCTTCCGCTTCTTGCTCAGTCATGTTCCGTGCCTCTTGACGCCTATCGTCTTGCCGTCAGACGACGTGAAGACAAAGCCTCCGCTGTGGTGCGCGATCGCGATCTTTTCACGGTGAACGAGGGCATGATGGCGCCAGCACAGCAGCACGGCGTTCGCAAGGTCGGTTTTTCCGCCCGCTTCCCAAGGCAAGGCGTGATGAACCTGTCCATGAGAAATCGTGTCTCCACATCCTGGATATCGGCATGTTCGATCCCTCGCAATGACCGCACGGGTTTGAGCGGGGGTGAAGAGGCGTTTTTCCCTGCCCACGTCGAGGACTTCCCCGCTGGCCGAGAAAATGAGGCGCGAGACGGATGAATCGCAAATCAACCTCGCCAGCTGAGTGACCGACAGGGGCGAGCCGTCGTCCAAGGAGGCTGGATCGATCCCCCGTAAAGCATCGACGTCGGTCAGAGCAGGAATCGACCCTAAAATCGTTCCAAATTCTTCTTGTTGACGCACAGAGGGTTCAAGGCATGCGCCAAAGCGCCCTTGCCCTCGCCCGGTTTCACGGCACGCTTCCCCCGGGCAGCCCGCACTGTCGCAGCGTTCCGATTGGTTCGGGCGGCCGCGTCCCCGATCCGTCTTCGCCTTCGGCGACCGCGCGGTCTTCCTCGGACGCGAACCGCCGCGATCCTCGCGGGCGCCGTCGTCGCCGACAACGCTCCGACTTTGCATGTTTCCGGCTCCAGGACGCGGCGTTCCGTTTTCCAAGCCGCGAAGGGTTTCGAAAGGAACGTGCACTAAAATATGCGGTCGGATTCTTGCACCTTTGCCGAGACTGCCTTCATCAAGCTTCGCGCCGGCCAGTTCGACGAGCGCGCCGGCCCGTCGCTGCGGCAAACTTCTGGCGTCCTCAGCGCGTTTGCGGCCCATGAACGCCGACAAAGCGGTGTCCACAATCGCCGAACTTTCGTCCGACAACCACCCGGAAATGCGCATCCCCGACCCGTCTTTAGCGAAGACTACATTCTCCTTCTTCACCTCGGCTTTCTCGGTCTCGACTCCGAACGACGGATTGTGCCGATAAGCACGCGCTTTGACGCGCCGCTCGAATTCCCGCGGAGAGCACTCCCGCGCCCACGCGACAAACTCTTCCTCAACGGCGTCAGTGAGCGCTCCCTCCGACCCTGGCGTCGACAGGAAGCGGCGAACGACATCGACATGCCCAGAGAAAACCTCGCCGTTCTTCAACGCCTCCGGCATCCTGCGCAGCCCTGAATCAAGGGCCTCGGCCCGTTTGATTTCCTTGACCGCCGCGCTTGGGGATTGCCCTGAAGCCTTCTCATTCCACAGCACAAAGGTGCGAGCCCCCGAAGCGCGCCAACTTTCATTCTTCTCGATGGCGACAAGCATCCGCCCGCGCACCGCTTCCAGCCGAGAGACGGCCTTCGCAAGATCAGCGGCTCCAGCCGTCAGCCTCTCCCCCGACAAGGCGGAAAAGTCGGCCTCCCCCAACTCCGCCGCAATCTCATTCAAACGCGAAAGGCGCTCAACCAATCCATTGTCGCCGTCCAAGCCCCGCCGCCGGACAGGAGGGGCCGCATCAAACGGACAGCCACCGCCGGACACCGCGGCATCCGGCCTCGCTTCGGCGTCGACACTCATCGATCTCGCCTCCTTTCGCTCCCTGCCCCTTCGCCCACTATCCTACAGAAAGAACGACTCAATGTCAATTTTTTGTTCGACAGAAATCTGCGAATCGTCATTCGATATATTTTTTGATGTCAAAATAAGCCGAACGATCTCGAAACTTAAGTTTGCAAAATAGCGACGGAGCGTCCGACCCTCGATCAAGGCCCGCCAACCCCATTCCGAAATCACCATTAAACAACCGCCACCATTCCAGAACGGTCAACAAACAACCGCCACCATTCCAGAACGGTCGCCAGACAACCAGCCCTATTCAGGAACGGTCACCAGGCAAAAGGGGTGCCCTGCGGGATCGGCGTAGATCCGCCATTCTTTAGGTCCGGGGTCGAGAACCGGCGTGAGAGGGCGCCCGCCGGCCTTTTCGACGACGCCGCAGGCCTCTGCCAAATCCTCAACCAGCAGATCGAAATGCACTTGATGCTCGCCGTGCCCTCTAGGCCATCTCGGAGGCACGTACCCCTCGCAGCGATGGAATGAGAATCTCCCGACGGGTTCCCACTCCAAGGTCACCCACTCCGGCCGCTTTTCGCCGGGAACAGCCAGTTCCAGCTCTTCGCTGACATCATCCCATTCGCGCGCGTCGCCGACGACGGAGGCCCGGTCGCAGCCCTTCCGACCGCGACCGTCCCCGCCCGAAAAAGTCCCGCTCTCAGCCTCAACGTCTTCTACAAGCCCCGACCCTCCCGGCGGCTCCGGCAGATCGAGAACCTGTTGCCAGAACCTCGCCAGCGCGACGGCGTCGTCGCACTCAAAAACAAGTTGCGTCAATCGTCCAACGGCCATGGACCGAATTTATCACCGACGCGCACAGCGGACTCCTCGAACAGCAGAAAAGCACGGCGCAGACTCGGCGCGAACGACAGGAAAACGCCGTGCATACTCACTGGGCGGCGAATAAAAACACAGCCGATTCCGCGAATGCCAGCCGAAAACACCGCGCCCCGCGATCAGACGCGGCAAGCACGCCCGCGATCGGCCGCGCGCAGACACCGCCACAGCGCGGCCACGCCCGGCACAGCCTGCGAAACGGGGAAAATTCGGATATTAAAAGGGCCCAGATTTCGGATGTCGAAAGGGCCCGGATCCTAGACCCGGGCCCGGCGCTCATGCGTTGGGACGCTTGCCGTGGTTGGCAGGCTTTCCCGCGCGCGAGCGACGCTTGCGACCGCGACGGCTCATTGTTGCTCCTCAAATCGATTGCGCGCCCGAAAGGCACACGACAGGTCGAAAGTGTATCAGCCGGCGACGTCGGCCGCCATGCGCCGCCACAACGCAATCGCCAAATGCGGCGGGCGCGCTCGCGTTCCAGCCTTGCACGGGGAAAGGCGGTTCTTAGAGTCGATTGGTTCTCGGGGCCAATTGGTTCTCGGGGGCGATTCCGAGACCGGCTCACGTCGCATTCCGGATTTGCACAGAAGTGGCTTCGCCTGGAAAAACGCTTTGCGCAAGAACGGCCCACAGGAAAGAGTTGTCCACAGATGGAACTCTGCGCGCCCGTCGAAGACCCGACGCATATAAACTTGGAGTCACTCGAGGAGAAAGGACCGCCACAATGGCCGAAACGCTGAGTCGCCTGAAAGCCCAATTCATCGACACCGCAATCGACCCCGATTCCGGCAGGGAAAAGTTTGAAGCGTTTCGCTCTCACCTCGTTCAAAGCATCCTCGATGGCAAGGACGACAAGTTCTCCCAAATCGTCGAGGGAAACGTGTATCGCGCCCCACTTCCCGGCGAAACGGTCATCACGGTTTCCCTTATCGTTCGAAGCCCGCTGTCCCAAAGCGTTCGCCAAGCCAACCAACTGCTCAGCGATTCGACCGACGCCGTCGGCATAAATGTCGTTGATGACTACACTCCGCCCTCGGAAAATGAATACAACCTGGAACAAGACGGCATAAGCTTGGTTCCGGCATGAGTTGGAGCGCCCCTCGCGAGCCGTGCCTAGTTCACGCTGCGCACCACGCACACAACTATCGAGGCATCTACTTTTCCGTCTTAGGATCAGCTCTGATGGCTGTGGTCGCGATTTTTCAAGCATTGTCGCTTCTTTGGTGGCTTTTCCTTATATTAGGTGCCTTATGTGCACTTCTCGGATATATCCTGTCGGGGAACAAGGAGAGCAACCTTCATCGAATTTCTAACGCTCTCGAAAAAGCGCGGAAAGAAAAATCAACTGCCCAGAAAGCTCTTTTAGAGGCAATTGAGCATATAGGCATCAATCTCTCGAAAGAAGTCGGTTTATGGTCACCCGAGGTTCGTTTCACTGTGTATGCCCACGATAGAGACAATAAGAGGTTCATCCCGATTGTTCGGATCTCGGACGATCCAACAATCGCTAAGAAAAACCGGGAGCATTATCCTGAGTCACAAGGATACTTAGGGCAAACGTGGCGACAAGGCATTCATTTTCACACAGACCGACACAAGCGAAGAGTCAAAAGGGAATCATTGGAGTCGGGATTCACTGAAAAAGAGTATGACAGCTTAACACTCATACCCAGATCCCTTCTCGGCATTCGTCTGCACAAGGGAACGTCTCCTATCGGAGCAATCCTTTGGGAATCCGAATACCCCAAACGCATCGATCTTGAAGACGATCGCCTCGACAACATAAAAGACAACGCCACGTTCCTCGACCTTCAAGCCGTCTTCGCCGCCTCCACTCTGCTTTTCTCCGACCTTTCGGAGCACTTTTTCAAGAAGAGCGGCTGAAGAGGAAACGGAACAGCTAGAGAAAAAGTTGAGGAATTATCAAGGGCGACGGCGCAGGACGACGACGGCAGCCGAGAAACGAGCAACCGCATTCCCCGCTCGGGCCCAGCGAAGCCGGACATGCAAAGCCGAAGTTGCCCTAATCTTGGGCCGCTCCACTCCACCGAGCCCGGCTTCGCCCCAGGCCGTCGTCCGCGGCGTCGAGGCACACGCCACGGGCGCGGGACCGGCCTTGTTGGAAGCGACGGTCTTTCTATGCCGTAATGCAGACGCCCCACGGGCGCGGGCCCGGCCTTCGCGCCGTCGTTCGGGTAGCAGACGCCCCACGGGCGCGGACCCGGCAGCAGCCTCCGCCCTATGACTGCCGACCATGCCGCGCCGCTCCTCCGCTCACCGGAACAGGAGAACGACGGCGATCGCGCGTCCATGCCGCGCCGCTCCTCGCTATGCAGCGCAGCTCCACGCCGTCGCCGACCCGCAGACGCTTTACGCCGTCGCCAATCTGCAGCGCAGCTCTACGCCGTCGTCGACCTATAAACGGCTATCTGGTTCGTCACCCGCATGCGAAGGCTGACGGGCGCCGATTCCGTGCAGCACGACCTCTTGACGATTTCACGCACGTGGATTTCCGCCTCGGCCAGCTCCGAGCAGTGGGGGCACGTCTCGCAGTGGCGTCGCAGACGCGCGGCCGCTTCTACAGGCATTTGAGCGTCGAGCAACTCGAAAAGGTGATCGGCAACCTCTTCACACAAACCCTCGAGGAAGCTCCCCGGCGCACCGCACGGACCGTCGCCGCCCGCGCCCCGCACGCTTCGAGCGCCGCCAGACCCGCGGTCGAGGCCACCGCGCCGATCGCCGGCGCCGCCGCGCCCATTGCCGGAACCGTCGGCACGATCGCGAAAGCCGTTCGGCCTGTCGTCGGCTCCAGCCCGAGCGCCGTCGCCGCCCGCGCCCCGCGAGCTCCGAGCCGACTTCGCCCTCAAGATCCCCTCGACGGCCTTCGCTATCTCCTCGTCGCTTCTCATTTCGTCTCCTTCTTGCCGTACCCCAGATCCCGCGCGTAGTCGGTCAACAGATCGCGCAGCTGCCTCCTGCCTCGGTGGAGCCGCGACATGACCGTCCCTATCGGGGTGTCCATGATCTCCGAGATCTCCTGATAGGAAAAACCTTCGACGTCGGCCAGATAGACCGCGAGGCGGCGATCCTCCGGAAGCTGAGCCAGCGCGTCCCGAATCTCGGAATCCGGCAGATTCTCGATCGCCTCGGCCTCCGCAGACTGGAGTCCGCTCGACGCGTGGGTCGAGGCGTCGTACTCCTGCCAGTCCTCGACTTCCGCCACATCCGCCTGCTTCGGCTGACGCTGGGCCTTCCGATAGTTCGAGATGAACGTGTTGTTGAGGATGCGGTAGAGCCACGCCTTGAGGTTTGTGCCGGGCCTGTACTGATGAAACGCGGCGAAGGCCTTCGCGTACGTTTCCTGGACGAGGTCCTCGGCGTCCTGCGGATTGCGGGTGAGCCTCATGGCTGCGCCGTAAAGCTGGTCGAGGAACGGAAGCGCCTCGCGTTCGAAGCGACGCGACCTTTCGGCCTGCGTCTCGCCTGCGACGTCGAACTCCGCCGCCCGGCCGGCGTCGGAGCCCTCGGCTTCTGGAATGGTCGTCTCGGTAGTCATCATCTCCTAGGGTAGCGGGAGTTCTCCCGCCATCGAAGGTAACGCTTCCCGGCGGTTTTCATTCCCGGCCCCTGCGCCCAGCCTTCCTCCCGCCCGGCGCCCAGCCTGCGATCCGCGCTTTCGAATCGGCGTGATTACTGCGAGCAAGGCCCCTTATGCTGTAGGAATAGACACATGAGTATTCTACGTGCCGTTGCCCGGCCCCTTCTCGCAGCGCCTTTCATCGCGGCAGGCGCCGACGCGCTTGCCCGCCCCAAGCTTCACCGCGAGCGCGCCCAGCGGCTCGCCCCCGTCGCTTCGAAGTTCGGCGTCGAACTGGATGAGACGACGTCGGATTCGGCGACCCGCAGCCTCGGCGCGGTCTTAGCCGTCGCGGGCCTCGCTCTGGCCGCCGGCAAGTTCCCGCGCACGGCGGGCGCAGTCCTTGCAGCCGCGCAAGTCCCCGTGGCGCTGGCGAACAATCCGGTGTGGGCGGGCAAGGGCAAAGACCGCAAGGAGCGCCTCGCCGAGCTGACGGGGCTTCTCGGGGCTGCCGGGCTCGTCGGCGGCGCCCTTCTGGCCGCGGCCGACAGGGACGGCAAGCCCTCCCTCTCCTGGCAACGGCAGGCAAATCGCCGCCACAAAGAGGCGCTTAAGGCCGCGCGGGCGAATCGGGCGCAATGAGCTGGGCCGCGCCGCAGCCTTCCGGACCCGTCCGCGCGAATGTGAGCGTTCCCGGTTCGAAGTCGCTGACGAACCGGTACCTGCTTGCGGCGGCGCTCGGCGAGGAGCCCGCAATCATACGCCGCCCTCTCATTTCCCGGGACACCGCATTGATGGCGCAGGCCTTGTCCGCGATGGGCGTGGGAGTCGAGGGCGACGACTCCGCGATCGTCGTCACGCCCGGTCCGCTGCGAGGCGCGCGCGTGGACGTCGGCTTGGCCGGAACCGTCATGCGCTTCGTCCCCCCAATCGCCCTTTTTGCCCGGGGGGACGTGGTTTTCGACGGCGACGAGGCCGCGCGGGCGCGCCCGATCGCCCCGCTTGTCCGGGCGCTGGAGCAGCTGGGCGGCCGGATCGCGCATTCGACGTCCGCCTCCGGCCAGGCCGCCCTGCCGATGACCGTCAGGGGGAAGGGCGCGGTCGCCGGAGGGACGGTCGAGATCGACGCGTCGGGCTCTTCGCAATTCGTCTCGGCGCTTTTGCTCGCGGCGCCCCGAATGGAAACGGGCCTGGACATACGCCACGCGGGCCCGCGGATTCCTTCGGCGCCGCACATCGCCATGACCGTCGACGTGCTGCGCGCGGCGGGCGTCGCCGTGCGAACCGTCGAAGGCTCCGGCCGGCCCGGCGAGCTTTCAGCCTCCGTCGAATCGTCGCCGCTCAACGGCTCCGACGCCCGCCGCGGAGCAGGCGCCAAACCCGCAGGCCCCCCCGGTCCGCCCACGCGATGGACGGTCGAGCCCGGAATTCCCAGAATCGGCGACGTCACGGTTGAACCGGACCTGTCGAATGCGGGGCCGTTCCTCGCCGCCGCGATGGTGACGGGCGGCGAGACACGCCTCGACTGGCCCGCTTCGAGGCAGCCCGGGGCGGCCTATCGCGAGCTGTTTGAGGCCATGGGGGCGCACGCCCGCGCAGCCGACGGCAGGCTCGCCTTGCGCGGACCTGCCGCGATCTTCCCAATTGACGCGGACATGCACGACGTCGGCGAGCTCGTGCCCACTGTCGCCGCAGTCGCAGCATTTGCGAACGGCCCGTCTGCTCTGCGCAACATCGGCCAGCTCAGGGGCCACGAAACCGACCGTCTGGCGGCCCTCGTCGCCGAATTGACGAAGGTCGGCGCGAAGGCGCGAATCGAAGGCGACGACCTTCTCATCGAGCCGGGCCCTCCGAGGCCCGCGACGATCGAGACCTACGCCGACCATCGCATGGCCACCTTCGGGGCGATCCTCGGGCTGCGCATTCCCGGCCTGAGAGTCGCGAACGTCGAAACGACCGCCAAAACATTTCCTCAATTCGTCGACATGTGGGAGGACCTCGCGGCGGGCGCCGAGGACGTCGGCCCCGCCCCGCTAGGCGACATCTTCGGACACGCCGGGCTTGGGGCATGAGGCGGGACATCGGCACCGACGACCCGCGGGTGAGGGTCCGCCCCGGCAAAGGGTCGCGGCCCCGCACCAAGATTCGCCCCGACTATTCGTCGGCCCGCACGGCGGAGGTCGTGGGCGTCGATCGCGGCCGCTATCGCCTCGAGCTCGCCGAGGGCCTCGCCGTCACCGCGGTCAAGGCGCGCGAGCTGGGCCGCGGCGCCGTCGTCGTCGGCGACCGAGTGCGGGTGACGGGCGACGTTTCGGGGAAAAAGGACACCTTGGCCCGCATCGTCGCGGTCGAGGCCCGCGCCTCCCGGCTTCTGCGCAGCACCGAGGAGGGAAACGGCCGCGAGCGCTGCATCGTCGCCAACGCCCAGCAGCTCGCGATCGTCACGGCCCTGGCCGACCCGCCGCCGAAAACCGGCATGATCGACCGCTGCATCGTCGCAGCCTACGACGCCGGCATGGAGCCCCTGCTCGTCCTGACGAAAGCGGACCTCGCCTCCCCCGACAGGCTCCTCGATTCATACGGGGCGCTGGGTCTGCGCGCCGTCGTCGTCGACTTGGGACCCCGCACGGACGTGGAGGCTCGCAAGCCCGGGGAGGGCGACGCCGCGCCCGGCGGGCTGGAGGCCCTCCGGAAGGCGCTCGCGGGCGTTGAAACGGTGCTGATCGGCCATTCGGGAGTCGGAAAATCGACCCTCATCAACGCCTTGGTGCCAGACGCCGATCGGGCGACGGGACAGGTGAACGCGGTCACCGGGAAAGGGCGGCACACGTCGACGTCGGCCGTCTCGCTCGCCCTGCCCGGCGGCGGGAGGATCATCGACACGCCGGGGGTGCGCAGCTTCGGTTTGGCCCACGTCTCGCCGCAGGATGTTCTCAGGGGATTCACCGACCTCGCCGCGATCGCCGAGAGCTGCCCGCGCGGTTGCGAGCACGGATGGGACTCCCCGGAATGCGAGCTGTCCGAGCAGACGGATCTGAGGCTCATTGCCCGAACGGCCTCTTTCCGCCGGCTCTTGGCCGCCTGCACCGAGGATTGGAGCTGAGAATGTCCCTCACCCGCGTCAACGACGACCTCGCCTTCGCGAGCTCGATCATCGACCGCGTAGACTCCGTGACGCTTCGCCGCTTTCAGGCCGAAGACCTCTCCGCGCGGGCAAAAGAGGGCCCTTCCCCCGCGGCCGACGCCGACGGGGAGGCGGAGCGGATCATCAGGGCCATGCTCGGCCGCTCGCGCTCGCGAGACGCCATCTACGGCGAGGGGCGCGGCGGAATTCTCCTGCGTCCTGCCAGGCGTTGGATCATCGACCCCATCGACGGAACGAAGAACTTCGCCCGCGGGGTCCCCGTGTGGGGAACGCTTTTGGCGCTGGAGGAGGAAGGCGAGATCGTCGTGGGCATCGTCTCGGCGCCCTCGCTCGGCAGACGGTGGTGGGCGGCCAAAGGCGTCGGCGCGTTCACCGGCAAGAGCTGGGTGGGCGCGCGCCGGCTCCGGGTCTCGGAAGTCTCCGATCTGGCGGAAGCCTCAATGTCTTACTCCTCGCTCAAAGGCTGGGCGGACCGCGGCCAGCTTCGCGCGTTTCTCCGCCTCGCTCAGCGAGTGTGGCGCTCGCGGGCCTACGGGGACTTTTGGAGCTTCATGCTGGTCGCCGAGGGCGCCGTCGACCTGGCGTGCGAGCCGGAGCTGGAGCTGTTCGACATGGCGGCCCTCGTTCCCATCGTGACCGAGGCCGGCGGCTCCTTCACGTCGCTGCACGGCGAACCCGGCCCATGGGGAGGCTGCGCCCTCGCCACCAACGGCGCGCTTCACCCCGAAGTTCTTGAGATACTGGGGTCCATTCGCGACGAGGACGCCGTCGGCGAAGGCGCGCCGAATCTCAACACGCCGGCCGCGCGGAGCCAAAGCGGGCATAATTGACGCATGACTGACGAGCGCGAAAAACTCACCTGGGATGAATTTGGGACAGCCTGCCGCGACTTGGCCGGCTCCGTGTGGGACTCGGGTTTTCGCCCGGACATCATCGTGTGCGTCGCCAGGGGCGGCCTCCTTCCCGCTGGCTCTATCGGGTACGCCCTCGACATCAAGAGCCTGCTCGTGCTCAACGTCGAGTTCTATACGGGAATCGGAACGACGCTCCTCGATCCCCGCCTGGTCGATCCCGTTCCCGACAACCACGGGATGACTGGCAAAAAGGTGCTCATCGTCGACGACGTCGCCGATTCGGGGCGAACGCTCAAATTCGTCCATGAGATCTGCGAGCAGTACGCCTCCGAGATCAGGACGGCCGTCCTCTATGAAAAGCCCCGAACCTTCCTCCGGTGCGAATACGTCTGGAAGCGGACGGACCGCTGGATCGCCTTCCCGTGGAGCGCGCTCCCGCCGGTCAATTCCCAGGGCAACTCCGAGGCTTGAAAGGCCTCCGCAAACGCCCTCCCGCCGCCCTTGACTCTCCGAAGCGGGCCGTCCGAGCGGGTTCGAGGAGCTCGCCCGAAAAGCGTCGGAGGCCCCCGATAGGTTGACTTCATGCTCGTTCTGCACACATCCGATTGGCATTTAGGCCGAAGCCTCCACCGGGCGGACCTCTCGCCCGCCTTCGAGATGTGGAGCCGCCACGTCGTCGGCCTGGTCAAAGAGCGCCGGATCGACGCCGTCCTCATTTCGGGCGACGTCTACGATCGAGCCGTGCCGCCGACGTCGGCCGTCGAGCTCTTCGACCGCACGCTGGCTGAGCTCGCCGAGCTGACGACGGTCGTCCTCACGTCCGGAAACCACGATTCGCCCCAGCGCCTGGGCTTCGGATCGTCGCTCATGCGCCCCAACGTCCATATCCGCACAGACGCCCGCCAATGCGGCAGACCCGTCGAAATCGCCGGAAGGGACGGCAACCGAGTTTTCGTCTACCCGATTCCCTACCTCGACCCCGACGTCGAGCGACGGCGATTGGCGCCTTCCGATCTGACGTCGGGCGGCGACGGGGCAGCCGAGCCTCTCAACCGGTCTCACGAAGCCGTTCTCGCCGCGGCTCTCAAGCTCGTCTCAGCCGACATCCGCTCGCGCCCGCCGGACGCCGGGGCGTTTATAGCCATGGCCCACGCTTTCATTTCCGGCGGAAAGCCTGCCGACTCCGAGCGGGACATTTCCGTCGGGGGAGTCGACAGCGCCCCGTCGGGGCTCTTCAGGCTCGGCGAGGACGGGCCGGGCCCGCTTTCGTACGTGGCGCTCGGCCACTTGCACTCGCCGCAGCGAGTGGGAAGGCCGGGCGATCCCCCTATGCGCTACTCCGGCTCGCCCGTGGCGTTCTCATTTTCCGAAACCGCGCCCAAGAGCTCGGTCCTGCTCCACATCGACGGCACGCGGGTCGAAACCGAGACCGTCCCCGCCCCTGTGTGGCGCGAGGTCCGCACATTGACCGGAGGCTTCGAGGGTCTTCTGGCCCGAGCCCCGCGCGAGCCGGCCGACGCCTTCTTCCGAATCCTCGTCACGGACCCGAGCAGGCCGGCGAACATGGCCGCCCGGATCTACGGCGCCTTTGACAACGTCCTCGAGCTGCGCCATATGCCCGAGGGAGGCCTTCGCTCGCACGAGCGGGCCGATTCCATCGCAGCGATGGCGCCACTCGACATCCTTTCTTCCTTCATGGCCGCCTCGGGCAACCGCGACCTGACCGGCGAGGAACGCGCGATCCTCGCGGAAGCGTGGGAAGCCGTCCGCCTGGAGGGAAAACGGCGATGAAGGGAAAACGGCGATGAGGCTCAGGCGACTGGCCGTCTCTGGCATCGGCCCCTTTGCGGACACGTTCTCGATCGACTTCGACGCCCTCACGGCCGGAGGGCTGTTCCTGCTCGAGGGGCCCACGGGCTCGGGAAAGTCGACGATCATCGACGCCGTCGTGTGGGCGCTCTACGGCGGCGTCGCCGGAGGGAAGGATTCGACGGACGCCAGGATGCGTTCGACGCACGCCAGCCCCTCTCGCGAGTCCTTCGTCGATCTCGTCTTCTCCGTCGAGGCGGGAACTTTCCGCGTCCGCCGCACGCCCCAATGGACCAAGGCCGGAAACAAAAACCCGACGAACGCCTCGGCCAAGCTGTGGCGGCTCTCCGAGAGCGCCGTGGAGGCTCGGCAGTTCGACGCGGGCGAGATTCTGGAGGCCAAGCCCGCGGGAACCGGCGCGGAAATCGCACGCCTCGTGGGCCTCAGCCGCGAACAGTTCCTTCAAACGATCGTGCTTCCCCAAGGGAAGTTCGCCGACTTTCTCACCTTGGATTCGACCAAGCGGACCGCTTTGCTGGAGCAGGTCTTCGACACGTCCGCATATAGGCGGGTCGCCGAACTGCTCAAGGAAAGGGCCGCGGCGGCGCAGTCAAAAGTCGATTCGGCCCGCGGGGAATGGGCGTCCTCCGTCGAAGGCCTGGCAACGGCCCTCAGGCTCGAAAGCGAGGCGAAGGCCGAGCTGACGGAAGCCGTGAACGCCGCCGTCGATCCGGCGGACGCGGTCCGGACGACGGCGCTCGCCGCAGCGTCCGTGCTCCGAGCCGAAGAAGAAAGCGAGTCAGCCGAAGAAGAGTCCGCGCTCGCGTCGAAGCGGGCCCGCGAGCGAGCCGTTGCGGCGCGGGAGGCGGCCGACCTCGCCTCCCGCCTCCAGAAACGCTCGCGGCTTTTGGCCTGCCGAGACCGCTTGCGCGCGGAAGAGTCCGAGATCGACAAGCTCGACGAATCCCTCGCGGCCCACGCCCTCGCCGTCGGCGTCGCCCCTTTCCTCGCGGCCTTCGACAGGGCGAAAGCCGAGCTCGGCAGGGCAGAACGGCGCTTCGCGCTCCTCGACGCCTCGGACCGCTCGCCCCGCGACGTCGACGCCGCGACCCTGGAGTCACAGGCCGCGCTCCTTGAAACCATGACCTCCCTCACCGGCCGCCTCACAGAGCTTGCCTCCGCGGAAAAGGAACTCGCAGCCTCGCAACGCGAGCGGGCCGCCGCGCGCGAGGCCCTCCGGCGCGCGCAGGAGAAAGTCGAGGCGACGCGGGCTCAGGCCGCCGCGCTGCCTCAGGCGATCCTTCAGGCCGAGGAAAGGCTGGCCGCCGAAGAGGCGGAGGCGTCACGCGTCGAGGGCTTGGAATTGGAAGCCGCGTCGCTCGCAAAGGCGACGGCGCGCTTCGCCGATCTGGACCGCGCGCGCTCCGCGGCGGAGAAGGCGAATGCGGCCGCGGCGCAGGCGGCCGCGGCATTCGAGGAGGCCCGCCTGCTGCGCGACAAACAGACGCTCGCGTGGACGGCTTCGATGTCGGCGATCATCGCGGGCGGGCTTTCCGAAGGCGAAGCCTGCCCGGTCTGCGGTTCGACCGAGCATCCCGCTCCCGCGCCGCCTTCGAGCGTCAAGGCGACCCGTGAAGACGTCGAGAACGCGGAGAAGGCCGCGGCATCCGCCCGGGGGCTGCTCGCCGAGGCGGAAAAACACGCCGTGCGGACCCAGGCCGAGGTCGCGGCCGTCGAAGCGGATCTGAAGGGCCTCACGCGAGATTCCCTCGCCTCCGCGCTCGAACGGACCGGCTCCGAGCTCGCTTCGGCCCGTCGCGCGCAACGAAAAGCAGCGGCAGGCAGAGGCGAGTTGAGAGACCTGAAGGGGCGCTCCGAGGCTGCGGGGTCGGCCCTTTCCGCCGCCCAAAGCGAGCAGGCGGCCGCCGAAGCCAAAATCGCGGGCCTCGACGCGGCCGTCGAACGGGCGCGGGCCAGAATCGCCCCCGAATTGGCGGGCTACGAGACGATATCCGAGAGGCTGAAGGCCCATGTCGAGCGGGGGAACGCCCAGCGTCGCCTGGTCGAGGCCGTGCGGGAACTGCTCGGCGCACGAGGGCAGCTCGACGCGCGGGAGGCAGAATTGGCCGCGGCCTTGTCGGAGGCGGGATTCGCGGATGCGACAGCTGCGCGCGAGGCGTTCATGCCGCGTGAGGCCGTCGACGCCGCAAGAGCGCGAGCAACCGAGCACCGGCAGGCCTCCCACGACGTCGCCCGCGACCTCGCCGCGCCTGAAATCGCCGAGCTGACGGGAGACGAGGCGCCCGACGTCGAAGGAACCGCCCGCCTCGCCGAAGAAGCCGCCGAAACCTCCAGAGCCGCCCAAAGGCGGGCGGCGGTGGCGAACGAGCGCAGCCTCGGGGCGCGCGACCAGCTCGGCGTCGTCTCCGACAGGGAGGAGGCGTGGGCCCGACGGCAGAGCTCGGCGGCGCCCGTCTTGCGCTTGGCCAATCTCGCCAACGCAGGAAGCGATTCGATCACGAAGATTCCGCTCGCGACCTTCGTTGTGCGCCACAGGTTCGAGCAGATCCTCGACCGCGCCAACGAACGGCTCGCCGACATTTCCCTCGGCAGATACCAACTCGCCCGCAGCGACGAAAAGGAACGCGGTTCGCGCGAGGTCAAAACCGGGCTCGCCGTGACGGTCATCGACCGCGACGGAGAGGCCGACGGCGCCGCCAAACGGTCTCCCCGCAGCCTTTCCGGGGGCGAGACGTTCTACGTCTCGCTTGCCCTCGCGCTCGCCCTCGCCGACGTCGTCCGCGCCGAGAACGGCGGAATCGCGCTGGAAACCCTGCTCATCGACGAAGGGTTCGGCTCCCTTGACGAGGACACCCTCGGGCTCGTGATGTCGACGCTCACAGGCCTCGCAAGGGACGGACGAGCAGTCGGCCTGGTCAGCCACGTCGCCGAGATGAAAAAGATGATCGCCGAGCGCGTGGCGGTCAGACCCTTGGGCGACGGCTCGTCGCGCGTAGAGGTCCGCTGTTGAAGTGTCCATTGTCACTGCAGGCAGGCCCGGGGCGTGCGGGCGCGCACGCCCCGGGCAATCGTGGCGCACGCGGGACAGCCGCCCGCTCCTCTCGCCTCGCGGGATGCGCAAACTCGCGTTTTTCCGGGCACACCGCCCTTCGCCGGCCCCGGCGCCCGGCGTCGCCCCGGATTCGGCGGACGACGGCCGAGCCCTCGCGCATTGTTCGCACGGCCGCTCCCCCGGGGTTTTCGCCTTTTGCTCAACTCCGCCCCTTTCCCTATTCGCCCGCGAGTACTAATGTAGAAATGTCCATAACAACTACCTGGGAAGAACGAGTTGTGAAATCTTTTAGAAAAAAGCCGCGCGCCGCCCTGTCGCTCGCGGCCGCCTTCTTGCTTCCGCTCACGAGCGCAGGATGTTTTTCGAGCGAGGGAACCTCCCGTCCCGCTTCCGCAACATCGTCTTCTCGGGCACAGACCGGTCAAGCCGACGGGTCCTCGGACCGATCGGGCTCTGCGCCGTCGGCGGGGGCTTCCGCCTCGCCCAACCCGGAGGCCGCGAGCGCCCAGACCCCCGCGAACTCCAGTGTTGTCTCCCCTCCCGTGGACGCAAACGACCCGTGGCGCCCCCTCACCCACTACACGCCCAAGAACAACTGGATGAACGATCCCAACGGGCTCGTCTACCACAAGGGCGAATACCACCTTTTCTACCAGTACAATCCGAAGGGGTCGGATTGGGGAAACATGTCGTGGGGGCACGCCGTCTCCAGCGACCTCGTGCACTGGAAAGAACAGGGCGTCGCCATACCCGGAACCGACCAGTACGGCGTCTTCTCGGGCTCCGCCGTGGTCGACGCCCGCAACACGTCGGGATTCGGGACCTCGGACAATCCCCCCATGGTCGCGATTTGGACGCGCAACGACAACGCGAGCGGCATCCAATCGCAGTCGCTGGCCTATTCCACGGACAACGGCCGAACGTGGACCCTTCACAACGGCGGAGCGCCCGTCTTGGACGTCAAATCGAGGAGCTTCCGAGACCCCAAGGTCTTCTGGGACGAAAAGACGAAGCGCTGGACGATGGTGTTGGTCAAGGCCGACGAGCACAAGGTCTCTTTCTACTCCTCGCCTAACCTGAAGGACTGGAAGTTTGAGTCCGACTTCGGGCCGGTCGGCGACGTCTCTTCCGTTTGGGAGTGCCCCGACCTCTTCCCCATGAAGGTCGAGGGCGAAAACGGCAAGACCCGATGGGTCCTCACGGTCAACACGTCCCCTTCCGCCCAGTATTTCGTCGGCGACTGGGACGGCAAGACGTTCAAGGCCGATTCCTCCCGCGCCTACACCGGCAAGGAGGGCAAGACTCTGGCAGATTTCGAAGGCGACGGGTACGGCTCGTGGACGGCGTCGGGCTCGGCCTTCGGAAACGGGCCGTCGCATGCGACCGACGGCGACATTTCCGGATACGTCGGCTCGGGCTACGTCAACAGCTACGGATCGGGCGATTCCGACACGGGAACTCTGACGTCGCCCGAATTCACGATCAGCGCCAATCGCCTCAACATGCTCATCGGCGGCGGAAGCCACCCCTACAGTTCGGTGGAGGGATCCCAGCACACGTCGGTCAACGTCGTCGTCGAAGGCAAGGTGGTCGCCGCCGCGACGGGCAACGACAGCGCAAAGATGTTCTGGCAAAGCCTCGATCTGAAGAAGTGGCGGGGAAAGAAAGCCCGCGTCGTCATAGAGGACAAGAACACCTCAGGCCACTGGGGCCACATCACGGTCGACCAGATAGTGCTCTCCGACACGCCCGCATTCAACGAGTCCGTGCCGAAAGTCGACTACGGCCACGATTACTATGCTTCTGTCACGTGGGAAGGCGCCCCCGACGGCAAACGCTACGCCATCGGCTGGATGTCGAATTGGACGTACGCGAAGGAGGTTCCCACGAAAACGTGGCGCTCGGCCATGAGCACCGTGCGCCAGCTCAAGCTCCGCAAGGCAAACGGCAAGGAACGCCTTGTGTTTGCCCCCGTTTCGTCTCTCAGCTCGCTGCGGACCGGGAGCGAATTCAAGAAGTCCGACGTGACGATCGAGCAGGGCACGACGCCGCTCGACGCGGCAGCCTCAGGCAAATCCCTCGACATCTCGCTGACCCTGGATCCTCTCAAGGCGAAGGAGAGCGGAATCTCCGTTCTGGGAGACGCCACGCAAGACGCCCGCGGCAAAACGCCGGGAACGAGAATCGGCTACGACGCCGCAAAACAGCAGATTTTCGTCGATCGGTCGAACTCCGGCGAAGTCGGATTCTCTCCCGCTTTCCCGGGGCGGAGCGTCGCGGACTTCAAGCCCGGGAAAGACGGCCTCGTCCATTTGCGGGTGATCGTCGACTCCTCCTCCGTCGAGGTTTTCGCCGACGACGGCAAGCTTGCCCTCACCGAAACGGCCTACCCCGCTGCGGGCGCGGACAAGGTGTCGCTTTTCGCCACGGGAGGCGAAGCCAAGGCACGCAATCTGAGCGTCTGGCATTTGGGATCCTACCGCTAAGCGCAAGAATCTGAAGCCTCGACGCAGCAGACTCGGAGCCTCGGGCACAAGCGGTTTCAGTGCGTCAGGGCACAAGCGGCTCGACGCCGCGCCCGCCAGGCTGGCTGCTGAACAGCTTGTTTTACGGCTCCCTTCGACGGGCTGCTCAGCAGCCCTTTCTGAGGCAGCGCCCCTTTCCGGCGAGCTGCCAAACGTCTCGTTCCGTGGCGGCGCGTGCCTTTCGGGCAGCCCGGCTGCTCGGATTTGGGCTTAGGTCCAGCCGATTCGATTCAGCCGAAGTACTCGATGAGTCGGCCTCGTTCTCCGACGTCGAACCACATGAGGTCTTCGTCGTCCGTCACGCGTTCGAGCGCGGCCGCGTCGCCGCCGATGGCAAGGACGACGTCGTTGGCGGCCTCTGCGTCGTCGACGTGAAAGGAAACGACGTCCTCCCATCCGACCGGCTCAACAAGCTGCAAGGCGGTCGGAAGAATATCGTCCCCCTCAATGTGCGCCGTCTTTCCCTCTTCAATCTCCGCGGCTATCACCACTCGAAGGGGATAGACGGTTTCCCCGCTGGCCGCCAACGCCGCCAGCACGCGCAACGACTCGTCGGTCGCGGCGTTCATGGCGACGGCTTCGAGCACTTCCTCGACGTCGCCCGGAAGAAGGTCCCGCAACTCGTCGGTGACAGCGTGCACGGTTCGGGGAAGGAGAGCGTCTCGCCCGATGTCCACGCCCGTCGCAGGAATATAAATTCTCACGGCGTCATACTAACGAAACATGGCGAATAATATCTCGAAGCGCCCTCGCACGGCGTTTCCTTCTCAACGATTGTTTCTGAGACTCGATGGACGTCTGTCTATCGTCTCGGAACGCACTCACGTCGATACGCTCAGGTGCGGTCACTCGCACCGGAGGCATTCCCTTGCCTCCGTTTTCGAAGCGGAAAGAGCCGCTTCATTCGCCGCAAGCGACTTTCTTCCGCGCCGTCGCCGACGCCGTGTCTTCCAGCGTGTTGCTGTGGCACTCGTTTCCCAGCGTGTCGATGCTGCGCTCCGACCGAGGCCGCCCCCTTCTCGGCGGCCCCGCCCTTTCCGCCCTTCCGCCTGCGCGCCCCGCTCCCGCCTGCCCTGCGCCTGCTTGCCGCAGGCCCGCCTTCGGACGACGGCTCTCCCAGCGCAGGATTCTCGATGATAAGCCGGAGGGCCAGAGCGTCGACGTCCTTGGCCGCGACACACGAGGGCGCCTCCTTCTCCAACGGGACGCCTGAAAGCTCTGCCTTCGCGTACTCGGCCGGGCACGAGCGAATCCATGCTGCGGCGGACATTCCTTTCCATTCGAGAACCTTTGCGACGTCGGCCCTTGCGCTCGAATACGCGGGCGGCGCTTTCGCAACAACAAGCGCGGGCCGAGCTCCCCCTTGCCGTCCATGCTCCTCGACGGCGTCGATCAAACGCCTGACGCCCACGGGATTGGCCTGGCCGACGCACAAAAGAACGTCTGCGCACTCCACAACGCATCTCGTCACGGCGTTTCTATCGTCGCCTCCCCTGCCGCCGATTCCACGCATCGGATCGTTGGGCGCAGCGCAATCGACGACGACCGCCTCCCATCCGATGCGGGCCCGCCTCCACATCTCCTTCGCGACGTCGGCGGGGACTTCGCGCCAACGCGACCCTCTGTTGAGGCCTGCGATGAAATCGACGCCGTGCACCCGAACGGCGCACTCCCGCAACACGTCGCCCGCGTCGCCGCGATTGAGCCTGCGCACAGCCCCGACGATCGCCGAGGTTTCGCTCTCCACGCTGAGAAGCTGAGACAGCGACGGGGCGTACATGTCTGCGTCGACGAGCAGAACGCCCTTGTGGCGCCGAGCAAGCGCACAGGCCACGTCACGCGCCAACGTCGACCTTCCGGGCGACCCCTGACTCCCCCAGACGGCGACCAGCGTCCCCCGGGGCCCCTTGCCTTCGCTCCTCCAATCGTCGGCTTCCGCACCGGCGACGTCGATCGCTTTCTCCCCCGCGGGCGGAATCCCCGCGCCTCCCGCCGTCGCCTCAACGAGACCTCGCACACAGGCCGCGACGTCCCCGGGGAAAGGCGAGGCCAGGGCGTCGCACCCCCGGCGTCGAGGGTCGAGGTTGGGGTCCTCGGAATCGTCGACGCCGACTATAACAACTCCACACCTGTGAAGATGCCTGGAGAGCCTGAGATCCCACTCGCGGAGCACCGCAATCGATCCGACGCCGGCTTCCGCGGCGGCCATGACTTCCGCGTGGTCGGCGCATCGCCGCGCAATGTCGACGGCGGGATCGGATTCCGAAAGGAGGCGGACCACTTCGACCTCCAGAGCGCCGCCAAGGCACAAAAGCAGACTCATCGCCGCCTCCCGGCCAAAACGTATCCGTCGTCAGACCCCATGGCCGCCAGAACCTGGCGCACGTACTGGTCCGGCATCTCGACTTCGGCCATCGGCCGCCCTCCCGCGTTCGGACTCTCCGCATTGACTGACACCACAAGAACATCCAGGGCCACAAGAGAGGCGGCCGCGGGCGCATTGCCTCCCCGCTGGCGCGCAACGCGCCAAAGTTCGACGCGCGCTCCGGGCGCCGCGGAGGCCGGAGCAGGAGACATCAGCGGAATGACGACTCTCGTTCCGCCCTCTTCACTCCGATCGATGCGACTCTTCGCGAGAAGCTCGCCCTTCTCGACGGATTCTCCGATGTCCCCCTCTTTTGTGGAAGGCCCCACATATGAGGCGGCCAACGTTTTGTCGATCTCCACAACGTCGAGATCCGCCTTCGAAATCGCGGTCCCGGGGACAATCGCGGAACGAGCCCGGTAAACGGGGACTTTCTCGGGGCCAGACAACACGAATGCGCCGCACATCCCCGAAAGAGCCACAAGAAGAACTCCGATCCCCAATCGTGGATCGCGCCATCGTGTCGCCATTTTCGATTTCCTTTCTCAAGCGAATGCGCCTATCATCGCAAAAACGGCGATTGTCCGGAAAAAGTTATCCACACCATTGTGGATAACTCCCATTCGGAGCAAAACTATGTCACAATGTATCTATGGCTAAGTTTCTAACTATTGCAGATGTTGCTGAATATCTAAACGTTTCCGTCGGCCAAGTCCGCACGTTGATCAAGACGGGCGAACTTCCCGCAATCCAAGTGGGCGGCCGCGGCCAATGGCGCATCGAAGACGACAGGCTCAACGAATACATCTCGCGTGGATACGCAAACACGCGTGAAAAGATCGAGTCGTCGCGTCACTGATCCTCCACCCACCAACAACTAATCTCGTAGGTCAACCCTTAGTATCGCCTGCAGATTGATGCATGTACGTCCACTCGGGGTATCGACGTCTATGAAGTCACGCCCAACACGAGCCAGAACTCCCGTGTGGAGTCCTTCACGCGTTCTACATGCAATAAACCGTCCGTCGGCATAACGGCGCAGACCCGAGGTCAAGCCGAGCTTACGAGCGACCCCGGGTCTCGCCTCGACGGCGACGGGCAGATTCACGACCGCGTCAATCGCGCAAAGCCGCGCGATGGTCAACCCCGTCGCCGTCGCCCCCGCCAGCCATTCCTCTGCGCACTCCTCCAACCGCACTCTCAGGGGATCTCCCCCCAAAATCAACGTGACATCTCGTCCTACGTGTGCGTATAATCTATTTGCGAGGGTAGTCGTCGCCTCCTCACCGTGCCGCAGCTCAACCTCTTCCCCCATCGCATCCTGGCGAATATCCGCCTCAATGCGGCTTTCAATGTCGGCTGCGACCTCTCTCCACGATTCGTTCATAGGGTTAAACTAGCTTGTGGGATGACAACTTTCATACCGTGCATACTTTGCAGACTTTAAACGAAAGTTAACGCAAACTATTCACATATAAGAATATGGAATCCACTATTTGAGCATATAAAAGGTTCAAAATGCGTCACTCACCGACTGCTTACACCTTATGCGGATTTGCCTGTGTTTGGGCGGCAGCCGTTTCGTGGGCCAAGCTGATCCCGCAGATCGCCGCGGGCGCGCCGCTGAGCAGCTCGAATTTCCGTTTGGCCTCCGTCGCCTTCTGTGCGAGCGCGGCCGCCTTGGCCTGCGTCTGGCTCGCGGTCTCCTATGTGGGGCTCGCCCATGCGCGCCGAGGAAGAAGAACCGCCTTTGTCGCCTTTGCTCGAAGATTCGGCTCTCCCTCGGTCAAACGCGCCGTCGGCCTGCTCGCCGTGGGCGCGGGGCTTTTCCCGGTCGCGGCTCGCGCGGCGACGGCGGAAACGGCCGAGCTTCGGGTGAGCGCAGAGCACGCCCTGCAGGCCGACGGCGAGGCGGACGACATCGGAGACATCGGATGGGGGTCTTCGGACGTCGGAGCCTTCCCCGCCTCCCTGACGCCGGGCTCTCCGGCCTCCCGAAGTCAGCCCGGCGCCCCTTCGCCGCCGCCCGACGGCCAAACGGGCTTCGCCGCGCCGGGCGGCAACGCCCTTGCTTCGCCGGACGCCGCGGCCAAACCCGAGCGCCCTCAACGCTCGACGGGCAAGGAGAAGGGCCGTGTCAGCGGAGGCGCATCAGAAGTGCGGACGGTCACCGTCCTTCCCGGCGACTGCCTGTGGGCCATAGCGGCGCGGGACCTTTCCGGCGATGCGAGTCGCGCGGACATCGCGTCCCACACCCAGCGCTGGTTTGAGGCGAACCGCACGACGCTGTCCTCCCCCGACCTCCTTCGCCCCGGCCAAGTCTTGAAAGCACCTAAGGATCCGCAATGAGCACTCTCGCCACAAAGTCTCCCGGGCCGGCAAACACTCCCGACCGGAGAAAGCCCGCCGCCTCGGCCAATCCGCCCGCCTCCGCGAATGCCCCCGACTCCGCAGAGCCTTCCGGCTCGGCGAGAGCCCCCGCCTCCACAGAGTCTCTGAGCTCACCCAAGCCTTCCAGCTCGAAGGAGCTCGCCGGATCACTCGTCGTCGGGCGTCCGCCCTCCCAGCTGCTCGCCCCTTCGCCGGATCCCGAGGAGGGCATTCCGCGGTCCTTTCCCCACACGACGCCGGAGCGCCCGTGGGACCGCCTTTCCGTCGCAGCACGGAAGCCGGCCGAGACCGCGTGGGACGAGGAAAGGCCGCGGCTCGACGCCGAACTTCCGCCCGACGCGCCAAAAGGGACCTCGCTGATCGGGTCCATTGTCATCCTCGTGGTCGAGGTGCTCCTCGGACACCGCCCGGCCACGGCTCTCAGACACTGGCTCACGCCGGAGGTCTACGGGCCCGTGGCGCGCAGGGCGGGCCTCGCGATCCGGATCAAGGGGCGGGCGCCGTGGACGTGCCGCCCCCGCATCCTGAAAGTGCTGGCGAACAAGCCCCTCGCCCGCGTCATCGAAGCGGCGGCGGCCGTCTACGACGGGCAGAGGGTGCGGGCGGCGTGCCTGCGCATGGAGTTCCTGCGAGGCAGATGGAAGGTCGTCGCCCTCGAAATAGCCTGATTTCTCAGGCGTCGAGGGCGACGGCTCTCGGTGCTTGCGCCGGCGGAAGAGGGCCTCAGTGCTTGCGCCGGCGGGCGGCGGCCCGACGCTGGGCGCGGTTCATGCCGTCGCTCGACCCTTCCGAGCCTCTCGGGGCCGCGCGGCGCACGGACTTGCCGGATTCGTCCGTCGTTTTGACCGTGCCGTCTTCCGACGCCGAGGAGTAGGAAACCGCCCGCGAGCGCTTCGGCGTTTTGATGCCCAGCACCTTCTCGGCGTCGACCCGCGTGCGGGCGCTTTGGGCAGCTGTCTGCGCGGCCATTTCGGCAGCCAGCTCGCGCTGAGCGGCCTCCGCCTCGGCCGCGGCCTGCGCCGCAGACTCGGCGCTGACGATGGCGGCCTCGCGTTCCTCCCTCTCGCTCGGAAGCTCGAAGTTGAACAGGTAGCGCACCGATTCTTCCTTGATCCCGTCGTTCATGGCCTGAAACATGTCATAGCCCTCAGACTTGTATTCGACGAGCGGATCGCGCTGAGCCATCGCGCGCAGGCCGATGCCCTCCTTGAGGTAGTCCATCTCATACAGGTGCTCGCGCCACTTTCGGTCGAGGACGTTGAGGATCACCTGGCGTTCCAGCTCGCGCATGGCGTCCTCGCCCACTTCCTCCTCGCGGTCGCGATAGTTCGTGTGAATGTCGGTTTTAAGCTCGTCGAGCACGTGTTCGCGTTCCAGCTTCGACACGCCGCCGACCTCGTCGATCAGCTCCTCGACCGTGAAACCGGGCCGGTAGAAGCCTTTGAGCTCAATCCACGCCTTGTCGAGGTCCCATTCGTCGGGGGCGTCAGACTGGGTGTGGACGCCCACTATGTCGTCGACGACGTAGTCGAGGAACCCTTCGACCATCGCTTCGAGGTCCTCCCCTTCGAGAATGCGGCGGCGTTCTGCGTAGACGACGTTGCGCTGCTCGTTCATGACGTCGTCGTACTTCAGAACATTCTTGCGGATCTCGGCGTTGCGCGACTCGATGGACGTCTGCGCGCGTTCGATCGACTTGGAGATGATCTTGAATTCCAGCGGCTCGTCCTCCGGATATATCGAAGGATTGAGGGCCCTCTGCGCGATCCCCGTGGCGAAAAGGCGCATGAGGTCGTCCTCGAGCGAAAGGTAGAAGCGGGACTCGCCGGGGTCGCCCTGACGCCCGGACCGTCCGCGCAGCTGGTTGTCGATGCGCCGAGACTCGTGCCGTTCGCTTCCCAAGACGTAAAGCCCGCCGAGCTCGACGACCTCGTCGTGCTCCTCCGCCACGGCCTCTTCAGCTTCCTTCAGGGCCTGCGGCCAGGCGGCCTCGTACTCATCGGGGGTCTCTTCGGGGTCGAGGCCCCGGGATTTGAGGGCAGCGACGGCTCGGTGCTCGGGATTTCCGCCGAGCATGATGTCGGTTCCGCGCCCGGCCATGTTGGTCGCGACAGTGACCGAGCCTTTGCGCCCGGCCTCGGCGACGACGGCGGCTTCCCGCTCGTGCTGCTTGGCGTTGAGCACCTGGTGGGGAACGCGCGCCTCATGCAGAAGCTTCGACAGCTCCTCGGACTTCTCCACGCTCGTCGTGCCGACGAGGACGGGCTGGCCGACGTCGTAGCGCTCCTTGATGTCCTCCACGATCGCCTTGAGCTTGCTCTTGCGGGACGGGAACACATAATCGACCTTGTCCTCGCGAATCATCGGCATGTTCGTGGGGATCGGAACGACGCCGAGCTTGTAGGTCGAGGCGAACTCCTCGGCCTCTGTCTCGGCGGTTCCGGTCATGCCCGAAAGCTTGTCGTACAGGCGGAAGTAGTTCTGGAGCGTGATCGTGGCGAGAGTCTGATTCTCGGCCTTGATCTCCACGCCTTCCTTCGCCTCGATCGCCTGATGCATGCCCTCGTTGTACCTGCGCCCGGGCAGGACTCGCCCGGTGTGCTCGTCGACGATGAGGACCTCGCCGTCGCGGACGATGTAATCCTTGTCCCTGTCGAAAAGCTCCTTGGCCTTGATCGCGTTGTTGAGGTAGCCGATGAGCGGCGTGTTGAGAGATTCGTATAGGTTGTCGATGCCCAAAAGGTCCTCGACTTTGTCGATGCCGGGCTCGAGGATGCCCACGGTTCGCTTCTTCTCATCGACCTCGTAATCGGTGTCCTTGCGCATCCGCAGGGCAAGACGGGCGAACTCCGAGTACCATTTGTCGGCGTCGCCCTCCGCCGGGCCCGAAATGATGAGCGGGGTGCGCGCCTCGTCGATGAGGATCGAGTCGACCTCGTCGACGATGACGAAATTGTGCCCGCGCTGGACCAGGTCGGAGGTCTGCCACGCCATGTTGTCGCGCAGGTAGTCGAATCCGAACTCGTTGTTCGTGCCGTAGGTGATGTCCGCAGCGTATTCCTTGCGCCGTTCGTCGGAATCCTGGCCCGTGAGGATGCACCCCGTGGTAAGCCCGAGGAAACGGTGGATGCGCCCCATGAGATCGGACTGATAGGAGGCGAGGTAGTCGTTGACCGTGACGACGTGCACGCCCTTGCCCGTCAGCGCGTTGAGATAGGAGGGGAGCGTCGCCACGAGCGTTTTGCCCTCGCCGGTCTTCATCTCGGCGATGTTGCCCAGGTGCAGCGCCGCGCCGCCCATGATCTGGACGTCGTAGGGCCTTTGCCCGATGGTTCGCCGGGCGGCCTCACGCACAGTGGCGAAAGCCTCAGGAAGGAGCTCGTCGAGGGTTTCGCCGTCCGCGATACGCTCCTTGAACTGCTCGGTCTGCCCCCGAAGTTCCTCGTCCGTCATGTCCTCGAAAGTGGGCTCGAGCGCATTGACCTGCTTTTTGATCGCCTCGAGCTTCTTCAGGGTGCGACCCTCGCCTGCGCGGAGGATTTTGTTGATGAACTTTCCCACTGGGGCTGTCTCCTAAGTCGTTGCGAGGCGCGGGGCGCCTGTTGCCTCATCCCATTCTAAGCGAGTTGTCTAGGCAGCTGTGAGTGGGAGGCAACGCCCTCGGATGAATCCGCTCACGGACGACGGCGGAGGGAGGCCTGCCTGCGCCGAATCGCGACCCATCCCGCGGCGGCTGCGAGCAGGCCCGCGAACGCCAACGCCCGTGCGTCCAGGCCGGTCGCGGCCAGCTTCCGGTTGAACGTCCGCCGCCGGTCGGCGACGGGGTCCGGCGATCGGCGCGGGTTCCGCGCGCCTTGCCGCCCGTCCGGGTCGCCGTCCTGCCGCCCGTGAGAGCCGTCGACGCCCCGGGCGCCGTTTGCGCTCGGCGAAGCGCCCTGACCCGACTCGGTATCAGACGGCGCGCCGTTCGAAGCGGAGGGCGCCGCACCCGAAGCGGACGGGGCAGCCGAGCCGGAAGACGCCGAAACGGAGGGGTCCGCAGAGCCGGAGGAAGCCGACGACGACGACGCGCTGGCAGACGGAGCACCGCCAGAAGGCCGAGCGCTCGCCGACGGAGCGGACGCGGCGGACGAACTCGTGACAACCTCCCAATTTCGCTCAAAGAACACGGCGGGGTCGATGGTCTTCGCGTTCTGCGCGTAGTCGATGAGGAGCTGGCGGATCTCCTGCTGCCCGTCGTAGACGACGCGGGCATTGGCGCCCATGTGAGGGAATCCTCCGCCGCCGTTCTGCCGGTAGTTGTTGACCGCAAGGATCAGCTTGTCGCCGTCGCCCAGCGGCCGGCCGTCCGGATAGCTCAGGCCGACGATGCGGCTGCCGACCGGCTTCGACACGTCGATGCGGTATCGGAGCCCGGTGAGCGCGTCGTAGTTGTAGTCCGGGATCCCGCGGGTCGCGCCGTCGTACTTGGCGTTGACTTTGCTCGGATCGAAAGTCGACCCTTCGGGGACCTGCACGAAGTATCGGGCCGAGTGCTCCAAATAGTCCTTGAGCTCGCGCCCCGTGACGAGCACTCCGCCCAAAGTGTTGTCGAAAACGTAGAGCCCCGCGATGTCCTTGATCGTCACGTTTCCCTTCGGGAACACTGCGGTTCGCGAGAACGGCGAGGTCTGGGCGACGACGGGCAGGCCCTCGTACTTCGTCCCTTTGAGCCCGCGCCTGACGTTGTCGGCCATGACGTGGCCGACAAAGTCGAGGATGGGCGTGTCCTCGTAGTGCGACGTCGCCGACGTGAGCCTCTCCTTCGACTGGGAAACGACGGTGTTGACGTAGGCGACGGTCGCCTCGTGGTCGGCCTTCAGCTTCTTGTTCCCGGAAAGCGTCGGCGAATCGGCGACCTGGTCGGCGTACTTCGCCTGGGCGAGCGCTCCGATCTGCGAATCGGTCCGAGGCCAGGAAACCTTGTAGCCGCGCCCGTTCTCATTCGCCTTCAGGGGAAGCGTCACCTGCGAAACCGACTGAGCCCAATAGGTCGGCTGGGTGAAGAGCACCGGATCACCGTCGGGGGCGCGGAAGACCTTCGAGGGAATGTCCACGTGAGAGTGCCCGCCGACCACCAGATCGACGTCGTTGACCTTCGACGCCACCGATCCGGCCACATTCTCCTGGAGAAGTGCGGGATTCCAGGCCACGCCCTCGGCGTCGAGCCCCGAGTGCACGAGCGCCACCACGACGTCGGCGCCCCGCGCCTTCATCTGGGGCACGTACTTTTGCGCCGTCACAACGGGGTCGCGAAACTCGAGCTTGCCCTCTACAACGGCCCTGTCCCACACGCGCACGCCCGGAGTGACGAGCCCGACCACTCCGATTTTGACTCTCTTCCCGCCGATGGTGCGATCAATGAGGGTGTAGGGCTTGAACGCCGGCGTCTGCGTGCCGGCTTTGACGACGTTGGCCCCCAGAAGCGGCGCCTTCAGCTGAGCGCCGTAGTTTTTGAGGACGTCGAGCCCGTAGTTGAATTCGTGGTTGCCCAGCGCCTGAGCGTCGTATCCGACGTCGTTGAACGCTTCCGCCATGGGGTGCGTCCGCCCTTGCAGCAGCTGCGGGCGCTTCGCGGCCACGTAGGTCAGCGGCGTCCCTTGAATCGCGTCGCCGTTGTCGACGACCAGCACGGACCCCTCCGGCTTGGATTTCCGTGCGTTCTCGATGATCGTGGCGGCCCGCGCCATGCCGAGCTTGCGGACCTTCCCCTGCGGATAAGGCCGATCGCGGAAATAGTCCCAGTTGTATGCGTGTCCGTGGACGTCGGTGGTGGCCATGACGGTCAGATCGAAGGAGTCGCCCGACGACGTCGGCGAGCCGCCCGCGCTCGAAGAGCCCGGGCGGCCGGGCGCAGTGGGACCGGCGGGGTCGGCTCCGGCCCCGTCAGAAGCCGAGGGCGACGGGGAGCCGGAGCTTCCGCCGCCCCGGCCGGTTCCGTCCGCGACGATTCCGCCGTGAAGGCCCGTCTGGACGGTCTGCGCGGCGTTCGCCGGGGCGGTCTGGGCCAGCAGCATGCAGGCCGCGGCTGCGGCGGCGCTCGTCGTCAATCGTTTTTTCGCGCTCATAGTTCCCTCCCGCGGAGTCGTGGATCGGAGGTTGTCGTGAGCTTTGAGTCTAATTCGAAAACTCCGCGGTCAAGCCGAAGGGCGGGCGTGTTGCGAAATGCATCGCGTCATATGCCGGCTTGACGTTTGTCGGCTTGACGTTTCCGGTGTCGGTCAGACGTCGCCGCCCACCGGCCCGCTCGCCGCCAGACAGCAGAGACTCCTCGCCCGCCGGACGCGCCGCAGCCTGGCGCTTAGACGTTGCCGTTGCTGTGGGGCCGCAGATTCTCCTCCTTCTGCTTCTTATGGTCCCAGGGGTCCATCCCGCTTCCCTGCGCGATGTTGCTCGCAACCGCGTCCAAAGCCTTCTGCGAACTCGCGTCGCTCTCCTGAAAATCTCGCATAGCAGCCCGGAGGTTGACGTTCCCTTCATCGACTTTCCACCGAAGATCTTGAAGCAGCTCATAGAGCACTTGGCGAAGCTCGGCAAACGCTCCGCCAGGCCCCGTCGGGCCCATTCCAATCTTATGTTTGCGTCTAACGAGATCTACCATTGAAATGCCGGTCAATGCTTTGGCAGCTTCTTCGAGCTCCGCAGCTATTTGGGACATGTATCCGCCTGTCGCCCCGTCGCCGACAGTCATCTGATTGACGGCGTTCTCGTCCATTCGGGTCGCCCCGGCGGCGTCTTGGATGGGCGCCGGCGTCAAATGGAAGAAAGTGTCTGTGTATCCATGACGCGCCCTGTCTTCTAGCACCAACTTCATATTGTGACGTAAGTTCTCATCAACAGCCTCTTCGGCGGCTTTGAAGTCGTCGCCGATTTCCTCGAAAGCCCTCTTAAACTCTTTCATCATTTCTTCGAAATTGTCCGCTTCAAAAGTTGCTTTTCCCGCAGTTTTATCGTGTTTCAGTGCGCTAACGTCCTTAAGAACAGTCAAAGGAACTGAGGCGCCCCCAGCGATCCTCGCCGCCATAGCGGCCCCGCTTCCGGGGACCGTCGCCGCCATGCAGCCCATATCAGAATGTTCAAAAGCATCTCGAAACCAACGCCATCCTCGCCTTCGGCAATCTCCTCAAAAGCGTCTGTCGCTTTTTTGACCGCCTCCACAACTTTCTTACGCAACTGCTTCAGGAAAAGCTGCTCCGCCAGAAGCGTTTCGCCGTGAACGCGCGCCAACAACGCAAGATTCCCAATCACAGAAGGCATCGACGTCACGAAAGTCGCACGGAACGTGTTGAACGCACTGCCTTCGAGTGCGGGAGCGTAGTCGTTCATGCCTTTCAGCAGGGTTCTCATGCGACCGGGGGCGATTTTGTCGAAGCTTTGGAGTTTGACCGTTGATACATCTGTCGTTTTCGTCGTGGGATCGAGCCCCTCGATGGATGTCTCCGACAAGGCAGCCGCAACCTTTTCCCTGTATTCATTTATTTTTCCATTAAAACTATCCGAATAGGGATTGGGCAAATCCATCCACGGTTCCACAATGTCATCTATGTCATCGCGAATTTCTTTAAATTTATCGGCTTGAGGGAAGGTTCCATCATTCCGGCAGCCCCCGATCACACCGCCGCCTTCGCCATTTGAGCCGGGCCGTGTAATAGTCAGCTCCACCCTCTGGGATCCGATGTCTCCTACGTCATAGTACACGTTGCGCCTTTTGTCTATCTTATAACGACTCTTGTTGACCATATAGGCGTCTATCGCCGCCAGCTTGAGTTTGCCCACAAGCTTTGGAAGATCGCGGTATTCTGCGGACATGCCGTCATCCCTTCAGTGTTAAGCATCAATTAATAGCCATCGAGCCGAATCGATGTCTGAGAAGCCAGCGCCAGGTCACGCTCAATAGAACATCTTCTCGCAGCCAGACTACTGGACAGGCGCATACGCTTCAAGGGTGTCTCGCGTTTTGCAAACGCCGCCACGCAGCGCGAAAGCCATTCCTGCGCACTTCACTTTTCCTGCGTGCTTTTCCGTTTTGTTTAGAGTCAAGAAGTTCACCCTCTTCTCTTTAAACAGCACCAGTGTCCCTTTCCGAGCTCGTCATTCGCCATTGCGCGCCCTCCGCCTGATAAAATCGGTTCCGGTTTCCGTAAACGCGACGTCGAAGGCGAATGCCGCGAAGCCGCCTCGCGGGGGCCGTTCAGATTCGAGATTACGACATACAAGGAAAGTTCGATTAGTGGCCGATCCGAAGTACAACGTCATCTTCCAGATCCTGCGTCACAGGATTGAACAGGGAGAATACAAGTTTCTCAGTCTGTTGCCTTCGGAGAACGCTTTGGCGATTGAATTCTCATGCACGCGCAACACCGTCCGAAAGGCGCTTGCCCTTCTGGCCGGCCAAGGCCACATCCTGACGATGCAGGGGCGCGGCGTCCAGGTGATCTATCGGCGCCCTCCCATCCCCTCGCGGCCGCCATCGACCTTCCTCTTGGGAGGGATCGAATCGCTCAGAGAGGCGGCCGACCGCAACGGATTCTCTCTGAGAACCCGCATGCTCTCCCTGGAAGAAAGCTATGTGGACCGAGAGTTGGCGAAACGATGCGGCATGGCCGTGGGAGAGGTGGTTCTTCGGGTGCGCCGTTTGAGGCTGCTCAACGACGTGCCGCTCATCCTCGACGAGAACGTGTTCCTCAAATCGATCGTTCCCAGCCTCAACAAAACTATCGTCGAAAGCTCCATATATGCGCACCTCGAGCACAAGCTGGGAGTGACGGTCGGCAGCGCCACGCGAACCGTCACCGTGGAGCCCGCAACCGGAGACGACGTCGAACTCCTCCATCTGGGAGGCTTGGGCTGCATCGTCGCTGTGACGTCATCGACCTTCGACACCAACGGCTTGCTGTTCGAATACACCGTTTCGCGCCATTCGCCCATCGGCTTCGAGTTCAACACGACGGCTCGGCGGCTGCCGGCATCCATTTGAGTGACGCTTCCATTTGAGTGACGGCCGCGACGCACCTCGCTAACCGCGGCTCCACCGAGAACGCGGCCGTATAGCAGACTCGCTAAAAGCCGTTGCAGGCGCATAGAGCCCACGCATGGCAGCGGAGCTCACGCAGGAAGTGAGCGGCAGCGCCGGAACGGGCCGCTGGGCCGCACGGCGTCTCAACCGCGCGGCCCAGCTTTGACTTTTCAATTGTTTGGAGCGAAACGCCCGGCGGAGTCGGCCGCCGTCACTTCGCGACCGGCTCGCGCCTGCCGAGCCGAACCTTCTTTACCTTCCGTTCGGTTTCCAGATCCGAGTCCTTGAAACCAAAGAGGTAGGTGAGCAAGAAACCGACAACCAAGGTCACCAGAGACGCGATCCAGAATCCGGTGAAGCTGGAATCGATTTCTCCCGTGTGTTTGTTGATGAACGACGGGAAACCGATGAACGCGCCGGTGAATCCCCACATGTTGACATTGAGGAGGCCGGTCACCAGTCCGCCGGCGGCTCCGCCGATCGAGGCGGTGATGAACGCCCGGCCATACTTGAGGTTGAGGCCGTACATCGCGGGTTCGGTGACGCCGCACATCGCGGATATCGTCGCCGGCCCGGCTATCTGCTTGATGCGCGGGTTCTTGGACTTCACCCAGATGGCGAGGGCTCCCGCCCCCTGGGCGATCATCGTGACGGAGACGATGGCGTTGATTCGAGAGCTTTCGGAACCGCTCGACAGCTGCGCTGCGATGACGGGAATGACGGCCCAGTGCAAGCCGAATATCACAAGCGTTTGGTACAAACCGCCGATGACGAGTCCCGCAACAATGTAGTTGTAGTCGATAATCGAATTGATCCCGTTGGTGATGAAGCCCGAGAGAATCATGACAAGAGGGCCGAAAACCACAAGCACGAGGGAAGAGACGACGAAGATCTCCACCAACGGGGCGAACATCGAATGGATGACGGCGGGAATCCACCGCTTCAACCACGGTTCGAGTTTTGAAGCCAGCCAGGCCGCGATGATGATGGGGAAGATCGTAGACACGTATGCCGCGCCGCCTTCCCCACCGTGGTTGGGCAATGCTATCGGAATTCCAAAGAACTCCGCGTTGAATTCAATACTGCCAAGACGAGCGACTACGTGGTAAGGGTTCTGGTCTGCAGGCAGGTTGATCCGCGTGGGATCCGACAGAGTGACCAGCGACGGGAAGCAGAGCACCCCGCCGATAATGGCCACAATAATCGGGTTGGCGCCCAAACGCCTCGCCGCCGTGAAACCGACGATGATCGGCAGGAAGTGGAATACTGCCGACGCCATTGCGCCGATCAGTATTTTGGTGTCGCTGTTCTTGTCAATGAGTTCGAGTTCCGTGCACAGCGTGAGGAGTCCGCCCAAGATACCGGCGGCAGCGAGCACGCCGATGATCGGAATCATCGATCCCGTGATGACGCCGATCAGCGAGCTGAAGCCGTACTTCACCCAGCCGAGGGGCGTGGTCGGGCGCTCTCGCTCCTCTTCGCCTCCGAGCACGTCGTCTTCAGAGTTGCGAGGGAGGAGCTTGGTAATCGAGTCGTAGACCTGGCCGACCTTCGGGCCGATGACCACCTGGTACTGGCCGGCAGCCCTCGCGACGTCGATCACTTCGTCGATGTCGATGACCGCCGAGTCATTCGCCAGCGCCTCGTCCTTGAGATAGAAGCGCAGGCGGGTGATGCAGTGAATCACCTTGCGGACGTTGTCCGCCCCGCCGACTCCTTCGACAATGTTGCGGGCAGCCGCGTCGAGCTGAGCCTGCTCTTCGGCCGACGCCGCCTTCTTCTTTCCTTTGCGTTTGGTTGGGCCACTCAGGCCGTTGTTTTTCATGGGATTGGTCCCTTCGGTTTTAGGGGCCCCCGCGCCGGGCGAGGCCGAGCCGTTCGCCGTGTGAGCGGCGGCGACACCGGCCCCGTTGGCGGCCGCGGCTGGGACGGTCGCGGCTTCGGCGGCGTCGTCCGCTCGCACCTGAGCGGTTTTCGCCCTCGCCTGGGCTTTTGCGGCAGCTCCTTTGAGCGTGACACGCGCTGCCTCACCGCCTGCGTCTGTCAGGCCTGTCTTGACGTCCAAAGAGGCGAGGCATTCGTCCCCGTTGGTGAAAACCAGGACGGACTCCGTCTTCTTTCCCGCCGCAGCTATACCCGCGAGGTCCATTGTCCCGATGGTCTCGCCCGCGCGCACCCTGTCGCCGGTGCTCACAGTGAGATGGAAAGGACCGCCTTTGAGCTCCACCGTGTTGATTCCCAGGTGCAGGAGAATCTCCAGCCCCGAGTCCATCTTGAAAGCGACGGCATGCCCGGTTTCGGCGACCATGACGACGTCGGCGTCGGCCGGCGCAAGCACCTCGCCGATCAAAGGTTTGATTCCAAAGCCCTCGCCCATCACCTTCGAGGAGAAGACGGGATCGGGAACATCGGGCAATTCGATCACTTCGCCAGTGAGGGGTGAAACGATCGGAATGCCTGAAGCGGGGGTGTCAGACATGAGGCTCCTTTCAAAGCCAAGTGCAGTGAGGTTATGCGTTTTGCGTGTTGTTGACTGCGCCGCCTTCAAGGCGGCGCGGGGGCGCGGTCCCGGGCAGGGTCCGCGCACTCATCGGGTGCGCCGGCCGTTGCTCGCCTGTGCCGCTTTGCTTGCCTGGCGCGGACGCCTTGCCGTCCGCGTCGGTTCGCCCAGCCCGCACATGGGCTCGCTCATCCGGCCGTTTTGTGTTCGCTCGCCGAGCGGTTTACTCGTCGAGCGGGTCTGTGTGTATAAGAATCGCCAGCGCCTCGTACGGGCGCAGGGCCAACGTCGGTTCGACGTCGTCCGCCGAACCGAGTTCAGGCGCCGAATGCGAACCGGACACCGAGTCGCGATCGGGCCGCGAGTTTGGCACCGAATGCGAACCGAGCCGCGATTCAACGCCGTCTAGCGAATAGTTTGAGATCAGAATTTCGCCGCCGAGGAATTCTTCGGGGATGTCGATCTCGGCCGTCCGCGGGCGGAAATTCGTGAGAACCAGCAGCTTCTGCCCTTCGTGCTCGCGAATATACGCGTATATGTCGGCGTGGTCCATGGCGTACGGTTCGTACATGCCACGGGCGACGACCGCGCATTCCTTGCGAAGGGCGATAAGGCGCCGATAATACGGGAGAATTCGGCCCGCAGCCTTTTCCTCCTCGACGTTGATTCGATCTTGACCTGTGGGGCGCAGCCAGGGCGCCCCGGCAGTGAACCCGGCGCCTTCGCTCGAATCCCACTGCATGGGGGTTCGGGCGTTGTCACGCGCTTTCCCGCGGACAATCGCGAAGGCCTCTTGTTCACTGCGTCCAGACTCGACGAGCTCGGCGTACGCGTTGTGCGCCTCGACGTCGACGTAATCCGATATTTGAGTGTAACCAGGATCGGTCATGCCGATTTCTTCGCCCATGTAGACGAACGGCGTTCCCCGCAGAAGGTGGATGACGGTCGCGAGCATGGTCGCGGACTCGACGCGGTAGCGTCCCGGATCGCCGAACCGGTTGACGGCGCGCGGCTGGTCGTGGTTGTTCCAGAACAGCGCGTTCCAACCGTCCCCTTCCTGCATGCCCACCGCCCATTCGTTGAGGACGCGCTTGAGCGCACCCATGTCGAAGGGCATGGACGTCCACTTCTCGCCGTCCTTGTAATCGACTTTGAGATGGTGGAAGCTGAAAACCATATTGAGTTCGCGGTTGCGCGGATTCGAGTAGCCGACGCACGCCTCGACGCTCGTGGAGGACATCTCGCCCACCGTTATCGAATCGGCGTCGCGCCCAAAGCTGGCCTCGTTGAGCTCGCGTAAGTAGGTGTGAACGTCGGGGCCGTCCGTGTACATCTTCCGATCGTCGCTTCCGGCGGGCGCGTCAAGAAGCTCCGCGTCTTTCCCGATGACGTTGATGACGTCGAAGCGGAAACCGTGTACGCCGCGGCTGCGCCAGAAGTTGACGACGTCGATGAGCTCGGCCCGCACGTCCGGGTTGTGCCAATCCAGATCGGCCTGGGCGGGATCGTAAAGGTGAAGGTAGTAATCGCCGGTGTCGCCGAAGGGCGCCCACGCCGGCCCGCCGAACTTGGAGACCCAATTGGTTGGAAGGGAGCCGTCGGCCTTCGGCGGGCGAATGTAGTAGTAGTCCTGGTACTTCTTCTCGCCGGCCAGGGCGCGCTGGAACCACTCGTGGTCTGTGGACGTGTGGTTGAGAACCATGTCGAGCATCACGCCGATGCCGTGGCGTCCCAAGGCGCCGACGAGCTCGTCGAAGTCCTCCATCGTGCCCATCGCCGGGTCGATGTTGCAGTAGTCGGAGATGTCGTAGCCGTTGTCGCGTTGAGGGGACGGGAAGAAGGGGCTGAACCAGACGTAGTCGATCCCCAGCGAAGCGATGTAGGGGACCTTCTCGATGATCCCGCGAAGGTCGCCGACCCCCGTCCCCGTCGAATCCTTGAAAGATTTGGGGTAAATCTGATAAACGACGCTTTCTTCGAAGCTCATTCCATGCCTTTCCGTTCTTGAGAGTCGGCGCAGCAAGGACCGTGATTGCCTCGGCGGCGGCCAAGATTGTCTCGACAACCGAGATCGTCTCGACGACGGCGAACACTCGAAAGGCCCGACCCGCTTGAGCGCAACTCGTCGAAGCGACCCGACCCGTCCGAACGCAACCAGCCGAGGCCGCCCGATCCGCCTGAGCGCCGCAACTCGCTCAGACTGCGCAAACCTTCGAGACGGTGCGCGCCGTCCAAAGAATCTCGTCCGTTCACGGGAATCAGCCGCAATCCGTTCACAAGAATCAGTCGCAGCCGCCCGCGGCGTCGATTAGACTCTTTGTGCCGACTCGGCGATGGATTCCACTTGCTCTCCATCGAGTTGCTCCTTCTGAATACCCACGATGCAGACGGATCAGCCTGTCACGCAGGAAACTTGTGTACGCGGTCTTAGATCGACTTGTCTACGCGGTTTCTGATCGAAGTGCCGAGTCAAACCTTGTCGGCCCGGTGCTCGCAACCCAACCTCCAACTTTCCAGGTCGCTCTTGTGCGCACAAGTTCAGCCTAGAGCAGAAGTTCCGCATAGGCAATAGGAAAAAGCAGATTCTTTCGAAGCTAATCGACATAGCATATTTCGCTTACAGCGTTCCGGTAACCTCCTTCAAAGATTGCTTTTGCAGGGTTTGTCACGCGCGCGCGCAAAGCGACCGACGGATCGGGGCGAGCGAGATGCGAACGAGATCTAGAATTCCTTGAACTAACGCTGAACGACGACGACACCTTCGCATATGGCTCCGTTGCCGCCCATGCAAAGTCAAATCAACAGAAAGTCGATCCGAGTCACAGATGCGCGATCGCTGGAATCATGAGCCGGCCCGACGAAGCGCGGTTTCACCGACCGCCATTGACACGCTCAACAGCGCCTTCATCGAGGCGACCGGCGACGCCGCTTCAACAATCGGGAACGCACGCCTTCGAGCGCTCCAACGGAGCGTCGCAGCCAGCGCCTGCGCGTGCCTGCCTGTGTGTGCCACAGGGCTCCGAGCAACTCCTCCAAAGGAATGGACCCTCGGTCAGTTTGCAAAGCACGAGAACGACGTCGATCGCCTTCCCGCGCGCCTAGGAGACATTCTTTCAGCTGACCCTCAAGAAACGGAGCCGCAAGCAAGCCTCGCTTTGTCATGATGGTCAATAGCCACAAAGCAAACCGCTCACGCTGCCGGATGCGGCATACGAATAGCCCTGGACACGCCTCCAGCCGCTAAAAAGCTTTCCAGGGAACTGTCCCCGGAAAACGCAGCGTGTACTGCAGAGAATGCGATACAAGCGTGAAGTATCGG